>MTKX01038229.1_pt2 | contig 346393 bp, 337 predicted proteins | sample 1042771 | NCBI WGS metagenome assembly MTKX01 (sample SAMN06212183, study PRJNA360534) | anaerobic digester metagenome | biome: Wastewater treatment plant; material: sludge; isolation source: anaerobic digester fed with sludge from wastewater treatment plant | place: Denmark: WWTP Randers ...
ACTATCAGCATATCAATCAATTATGCCTTTAGTAGAAGGAATTCCTTTTCGGCGAGGATCGATTTGAGTGGCTTGGTCTAAGGCTTTTCCCATAGCCTTAAACAAGGCCTCTAAAATATGATGTAGATCGCCTTCGCTTGATTTTATTACGTAAACCATGCTAATTCCTGCATGTTGTAGAAACGATTCGAGGAATTCTACAGCATGCTTAGCTGTAAAAGTAGTATTATCAAATGTCACAGTATCATAAAAATCTGACAAACCTTTATTACCTTTATCAACTGTCATACCATGTAGAGAAGGACGGCCGCTTATATCCATATTAGCTTCAACCGCAACTTTGTCCATCGTGACAGAAAAAGAACCGTATCTATTAATACCGGCTTTATCGCCTAAAGCCTCCTTAAAAGCTTTTCCTAAAGCTATGCCAATATCTTCGATAATATGATGCTGAAGATCACCACAAGCCAATAATTCTAAATCGAACAATCCGTGAAAAGCAAAAAGAGTCAAAAGATGATTCAAAGGTTCAAAGCCAGTACTTACCTTAGTCTTTCCTTCACCGTCAATATTCAAAGTTCCCTTTATATCTACTTCATTGGTTTTTCTCTTTATATTTGCTTTTCGCATCTTATTTCTCCCTTATACTACTTATCAGAAAATTATCCGGCTAACCTCTTTTTTACGCTTTCGATATGCTTGTTCATCCCTTCCAAAGAAGCTATTTTTTCCAAAACTGCCGCTTCTTCTTGTAAAGCTTTTTTAGTATAACTTATAATATGGATTTCTTTAAGAAAGTCCTTCACAGAAAGACAAGAAAAAAATCTTCCGCTACCGCCAGTAGGTAATACATGGCTAGGACCGGCAGTATAATCTCCTAAGGCAACCGGAGAATAATCTCCCAAAAATATTGCTCCGGCACTACGGATCTTCTTTAAAACTGCCGCTGGTTTCCTAGTCAAAATCTCTAAATGTTCGGGCGCAATAGCATTGATAACATTAGCAGCTTCGTCTAAACTCCTGACTCGTAAAGCATAGCCATTACTCTTACACTTACGTAACTCACGAATAATTTTTCGGGAATTAGTTACTACCACGCCGGTACCGCCAAAATGCTCGGTTTGAGCTTCTAAGTCTGCTATAACATGCTCGACATTAGATTTACCGGAAGCAAGAATTACTACTTCCGAGGGACCGGCTAACATATCAATATCTACAGCACCGAAGACTTGCCGCTTAGCTTCGGTAACGAATTCGTTTCCAGGACCGATGATTTTATCTACTTTCTTTATTGTTTTCGTCCCGTAAGCTAAAGCCGAGATAGCCTGGGCACCGCCTAAGCGGTAAATTTCTTTTATCTTTAACAGGGAAGCTACTGCCAAAATAAAAGGATTTATGCTTTTATCTTTAGAAGGAGGACAAGCCAATACTACTTCTTTAACCCCCGCCACTATAGCTGGAATAACCGTCATGTAAACTGAAGATACCAAAGGCGCTGTCCCAGCCGGAATATACACACCCACTCTTTCTAGCGGGATATAACGGCTCACTAATAGCTTGCCGTTCTCTTCTTTTATCCGGGTAGTCTTAGGTATCTGCCGCTTATAGAATTTGGTAACATTATCAATGGCTAATTTAAAAGCCGAAATCAAACTGGAATCTAACTCATTAAAAGCGGCACTAATTTCAGATTCACTTATTCTTAGTTCTTTTATGGTTATCTTAACCTTATCGAATTTTTTTGTATATTCTAGTAAAGCGTTATCACCGTTATCCTTAACTTCTTTTACAATCTTGGCAACCTTTTCAGAAACTTTATTCTTACCGCTTCTTTTCTTTTTAAGTAACTTTTCCAAAATATCTAGATTTCTTACTACTCTCATTTCTTCTCCGTAAATTCACTAAAAGCTTCCTCTATTTTTTTGGGAAAATCACTGCCTCTATTTAGAATAACACCATTAGTTGTCTTAGCACTGCCTCCGCTTCTTAAAGATAATTCTTTAGCATACTTAGAAGTAAATTCTACGCAGCTTATCCCTTTTTTTACAAGGTCATCGCTTGCCGAGCAAATAAAAATATCTTTTTTTTCTACGTTTCTGGTAATAAAAACAAATACCGAGCCTAATTTTTGTTTTAACCTATCCGATATCCCAAGGATAACTTGAGTTTCTTCTTTGCTCGAAGATAACTCGGCTTTATCGGAATCGAACAAAAATTTTATCCCGTTTATATTTTCAGTAACATTTTCTATCTGCGAAATAATCTTATCAAATCCCCCTTTTACTGCCTGAACGATTTTGTCTTGATTAGCTTTTTTAGTTTCTTCACTGTCTTTATCCGATTGGTTTTTAAGTTTTTTATTTTTTTCTCGTAATAATTCTGCTTTTACACCTACTGTAGCCCAAATACGTCTAATACCGCTGCTAATAGAAGATTCGGATTCAATCTCAAAATCTTTCACTTCCGAGGTATTATCGACATGAGTACCCCCGCATAATTCTTTACTATAATTCGCTATGGATACTAATCTTACTATATTCTGATACTTATCTTTGAAAAAAGCAAGTGCTCCTTCTTTTTTTGCTTCTTCCAAAGAAAGCTCTTTTTTTTCTACCTTATCTTGGTTAGTAATAAACTTCTTAACTAAATTCTGCACTTCTTCTCTTTCTTTAAGGCTTAATTTGCTAAAGTGGGTAAAATCAAACCTAAATTCATCTTCGTCAACTAAAGAACCCTGCTGAATAACGTGTTCGCCCAATACTTGACGCAAAGCTGCCTGCAATAAATGTGTAGCGGTATGAGCCCGTGCTAAAGCCTCTCTTCTTTTTTTATCTATAGTTAGATTAGCTTGACCTTTCTGAATAAAACCTTCGATAACTTTACCTTTATGTAAAATAGCATTTCCCGCCTTAAAAGCTTTTTCTACCAAAAAATTACCTTCTTTAGTCTGTATCGAACCTTTATCCGCTAATTGCCCACCGGATTCGGCATAAAAAGGAGTAATATCGGACAAAATAATCCCTTCTTCACCGCATTTTAATTTCTCTACTTCTTTTTTACCGCTATGTTTTCCGTCCTCAACTAAAAATAACCGCAATAATTTTCCTTTAGATTCAGGCTTTTGGTAGCCAACAAATAAAGTCGACTCTTCTAAAACAAAGTCTTTCTCTTTAAAGATGTCTTCATCGAACATGCTCATTTTACGCGAACGTTTCTGTTGCTCCTCTAACAATTTATTAAATCCCCCATCATCTACCTTAAAGCCTTTAGCCTCAGCAAAAGTTTTAATTGAATCTAAATCAACACCGTAAGTATCATAAAGACGAAATGCTTCTGTAGCGCTTATAGTGTCTTGCTTTGAGTCTGATAAGCCTTTCATGATCTGGTTAACGCGAATTTTACCTTCTTTTATAGTTAGAAAATACTTCTCTTCTTCGGCTAAAATAATTTTTGAAATGTTATCTTTTTTTTGATTAAGTTCCGGATATTGACTTTGCATTATTTTAGCTACAAGCGGCACTAATTTATAGAGAAACGGTTTTTTATTATCTAAACTACGGCTATGCTGTAAGGCTCTACGAATTATTTTTCTTATTACATAGCCTTTTTCCTCATTAGAAGGGTAAACTCCGTCAGCGATAGCAAAAGTTACAGCTCTAGCATGATCTGTAATTGCGTTTAGAGCGCTTTGCGTATTAAGACGGGAACTCTTTGCTATTAGTTCATTAACTTCTTTTACTAATGGAGCTAAAATATCTATTTCAAAATTAGATTCTTTATCTTGTAATACCGCTGCCATCCTCTCCAGGCCCATTCCGGTATCGATATTTTTCTGCGGTAAAGGCTCTAGATTATTCTTGCCTTTGCGGTTAAACTGGGTAAAAACTAAATTCCAAACCTCTACGAACCTACCGCAATTGCAATCCGGATTGCAATTGGGTTGTTTACACCCTACGTTGCTACCGCGGTCAAAAAAAACTTCCGAACATGGTCCACAAGGCCCGTCCGGACCTAAACTAGGGGCATTAGCCGGCCAAAAATTACTTTCTTCGCCTAATTTAACTATCTTATTAGACGGTATACCGACATGTTCCTTCCAAATGTCAAAAGCTTCGTTATCATCTTTATAGACTGAAAACCATAATCGTTTATCTTCTAAATTAAGCACTTTCGTTAAAAATTCCCAGGTAAATTCTATGGCTTCTTTTTTAAAATAATCGCCAAAAGAAAAATTGCCTAACATCTCAAAAAAAGTATGATGATAGGCTGTTTTACCAACTCTTTCTAAGTCTCCGGTACGCAAGCACTTCTGACAAGAAGTTGCCCGTGATATATCTTTCTTCTCACCTAAAAAATAAGGCTTAAATTGGTTCATTCCTGCCGAAGTAAAAAGCAAACTCTCATCGTCAGGTACCAAAGTATCGGAAGAAAAAAGAAGATGTTTTTTATCCTGAAAGAACTTTAAAAATTTTTGGCGTAAATCGTCCGTTTTCATACTCTCTATAGTTACTTAATTAATGTTCGTAGGCCTCTAGCCTGGCTTGGTTTAAAGCCGCCCTAGCATCGGAGTAGCTAAAGCCTCTTGATATTAAATACCTTAAAATTTTCTGATATCTATTCTCGCCCTGATAATAATTAATTTTTCTTTCTATCAATTCTTTTATCTTTTTCCTAAATATCTCTTTATCTCTTAAGGCTTCATTGATTAAATCCTTATCTACTCCTAATCTTTTTAAGGCTAAGGCAATTTTTCTTTCTCCCCAGCCTTTTTCTTGTTTCCAAGCAGTAAAAAGCCGCGTAAATTCGCAGTCGTTTATAAAATTTGCTTCTTGCAAATATTTTATAACTCTTACGATTATCGAAGAATCATATCCTTTCAACTTAAGGCGAGACTCTATCTCGCTTTTACTTCGAGCTCTATATTTTAGCAGGGAAAAAGAATAGTTGAGTGCTTTATTGAATTCTTTCAATTACTTATCTTTAAGAACGAAGTATCCCCGATTTGTCTTTAATAGACAATTTCCTTTTATTTTTTCGGTGATAATTTTAAATTCTTCGGTATTTTTTGTCTTTTTGCCTTCAATTTTAAAAATAATATCACCTACCGCTAGACCGCTTTTATCAGCCAAAGAATCCGGTTCGATATCTACGATAATAACTCCTTCCTCTGATCCTAATTTAAGTTTCTCTTTGTAAAAACTATTCAGATTTCCTACGCTCATACCGCGAAAACTAACTTTCTTGGATTCGTCAGTATTACCTATTCCTTCAAATGTTTCTAGTTCTTCGACATCTTTGGGCATTTTACCGATTTTAACTTCTAAATTCATTTCTTTACCGGAACGCAATATCCGTAAAGAAGCTGGTTCACCTACGGTAAAAGAAGAAACTAACTTTACTAAATCTCTAGTAGTCTTTATAGTTTGAGCATTAAAAGACAAAATAAGGTCTCCTTCTTTAAAACCGGCGCTTTCGGCAGGAGAATCTTTATAAACTTTTAAAACTATTACGCCCTGCCTTTCTTTAATTCCAAAATAATTACGTAAATCTTCGTTTAAATCTTGTATACTTACCCCTAACCAGCCGTATAAAATCTTTTCTCCTTTTAATAACTTAGCTAAAATTTTCTTAGCTTTATTAACCGGAATAGCAAAGCCTATACCCTGATATCCTCCGCTAGTGGTAAAGATAGCAGTATTTATGCCAATAACTTCTCCGTTAAGATTCACTAATGGTCCACCGCTATTACCGGGGTTAATAGCAGCATCAGTTTGGATAAGATCGTCGTAGCTTCTTTCTCTTCTTCCTAATGCCGAAACATAGCGACCTAAAGCACTTACTACCCCTACGGTTACGGTAGGTTCAGGATTCTCAATAGCAAAACCAAAAGGATTTCCTATTGCTACTACCCATTCACCTATTCTAAGCTTATCGGAATCTCCCAATTTTATGGCCGGAAGGTCTTTAGCCTCTACCTTGATAATAGCTAAGTCGCTCCTGTAATCCGAGCCTTTTACCTGGGCATTAAATTCTCTTCCGTCTGAAAGCTTAACTTTTATCTCACTGGCTCCCGCTACTACATGTTCGTTAGTAAGTATATAGCCGTCTTTATCTATTATTATTCCGCTGCCTAAACCCATGCTTTTATATTCTCGTTCGGGGTTTTCACCAAAAAACTCTTCAAAAAAACGACGGAAAAAATCTTCTTGAAGATCATCTCTAAAAGGGGAGCCCAAGTATAATCTGCTGTCTATCTTTTCTTTTACTACACTGCTTATAGATACTACTGATTTTCCTATATTAGCGGCAACTTCTATAGTAGCTTGATTTAATACCGACAAATCTTGAGAATAAAGTGGGAAAATACATAGAATAGTAAGAGCTATTGTACTTATGATCTTTCTCATAATCTCCCCCTTCGTCTTCTAAGCGCCTTCTTGGCTAACAGTCGAAGTTTCTTTTTTTAATTCCTGTTCTATTTCCTTCTGCAAAGTACTATCTTCTTTGATCATTTTTCGTAATTGCTCTTTACCTTGAGCTAAATTCTTATCTTTATAAGAGAACCAGCTCCCGGCTTTCTTTATCAGCCCACTCTCTAAAGCCGCATCTATTAGAGCTCCGGCTTTTGATATTCCTTCGTTATACATTATTTCAAAAATAGCTTCCTTAAAAGGCGGCGATACTTTATTTTTGACTACTTTGGCTTTAACTCTTATACCAACGGCCTCTTCTTCAGAAGCAGAAACTGTAGCAATTTTTCTTAAATCAATCCTTACCGAAGAGTAGAATTTCAAAGCCCGCCCGCCGGGGGTGACTTCCGGAGAACCAAACATAATTCCGATTTTCATCCGAATCTGATTAATAAAAATAAGGCAAGTTTTAGACTTACTTATTGCCGCGGTCAATTTTCTCAAAGCTTGACTCATCAGACGTGCCTGAAGGGCTATCTGAGATTCACCCATCTGGCCTTCTATTTCAGCCCGTGGCGCCAAGGCAGCTACTGAATCTACTACAATTAAATCTACGGCATTGGATCTGACTAAAGCCTCGACTATTTCTAAAGCTTGTTCCCCAGTATCAGGTTGAGATATCAAAAGATCTTCTAATTTTACGCCGATTAACTTAGCATAAGTAGGATCAAAAGCATGTTCGGCGTCAATAAAAGCCGCCACACCGCCTTCGGATTGAGCTTGAGCTATGATATTTAAAGTTAAAGTAGTTTTGCCTGAAGACTCCTGGCCAAAAATTTCGATAACTCGCCCCCGAGGCAATCCACCTACCCCTAAAGCTTTATCCAAAGATATAATACCGGTAGGTAAAACCTCAACCTCTAAATGGACGTCTTCGCCCATGCGCATTATTGCTCCTTTACCAAACTGTTTTTCAATCTGAGAAAGGGCTAATTCTAAAGCTTTTTTCTTATTTCCAAGATTATTCTTTTCTTTTACCATATTTGCCTCCTTAATTCGACTAGGTAATTTTTCTTTGCGAGGAGCAAAAAAAATTACAGTCTCATTAGATTATACCTTCTTGTAATTTTAGTGTCAAATTTATTAAAATAAGTAATAACCACTTTCAAAAATTTAACTCTTTTTTTTGCAAAATACTCTCTATATTTTTTTTATGCCGAATTAAAATAAAAACAAAAAGCAATAAAGAAAAGATCTTGAATTCTAAAGGTAAAGAAAAAATAAAAGAAAAAATCAAAAAGGAAAAAGTACTAATTATTGAAGCTATAGAGACTATCCTGAAAATAAAAAAAATCACCACCCACACCACTAAAGCAATAACGAAGTTAACTGTTAAGTCAGGGAATATCACGCAAAGTCCGCCGATAGCACCTAAACTGGTAGATACTCCTTTACCTCCTTTAAATTTTAGAAAGGGGGTCCAATTATGGCCGCAAACAGCAACTATACTTGCTATAATAAAAAGAAAATTTGAAGCATCTTTTACGAAAATTTTAACTAATAACGGTGCTAAGAAACCTTTCAAAAAATCTAAAATAAAGACAACTATCCCCCATTGTCGGCCTAAAACTCTAGTAACATTGGTTGCTCCGATATTACTAGAACCGAAATTCCTAATATCTATCTTTTTAACAGCATAAACACAAAGAAAACCAAAAGGAATACTTCCTAAAAAGAAACTAGTTAGTATGGGAATTAATATTAACATTAATTTCTTTTACTCCCCTCGATAAATAATCTATTCCCGAAATTAAAGTGAAAACAGCGGCTAAAACGCAAATAAAAAAATAACCGTCTAAGCCTACTAATATCCATAAGACAGTGAACATTTGAAAAAAAGTAGTAAGTTTACCCCATATCGAAGGCGTAATAGTTACTTCTATTTTTAAAAAATGCAAAACTATTACTCCTAAAAAAAGAATGATATCTCTACTTACTACTATTAAGACTAACCAAAGGTAAACTTTAAACTGAGGAAGCAGGTAAAGAGAAATAAAAGCGGTCAGCATAAGCAGTTTATCTGCTAAAGGGTCTAGGACTTGACCGTATTCTGATTTTTCTTTTTTCATTCTGGCTACTAAGCCGTCAAAAAAATCGCTAAGTATGGCTATGACAAAAACTCCTACCGCAAATAATCTTAGCATTGGCTTAGAAGTAGAATAAATTAAGAAAGATATGAATACCGGAATTAAAATAATCCTTATTGAAGTTAGTTTATCGGCTAGGCTCATAGTCTTTATATATTACAAAATTATTCAATTATGGTTATCCGTTTCAACGGCCACCAGATAAAAATAGCTTTTCCTACAATATCTTTTTCATCTACAAACCCCCAAAAGCGTCCGTCTAAAGAAGATATACTATTATCGCCAAGAAAAAAATACTTACCTTTAGGGACTACTATAATTTCGCCTTTTTTACCGTAATCACCCTGATTATAGTAATAGTTTTTAGCGATTTTAGGATCAGTTTCTATCTTACCATTTACATAGATGTTACCGTCTCGTAATTCGATCCAGTCGCCTTCCAATCCGATTAAACGCTTGACGTAAGCTTTTTTTCTATCATAAGGCGGAATAAATACTATTACCTCAGAACGCTGTGGTTTGCTAAAACCTTTGATACGAAAATCCGTAAATGGCACTTTTGGGCCGTAGGTAAGCTTACTTACAAAGATTTTATCTCCCGGCATTAAAGTTGGAACCATCGAAGTAGTCGGTATCTTATATATCTGGAATAAAAAAGTTCTTAAAAAAATAACTAAGATAGCTGCTACTATTATTGACTCTATCCATTCGCGCAAGACACTCTTTTTCTTACTCATTACCAATCTCCTTTAAATTATATCTTAAGCACTTCTAAGAAAGTATCCTGGGGTATAGCAATATTGCCTAACTGTTTCAATTTCTTTTTGCCTTTCTTTTGTTTTTCCCACAACTTCCTTTTTCTGGTTATATCTCCTCCGTAGCATTTAGCAGTAACATTTTTTTTCTGAGCAGAAACTTTTTCGGAAGCAATGATTTTAGAACCTATTGCTACTTGAATATTGACATCATACATTTGACGTGGAATCAAATCTTTTAGCTTTTGCGCTATTACTCTGGCTTTACTTTCGGATTTTTCTTTATGTATCAGTAAAGAAAAGGCTTCGACTTTCTTATGGTTAAGCAAAACATCTACCTTGACAATTTCGGTCCGCTGATACCCCATGAACTCGTAATCAAAGGAAGCGTAACCTCTAGTTAAAGCTTTAATCTTATTATAGAAATCTACTATGATTTCTGCTAAGGGAAGGTTAAAAATTATGCTTAATCTGTCTTTCCCTAAATAGTCCATTTGGATAAAATCTCCTCTGCGAGACTTGGCAAAATCACAAATCGAATCCATTCCCTCCACAGGGGTTACTATAGTGGCTTTCACGAAAGGCTCATAAACTTCTTCGATATTAAAAGGGTCCGGAAACTGATGTGGATTATCGATACTAACAATGTCTTTACCTTTTTCTTTAACCCGGTACATAACATTAGGGGAAGTAAGTATAAGATTAAGGTTATACTCTCTTTCTAGGCGTTCTTGGACGATTTCCATATGTAATAACCCTAAAAATCCGCACCGAAAGCCGTGTCCTAAGCTCCCTAAATTATCCGGTTCGTAAGTAAAGGAAGGGTCAGATAATTTCAATTTCTCGATAGATTGTCTTAAAGAAGGATAATCTTTAGGAGCAGTAGGAAATATACCACAGAAGACCATCGGAGACATTTTTTTATAACCTTCAAAAGGCTCGGTAACAGGATTATCGGAAGAAGTAATAGTATCACCAATTTCGACTTCTTCCGGTTTTTTTATATTACAGCAAATATAGCCTACTTCTCCCACCGTAAGAGTTCCTCTTTTTTGCGGTTGAGGTAGAAATACCCCTACCTCTTCTACCTGATAAGTTTTATTTTGATGCATTAAAAGAATATTATCTCCTAAAGAAATACTTCCGTCAAAAACTCTTAAAAAAAGAATGACACCTCTATATGAATCGTAAGTAGAATCAAACAAAACAGCTTTGAGTTGTTTATCAATTTCTCCTTTGGGCGGCGGCACTTCTTCGATAATTCTGGCTAATAGCTTATCCATGCCTTTACCTTCTTTAGCGGAAACTAAAACAATCTCTTCTTTTTTAAAACCAAAAATTTCTAAAAGTTGCTCTTGGCTTCTTTCTATATCGGCATTAGGCAAATCTATTTTGTTCAAAACAGGAATAATTTTTAAATCATTTTCTAAGGCTAAATGAAGGTTGGCTACTGTCTGAGCTTCCACGCCTTGAGAGGCATCTACTAAAAGAAGGGCACCTTCGCAGCCTTTAAGAGATTTAGCTACTTCGTAACTAAAGTCAACGTGCCCAGGAGTATCTATCAAATTTAAAATATAATCTTTTCCCTTATAGTTTATATTTAAACGGACGGCTTTTGCTTTTATAGTAATTCCTCTTTCTTGTTCTAACTCCATGCTGTCCAAAATTTGGGCTGTTATTTTGCTCTTGTTAACTGCCTTAGCCATCTCTAAAAATCTATCGGCTAAAGTCGACTTTCCATGGTCAATATGGGCAATGATACAAAAATTTCTTATTCTATCTTTAACATCCATGGTATTGATTAAAGAATTTTATAAATAACTTTCTTAATTAATTAATTTTACTAAAAATAATTTATTGTAACTTTATGTATCGTTTCAGCTCTTCTACGGTTTGAGGAATATCAAGATTGCTGGTGTCGATATATATAGCTTCTTTACTGATAACTAAAGGACTGTGTTTGCGATTTTTATCCGAATAATCTCTTTTTTCTAAATCTTTGAAGAGTGTCTCAAAATCGATATTAACCCCTTTGGCTTTTAACTCTTTAAATCTTCGTTGAGCGCGTACTTTGGAGTCGGCATCTAGGTAAAACTTATATTCAGCTTGCGGAAATACTACAGTAGTGGTATCTCTACCCTCTACCACAAAACTTTTACCTTGGGCTATTTTTCTTTGTAGCTCACGCATCACTTCTCGAACTTTGGGGTAAGAAACTATTAAAGAGATATTTCTATCAATATCCGGCATTCTTATCTCTTGACTGATATCTTTGCCGTCTAAATAAATACGATCTTCTTTAATTTCTAGATTTAAACTCTCGGCTACCTTGCGTAAAGTATCGCTATCAGATGAATCTAATCCTTTCTTTAAAACAACATAAGTTAAAGCCCGATAGGTAGCTCCGGTATCTAAATAGGAGATATTTAAACTTTGCGCCAACAATTTAGCAATAGTAGTTTTTCCTGAACCGGCAGGACCGTCTATGGCTATAATCATAAGATGTTTTTACGTTTAGCGTTTATCTTATTAATCAAATTAACAATTTTTTCTCGTTTGTTTTCTCTCAATAAATACCGGAATTTAACTAAAGTTTTATTCAATCTTTCTAGGTCTGTCAAAATATTCTTTTTATTAGAAAGAAAGATATCAGCCCAGACAGAAGCCGGAGAGGCGGCAATTCTGGTCAAATCTTTAAAACTGCGGATAGAAAACCTTAGGTAAAAGTCAGGGATGGACTCCATGAAAGCAAAAGAAACTAAATGCGGCAGATGCGACATATAAGAAAGAATCTTATCGTGTTTTTTAGGATCGATGAACACTACTTTACTGCCTAACTTTTCCCAAAAAGATTTTATTTTCTTAGTTCCTTTATTACGCCAAGACGAAGTAACTAGGCAAATCGCCCCTTGGTATAAATCTACTTTACTAAAGTTCGCTCCGCTCTTTTCGCTTCCGCACAAAGGATGACAACCGATGAAATCAATATTCTTGGGTAGATACTGTTTGGCTTTCTTTACTATTAATTCTTTACTACTGCCTAAGTCTATTACCAAAGAATTTTCTTTTAAAAAGGGTGCTATCTTTCTTAAATAATTTATGATTTCTGCTACCGGCAAAGCTAAAATTACTAAATCTGCATCTTTAATCAAAGACTTAAGATCTGTTATCACCTTATCTAAAATATCTAATTTTTTAAGTTTATAGTAAGATCTGCGGCTACGAGCATAACCCCAAACCGATGTTTGTGGAAATGTTTTCTTGGTGGCGAGCGCTAAGGATCCGCCCATAAACCCGACTCCCAATATACTTACCTTTTTAAAGCTCATTACAGTTCCCTGTTTATGGCTTTTGCTATAATTTTTAATTCTTTCATAAGAAGTTCAAAGTTTTCGGGCTTAAGTTGCTGCGGACCGTCGCTCAAAGCTTCCTGAGGATTAGAATGTACTTCTACCAAAAGGCCATCAGTCCCACAGGCTACGGCTGCTTTGCTCAAAGGACTAACCATACCCCATCTTCCGGCAGCATGGGAAGGATCTACTATTACCGGTAAATGAGACAGCATTTTTATTGCCGGTATCGCACTGACGTCCAAAGTATTGCGCGTAAAATCTTCGAAAGTCCTTATTCCCCGCTCGCACAATATAACATTAAAATTACCCTCCGATAAGATATATTCAGCGCTCATTAATAATTCTTTTATAGTAGCACTTAAACCCCGTTTTAAAATAATAGGTTTTTTAGTCTGACCTACTTCTTTAAGAAGATTAAAATTCTGCATATTGCGGGCACCTATCTGTAAAATATCAGTATATTTTACGACCAGTTCTACGTCTCTGGTGTCCATAACTTCAGTCACAGTAGCGATACCAAACTCTTCGGCCACACTTTTGAGTATTTTTAACCCCTCTTCTCCTAAACCCTGAAAATTATAAGGAGAAGTACGAGGCTTAAATGCTCCTCCTCTTAATATCGATGCTCCTGCTGTTTTTATGGATTTAGTAATACTTCTTAGCAACTCTTTGGTCTCAATAGAACAAGGCCCAGCAATAACAGTTATTTTCTTAGACCCTATTTCTACTCCTTCTTTTATCTTGACAACTGTATCCTCTTTTTTAAACTCTCGGGAAACTAGCTTATAAGGTGCCAATACCGACATGACCTTTTCAACGCCAGGAAAAACTTCTAAAGGTTGCAACCTTATTACATCTTCAGGTCCAATAACTCCAACTATGGTGCGCTCCTCGCCTTTAGATATCATGGTTTTTAAACCTAGCTTCTCTATCCGCTTTATGAGATCTGTTATCTCTTTATCAGTAGCATTTTTCTTAAAAACAATAATCATGATTATCCTCCTAGGTTTTCTTCTTAAGGTAATCCCGAAGAAGAACTATAAATTTTTTATTTTCTTTATGTAAACCGACTGTTACTCTAAAGCAATTTTTCAATCCCCACGATTTTAATTCTCTAATAATTACTCCCTGTTTCAACAGATAATTGCTTAAAAAAGAAACATCCTTATCAAAATTTACGAGAATGAAATTAGTTGCGCTTTTTACAAAACTTAGATTACACTTTCCCAATTCTCGATAAAGGTATTTTTTTTCTTTATTTATATATTCTACTATTTTCTTGCTAAAACTTATATTCTCTAAAGCCGAAACCGCGCTAACCTGAGCAAGGCGGTTAATATTAAACGGGTCTCTGATCTTATTCAAACAATTAGCAATTTCTTTGCTGGTGATACCATAACCAATACGTAATCCCGCTAAACCATAAGCTTTAGAGAAAGTCCGAGTTATTAGGATATTACCTCTCTGTTTAAGAAATTTTAGCGTTTGCGGAAAGCCTATGGGAGCAAATTCAAAATAAGCTTCATCAAAATAAACTAAAACTTTTTTAGGGATATTATTCAAAAAGTTCTTAACTTCATTATGGTTCAAATAGGTACCAGTAGGATTATCCGGGTTTGCTATAAATATTATCTTGGTATTTTTATTAACTCTTTCGGCAATTTTATTCAAACTATAACGATAATTTTCTAAAGGCACCTTTACTACCTTGGCATTTTGAATTTTAGCCTGAATTTCATATATCAAAAATGTAGGGTAAGATACTATTACCTCGTCACCGGAATTAATTATAGCTCTCAAACACAAAGTGATAAGCTCATCGGAACCGTTGCCAAAAATTAGCTGCTCTTTTTGTACTCCTAATTTTTTTGATAGTTTTTGCCTTAAATAAAAGCAATTGCTTTCAGGATAGCGATTAATATTATTTAACTCTTGATTTATAGCTTTACGTAAATAAAGAGGCCGAAAAGGTATCTCATTGGAAGCGAGTTTGTACACCTCTTTTATTTTTAGAGCCCGTTTTACCTCTTCTATAGGCTTACCGGGTTTATAATTATTGACTTTTTTTAACTCTTTACGGCAAATCATATTTATCGATATTTGCTATCTTAGCTTTCCCTAGGATAAGACCCCAAGATTTTAACAAATATACAGTTTTTTCCCAATTTCTTTAAGGCTTTTTTTACTGAATAAGAGTTTCTGTGCCCTTCGATATCGACGAAAAAGTAATATTCCCATGGCTTCTTTTTAGAAGGCCTGGACTCTATTTTAGTAAGATTTATACCGCAGTTTTTAAATAGAAATAAAACATCATGTAAAGCGCCTACTTTATCCTTTATAGAAAAAAGAATGGAAGTTTTATCCCTACCCGAAGCAAGACTATCATTAGGAGCTATCACTAAAAATCTAGTGTAATTATTGCGGGAATCTTGGACTGACGAAACTATGATTTCCAAACCATAAAGTTCAGCCAAAACTTTGTTACCCAAGCAAGCTCCATGGTGATCTTTTTTAGTTTCAATTGCGGCTTTAGCTGTAGAGGATGTAGAAATTAATTCTACTCCTCTTAAATGACGGGATATCCAGTTACGGCATTGAGAAAAAACCTGAGGATTGGAATATACCCTTTTTATACTCTGCAAATCTCTTATGGTGCGGCTTAACAAAGCATGGGAAATGTTCAAAGTCAGTTCAGCGCAAATATTCAAAGTTGAAGTAAAAAACATATCCAAAGTATAATTGATAACTCCTTCCGTCGAATTTTCGATGGGCACTACGCCGTAATCGGCCTCCCTAGCTTCTACTTTTTCGAAAACGTCGCTTATGCTATCTACCGCTATATACTCCGGTTTTTTACCAAACTTTTTAAGCGCAGCTAAATGCGTAAAAGTACCTTGTGGTCCCAAATAAGCTATTTTCATTTTGGTATTTTTTGCCCGGCAAATAGATAATATCTCACGAAATATATTATCAATATCTTCAGCATCTAAAGGGCCTCTGTTAATTTTCTTTAGCTGGCTTAAAACATTGGCTTCTCTTTCCGGAGAATAGATATTTATATTATTTTGCTTTTTTAACTTACTTATTTTAATAGCTTCTTTGGCTCTTTGGTTAAGAATAGCGACTATTTTTTTATCTATCGCATCGATTTTTTTTCTTAACTTATTTAATTGCATAAATCCTCCTTTAATGAGCGCATGATTTACCGACGACCGCCAAAGGCGGTCAGGAACGTAAATCATATGCGCGAATTAAATCCTTGACATTGAAAATGTCAAGGATAAGTTCGACTAAGCATTTTTGTTAAGCCTCATGGCTTACAAAAACGCAAGTCTCACTTATTTAAAATATTTTTTAGCTTCTTCTAAAGAATCAAAATGCCCTATATCTATCCACTTTCCTTGTAAGGTATATCCAAAAACTTTTGTTTTTTCGCTCAACCAAGCAATATATCTTCCCGCCGCATCTACTTGGTTATTTTCTTTTAACATCGTTTCTAAAAAATTTAAAGATTCTTTAGGAAAAAAATAAATACAAGTTGCTGCTAAAGTCGAAGAAGGATTATCGGGCTTCTCTTGCAGTCTAACTACCTGCATATTTTCATTCAAAGCTACAATACCAAAACGGCTGGCTGTTTTTTTATCTTTAACATCATAAAGGCCAATAATAGAGTGCGATTTCTTATCTTTAGCTAATTTGACAAACTCTATCAAGTCGTCTTCAAATAAATTATCTCCGCCTATAATTAACCAGTCGGACTTAGAATTACCTATAGCAAATTTAATGTCTCTGACAGCCCCTAACATATCTTGGGGGCTAGTAGAACCATCGTTTAAAATTTTAGCCTTAATACCGTACTCTTTTTTCCAACTTAAGAAATCTTTATAAAATTTACTGTTGACGACTATTCTTATTTCTTCTATGCGAGTCTTTTTCTTTAAGATTTCTATCTTCTCAATCAGGAAATTTATTATCGGTTTATTATTTATCTTTACTAGAGGCTTGGCTATCTGTAAAGTAAGAGGGTATAATCTAGTCCCATAACCAGCAGCTAAAATAGCTACTCGCATATCAAATCATTAAAGTATGATATAAATCCTCTCTTAGTATCTTTTTTAGCTCTTCTTGCAGACATTTTTCGACTTCTTTAGGAGTAGAAAGCTCTAAAACCTTTACCATAATTTTTTTAGCGTCAGAAAATCTAATATTATTTATGAGTTCCTTTATCTTAGGAATTTGCGGAGCCGACATACTAAACCTATCTAGCCCCATACCTAAAAGAAGCAAAGTATAAATAGGCTCTCCGGACATTTCTCCGCACATCCCAACCCAGATATTACTAGAGTGAGCGACTTCGATAATTTTTTTTATCAACCTTAAAACTGCTGGATGCCCTGGTTCATAGAGGTAGGCAACTTTTTCATTGGATCTATCTACTGCTAAAGAATATTGAATTAAATCGTTGGTGCCGATACTAAAAAAATCGCTCTCTTTAGCTAAAATATCTGCGGTTAAAGCTGCTGACGGTACCTCTATCATAGCTCCTACAGGAATTCTTTCATCAAACTTTTTATTTTCTTTATTAAGCTCTTCTTTGCACTCTTTTAATAATTGTCTGGCTTGTCTCAATTCTTCTATTCCCGAAATCATCGGAAACATTATCTTAACGTTACCTACAGCCGATGCCCTCAACATAGCTTTTAACTGTACTTTAAAAATTTCCGGACGAGCTAGACAAAATCTAATAGCCCTCCAGCCTAAAAAAGGACTCATCTCTTTAGGCACTCTAGGTTGAGAAAGAAATTTATCTCCGCCTATATCGATAGTACGAAAAATAACCGAATGTGGGCTAATTTCTTTAGCTACCTTAGAATAAGCTTCGTACTGTTCTTCTTCAGTAGGTAAATTTACCCGGCCTAAAAACATAAATTCTGTTCGGTAAAGCCCGATGCCTTCGGCACCGTACTTTTTGACAAAAGGGATTTCTTCAGGCAACTCAATATTACTTGATACCACAATTTCTCTTTTATCTACGGTGCAAGCTCTAAGGGCTTTAGGTATATGTATGGCTTTTACTTCCTTTGTGTATACGGTAGACTTCTTTTGATACTCTTTTAAAATATTATCCGTTGGCCGTATAACTACCTTACCAGTAGAACCGTCTACTATAATTCGGTCGCCAGTTTCTATATTTTCGGTTGCTACTTCTACGCCTACTACTGCCGGTATTCTCAAAGTTCTAGCTATAATGGCAGTATGCGAAGTTTTACCACCGATATCGGTGACAAAACCGACAATTTTCTCTTTAGGTAAAGAAGCTGTCTGCGAAGGAGAAAGGTCGTGAGCTATAATAATGGCTTTTTCTTCTAAATTGCTCAACTTTGTAGCTTTCTCTTTAAGCATCATTTTTAAAACCCTACGGGCTATATCTTCTATGTCTACGACTCTTTCGCGAAGATAATCATCATTCAATTTTAATAAAGTATCGACATAACGTTTTATGCTTTGAGAAAAAGCATACTCAACGTTTATCTTATTGTTCTTTATCTGATTAATAACGTCTTCTATCAGGACCCTATCTTCTAAAACCAGATAATGTGCTTCGAAAATTTTCCCATGGTCAAAACCGATTTCCTTAGAAATCTTCTTTTGCAAAGTGGATATTTCCCGACGGGCAGCTATTAAAGCTTCCTCTAGGCGATATATTTCCCGAGAAATTTCATCGTGACGAATTTTTCTTTTAGGGACAGAAACATCATCCTTGCTTATCACAAGGGCTCTAGCTATACCTACTCCTCCGGAAACACCGATACCTTTTAATTCAATCATTGTCATTTTCTAAAAATTTTTTTAAATCTACAAGGGCCTCTCTAGAATCATTACCTTCTATAATCAAACGTACCGTAGCATCTTTATTTGCTCCCAGACTTAAAATAGCGATTATAGACTTTCCGTCTACTACCTCTCCGTCCTTTTCGACCTTGACCGATGAGTTAAACTTATTTGCCAGCTGTACAAAAATAGCGGCTGGCCTAGCATGCAAACCATGGGTTTTATTGATAACTATGTCCTCTTCGATTCTCATCGCTTCTTCTTTTCGTTGTAGATATTTATTATCTCTCTGGCTGTTTTCTTAGAGTCGTGCCTTAAATAATTGCTTTTGCTTACTACATCAGCCTCAAATACTTCTATGTTCATTTTTCTAAAACTTTCGCGGTCAAAAATAACGGGAAAAGACCTTTCTTCGGCATATTTAACTAACAGGTTGTAATTTAGGCGACCGGAATTAACTAAACAACAATTCACAATATTTCTCCTAGCATGAGATATTAATTTATTTAAATGATCCGAGGCCGTAAAACCGTCTGTTTCGCCGCGTTGAGTCATAACATTACAAAGGTAAAGCTTTATAACTTCACTTTTAGCTATTTCTTCACTTATACCTTCTATTAGAAGATTAGGAATAATACTGGTAAATAAACTGCCGGGACCTAAAATAATAATTTCAGCTTCTCTTATAGCCTCTATAGCTTCGGGGTTTGGCTTGGCCTCTTTAGGAATTAAAAACATCTCCTCAATAGCCTTTTCCCCATCGGGAATTTTATCTTCACCGACTTTAGCGGTACCATCGCTATATTCGGCTCTTAAGCGTATTCTATCCAAGCTGGAAGGTAAAACTCTTCCGCTTATGGCCAAGACAATACTTGATTCTTTTACTGCGGCCTCAAAACTACCCGTAACTTGCGTCATCGCCGTAATAAATAAATTCCCGAAACTATGTCCTTTTATACCCTCTCCTTCTTTAAAACGGTATTGGAATAAATCACGCATCAACTGGGGTGCTTCGGCTAAAGAAACAAGACAATTTCTGATATCTCCCGGCGGTAACATTCCAAACTCCTCGCGTAAACGGCCAGAAGAACCACCCTCATCAGCTACAGCTACCACTGCCGTTATATTAGAAGTGTATTCCTTTAAGCCTTCTAATATCGTAGAAACTCCAGTTCCTCCCCCTACTACCACTATTTTTGGTCCTTTAGAAAGAAATCTTTTTTCATAAATTATATCTATAACCTCTTTATTACTCTTGGCAGTATAAATCACCTCGAAAAAACTAAGCGTTAAGGAACGTATCCCTAAAGAAAAGAATACCAAAGAAAAAATAAAAAGAATTAAATCAAATATTTTTAATATTAAATAAGAGTCGAGAAAAAACCTGATAGATGAAAATATCAAAAAGAATAAGCTTAAGAATAATAAAGCAATCCACCTTTTTATTTTCAATCCTGGATAAAACCACTTTAAGAATTTAAAAAATTTATTCATTGTTATTAGATTTCTATTTGCCTCTAAAAATCACCTTAAAGCCTGTTGTTGTATATTTAAAACATCTAAAATTTCATCTTCACTTTTAGCATTCTTTAATTTTTGCACTAGATATTTGTCTCGTAATAATCGGGCTAAGAAAGCTAATACTTTAAGGTGTAAACCAGCTTCCTTCTGATTAGAAAGAAGTAATGCTATAACATATACCGGTTCCTGGTCTAAGGAATCGAAATCAACTCCTTCCTTAAAGATGCCCAAACAAATGATAATACCTTTTATCAAATCAAGCCGGGCATGAGGCAAAGCTATATAATTACCAATAGCGGTAGACCCCATAGCTTCTCTTTGGACTATAGCTTTTACAATTTCCTTCTTATCTTCTTTAGATATTTTTTTATTCTGGACTAAATGATCTATCATAGCTGAAATCGTATTTCTCTTATTTTTCTGTTTTGAACCTAAAAAAATATTTTCTTTATTAAGATAATCTAAAATACTTATTTCCATAATAATTTCCTCAATATGTTTAATTCTTTCCACTAAAAAATTTCTAAAGCAACTTTTCTTTTGTCAAATAAGTAATAAGCGGGCGAAGGGAATTGAACCCTCAACCTTCACGTTGGCAACGTGACGCTCTAGCCGGTTGAGCTACGCCCGCAAATTTAGTAAATAATAGCGAGTAGTTTTTGTTACTAATAAACTCTTGCCTGCTTAATGCCGAGGGGGAGAGTCGAACTCCCACCTCTAAACGAGACATGGTCCTAAGCCATGCGCGTCTGCCAATTCCGCCACCCCGGCGGGCAGGTCTATCAACCCCACAAAGGTTCTGGTTATAAACCCTATTATACACTATAACTTAGGCCTTATTATTATAAAAAACTACATTAATGGGCCGCCCGAGGATCGAACTCGGAACACCCGCCTTAAAAGGGCGGTGCTCTACCACCTGAGCTAGCGGCCCAAAAGCAATTTATAATTATTAGGAATTAAAAATTTTTAAGTTCAGCTTCTTTTTCTGCTAAGATGTTATCTATTTCTTTGATAAATTTATCGGTCATTTTTTGCAGTTCGTCTTCGCTTTTAAAACGGTCGTCTTCGGAAATTTTTTTCTCTTTTTCAAGATCCTTAATTTTCTCTTTGCCTTCTCTTCTAACGGTCCGAATAGAAACTTTTCCTTCTTCTACTATCTTTTTAACGATTTTTATTAGCTCTTCTCTTCTTTCTTCCGATAAAGGCGGAACTATCAACCGTATAATTTTACCGTCATTAAGAGGTGTGATACCTAATTCGGATTGCAGTATTGCTTTTTCTATATCTTTTAAAGAAGAAGGGTCATATGGACTTATCACTACCATTCTAGCTTCGGGAACATTTATAGTAGCTATTTCTTTAAGTAATGTAGGAGTTCCGTAATAATCTACCCTTATGCCCTCTACCATCTTAGGGTTTGCCCTACCGGAACGTAATTCCGATAGCTCTCTTTTGATAGATTCTACTGCTTTCTTCATATCATCTTCTATACTTTTTAAAGCCTCTTTTATTGTCATAAACACCTCTCTTACTTTATAAGTGTGCCTATATCTTCTCCGCAAATTACTTTTCTTAAAGCATCTGGCTTCATAAAATTAAAAACTTTTATCGGTATCTTATTTTCCATACATAAAGTAATAGCGGTTGTATCCATAACTTTTAGCTCTTTATTGATAAACTCTTTATATAATAATTTCTTGAACATCTTAGCTTTTTTATTAAGTAAAGGATCGCAGGAATAAACACCGTCTACCTTAGTACCTTTAAGTAATATATCTACATTAATTTCTATGCTTCTTAAGGCAGCGGCGGTATCGGTAGTAAAATAAGGGTTTCCGGTACCAGCTACAAAAATAACTACTCTTTTTTTCTCAAGATGTCTTATAGCTTTTAAACGAATATAAGGTTCGGCTATCCTATTGATTTCGATAGCGGTCATGACTCGGCTAGGAACACCTTGATTTTCTAAAGCACTTTGCAAAGCTAGGCCGTTTAAAACTGTCGCCAGCATACCCATATGATCAGCAACGACTCTTTGCATCTGAAATTCACGGGATTTTGGCATACCCCGAAAAATATTACCGCCCCCTACAACTAAGGCTATTTCCACTTTCAAACCTAATGCTTTTTTAATCTGAGACGCTAGATGAGCGCATACCGAGGTATCAATACCGTGTGAATATTTACCAGAAAAAGCTTCTCCGCTTAATTTAAGAAGAATTCTTTTATACTTGGCTTTCATTATTATCCTCTAGCGAAAACCGGGCAAATCTTTTGATTACTACGTTCTCACCGGTTTTAGATACTACTTCGCGTAAATAATCACCGATAGATATCTTGACATCTTTTATGAACGGCTGCTCAAGTAAACAATGCTGTTTGGTATATTCTTCAATATTCTCTGTCCTGTCTAAAACTTCCTTATTTATATCTTCTCGGCTAAGATAGAGAGGATTAGCTGCCGCTATTTGCATAGCAACATCTTTAACAAATTGCTTGAATACTTCGGCACGAGCTACGAAATCTGTCTCACAATTTACTTCTACTAAAACACCAAGATTACCGCTAAAATGCACATAAGAATCTATTCTCCCCTGAGAAGTTGAACGGCTGCTTTTTTTCTCAAGAACTAAACTGCCTCTGCCTTTCAATAATTTTAAAGCTTTATCAAAATCTCCTCCTGATTCACTTAAAGCTTTTTTGCACTCATTGACTCCTAATGAAGTCATTTCTCTTAATCTCTTGATATCTTCTAGGCTCATTTTCTGACCCTCCTTGGCAATAAAACAATTCAAAGTTAATAATACCTCTATTCTTCTTTGTCAGTGTCATCTTCTGGGGTATCGTCGGTACTCTTGGTATCAGCCCTAGGCGCTTCTTTATCCTCTTGCTTAGTTTCGTTTAATCCTTCTTTTATGGCTTTAACTAAACTTGAAGTTATATATTTTACGGACTTTATAGAATCATCATTGCCGGGTATAGGATAATCAATAACTTCGGGATTAGCATCGGTATCGATTAAAGCTACTATCGGTACCGATAATTTATTGGCCTCCCTAACGCAAGCTATTTCTTTTTTGGGATCTACCAAATATATACAATCGGGAATATCTTCTAGGGTTGTAACTCCTCTGTATATTTTAGCCATTCTTTCTATTACCCTATTAAGCCTGATGACCTCTTTTTTAGTCATACCTCCAAATTCGCCTTTTTTGCGTTGTTCCAATAGCTCTATATATTTATTGATTCTACTCTTTACGGTAGCAAAATTAGTCAATAGACCTCCGACCCACCTTTCGGTCACGTAAGGCATATCACAAGACGTTGCTAACTCTTCGATAGTACTTCGAAGCTGTTTTTTAGTGGCTACAAAAAGGATTTTCTTCCCAGAACGGGCAATTTGACCTAAAAAAACCTTGGCTTCTTCTATTTTCTGAGCTGTTTTTTCTAAATCGATAATATAAACGTTCTTTTTCTTACCAAAAATAAAAGCTTTCATTTTTGGGTTCCAATGTTTACTTAAATGCCCAAAATGAACACCACTCTCTAACAATCCTTTGATTTCTTCCGATAAAACCATGTTTTTCCTCCTTAAAGAATTTAAGTTATTTCAAATATTTTAGACTCAAAGTATATCATAGTTTTTTATATTTTCAATATTATAATACTGAACTGCTTAAGGAACAGGCAGATATAACTTATAGGCTTAGACATTAAATTGTAAATCGTGCAATTCCTTATATAAAGAATTGGTCTCTAGAAGGTTTGAATGCGTACCTACGCCTACAATCTTTCCTTCATTTAAAACTATTATTTTACTTGCTTTCTGAATTGTAGAAAGCCGGTGGGCTATGACTAAAACGGTCTTTCCCTCCATAAGAACATATAAAGCTTCTTTGACTAATTGCTCGGAAGCCGAATCTAATTGGCTGGTAGCTTCGTCTAAAATTAAAATCGGTGAATTTTTTAATATTGCCCGGGCTATAGCAATTCTCTGCTTTTCTCCTCCGGATAATCGAATACCTCTATCTCCAACAACTGTTTGAAATCCTTCAGGCAAATTAATAATGAATTCGTAAGCGTAGGCTTTTTTTGCCGCTTCAATAATATCTACTTTGGTAGCGCTAGACTTACCGTAAGCAATATTATCTTCTATTGTAGAATTAAAAAGTATCGTTTCCTGCGAGACAATAGAAATCATAGAACGTAACGACTTTAATTTAATATTCCTTAAATCTAACTCATCGATATAGATTGCACCCTTGGTAGGGTCATAAAATCTGGGTAATAAACTGACTAAAGTACTTTTCCCAGCTCCGGAACGACCAACCAAAGCTACAACTTCCCCTTTTTTTACTTCTAAATTTATATTTTCTAAAACATAGCCGTATTCAGTAGTATATTCAAACCATACTCTATCAAATTTAATACTATCCTCGAAACTAATTATCTCTTTAGCATTGGTGGCATCTTTGACTGTCGGTTCTTGGTCAAGAATGTCGTAAATTCTTTCTGAAGCCGCAAAAGCCTGTTGATTAATAGCATGAACATTAGCTAACTTTTTAAGCGGGCTTATCGTAGACATGACAAAAGCAATAAATGCCGCAAAAACACCAAAAGAAAGATTACCCGAGATCACTTCAGGCCCGATTAGCCGTAAAACTAAGACAACACCAAATACACCTACTATTTCGGTTAATGATGCTACACTTAGCGTTCTTTTGACATTCTTTAGATTAAATTTATAATAATTGTAATTGATATTTTTGAATCTTTCTATCTCATAAGTTTCTCTACAAAAAGCCTTTACAATACCTGCACCATTAATAGTTTCTGCCATTAGCGAGTTTAAATCTGCCATCTTTTTTTGTATTTCAACTGTAAATTTCTTTATTTTCCTACCAATCTTAGCCACTGGAACTAAAATTGCCGGAAAGACGATAAAAACAATAAATGGTAATTTCCATGAAATTTTGAAACCTAAATAAAAAGCACAAAAAGCAAAAAATAAAGCTTTCATGGACTCAAATATAAAATCCTTGAGAGCAAAAGAGATAGAATTGGCGATGGCACCGACATCGTTGGTGACACGCGACATAAGTTCTCCGGCACGTCTTTTACTATAGAAATCCATAGATAACTCTTGAAATTTTATATATAACTTATCACGCACATTCCTAACTGCACCTTGGGCAATAATATTCATTAAATAACTTTGTATGAAAAGGAATACTCCCTTTAAAATAAATAATATTGGGATAAAAATAACTATTAATGTCAGAAAATCTAATGGTTTTATAGAATTTAGCTTATCTACGACAAAAGACATAAAGGGTGGTAATTTGCCCGGGATTATTATTTCTTGATTAGTTAGTACTCTATCTGATATAGGAATTATCATTCCTAAGCTTATACCATCAAAAAGGGTAGATGCACCCATAAAAAATGCGGCTAGAAATAAAATCCCCTTATAAGATGCAATAAATTTTAAGAGTTTGAAGTAATCTTTTATATATTTTTTCATAATTAGAGTGGTAGGATTTTACCATATGATTTGACTTTCCTCAAGAGATTTGATAGAATACGCCAATCATTAAAAATATTAAAAAAATCAACGCTTTCGATAAACCCCAAACTTTATAAATTAAGGAGTTTTTAGGGTTAATACCGAGTGTAGTATTGGTTTTTTCTATTCTTAAGAGTAGGGATTTACGTTATCGAAGTAAAAAGCTATTTTTAACATGAGGGTAGGAATAATCGGGCTAGGTAAATTAGGCCAGATACATTTACGTATCTATCAGGAAATCAAAGAGATAGATAAGATTTTTTTAGTTGACATCAATACTCTGGCCTTAGAAAATTACCGCCAATATTCTTGTTTTGATGATTATCACAAACTAAAAGATAAGGTTGATTTAGTCAGTATCGCTACTCCCACCTCTACTCATTTTGAAATTGCTAATTTCTTTTTAAAGAGAAAAATTCCGGTTCTAGTAGAAAAACCTCTTACCGATAACCTCATTAGTGCTAAAAAGTTAGTAAGATTAGCAAAAAAAAGCAGGACTCTTCTTTTAGTCGGACATGTCGAAAGGTATAACAGCGCTTATCTGGCCATAAAAAAAACTATCAAAAACCCTTTTTTTATAGAATGCCACCGCTTAAGCCCTTATCCTTATCGTTCTCTAGATATTAGTGTAGTCCTTGATTTGATGATACACGACTTAGATATAATTCTCTATCTTTTAAGAGACAAAATAACCAAAATTCAAGCTAAAGGCGTAAAAGTACTTTCTAAGACAGCTGATATTGCTAATGCCCGTCTAACTTTTAATAAAGGTTGTGTCGCTAATATCACTTCCTCTCGGATATCCGAAAAAAAGGAGAGAAAAATAAGAATATTTATGCCGCAATCCTATATTTCTCTAGATTATGCTAAACAAACGGTAGAGATATATAAAAAACAAAAAACAAAGATTATAAAAAAATATTTAACCATAAATAAAAGTGAACCTTTAAAAAAAGAAATTGCTGATTTTGTAAATCTGGTAAAAAGAAAACAGTTTACTATTGAATATGCTATGCAGGCTAAAAATGCTTTAGATCTTGCTCGCAAAATCGAAAAGATCATAGAACATGATAAACATTCTTTAAAACTCTCCCGATATAAATAAAGTTAAAATAACTTCATCTAAAATATATTTTTTAACCTATTTATTGGAATTAAAAATGAAAACAAAAAAAATAGTAGTGGTAGCCGGTGATAAATCCGGTGATCTTTATGGCGGTGTTCTAAGCAAAAAAATAAGAGAAAAATTCAAAGAAGTAGAAATATATTCTTTTGGAGGAGAGATCTTAGCTCAGAATTCTTATCAAATAATAAATCTTCTTTCTCATTCAGTCTCAGGAATCTTCGAAGTTATGTCTTCTCTGTCAAAACTTATAAAAATATACCATGAAATCTTAAAAGCGATCGAAATCATTAAACCTGATCTTATAATACTTATAGATTTTCCTGATTTCAACTTAAAATTAGCTAAAAAATTAAATAGAAAATACCCTCTATTTTATTATATTAGCCCACAAGTATGGGCCTGGCGAGAAAAAAGAATAGACTCGATAAGAAAGTATGTAGATAAAATTATAGTTATTTTTAAATTTGAAGAAGAGCTATATAAAAAAGAAAATATCGATGTTTTATATTTTGGCCACCCTCTTCTTGATATTATAGATAAACAAAAAGTTGAGGTTAAAAACATAATTTCTTTTATGCCCGGTTCTAGAAAGAATGAAATAAAAAAACATCTGCCTTTAATGCAAAAAACTAAAGCAATTTTGGAAAAAGAACTTAAAGGCTACCAATTTCGAATAATAAAACCTCCGAATTTAGAGAAAAAACTATATGAAAAGTTTTCTTTATCTATGGACGTGACAGAACACTCCTATCAAGCGATAAAAGAATCTAAATTTATTATCGCCTCTTCCGGCACTGCTACTATAGAAATAACTATCTTAGAGGTGCCTTATCTTATAATCTATAAAATTAATTTTCTAAGTTGGCAGATATTAAAACGTATAGTAAACGCTAAATTTATCGGTATGGCTAATATTTTAGCTTCGGAAAAAATAGTAGAAGAACTATTACAAAAAGAAGCACGTCCCGAAAAAATCGCCCGATTAACCTTAGCTTATCTTAAAGACGAAGAAAAGTATCTTAACCTACAAAAAAAGTTAAATAAAATAAAAGAAAAACTTCTGCCTTATGGTGCCAGCGATAAATTTGCCACACTTATCGGAGAATTTCTAAAATTACCACTTTTAACTTAAGAGAATAAATACGATAGGCTTATTTTTGCTAGGCGGAATTTTTACTGTGTTTAACAAAATTTAAAATATTCAAAACCGCTGCCGGAGTGACTCCGCTTATATTGAAAGCTTCTTTTAAAGTAACAGGCTTAAATTTTTGTAATTTTTCGATTATTTCTTTAGATAATGAAGGGACTTTAGCAAAATCCAAACTTTTTATTTTTATTTTAGCAAAATTATTCAATTCTTTAGACCAATCTGCCTCTCGAGCTAAAAAGCTTTCGTATTTAGAAATGGTTTCTATTTCACGCTGTATACCTAAAGGTAAATTCTTATTATCTAAAAATCCTTTTATTTTATTGAAACTAACTTGTGGCCTCTTCAAAATATTAAATAACGTTAGTTTTTGGCCGTTAAAAATAACTTTTCTAGTTTTTATTTCTTCTAAACTTTTTTCTAAAATATTTTTTTTATCCAAAATAATTTGATATTCGGCCTTATCTATTAAGCCTAATTTATAGCCGTATCTTCCTAGACGTAAACCAGTATTGGTTTCCCTTAAGGAAAGACGGAATTCGCTTCGAGAAGTAAACATTCTATAGGGCTCATCGGTACCTTTACTAATTAAATCATCCAGCAAAACGCCAATGTAAGCTATATCTCTACCTACAATAAAAGGCTTTTTCATCTTTACTTTTAAAGCAGCGTTTATGCCGGCTATTAATCCTTGGGCAGCTGCTTCTTCGTAGCCGGTAGTCCCATTTACTTGTCCGGAAAAATAAAGCCCCCCTATTATTTTAGATTCTAAAGTAACGTCTAGCTGACGAGCATCGATTAACCCGTGTTCTATGCCATATCCCGGCCGTAAAACTGCGGCCTTTTCTAATCCTTCTATACTGTGAATAAAATCAGCCTGGACATCGAATGGCAATGACGAAGATATACCATTGGGATATACCTCTAAAGAATCTTTCCCCTCGGGTTCGATAAAAACTTGGTGCCTTTCATGTTGGGGAAACTTTACCATTTTGTCTTCTAAAGAAGGGCAATATCTTACGCCGGTAGAGCTAATTTTTCCAGTATAAAGAGGAGAATATTTTAAATTATCTAAAATTACCTGGCGCGTTTTTTTGTTGGTATAAGTTATAAAACAACTTAATTGTTTTTTAGGTATAGTAGTATTTCTAAAGGAAAAAGGTTCGACGTCTTTATCTGGAACCTGTTCAATCATTTTAGAAAAATCTAAAGTATTAGAATTTAATCTAGCGCAAGTTCCGGTTTTAAAATGTTTAGTCTTAAAACCTAATTGCTTTATACTATCAAATAGCTTATCGCTGGATTGTTCACAAAGTCTTCCTCCGGGAAAATTATTTAAACCGATATGTATTTTGCTTTTAAGAAAAGTTCCAGCACAAACAATAATGGTCTTGGCATAAAATTCTTGTCCAAAATCGGTCTCTACTCCTATTACGCTCTTATTTTTCGTAAGTATCTTCTCGACTTTTCCCTGCAAAATAGTGATATTTTCTGTTTTCTCTAAGACATCTTTAGCTATTTTAGCATAAGAAAACATATCCACCTGGGCTCTTGTTGACCAGACAGCCTTACCCTTACTCCTATTCAAAATTCTATAACCAAGAGCACAGCGGTCGGTAATTCTGCCCATAAGCCCACCTAAAGCGTCGATTTCCCGCACTAAATGCCCCTTGCAAACTCCTCCTACGGCAGGATTACAAGATAACTTACCAATAGTATCTATATCTATGGTTAGAATAAGAACTCTGCAACCTGACTTTGCTGCAGCATAAGATGCTTCAATTCCGGCATGGCCGGCTCCTATAACTATACAATCATATTTTTCCATAATCATAATGATTTTATCTCTAATTACTGTAAACCCACTTAACGATTATAAATTTTACCATATCTTATCACTAAAGCTAATAAAAGAAATTGTTTTAAAAATCTATGGGGGAGGGTATTAGAAGTCTAGTATTATTTTTTAGTCTGTTTAGCTACAGAATCGATTGCTTTTTTGATCGCTTCGGGATCTCCTAAATAGTAATGTCTTAAGCTTTTTAAATTATCGTCTAATTCGTAGATAAGAGGTATTCCGGTAGGAATATTAAGACTAACTATTTCTTCGTCAGATACCTTATCCAAATATTTTACTAAAGCCCGCAAACTATTTCCATGAGCAACAATAATTACTCGTTTACCGGATTTTAAAATTGGTACTATCGTATCTTTCCAGTAAGGAATAAACCTATTAACCGTATCTTTTAAGCATTCTGTCAAAGGTATTTCTTCTTTTTTTAATTCTTGGTAACGCCGATCGTTAGCTGGATAACGCTCATCATTCTCTGCTAATGGCGGGGGCTGGATATCATAGCTTCTTCGCCAAACCAATACCTGTTTCTCTCCATATTTCTCGACCGTCTCTAGCTTATTTAAACCTTGTAAGGCGCCGTAATGTCTTTCGTTAAGCCTCCAAGACCGATAGACCGGAATCCACATTAAATCCATATCTTCTAAAACTATCCATAAAGTCGAAATAGCCCTTTTCAACACTGAAGTATAAGCAATATCAAAGGTAAATCCCTCTTTTTTTAAGTACTTGGCTGCTGAATGGGCTTCTTCTATCCCCTTTTTTGATAAACCAACATCGGTCCAGCCGGTAAATCTATTTTCTAAATTCCAAGTACTTTCGCCGTGTCTTAATAAAACTAACTTAATCATTTTTTTTAATGAGACTTATCCTTAATATCGCAGATATCAAGGACGTAGTTGAACTCAACACTTAGAATATCCACAAGCGTCACAAACTAGACAACCTTCTTGATGTCTAAGGGCAAAACCACATTCTACACAAACTCCTACTACATTATTAAAGTTACTGGCTTTTTGGGTAACTATTGAGGTGTCTGCGGATTTTGCTTCGGTAGCGGCAGTTATCTTAACTCTAGCCATCTTTCTTTGGTCACCAGCTCTTTTTTCTAAAACCCTGGCTATAGCATCAGCGCAAGAAAAAATCTTCTTACCTTTATCCCAAGAAGGAGAAGGACATCTTATCCCTTTAAGCTGTTCTACAATGACCTTGGTATCTATACCGCCTCTAAGCGCTAAAGAGACTAAACGGCCTACTGCTTCTAACTGCGAAGCAGCGCAACCTCCAGCTTTGCCCATTTGGGTGAAAACTTCAAAAAAGTTTCCCTCATCGTCTTGGTTAATAGTAATATAGAGATTCCCACAACCAGTGGTAACTTTAGTAGTAGTACCTAGAATAACCTCCGGCCTAGGTTTAGGATAAGGAACTACGATAGAATAGCTTTCTGGTTCTTTTTCTTTAATCTCGCTCTTTTTCCCCTTATCTACGGTAAGAACTTGGACGCTTCTACTACCATCCCGATATACGGTAATTCCTTTACAATTAAGTTTATAGGCTAATAAATAAGCTCCCTTTACGTCTTCAATGGTAGCATGATTGGGTAAATTAATGGTTTTAGACACCGCGTTGTCGGTAAATTCCTGAAAAGCAGCCTGCATTTTAATATGCCAAAAAGATGGAATATCCATAGCAATCTTAAAAATTCTTTTTATTCTATCCGGTATCTCATCCATATCTTGAATGTTTTTACCGCTAGCTACATCTTTCATCAAATTTTCAGAATAAAAACCCTCTTTTTTAGCAATATATTCAAAAGCAGGATCTACTTCTAATAATTTTTCTCCGTCTAATACATTTCGAAAATAGCAAAGAGAAAAATTGGGTTCTATTCCCGAAGAAGTCGGCCCAGCTATTATGCTTATAGTACCAGTGGGAGCAATAGTAGTTAAGGTGGCATTGCGAATTTTTATTCCTTTCTCGTGCCATTTACTCTTCTCCCAAGCTAGAAATACCCCTCTAGTTTTTGCTAATCTTTCGGATTCGTTAACGGCTACTTCGTATATAAATTTCATAACTTTTCTGGCTAAAGCTATAGCTTCATCGCTATCGTAAGGTATTTCTAAAAAACCTAAAAGAGTAGCCCAACCCATGACTCCCAATCCAATTTTTCTAGTCCTTAAGGTGTTGATTTTAATTTGCTCTAAAGGAAATTTATTGGCATCAATCACATTATCCAAAAATCTCACTGCTAGCCTTGATATCTTTTCTAGCTTACTCCAATCTATCTCTAAGCCGTCGTCGCCGTCTTTAAACATTTTTGCCAAATTAATAGAGCCAAGATTACAACTTTCATAAGGCAGAAGTGGCTGTTCTCCGCAAGGATTAGTACTTTCTATTTTGCCTAAATGAAGGACGGTATTGACTTTGTTTATTTTATCTATAAAAATTATTCCTGGTTCTCCATTTTTATGGGCGTACTCAGCGATAAGGTCAAAAACTTCACTAGCATCTAACTCTTCTACTGTTTCATTACTATGAGGATCGATCAATTTATATTTACCCTTATTTAAGACGCTCTCCATGAAATCATCTGTTAAAGCTACGGAAATATTAAAATTAGAGATTTCACCTTCTTTAGCTTTACACTTTATGAATTCTAAAACATCAGGATGATCTACTCTTAATATCCCCATATTAGCTCCGCGACGGGTTCCTCCTTGTTTTACCGCTTGGGTAGCTGAATCAAAAACCTTCATAAAAGATACCGGTCCGGAAGCTACACCGCCAGTAGTCTTAACTAAGCTATTTTTAGCTCTAAGCCTGGAAAAACTAAATCCTGTGCCTCCACCGGTTTTATGTATTAACGCCGTTGATTTTATAGCATCAAAAATAGAATCCATAGAATCTTCTACCGGTACGACAAAACAAGCGGAAAGTTGTCCTAAATCTCTTCCGGCATTCATTAAAGTGGGAGAATTAGGCATAAATTCTAACTCTTTAATCATTTCAAAAAAAGCATTTTCTATATCCTTAACATATGGTTGTTTAGCGCCATATTTCTTTTCTATTTGAGCCATCGTCTTAGCTACTCGCCTCATCAACTCTTCAGGAGTCTCGATAACTTCGCCTTTTTTATCTTTTTTAAGATAACGTTTTTTTAATACCACTAAAGCGTTAGAAGAAAAATTTAATGTTTTTTCCATACCACATCCCCTTTCTTAAATCTTTTTAATAAAAATATTTCCTTTATTTTTTGTCGTCTCTAAAGAGGTCTTAAAGTTCTTAGAGCAAATAAATTTAGGCAAGACTCCTTTTTATATCATAACCCTAAAAGACTGTCAAGAAAAAATACTATATATAGTATTTTTATCTTTATATACATACTATATATTGATGGAATTAACATAGCACTGTTCTTGTTGGATCTCTCAATATTCTTTAAGGGCTAAACTTTTTTAACTAAAATAAATTTTTCAAAGATTATCCAACCTGCTAAGGTATGCTAAATAAATCCTACGGTATCTCTAATAATAAGCTCGGTATCAAGGACTATCTTTTGAGGAGATTGCTGACCTTTAAGGCTTTCTTTTAAAATTTGTACTGCCTTACGTACCATTGTTTTTAATGGCTGTCTTATTGTAGTTAACATCAAACTACCATAGAGACAATTAGGATTATCATCAAAGCCAATAACACTCAATTTATTAGGAATATCTATTTTTCTTTCTTCGGCAAAATTCAAAACTTTGCTAGCTACTTCATCACTACAACAAAAAATAGCCGTGGGAGGAGGGGTCTTTTGCGAAAATAACTCTTCTAATCTCTCCCAAGCTTCTTTAGGAGAAAAATTAGTAATTTTAATATAATCTTTTTTTACTTCGATACCCTGTTTAGCCAAGGCAGATTTATAGCCATCTAGCCTGTCTTGAGCTGCTTGAACCCGTAAATCACCAGCAAGGTGAGCTATCTGTTTATGCCCATGCTGTATTAAAAAATCGGTAGCTTCATAGGCACCTTTAAAATTATCTACAGCTACGCAATTTACGTCGTAATCCTCTACTTTTCTATTCATTATTACTACCGGAATATTATCTTTAATTAATCTCTTAAGTTGATTCTCATTGCCTATAATATCAGCCATTATTACTCCGTCTACTAGAGAGCTTTTAAAATTGTCTTTGTCCCAAAAAATATTAAGATGAAGATCAATGCTATCTTCGGTAAGAGCTATGGCTATTTCTCTGATTATTTCTAAAGCATAATAAGAATAAAAAATACCTTCATAACCAGGTATTATTAAACCGAAAGAATCTAATTTACCACCAGCAAGACGACGGGCATAGAGAGCCGGTTGGTAATTTAGCTCTTTAACCGCTATGGCTATTTTCTGGCGATTCTCTTCTTTTAAAGGCGAGTTATTTAAGTAGCGTGAGACAGTAGCTATAGAAACCCCTGCTTTCTTGGCTACATCTTTAATAGTAATTTTGGAAGAAGACACAGATTTTATCTAATTACGGCGACATCGCCTTCCTGAATAGTCAAACCGCCAATTACTTCTTTTATATCAGCAGCAGAAATTTCATTCCTAGTTTCAATCACTTCTACACTGCCAATTTCTCGTCCATCACGCATAATCCTAAATAAAGCTCCGGGACGTAATCCTGATGTTTCTCCTAAATCAATAATAACAAACTGCTCTTGATGATTGACAGCAATAATTCTACCTTGTAAACCTTTCATGCCATAGGTAGGCTTTACTATAATAGGAGGTAATTCTACAGAAGCTGAACCATCGGCGGCTATTTTCTTTCCGCCGGAAACAGCTTGATTTAGATTTTCTTGTAACTCCTGGAAAGATATAGATTTTTCTTTTAATAAGTTTTCAATATCTACTATTTTATTCTCAAGACCTTCTTTCTTTTCTAAAGTTCCTTTTAAAAGCTCCTGCAACCTCATTTTTTCTTTATTAGCTAGAACTAATTCTTTCTTTTGCTCAAGGTTCTCATTGCGTAATTTCTTTAGTTCATCCAAAGCCATAACTTTATTTTCTCGCTCATCCACTACATCTATGCTTAAATTACGCAGTATCCTTTCTTTAAAATTCATTTCTTCTTCTAATCTTGTTTTCTCCTTAGCAAGTTGGTCTACCTTAATGCTCCATTCTTTATTTGTTTTATCTAATTCCGCAACTTTCATTTTTGTATCTAACAAATCTTTTTTAACTAAGTCTAATTTAGCTTTAAGAGCTGCCGTTTCCCTTATAAAGTCAGCCCATCTTTCTTCACCAGACTCTACGGTTAATTTTTCGGCATTAAAGTTTTCAGTGTCAGTTGTGGTAGTGGTTTTTGAAGCTAAGGAATCTCTCTCTTTAATCACTTCGGCCAGCTTTTGCTGAAGCTCGTTTCTTTCCTTCTCTATATCGGAAAAGGCTTTTTGGATGGCTACTAAACGTTGCTCTATATTTCTTTTTTCTCTCTCGGAATTGTTTACTTTATACTTAAGGGAACTATTTTCTTCAACTAAAATCGCTCTTTCTTCTTTTATATTTTTATTCTCTTTGAGTAGATTTTGTTTTTCAGCGTAAAAAGAATAAGCAATAAAACTTACGCCCAAGACAACTACCAACAATATTATAGGGATTAACTTTGTTTTATCCATTCCACCCCCCCTTTGCGATAATTATAGCATATGACTAACTTATGTAAAGCTTTTTCTTAAAAAAAGATAGCTAATAAAATGCTATCACCAAAATTCCTTTACAATTCCACTTTAAACCTTATTTCTTTCATTCTATCGGAAGGACGCGACTTCCAACGCCGATGTATCCAACTCCACTGATAATCCATTTTTCTAATCCAACCTTCTATCATACGAGTAAATTTAATGACATTTAAAAATATAGTCTCATTCTTATCTGGCGTCATCGTTAATTTTTCTTCGGGAAAAATTTTAATGGTGTGTTTATAGTTACTACTACGAAAAATATAAGCCGGTACTATAGCAGCCTTAGTACGTAAAGCTAAAATAATAGGTCCTACGGGAGTAGCAGCTAATTTATCAAAAAACTTAACCCAAATACCACCGGTGCCGAAATTTTGGTCCATTAACATTATAACAATCTCATTATTACGTAATGCCCTTATGATACCCGCTATACATTCTCGACGAGGATAAGAAAAAATTGTTTTGACGCTAGATTGTTCTCTTAAATTATGAAAGAAATCATTTACTGGTTTATCACGCATAGGCCTAATAACTATATTTACCGGGAAACCACTTTTAGCTAATTTTAAACTCATTAAAGGAAAGTTGCCTAAATGCGCCGTGAGCATTATTACTCCTTTGTTATTACTTAAAGCGGACTTAAGATTATTCAAGCCTTCGCAATGTATATTATCAAGTTGTCGGGGATTTTTTAATATATGCAACATTTCTAAATATCCCTGAACCATAAAAATAAAGAAATTACGGGCTATTGTTTTTCTCTCCTTAATACTTAATTTAGGAAAAGCTATCGCTAAACTCTCTAAGGCAATACGACGATGCCGTAAAATAAAATAATAAGCTATACAACCAAAGAATCGGCCTATAAAATAATCGGCCTTAAGAGACAATATAGCACTTAAGGAAGTAAAAAATTTTATAGCATAAAAACCGGCTTTTCTTCTTAAAAATTTCTTTTTTTCTTTATCCATAAAAATGATTATAGCAAAGAGGTTATTTTTATCAACTTAAGATACCTAAAATTATACTTTTAATCTTATTTGCTAAAGTTTATATTTTATCTTTCTTAATAATTCTTTTCTCCAAACGATATCGCTATCACTCTCTACGCCAAGGGGCGGCAAGCCATCTATTACTGCCATAATAGCCCGGCCTTGAGAAGTTTTGCCTACTATTATCTGTAAAGGATTAGCGCTAGCGCAAAAAATTCTACACACTTCCGGAACATTTTTGATCTGGTTAAGAACATTTACCGGATAAGCATTATCTAAAGCAATAAAAAACATATGCCCGCAAGCTAAACGTAACGAATTTTCTAAAGCTATTTTCTTTAAATTATCATCGTTGCCTTCTAATCTTATCAGGCGTTTTCCGGAAGCTTCGCAAAAAGCTAACCCAAATTTTATATTCGGCACGCTGCCTACTAAAACCTCATAAATATCTTCAACGGTTTTGATAAAATGGGAATGCCCAATTATAACATTCAGTTCTTCCGGTTTAGTAATTTCTACTACTTCAAGTTCTAACTTCATAAATTTTCTTCACCTCCCTACGTTAATATTCCTAATTTTATGTTTAGGAAAACTTATCAAAAAAATATTTTTTTGATAATAATATCCCTACATAAATAAATGCCACTAATAAAATACTAAAATAAACAAAAATTTCACCATACTTATTATAAAAACTTCTTTTTTTTCTTAGTTGAATTTCAAAGTTTTCGGTTGCTGGAATAAACAAATATTTTCTATCTCTAGTTAAAAGATCAATTTTCCCTTCTGGAGAAACCCAACCGCTAAATCCGGTATTGGCAGCTCGCACAATGGAAATTCTATTTTCTATAGCTCTAAAAACCATAATACCTAGATGTTGACTAGCTTGCGGTTCTCCATAAAACCAAGCATCATTAGTTATGTTAATAAGTAAATCTCTCTGGCGTGCCATACGAGAAGTAAATTGTGGGAAAATATCCTCAAAACAAATCAATACCGAAAATTTTTTCTTGCGGTAAGAAAATTCGGTATATTTTTCTCCTCTGGATATATCTCCGACCGAATTCAAAACACTAATAAAACTTAAAAAATCTCTAAGGGGGACATATTCACCGAAAGGAACTAGCCTTATCTTATAATATGAATCTAATAATGTACCTTCTTTATCAAACAATAAAGCGGAATTATAAAAGTTTTCTTTATTATCTTTTATCACCGCACCGACAAGTGAATTTCTTTTTAATTCTTTTATAAAAAAATTTAGATAATTAGAACTACCGACATCGATTAAAAGCGGCCAAGCTGCCTCTGGAAAGATCAATAAAGAATCTTCTTCTGCTTTTTGGCCTAATATTTCTAATCTTCTTAATATTTCTGGGATAGCAGAATGTTTCCATTTTAATTCTTGGGGTATGCTAGGTTGAACTATTGTAACTTTTAACTTATCGGAATGAATATCTGAAGAACAATTGAGCCGGTAAACAGAATAAATAATCGAAATAAGAAAAATTATTGTTACCAACCCAAGCTTAAAAAAAATGTTTTTAGAATTAGTTTTGTTCGACTTAGGATTTTTTAAGAAACAGAGTCCTTCCCAAATCAAAATATTTACCATAATTATCTGAAAAGAAATAAACTTCACTCCCAATAAATCTGCTGTTTGGATAAGATAAAGATTCTTATATTGGGAATAACCTAAGTTAGCCCAACCAAAACCGCACCAGATATTTTCCTTTAAATATTCCAGTATAATCCAAAGGCAAGGAAGACTAATTAATCGAAAAGGTCTATCTAAAAAATACTTTCCGACAATAGCAAACGTTATATTATAAAAAGAAAGGTAAAGAAGAAGAAAAAATAAACCTAATTTAGTCACGTAAGCTATCCAAAAAATAACCGTACCATAATAGAATAAAGTAAATATTATTCCGACGCCTAAAGATATTTTCAAAGAACTATTTTTTATAGCAAAAAGAAAAAAAACTAAGGAAAACCAAATTAAGAAAGAATATTGGGGAAAGTTGAAACTTAAACCGGTGAGTAAACCACTTAAGGCAGCGGTTATAATTTTAATTAACATTCAAAATAAAATGGCAAAAATTAAGAAAATTAAATAACCTATTTACCACAACATCTTTTGTATTTTTTACCACTGCCACAAGGACAAGGTTCGTTTCTACCTGTCTTTTTAATATTAGAGCTAACCGTTGGGGAAGAAACCGCTGGTTTTTGTTCCTTATCCTTATCCAAAGAGGAATATTGAGAATGCACAAAATTCTTCGGCGATTCGCTAAAAACGCTGACTTCTTTAGGGGCAACCTTAATGTTAGTCTTAAAAACCGTCTCAATAATATTTTCTCTTATGGCAGCTACCATCTCCTGAAAAGCTAAATAAGACTCTTTCTGGTATTCGACTAAGGGATCAACGTGAGCATGGGCACGTAGATATATTCCCTCTCTAAGATGATCCATAGTTAAAAGATGCTCTTTCCAGCGAGAATCTACAACCCATAAAGAAATCATTCTTTCCAATTCTCGCAGTTCTTGTACAGTAGCTTGGTCCTCTTTGCTAAAATAAATATCTGTCAACTCTTTATTTTTAGCCTCAATTATCTCCGCTGGACTTAAATTGACAATATCATTGGCAGAAACTTCTAAGTTAAATTTACTTTTGAACCAGCGGCTAAGGCCTAAAAGGTCTTGTTTTTCCTCGAAATAAAGAGGCACGTTTCGTTCTAAAGACTCTTTGAGCATAGAGAGAATTTCTTCCCGGATACTTTCGCTTTCCAGGATTTCTCTTCTTTGACGATATATAACTTCTCTTTGTTTATTCATGATGTTATCGTACTCTAAAAGTTGTTTTCTTATTTCAAAGTTATGAACTTCTACCCTCTTTTGAGCTATAGCTAAAGAATGGTTGACTATAGCGTGTTCTATAGGTTCATCTTCAGGAAATTTAAAAGCTTCCATTAAATTATAGATTCTCTCCGAACCAAAAAGACGCATTAAATCATCTTCCAAAGAAACATAAAAACGCGAGGAACCAGGATCACCTTGGCGGCCGGAACGACCACGTAACTGATTATCTATTCTTCTAGCTTCATGGCGTTGAGTACCGATTATTTGCAAACCTCCCAATTCTATAACTTTGCTATTTTCCTCTTTGAATTTATCTTGATACTTAAGATATAATTTTTCGTATTCTTCTTTATAAATAGGGTCCTGGAGATTAATATTATTTTTTCTTAATATATCTTTAATAAAATAATCGATATTACCGCCTAAAATGATATCGGTACCACGACCAGCCATATTGGTAGCAATGGTAACTAACCCTAATCGCCCAGCTTGAGCAACAATATAAGCTTCTTTCTCGTGATATTTAGCATTTAAAATATTAAAAGGAATGCCCTTTTTGGTAAGAAGAAAAGCTAATTCTTCAGAATCTTCGATGGAAGTAGTACCGACTAAAATCGGCCTTTTTATTTTATAAAGCTCCTCTATCTCTTTTACTACAGCTTGGAATTTTCCTTTTTTAGTTTTATAAATCCTGTCAGGATAATTTGTCCTTATTAAAGGTCGATTAGTAGGTACAACTACTACTTCTAATTTATAGATATGGCTAAATTCATTGGCCTCGGTATAAGCCGTACCTGTCATTCCGGCAAGTTTATCGTACATCCTAAAGTAGTTTTGCAAAGTTATAGTAGCCAGAGTTTGACTTTCTTCTTGAATCTTTAAGGCTTCTTTAGCCTCTACTGCTTGGTGAAGACCTTCAGACCAGCGCCTTCCCGGCATCAATCTACCGGTAAATTCATCTACAATCAAAACTTTTCCTTCTTTGACGATATATTCTCTATCTTTTTTAAATAAGTAGTGGGCCTTTAAGGCTTGAGTAAGGTAATTAATCCAAGGGTTAGAAAGCTTATCCGGAGAATCTTCGGAAATACTAGATATACTTAATAATTTTTCGCATTTTCTTTCTCCTTTAGCGGTAAGATAAGCGTTATGAGTTTTCTCCTCGACAATAGCTTCATATTTATCTTCTAATTCACTGGGATCTATCTTAGCTTCGCTACCGTCAATATTTTTGATAGTAACTGTTCCGTCTTTGCTATCAAAACTTTGAATAACAACCTTGGTTTTAATTTGTCTTATCGCTTTATCCGCTAGGTAATATTTTTCTACATAACTTTCGGCCGGACCGGAAATAATCAAAGGTGTTCTAGCTTCGTCTATCAGTATAGAATCTACTTCATCAACTATGGCATAGAAATGTTCTCTCTGAACGCAATCAAAGATACTGGTCGTCATGTTATCTCTTAAATAATCGAAGCCAAATTCATTATTAGTACCATAAGTTATATCGCAGTTATAAGCAGCCTGTCTTTCGGTTCTATCCATGTCTTGTTGGATAACTCCGCAGGATAAACCTAAAAATTCATATACCGGCCCCATCCATTCCCGGTCTCTTTTAGCTAAATAATCATTAACGGTAACAATATGCACACCTTTATTGTAAAGAGCATTTAAAGACGCTGCTAGAGTAGCGACAAGGGTTTTACCTTCACCGGTTACCATTTCTGCGATTTTATTATTATGTAATATTATCCCTCCTAAGATCTGGACATCGAAATGGCGCATCTTAATAGTTCTACGAGCAGCTTCTCTGACCATAGCAAAATAAAAAGGCATTATCTCATTTAAAGTAGTTGCTAAAGTTTCTTTGCGCTCTTCAAGAGCTAAATTGAAAGTTTTTTCCTTTATTATTTTTTTAAACTCCTGAGTCTTTTCTTTAAAGAATTCTTGGGGTTTATCCTTTATTTCTTTCTCTAGAGAGTTGATTCTACTAACAAGAGGAGCTAGGCTGGCGATTTCTTTTAAAGAAGGGGTGGGTATCTCTCTATTCAAATAAACATTAACTTCGGGCCTAAGCCGTTGAATCTTTTTTTGACAGTTATTAAAGATGAATCTTCTAAGCATTATTGATTTATTTTTTAGAACTATTACATCTTAGGTAAGCATGTATAAAATCATCGATCTTTCCGTCTAAAACAGCCCAAGCATTGTGCTCTTCAAAATTAGTTCGGTGGTCTTTGACTAAAAGATAAGGGTGTAAAACGTAAGAACGGATCTGAGAACCCCACTCTATTCGCTGTTTCTGGCCGGATATTGCTTCTAATTCTTTGGTATTCTCCTCTTCCTTGATTTCATATAACTTTGCTTTCAATATTTTCAGGGCAGTCTCCTTATTCTGGTATTGAGAACGTTCATTTTGACAACTTACTATTATACCTGACGGCAAGTGCGTAATTCTAACTGCAGAATTAGTTACATTAACATGTTGTCCACCGGCTCCCGAAGAACGAAAAGTATCAATTTTTAAATCTTCCGGCTTTATCATTATATCGACATCCTCTTTTATCTCCGGAAGAACGTCTATCGAGGCAAAAGAAGTATGGCGACGCTTGTTAGCATCAAAGGGAGAAATTCTTACCAAGCGATGTACCCCTCTTTCCGATTTCAATAATCCGTAAGCACGATTACCTTGAATGTAAAAGGTAATACTTTTTAAACCTGCTTCTTCTCCTTTGACTTCATTAAATGTCTGGAATTTGAACCCTTTGTCTTCAGCCCAACGAAAGTACATTCGAAACAGCATTTCCGACCAATCGCAAGCTTCAGTGCCTCCAGCACCGGAATTAATTTCGACTATAGCATTAGAATTATCGAATTTGCCTGAAAAAAGAACTCTTAATTTTAAATTATCACAATCTTTGTTTAAGACAGCTAACTCTTTTTGGATATCTTCTTCTAAAGACGAATCGTAAAGAGTGAGGAGATCTTGCAAGTATTTTAACTTTTCATTTAGAATCTCCCAGCTATCGATATCGTTTTTAAGGTCTTTTAATTCGGCTACGATATTGGAAGCTTTTTTAGAATCTTCCCAAAAATTAGCTTCTGACATCCTTAATTGTAATTTAAGAACTGCTTCTTTTTTTTCTTTAATTTGAAGTATGCCTTCTAAAGAGGCTACCTCTTCGGCAATATTTTCCAACTTTCTCTTTATATCCTGCATAGATTGCTTTCCAAAGTATAATTAAGAAATAATTTATGTGTTTGCTTAAAGAATAACTTATAATAAACCTCGGTTACGTAACTCCATTTCTAATTCTTCTTTCTTGTCAGCATATCTTAAAGCAATCTGAGAAGAAACTTTTTTTGATTCCACCAAACCTAAAAGGCATTGATGAAATGTTCTCATGCCATAAACATCCCCGGAAGAAATATATTTTGGAATTTCCCAAGGTTTATTCTCTCTCATAAGACGCGAGATGGAAGGACTTAGAACCATTGCTTCGTAGGCAGGTATAAGGCCGGCTCGGTCTATTCGCGGAAGCAGGCGTTGAGAAAGAACGCCTTTAAGTAAAAACGAAAGCTGATTAGTAACGAAATTCTGCTGATGAGGAGGGAAGAAATTAACCATTCTTTCTATGGTTGAAGTGGCATTTACCGTATGCAAAGTAGAAAAAACCAATACTCCTGTTTCAGCCGCAGTCAAAGCCGCATGGCAAGTTTGGGCATCGCGGATATTACCGATACAGATAACATCCGGAGAATGTACGGCAAACTGCCTTAAAGCATCTTCATAACTTTTTACATCACGGCCTATCTCACGTTGATTTATTACTGACTTATTATCTTTGAAGGTAAACTCTATAGGCTCTTCGATAGTAAGGATATGGCGTCCCAAATTATCATTGATATACTGAATCATACTGGCTATGGTAGTAGATTTACCGCTTCCGGTTATTCCAGTAAGAAGGATTATGCCTCTGCTTTCATAACAAAATTTTTCTAAAACCGGTGAAGGAAGATTCAAATCTTGGAATTTAGGAATACGTAAATCTATTTTTCTTACCACTAAAGCCGCAGTATTTCTTTGATAAAAAATACCGATACGAAAACGCCAAGTATCCTTATACCAATAAGTAAATTCACAAGCCTTATGGGACTTTAAGCTCTCCCGTTCGTATTCTTTAGCTATTTCGTTAACTATTTTATCTATGCTCTCTACGGTAAAGATTTCTTCTCTAATTACTTCGATGTGGGAATAAATTCTTCCTTTTAGATTAGCATTAGCTCTGATAAAGATATCAGATACGTTATTGTCAATCATAATATCTAAAATCTCTTTAAAATTCATCTCTTCCTCCTTTAATGAGTAGACAACTTATGGAGCGTATGAAATACGCGAACATAAGTTGTAGTCCTTGATGTCTTTGACATCAAGGACGTCTGCGAATTACCCCACACCCAGAATTAAATATGAACTTAATCCCATCTGGGTGTGGGGTAAGTTCGACTAAGTATTTTTGTTATGCTTTACGACATACAAAAATTCAAGTCTCACTTATTTTATCACATCCTGTATTTTTTTCTCGAATTTTATTAAAGACTTCTTGAGGCTACTACCTAAGGAGTAACCACCGATTTTATTATCAGATTTTACTACTCGGTGACAAGGGATAAAAAAGGGGTAAGGATTTTTTTTTAAAGCATTGGCTACTGCTCGCCAACTACGGGGTTGCCGGGCTTTCTTAGCAACCCATTTATAGCTGCGAACTTCTCCTAGCGGTATCTTCGCCACAATTCGTAATATTTTTTTTTCAAAGTCGGTCATAATAAAGTTATCCGGATATCTTTTTTCGGCGACGGATTAACTGATATTTATGGGCAAACCTATGAGCTTCATCTCTAATCCTTTGTATTAACTGTAAAGCGGGATTTTCTTTAGAAATAATCAAAGGGTTATTTTTATTTTTCTCTAAAGCTCGGTGCGGAAACCAGATTTCTTCTTTTTGTTTGGATATCCCAATAAGTGGTAAAGAAATCCCCAGTTTACGTAAAACATCGTCTGCTCTATTAACATGACCTATCCCTCCATCGATAATTACTAAATCCGGTAGTTTACTATTTTGAGCTAAGAGACGAGAATACCTTCTCTGAATAATTTCTCCTATCATAGCATAATCATCTTGTTGGTTTAAATTCTTAATCAAAAAACGGCGATACTGGCTTTTATCAGGGTTACCCTCTTTAAAAACTACCACTGAACCCGTAGCTTGGCCCTTCCCTAGACGCGATATATCTATGGCTTCCATATCTAAAGGTATTTTTGGTAAATCTAAGAGTTCTTTTAAAATAACTAATTCGTGTTTTTGAGGCTTACCTTGGTACAAAATATCTATCGCTAATAATTTATCTCTTATTTTACCAGCTTCTTCAAATTTCTCCGCCTTTGCCAACTTATTCATTTTCTGCTTTAATTCTTTAACTAATAATTCTCTTTCACCTTGTATTAATTTAATAATATTTCTAATGATATTTTTGTATTGCGATTCCGAAATCTTTCCAATGCAGGGAGCCGGACAAAGTTTAAGCGAAAAAAACAGACAAGCACTCCGAGGCATAATACGGCAGGTACGGTAAGGAAAAACTCTTCTTATCAAAGTCAGGGCTAACTTTAAAGTTTTTGCTTTCGGGTAAGGACCGTAAAAGGTGAGTTGGTTATTATTTTTTGGCCGGCTAATAAAAATCCGCGGGAATTCTTCCTTGGTTAAGACTACATAAGGGTAACTTTTATTATCACGAAGAGCGATATTATATCGAGGCTTTTGTTCCTTAATCAAGGCTGCTTCCAAGATCAAAGCTTGCTCCGGACTCGAACATTGAATATATTCAATTTCAGTTACTTTATCTAAAAATACGGTGTTTTTAGATTGGGGTCTGGAAAAATGGCTCTTCAGGCGTTTTTTTAAAGAAGTGGCTTTGCCAATATAAAGAGTGCGGCCAGCTGCGGACTTCATGATATATACGCCAGATCCGATAGGTAAACTTTCTATCTTTTTGCGAATATCCATTTTTTCAAATAGGCGACCTGTTTTATGCCACTCATATATCCGCCGCCTAAGAAGATCATTCCGGCTGATGATAAAGCTATTGCCATCTTAAGATACTTATTAAAACTTAAAGAATCCCAGAGCAAGCGGCTAATCCCTGCGGCTATAAAACTAAGTAAAATAATTTTTATCAGCTGCGACTTTGTATCCTGCCAATCCATCTTCCCTATTCTTCGGTTAAAAAAATAAAAAAGAAAGAAAAAATTAAATACTGCTGCTAAACTACTTCCTAAAGCAATACCTCCAACTTTTAAAGGATACATCAAGCAAACACTTAAAAAAATATTTAACAATAAAGAAGCCAGCGTAACTTTAGCCGGAGTTTTAGTATCTTTTAAAGCATAAAAACAATTGACTAAAAACTTTATACCGCAAAAGAAAAATAGACCTAAAGAATAAAAGAAAAGAACCATAGAAGTCATCTGCCAAGAAGACCTATCAAAACCACCTCGATAAAGTATAACTTCTATTATCGGCCCGGATAAAAAAAGATAAAGCATAGTAATCGGCACTATGAAGAAAATAACATTCTGAAACGAAAAAACAAAAAGCTTCCGAAAATCAGTAAAATTGTTTTCTTTTTGATAAAAAGATAAATCCACCACTGCTACTCGGGATATAGAATGTATAAACATAGCCATTGGCAAGTGTATATAAGGGTTGGCGAAGAATAAGGCCGCAACTGCACCGTTACCGACAATCTGACTAAAAGAAGCCAAGGCTGTATCGATAACTACGCTAAGCTGATAAACAATACCGGAGACAACTCTGGCCGGCATTAATTTCAGCATTCTAATCAAAGAGTTATCCTTGAAAATTTGCTTTGGTTTAAATTCAAAAATAAAGCCGGATTTTTTCAAAACTAAAAACGGCACTAACAATTGCAAAACTCCTCCGCCAACCACACAAATAATAAGGATATAACTCTTAAAAGCCTTAACAAAAAAAAGCAGCCCGATAATAAAAACAATGTTTAAGAGGGCCGGAGTAACTGCCGGAATAAAAAACTTCTTAAGACTATAAAGGATAGCAAAACTATTGACTGATAATCCGATAAAAAAAAGATATAAGAAAGTAATCCGGCTATAAGATACGGTCAAAGAAAACTTATAAGGATCTTTTAAAAACCCTGGTGCCAGTAAAGTTACAAAAAATCTAGTAAAAATCATCCCCAATAAAGTAAGGGCTAAAAGGGTTATTCCGGAAAACAAAAGCATATGGCTTCCGGCTTTAAATAGCCTCTTACGATCATCTTGATGTTCGGAGAGAATTGGAGTAGCCACGGAATCAGAAAACCCCTCTCCTAAGATGCTTCGGAAAAGATTAGGAATCCTAAAAGATACTACAAAAGCTTCCAAAAGAGCTGAGGTACCGAAAAAATTAGCCACTAAGATATCCCGTATAAACCCCAAAAACATTGAGATTCCGGTACCGAAACTTACTAAAGAAATATTTTTAGTTACTTTTTTAAGCATAAGGTTTTTTTAAATGGTAATTAAAAAAACTGAGTCTCATTGAAAAAAAACTTGACATCACAACGGTATTCTTATAGAATTCATTAATTTATTAAACACTTCATATAAATTAAAAGGAGAACTTATGCCACAAAGAAGAGCTGCTAAAAAAGATTTAAGGCAAAATAAAAAACGACAACAAAGAAATTTACAGGCAAAGTTAAAAATCAAAATAGCAATAAAAAATTTTAAAAAATCTCTAGAAAAAAAAGACTCTACTTTAAGCCATCAAGCCTTAAAAGAAATATACAAAGCTTTGGATAAGGCGGTAAGTAAAAAGATAATCCATCCTAATAAAGCGGCAAGAAGAAAAAGCCGTCTTTCTAAATTAATAACTAAAATATCTTCTAAAGCTGAAAAATAAAGCTTTTCCGCTAAAACAATCTTCAAGAGATAGCTGTTCCTAGCTTTGAAAGTTTTACTAAAAGCATCTCTATAACTAAACGAGGGTTAACTCCTAACTCTTTCAAAGATCTATCTGCTTCCCATAAATATTGAAAGTATTTGTTTCTTTGGGGAGAATCAGTTAAATAAGAAAAGTGACTGGTAAGTATACCGATTATTTGTGGCCCAAGATCCTTATCTTTTGCTCCGCTATCAATTAAATTTTCTATTATATCTAAAGAAGCAATAAAATTATTTCTTTTTACGCTTTTTTTGAAATCCTCGATGGAATTATTTCTGCGATTGGAAAAAATTTTAAGAATGGCGGCTTTATCAAAAACGGTTTTAAAAAAAGGGTCGCTAATTAGTCTAGCATTATTTCGTAGACTATAGTAATCTTCTTCAGTCTCAAATACTAAGTAAGTATCGGACAGAATTTTATCAAAATGATCGAGAATAAACTTTTTTAAGTCTACGGCTAAATGTAAAAAATCTTTAAAAATTATCAATTTTTTATGGTTGAAAGAAGGAGTGATAAGAATTTTTAAATCTTCAACTTTTATTTCTTCGTTGTAGAAAGTAAAGGTGTTGATAGCAGCGGTTTCTTTATCTAATAACCTTTTTTTTATATTATCTATTGTCTGCTGGCGATGAAAAAAATTAGCCCCGCAAACTAAAAAGACTCTTTCTTTAAAATTTACCATGCTTCTATGACTGCTTCTAGAATCCTTCTGGCGGTATCGTTCACTAAATCAACTTGGGCTGCGCTTTCACTTTTTTGCCTAGTTCCGGACAGATAGTAGCTGGATTCTCCTATTATTTCTCGATCCTGCAGAGTTTTTCCTTCGGAAGAGACTAATTTTATCTGAACATATAAACGCAATCTCTGCTCCTCTACTTCATCGCTATCAGTATAACGTAAGGTCTCCTTGGTATAATTAGTTATTGTACAAGTTAATTTTAAGGCTTCGGGGTGTTGATTAACAACTTCCAGATGGCCTTCGCTATTAAATTTGCCTATTAGCTCATTAGTCAATTTATTTTCTATCAGCAACGGAAAACTAGTATAGCCGGAATATTTTCTTTGTTCGGAAGTAATATCTATCTTATTAGCTACCGGTTCTATTATTATCCTGCTGTCTTCATACATAAAACCTCTGGTAGTGTATCCGCAGCCCAAAATGATTAAAAAAAATAACGATATCAAATAAGATTTCATTTACTACCTCCCGTTAATTCTTTCTGGGATATTTTTTTAAGGTAATAATCAGTTTTTTTGTAAGAACCAGCTAATTCTTTTATTTGTTGAAATTTTTCATAAGCCGGTTCGTATCTCTTTTTTTTGTACGATGCTAAAGCCTCTTTATAAAGAAGCACTATTTCTTTTTTCTTCTGAGCATCTTGGCGTTTTTCTTTTATTCTCTTGGCTTTAAGCTCTCTTTTGCTATTAAGATTTTCCTGTTTTTCTTTAAGTTTTAGCTCTTTTGCTATTATCTTTTCTTTCTTACGTCTTTCCGCCTCTTCCTGTTTATTAGCTTTTATCAGGTCTTTCTTGGTTAAATTACCACTGATTAATTCTTCCAATTCTTCTACTTTTCTGGAAGAAAAGTGCTGATAGTTGCTGTCTTTATAATTATCGACTATCTTTTTATAATAAATACTGGCACTCTTATATTGACCCTGCTTTTCGTAAAAATTAGCAGTATCAAATATTTTTTTAGCCTCTCTGTTTCTTAACTGCTCTAATTGGCTTGCGGCTTGTGAGGAAATATCAGCTTCAGGGTGATCTTTCACAAATTCATCTAGCCTACTGGTAGCTTCTTTAAGGTAAGAAGAATCATAATCTGCTCCGGGAAAAGCTTTTGATGTCGCTATAGCTAATTGATATTTAGCCGGTGTCGCCCATTCGCTAGTAGAATAATTATCAATCGCTTTTTGGAAAGCGTTCCTGGCTTCATCATAACGGCCTAACTTCATTAGAATTAATCCTAATTTATATTGGGCTCGCGGAGCATATTCGGAATAGGGCATTTTTTCTACTATCTTAGTAAAAATCTCTACAGAAGGATGATCTACAAAATCATACATCGACATTCCTAGCCATTTCTTATATTCCCGATTTAAAAAATATTCTCCGATATTATACATTTTCTCTACGACTTCATTGATTTGCTGGCTATTAGGGTAAGAATCTATCAATTTCTGGTATTCCGTGAAGGCTTCGTAAGGCTTATCTATCTTTTCTAAACAATTTGCCAAATAATATTGTGCTAGAGCTGCTTCTTTGGCGTCAGGATAATGCAGGAGTAATTTCTTAAATTCGCGGTGAGCTTCAGGATATTTCTTCTCTTCAAAAAGTTTTATAGCTTCTTTATACTGTAAATAAGGCGTAGCTAGGGGTGAATTTTTGGGATTTTTCCATTTTTGGGTTTTTGGAGACCAAATCCAAAAAGGATAAGCATTTAAAGTAAACAAAGCAAAAAATAAAAAAATAATTACTTTCTTCATAGAGAGAATTATCCTACCAAAACGCCTCTTTATTGTCAAACCATAAAAGAACCTTCTTAACTTTTAAAAATAAAAAATCTTTTGTTTTTAAAAACAATGGGGACAACTATTATACAAAGGCAAAAATAGTAGACTAATACGTTTCTTAAAGAAAAATAATAAGATAAATAAGAAAATCTTAAAGAGCTTAAAAAATACACTAGTTTATTAAATAGCCAAACTAACAACGAAAGGTTAACTCCCAAAGATTGGCTAATAAAATTAAACGGAGAAAAAATAATTAAAATAAAGTTTATTGCTAAAATAAAAGTAAAAAAAGGAATCAAAATAATATTATAAAATATGCTTAAAAGGTAAATTTTACCAAAATAATACGAAACTAAAGGCGTCAAAAATAAAGTAACAAAGAAAGAACAGTAAAATAACTGTATTAAATAATTAAAAAACATATTTTGACTTGTTTTTATCTCCCAAATTTTAAATCCTAAAATTATAGAAAAAACCGAAACAAAAGATAACTGAAACCCTATATCTAATAAAGTTTGCGGTTCTATCATTAAAATAATAAGGCCGGCTACGGCTAAGGAATTCAGCGGTTCTGTCTTCCTTTGGAGTAAAAAATTAATTGAGAAAACAGAATACATAATAACTGCCCGTGCCGTTGAAGAACTAGCACCGGTAATAAAGGTGTATATATAAAGGACTATTAAAGAAATAATTAATCTTACCCGGAAATTTATGCCAAAGAATCTTAACGCCCAAAATAATATTATTGAAAATAACCCTAAGTGTAGCCCGCTTATGGCCAAAAGATGGGATACGCCTAAAAGAGCAAAAATATGGTTTTCTGCTTCCAACAATTCTCTTCTGCCCAAAAATATAGCACTTAAAAAAGCATAACCTGCTGAATTGCAATTTTCCTGATAAGTTTTAAGAAGATAGAAACTTATCTTTCTACGAAGATTATGCCAAAATCCCAAAGGTAATTTTGTAATACTAGCCTGTTTCTTTACCCAAAGATAATAAAATGTCCGTTTACGGTACTTTCTTTCAACTAATTTAGTCTTTAAGTGATAGCGGTTTAAATACTCCAGGGTTTTTGTATAATCTATTACTTTAGCTTTTATTTTTTTCCTTAGAGGATAAGAATTCAGGCTATCTATCTGCGCCGTAAAGGTATTTTTCAAAGCTTTATCTTTAGGCAAAGATGCCACCGTCAAAATAATATCGTTTTCTTGGTTTAATAGCTGCTTAATTTCAGGTGCATGGAACGTTACCGAATTTTGCCAAAGAGCTCCTAAAGATACAAAAAGTATCAAAATTAAAATATTAGCTATAAATATCGGGCTGCTTTTGATAAGAATTAAAATAATAAGTAGAAGAGATAACCCTAAGTAAATGAAAATATTCTTATGGTAGTAGCCTATAGAGATACCTATAACAAACGATATAAAGATAAAAAAACTTATTGTTTTACTAAAATCATATTGAAACATTAGTTAGTATTATTTTAAAACTTAAGATATTGTTTTATATTTTCTAATTTTTTGTCGCCGATCCCTTTTACTTCTCTTAAATCTTCTAAGCTTTTTAAAGGGCCGAATTGTTGGCGATAGACAATTATGCGTTGAGCAATTACGCTACCGATACCGGGAATTTTTTCTAATTGGTCACAAGAAGCAAGGTTGATATTAACCATCATTTCTGGCTGGCTTTTAATTCCTGCAGCTTCTTTAGCGGCGTTAGATTGATAATTTAAAGGAAGCAATCCTGGATTAAATAATCTTAACAAGCTGCCGATTAAAATTAAAATAGCGATAAAAAGAAGGGTTTTCCTCTCTTGGACGGTAAGAAAAGGCATGGTTTACAATAAAAAATTATTTCAGGAATTAAAGTTAAAGAACAATATTAATTATTCTTTTCTCGACGTAAATGACTTTTTTAGGCGAAGAATCACCAATCAATCTTTTTATTTTTTCAAGCTTTAAGGCTTCTTTTTGGACTTCCTCTTTACTTGATGATGTTCTTATTATTAGTTTGTCTTTGACCTTGCCGTTAACTAAAACCGCTATTTCTATTTCTTCTTTATGAAGATACTCTTTTTTAGCTTTTGGCCATGGTCGAGAAAGTATCGAAGTTTGATAACCTAAAATCTCATTGACCTCTTCGCTAATATGAGGAGTAAAAGGCGACAACAATAAAAATATCGTATCTACGGCCTCTTTCAAAATATCTTTTCTTAAAAACCCGCCGTTAATACCCTGATAAGCTTGGTTAACTAATTCCATAATTCTGCTGATAGCGGTGTTAAATTGGAAATTACCTTCTAAATCTTGAGTAACTTCTTTTATAGTAGAATGAATTTTATTTAATAATTCTTTCTCATGAGTATTAAATTCGGCTTCATTAGATTGTTCTTTAACTTCTTGGAATATCCCTACCAACCGTAACGCTCTTTGAATAAATCTCCAAACTCCTTGAAGCCCCTCATCCTGCCATTCGGCATCTTTTTGCGGCGGACCCATAAACAAAATATAAAGTCGCATAGTATCAGCACCGTATTTATCGATGATGTAATCCGGAGCTACTACATTACCTTTAGATTTTGACATTTTAGCTCCATCTTTAACTATCATACCTTGAGTAAATAAACGCTTAAAGGGTTCGGCAAAAGATACTAATCCTTCATCTTGGAAAAACTTATTAATAAAACGAGAATACATAAGGTGTAAAATAGCGTGTTCTACGCCACCGATATACTGATCTACTGGAAGCCATCTATTGACGTCTTCGCTTACAAAAGGGACATCGTCTCTTTTAGGAGAAATATAGCGAAGATAATACCAGCTTGAATCTACAAAAGTATCCATAGTATCAGTTTCTCTACGGGCATCTTTTTTACAACGCGGACACTTTGTCTGTATAAACTCTTTTATATAGGTAAGCGGGGACTGACCGGTAGGCAAAAACTCTTTGACTTCCGGAAGCAATACTGGCAATTCTTCTTCCGGAGCCGGAACTTCACCACAGTTTTGGCAATAAATAATAGGGATAGGTGCCCCCCAGTAACGCTGACGGGAAACTAACCAATCTCTTAATTTATAATTGATTTTTCTCTCGCCGATATCCTGCTTTTCGATATACTCGGCAATTTTAATCCGGGCTTCTTCGGATTTTAGGCCGTTAAAGTGGCCGGAATTGACTAGAATTCCTTCTTCTTCGTAAGGCTTATTGACTTCTTTTTCGTCTTCTTCGAAAGAAAACGGCCTAATTACTCTTGTTATCGGTAAAGTATATTTATTAGCAAAATCAAAATCTCTGCTATCATGAGCCGGCACACACATTATAGCTCCGGTTCCGTAACCGGATAGTATGTAATTAGCAATCCAAATCGGTATCTTCTGGCCGGTCAAAGGATTTAGGGCAAACTTTCCGGTAAAAATTCCGGCTTTTTCAAAATTATCTACCAAACGGGCTGAGGTAGGCTGATTTTTTATTTTTTCGATAAATAATTCTATTGCTTCCTTGTTTAAGGTATCTTCTATTAGCTCTCTAAGATAAGGATATTCCCAGTTTAAAGCTATAAAAGTAGCTCCGAAAATAGTATCGATTCGGGTAGTAAAACATTTAAGCTTAAGTCTAGAGTTTTCGACAGAAAAATTTATTTCTACCCCTTCGGATCTTCCAATCCAATTGCTCTGCATTGTTTTTACTCTTTCCGGCCACTCCTCTAATAACGATAAATCATCCAAAAGTCTCTGAGAGTAGTCTGTTATTTTTAAAAACCATTGTTCTAAATTTCTTTGTAAGACTTCGGTAGAACAACGTTCGCATTTTCCGTCGATAACTTGTTCATTAGCTAAAACTGTCTGGCAGGAACTGCACCAGTTAACCGGAGCTTTTTTACGATAAGCCAATCCTTTACTGTATAATCTTAAAAAAATCCATTGTGTCCATTTATAATAATCTTCAAGACAAGTAGTAACTTCTCTATCCCAATCATATCCAACCCCCCAACTGGCAAATTGTTTTTTGATACGTTCGATATTTTTTAAGGTCCATTCACGAAGATGGATTTTGTGTTTAATAGCCTGGTTTTCAGCCGGAAGACCAAAAGCATCCCAACCCATGGGGCTTAATACATAAAAACCGCACATTCTTTTATAACGGGCTACGGCGTCTCCAATAACATAATTACGAGCGTGTCCGACGTGTAATTCGCTGGAAGGATAAGGGAACATTACTAAACAATAGTATTTAGGTAAAGCCGTTCCTTCGGTTTTAACTTGGAAGACCTTTTTATCTTTCCAAAACTTCTGCCACTTCTGGTCAACTTCTCTTGTGTACTTCATTTTTATAAAGATTTCGCACCATGCTTAAATTAATAATATCGGAATTATCTTCTTCTTTAGGTGTCTCTAAAATAAAAGGTAAATCTCTTAGGTGGGGATGGTTAAGTATTAAACTAAAGCCTTTTTTACCGATTTTACCCTCTCCAATCGCAAAATGTCTATCTTTTAATGATCCTAAATCAACTTGGGTATCATTAAGATGGATTAATTTTAGTCGTTCCAATCCAATCTCTCGTTTAATTTCATTGATTAAAGTTTCAAGTCCCAGAGGATTATCAATAGCGTATCCTGCTGCCCAGGCATGAGCGGTATCTAAACAGGCACCGATAGCATAAGGTTGATTTAATTTATCTAAAATGAAGCGGTGGTGCGAAAATTTATATCCTAACCATTTTCCGCTACCGGCGGTATTCTCTAAAAGTATCATAGTTTTTATTCCTTGAGTTTCCTTTAAAATTTTATTTAAGGCATTCGCTATTCTTAAGAGGCCAGCTTCATCAGTGCTTCCTTTATGCGAACCCATATGAGTTACTAAGTAATCAGCCCCTAATTTATCTGCTTCTATAAGGTCGGCGATAAAATCCCGGATAGTAATTTTGTAAAAACTGCGTTTAACGGCGGCTAAGTTAAGGGTATAAGGTATATGGATAACTACCGGTTTTATCTTAAACTTCTCTACCAACTCCCTAAAAACCTTAATATCACTATCTTCTAAGGGTGTTTTTCTCCACTGTCGAGGATTACGAGAAAAAATCTGCATAGTATTACAACCCAATTCAGCTGCTCTCTCTACAGACTTATATATATTATCAGCGATAGAAACATGTACTCCCAAATTTAGCATTGTTACTCTCTTTTAAATACTAGTAAAATACTACTTATTAACTAATATCCTTAAGATTTATATAAATATAGATTTAATGCCGGAGGAGGGAGTCGAACCCTCACCTCCTTGCGGAGACTGGATTTTGAATCCAGCGCGTCTGCCAGTTCCACCACTCCGGCAATTAGTTTATCTATTTGTCAAAAACTTTTATTTGCTTATAAAACTTTCGGTTTTATCCTAACATATGTGGGAAGAACAAAAAAGAACACCTTGCCTTCGGCAAGAGTTCTTACCACCACTCCGGCAATTAGTTTATCTATTTGTCAAAAACTACTAATAATATCACAGTTTATATGAAAACAAGAAATATTGCAAAAGATAATAACACCCCCTATTTTCTTTGTCAACATATTCGATTCTATCCGGGATGCCTACCTAAGAAACCCAAGGCACTAATTGACAATTCAACTGACCAATGATATATTTAGTTAATTTTTGGGGCTGTAGCTCAGTTGGGAGAGCGCTTGCGTGGCACGCAAGAGGTCAGGGGTTCAAATCCCCTCAGCTCCACCAAAAATAAGGAAATCCTATCTGAATTTTACCTCGATTCTATCTTCTCTAAATAAAATAATAAATATCTGGTATAATACCAAGTAAAATGGATAGTTTTAAATTAGATCAATTCCAAATCGATGCTATAGAGGCAGCTAAACAAAATTCTTCCGTCATCGTAAGCGCTCCTACCGGTGCCGGAAAAACTCTTATTGCCGAATATATTATTGAGGATTGTCTTCAAAACAATAAAGGTATTATTTATACTGCTCCCATAAAAGCTTTAAGCAACCAAAAATTTCGTGATTTTTCTTATAAATATCCTCAAAAAGTTGGCATCCTCACCGGCGATGTCAGTATAAATCGAGAAGCTCCGATTCTAATCATGACTACGGAGATCTTCCGCAATGCTATCTTGGTAAATCCGGCTGAGTTTGAAAAAAGAGAATGGGTCATTTTTGACGAGATACACTATCTCGACGATATCGAAAGAGGAACGGTATGGGAAGAAGCCATAATACTACTTCCGGCCCAAATGAAGATGCTTGCTCTTAGCGCCACTATCCCTAATATTAACGAATTTACCGATTGGCTGAAAAAAGTGCATTCTTTCCCGGTAAAAACTATCATCGAAAATAAGAGGCCGGTGCCTTTACATTTTCTCTTTCAATGTAATAATGAAATCTTTAATAACTTCGAGTCAATAAAAAAATCTAATTTATTGCGCCAAAATTTAAGCCGGCGTTCTTATTCTGATAATTATGAATTTTCTAAGCCTAACCGCCTAAAAACCATCTTGAATCAATTAAATATTAGCAAAGCTTATCCTTGCATTTATTTCTCGTTCTCGCGGCGAAGATGCGAAGAGCTATCTAAAGAAGTAAGTTATTTTGACCTTCTATCTTCTAATGAAAAAAAAGAAATAACTAATGCTTTTCAGATACTTATTGATAAGTTTGATATCACCTCTTCTCCGCACATAAATTTTTTAGCTCCGATGATAAGAAAAGGCATTGCCTATCACCATGCCGGGCTTCTGCCAACTGTGAAAGAAGTAATCGAAAGGTTATTTACTACCGGTTTAATAAAATTAATCTTTACTACCGAAACTTTTGCTTTAGGCATAAACATGCCGGCTAAAACCGTAATATTTGACTCTTTAAGTAAGTTTTACGGCCGCTACCATAATTATCTTAAAACAAGGGATTTTTACCAAATGGCCGGCCGTTCCGGCCGACGCGGCATAGATAAGGAAGGCTTTGTATATTCCAGAATAAACCCTTGGCAGATAAGTTTAAATAATCTAGAAAATATAATCTACGGAAATTATGAGCCGATAAAAAGCCAGCTAAATTCTTGCTATGCTACTATTTTAAATCTCTATAAAATAATGAAAGATAAAATCTACGATATCTACCCTAACTCCTTTCATTTTCACCAAAGTAAAAGCTGGGAAAAAGAAAATACCCTACTTTTACTAAAAAGAAAAATCTCTCTCTTAAAAGACTTAGGCTATATAACTGCCGATAAATTAAGCCCAAAGGGCTATCTTGCTTCTAGGGTTTACAGTTTTGAGTTAACTATCGGAGAATTATTCGAAAAAGGGTTATTAGACAGTCTGGATGAAAAAGACTTATTCATCCTGATAACCGCCTTAGTCTACGAACCCCGTAAAGGCGAAAAACGGCCAAAATTAAACAAAAGAATAAAAGTCTTCAATAGACAATTAAACCGCCTTCTTAAAGATATCCACAAGAAAGAACATAGCTTACATATATATCCTTTAAGTAAAAGATTTTATTTTTATTTAAGTGATATCTCCAAGATGTGGATTGAAGGAGCTAGTTTCTCTAAAATAAACCAATATTCTGGCGTTGATGAAGGCGAAGTAGTACGTTATTTTCGAATGGCAATTCAAGTACTACGTGAAATATACTCTTGCGAAGTAATAAGTAATATCTTAAAAATAAAAATAGGAAATTGCCTAAGGATTGTAAACCGCGATGTTATAGATGCCGAAAAACAACTCCGTCAGGATATTACATAGAATATTTAACAATATTTTTCTTGACAATAAAAAAATTATTAGTATATTAAAGCAACTATGAGTAGAAGGTGCGAAATTTGCGGTAAAAAAGCGATTACTGGTTCTTCGACATCAAGAAGGGGTCTGCCTAAGAAAAAAGGCGGAGTCGGCTTAAAAACAACCGGTATCACTAAGAGAAAATTCTTTCCTAATCTTCAGTCTAAAAGGCTTCTTATAAATGGTAAGGTAAAAAAAACGCTGGTTTGCACTAAGTGCATAAAAAGCGGTAAATTACCTACTATTGTCCGCCAAGCGGCAATCTCTAATAAGTAATTTAGGACTGTTGTAATAATGATTTTTTTCCAAAGAAAATACTATATCTAAATAGTCGCTGTATTCGATAATTTCTAAAAGATCCTGGCGATAAACAGTACCTTCCAAAGTCCGGTCAGCATTGCTTAACCATAAAGAAAAATGAGAATTTACTTTTTGAGGGGCACTCTTCTTAAAAACATTATGCGCCACAAAAAGCGGCTGAGGGTTACCTTCTCCATAAGGTTTAAGTTTATCTAGCCATTCGATAAAATTTAAATCTATATCTTTAAATGATAACGGCATATCTATATCAATAGCCGGTATAAAATCATGAGGGTTAATATTTTCTTCGATAAAAGTGTTAATTCTTTCTTTAAAACTTTCTAATTCTTCTTTAGCGATTAGAACTCCGGCTGCTTTCTTATGGCCTCCGTATAAAAGAAGTGAATCGGCACATTCATCTAAAAGCTCTAAAAGGTGGATATTTTGGGTAGAGCGAGCCGAACCTTTACCTATCTTTTCATCAAAAGAAATAACAAAAGAAGGGCGATTATATTTATCGGCTAAGCGCGAAGCTACTACTCCTAAAACTCCCACATGCCATTTGTCTCCGCTAACTACAATAGCCGTTTTGTTTTCTAAATTATCCTCGATAGCTCCTTCGGCTTCTTTCAAAATCTGAGCCTCTATCCCCCGCCTTAAGCGGTTATATTCATTTAAACGTAAGGCAATCTTATTGGCTTTTTCTTGATCTTCAGCTAAGAAAAGCTCTAAGGAATCTTTAGGGTGAGCTACTCTTCCCGAAGAGTTGATTCTAGGGCCAAGAATAAAACCGATATGAAAAACATCTATATTCTCTTGTTTGATCCCCGATACTTTGCAAAGGGCGCTTATAGAATATCTTTTACTTTCCCTTATAATCCCTAAACCTTCTTTTAATAGAGCCCGATTCTCTCCTACTAAAGGCACGACATCACAAACTACTGATAAAGCTACTAAATCTAAAACTTTCCGGCATAAAGATTTTGTTAGTGCTTGCAAGAATTTAAAACTAAGCGCTCCGGCACTTAACTCCGAAAAGGGGTATTGGGAATCTTTCCTTTTAGGGTTTATAAGAGCGAAGGGTTTAAAGTAATCTTCTTTCGGAAGGTGATGGTCAATTACAATAATATCGATACCAAAAGATGCGGCTAATTTAATTTCTTCGCAAGAATTAGTGCCACAATCGAAAGCTATAATTAAGGTAACTTTTTTTTCTTTAGCTTGTATAATTGCTTCTCGGTTTAAACCGTAACCTTCTTTTACCCGATGGGGTATATAAAAAGAAAAAATAGTAGGATAATTCTTAGCGAACTCATTAAAAATAGCTAAAGAAGTAATGCCATCGACATCGTAATCTCCGAAAATAAGGATTTTTTCTTTTTTCTCTACGGCTATTTTAAGCCTCTTTATTCCCTTATCTATATCTGGTAATAAAAAAGGGTTGTAAAGATCATCAAGGTTGGGATTTATAAAAGAAAGGACATTATCTTCATCAATATCACGGTTAAGAAGAATTTGGGCTAAAGAAATTGAGATATCGTGTTTTTGGGCTAAAGCTTGGGCTTTAAGGTTAGCTGGTTTGATTTTCCATAAATACCTTTTCATCTTATATCTACTTATTTTTTAAGGTTACATCTTCTTAGCTGGTTTTATCCCTAGCAAATTAAGCCCACAATAGAACACTATTCTTACAGCTTCTATCAGGTTTAACCTAGCCTGAGTAAGATTTTTATCATTATCGATAACGCGTATTTTTTCATAAAATTTATGAAAACCGGCAGCTAAGCTTTTTAAAAACTCGATAATAAATACCGGCTCTAAAGAATAGTAAACCTTATCTAAGCAGTGGACAAATTGTAATAATTGTCTCAATAATATAAACTCTTCTTCTTCTTTTAAATAATTATTGTAACGTTTTTCAAATGAATTGACTTTTGCTTTTTTAAAAATACTTTCGATTCGGGCACAAACATATTGAATATAATATAAAGGATTATCAAAAGAAGCTTTTTTAGCTAAATCTAAATCAAATTCTAAATGTGAAGAATTTTTTCGGGTAAGATAATAGAAACGTGTAGCATCTTTCCCGATATCATTGATTAAATCCGAAAGTAAAACAAACGTTCCGGCTCGCTTAGACATACGTTCTTTAGTCTTTAAAGTGACTAGTTGAATTATTATCACTTTAAGGACCTCTTTCTTATAGTCTAAAGCATAAAGAGCTGTTTTGACTCTCTTAATATAACCGTGATGGTCCGGTCCCCATAAATTTATCAGCTCATCATAATTGCGGTTAATTTTATCTCTATGGTAAGCAATATCCGAAGCAAAATAAGTAAGCTCACCATCGGCTTTCTTTATAACGCGGTCCTTATCATCCCCAAATTTAGTAGCGGCAAACCATAAGGCACCTTCTTCCTCATATATTAAGTCTTTATTTTTTAGCCTATCTATCGCTTCTTCTACTTTCCCCTCTTTGAGCAATTTTTTTTGGCTAAACCAACTATCAAATCTTATGTCTAAAGCCAAAAGGTCTTTTTTAATCATAGTTATGATGTAATCAAGAGAAAAATTTCGGATATCTTTCTTTTTCTTTCTTATCAACTCCTTGGCAATATCTTTGATATATTCTCCTTTATAGCCGTTTTCCGGGAAAATAAAATCCTTGCCTTTAATTTCTTTAGCCCTTGCGTCTACCGAAGAAATCAAAAGTTCTATTTGATTTCCTTCGTCGTTTAAATAATACTCTCTTTTAACTTTATTACCCAAAAATTCTAAAACCTTGGCGATTACATCACCGATTACTGCCTGACGGCCATGAGCTATAGATAAAGGTCCAGTAGGATTAGCACTTAAAAACTCTATCAATATTCGTTTCTTTCTTTGACTGCGGAAAAAGTCCTCTTTATATTTAAGAATTTCATTTAAAGAGTCAATAAGGATTCCTTTGGCTATAAAAATATTAATAAACCCGGGTTTTAGAATTTCGACTTTTTCTATATCTTCATTTAAAAATTTCTTTAATACTGCCTGAATATGCACAGCTATCTCTAAAGGGTCTTTCTTTAATTCTGAAGCTAACCTTAACGCTACCATGGAAGATAAGTCTCCGTATTCCTGTCTAGAAGGCAATTCCCATAAAGGCGGCTCTAAGATAATAGCGTAATCTTCCCTGATAATCTTATCCAAAATATAAGAAACTTTCTCGTAAAAACCTCTCATGCAATCAAATATTAGCTATTTTAATGACTGTTTCTAAATTGGCTTTAACAATAGGGGGAGATTTAATATTACTTATGGCAAGTTGAGGATCCTTAAGGCCATGACCGGTAAGAGTACAAACAATTACTATTTTTTTTCTCTTCTTTCGATAACGATTAAAAAAACCTTTTTGCTTTAGTTTAAATAATCCGGCTATTGAAGCTGCTGAGGCGGGTTCTACAAAAATACCTTCTTTTTTAGCTAAAAATTTATAAGCAGATATTATCTGACTATCTCTTATGCTGTCGATTAAACCTTGTGACTCTTCTTTCGCCTCTAAAGCTTGTTTCCAACTTGCCGGATTGCCTATCCTAATAGCAGTAGCAATAGTTTGAGGATTTTTAATAGGGTGCCCCTTCACTATCGGAGCCGATTTTTCGGCTTGAAAACCAAGTAATCGCGGCAAGTTCTTTATTTTTCTATAAGAATAATACTCTTTGTATCCTTTCCAATAAGCAGTAATATTGCCGGCATTGCCTACCGGTAAAGAATGGAAGTAAGGAGCATCTCCAAATAAATCGCAAATCTCAAAAGAAGCGGTTTTTTGGCCTTCGATACGGTAAGGATTTAAAGAATTTACTAAGCATACCGGATAATTAGCTGATAATTCTTTAACTATTCGTAAAGCATCGTCAAAATTGCCTTCGATAGCTATGACTTTAGCATTATGTATAAGCGCCTGGGCTAACTTGCCTAAAGCAATAGCACCTTGCGGTATAATAACAATACACTTTAAATTAGCCCGAACCGAGTAAGCTGCGGCTGAAGCCGAGGTATTTCCGGTAGAAGCACAAATAACAGCCTGAGAACCTTCTTCTTTAGCCTTAGAAATAGCTAATGTCATGCCTCTGTCTTTAAACGAACCCGTGGGATTAAATCCTTCGCACTTAAGATGAACTTCAAAGCCACTGCCTAAAACAGCGCTTACTTTGGGAGCATATATTAAAGGAGTATTACCTTCCTTTAAAGTTATCAAGGGGGTCTTATCGGTAACCGGCAAGTATTTTCGGTAACGTTCGATAACGCCGTTGTAAAAATTCATAAGTCCTCTATTCTGATTATCTGAGAAGGTTTTTTAACTTTTTTCAAACTATCAATCTTAATAATAGCTCTTCTTATACTATCTTCTTTAGCCTCATGGGTAATAATAACTACTGGGACAAATTTACGTTCTTTTTGCTCTTTTTGGCTTACCGAAGCAATACTAATATTAAAAGAGGCTAATATCCTAGAGACATCGGCTAAGACACCTGGAGAATCCTGGGCCATGAATCTTATGTAATAACGAGACTTTACATTTTTGATATTTTTGATTTTAATCCTGCTCTCTTTACGCAAAAAAGCTTTATTGCCGGAAGCAATGCTAACAATATCAGAGATAACTGCTGAAGATGTTGGCACACCGCCTGCTCCTTCGCCAAAAAATAGCAGTTCGCCGGCGGGCAAAGTGTTCAGATATACAGCATTATAAGCTAAAGAAATATGCGATAAGGGATGCTCCAGAGAAACCAAGGTAGGATGTACTCTTAAGTCTAACTGGCCTTCCTTTTTTTTGGCCACGGCTAAAAGTTTAATGCAATAATCCATCTCTTCGGCATACAGAATATCTAACAAAGATATTCTAGAGATACCTTCGGTAAAGACCTGTTTTAAAGACGGCCAGACGCCGTAACAAAGATAGCTTAAAATACATAATTTATGAAGAGCATCTATCCCTTCTATGTCTAATCGAGAATTCCTTTCTACTAAGCCTCTTTCTTTAGTCTCTTTAAGGGCAGAATTAAAATCAATTTGTTCTTTACGCATTTTATAAAGAATATAATTAGTAGTTCCGTTTAATATTCCGTAAATCGTCTTGACTTCGCAGCCAATCAAACCTTCCGAGATACTCTTGATAATAGGTATAGCGCCACAAACAGAAGCTTCAAAACCAACACACTTATTCTTTCTTTCGGCTAAAGAAAATATTTCCTTGCCGCTAGTTGCTAAGAGAGCTTTATTTGCCGTAACAACGTCTTTACCTTTTTTTAAAGATTCCAAAATAAAAGTCTTAGCCGGCTCGATTCCTCCTACTAACTCCACGATAATATCTATTTGAGGATCGTTAATTAATTCTAAAGGGTCTTTAGTGAAATAGAAACCAAGTTTTCCGGCGATACTTCTTTTAGACTTGTCAATGTCGCAAGTTTTTCTTACTTCAATTTTTAGAGAAGTACGTTGAGAGATGATAGAAGAATATTTAATAAGAGATTTTAATACTGCTTCCCCTACTGTTCCTAAGCCAATTATGCCTATTCTTTTAATATTCATTTTAAATTTTCCTGTATGAATTCACCTAATTTTTTGAAGAACTCTTTGTCTAAATCTAAGAATCTAACTCTGGTCTCATAAATAAGCCCTTTGACTATTTCTTTGGAAGAAACTACTTGGGCTGTCGTTTCTATCTTCTTGAGGGCCAAAGGAAAACGTATAATCATTGCCAAAAGCGTACCTTTTTCAAAGGCACAATTAGTGGTAAGAAGCATACCGCCTTGACTAAGGTTCTTAGTCTGAGTAAGGTCATAATTTCCGCTTTTTATGCGATAGCTAACTACAAAGTTAGCGTCTATTCTAGGTAAATTTCTCCTTTCAGGACCACCGTAATTATCCATCTTTAGCCTCCTTTCATGAGGACACGACATAAGTCGTTTGTCCGAATTAAACTTATATTATTACGATAGACCAGCTAAGTCAATAAAAATCAGTTGGGTAATGCTAAAGAAAAAATGATATTGGATAGAAGGTATTTACTGATAAAAGTATTACTTCTGAGAGGTAAATATCTTGTAGAAACAAAATATAACTACTACTATTATAAAAGACCAAGAGGCAATCATAAATATCCAACCGTATATATTCATCTTAATTTAATGATATGTAGACATTTTACGTTTACGCCAAGCTAATTTAATCAAAAGGCATAATAATAAAAATATAATAAGTAATACTATCCTGGTTATCATAATAAATGGTTTATCCGCAGGTGTTATATTTTCCATCCTAATAGTAGTAAGCCATTCTTGTTTAAACCAACAGCCTAAAATAATAAATAGAAATAAAGGGGTAATGTATTTAATTATAAATTTATAAATTCGCGGTATCCTCATTTTAGCACCATAATGCATTTCATCCCAAGCCTTATCGATACCGAAAATCCAAGCAAAGATAACAGTTTCTACAGTTGCAAAAAGAACTAAACAAAAAGTTCCGGCCCAAAAATCTAACTCGGCAATTAAACCCTTGGATAGAAAAAATATTACCGGCTGACAAAGCAAAAAAGCTATAATACTAAATATCCAAGCAGCCTTTTTACGGTCTAAATTAAATTCATCTTCTAAAAAAGCAATTGGCGGCTGAGCCATTGAAACCGAAGAGGTAACGCCGGCGAAAAAAAGCATAATAAACCATAAAAACCCGAATAAAGAATTTAAAGGAATATGCTGTAAAATAACCGGCATAGTCACAAAACTTAAGTTAAATGGTCCGCCTTGAGCAATTTCGTTCATACCCATAGGGCCGAAAAAAGCATAAGTAGCTGGTATTACAATAGAGCCGCCTAAAATAACTTCTGCTAATTCGTTAGTGCTAGCTGCTGAAAGTCCGGATAAAGCAACATCATCGGCTTTTTTAAGATAACTAGCGTAAGTTACTATTATACCTATGCCTACTCCGAAGGTAAAAAATACTTGGCCGGCTGCTTCTAGCCAAATCTTAGCATTTTTTAGGACTTTTAAATTAGGGTTCCACAAAAACCCTAAGCCGTTTAAAACATTCCAATCGGGTTTAGTAACATCAGGGATACCTAAAGTTAAGACTCTTAAGGTGAGTAATAAAGCAAAAATAAAAAGAAGCGGCATGGTTATTTTGCATAATCTCTCTATACCGCCCTTTATTCCATAGTAAACTACCACTACATTTAAAATAAAGGTAATGGTAAAAAATAAATAAGCCCAGCCTAAACCGTTAAAATATTGGTTAGCTTCTAAACCCTGAAAAGCACGTAGAAAATTAACCATATTATTTTGAGTAAGGGCATTTTGGTATTTACCCATTATCGAAAACACACTATAGGCAAGGCACCATGATTCTATATAAGTGTAATAAATAAATATCATCATCGGCCCAAAAATCCCAATTACTCCGAAATACTTAATAAAACGGTTTTTCGTCCATAAAGTATGAAATATACCTGGCGTAGTGGAATGTTCAAAACCTCCTCCATATCGCCCAATCGTCCATTCTATCCACATAAGAGGTATTCCTAATAAAACTAAGGATATAAAATAAGGAATCATAAAAGCAGCACCGCCGTTCTGAGCTACTTTTACCGGAAAACGTAAAAAGTTCCCTAAGCCCACTGCACTTCCGGCTACAGCTAAAATAATACCTAAATTCGAACCCCACCTTTGTCTTTGTTTAGACATAATCTTTCTAAATTACAATAGCCTTTATATATAACTTTAACTTTATAAAATAACTATTAACTATCGGGAGGACGGGATTCGCAAGCAATCTTCGCCGAAGGCGAAGCTAGCCTCCGGTTTACTTTCGAGTTATAGGCTAAATATTGCTTCCGAATAATGTATTAAGCCCTCCATATCACGATAACTTTTGCCAAGTTTGCACAGTAATCACAACACCATAGAACTATCGGGAGGGCGGGATTCGAACCCGCGACCCCTTGAACCCCATTCAAGTGCGCTAATCCAGACTGCGCCACCTCCCGATGAAAATTAGTAAAATTATAGCATAGAGATTATTTTAAACAAAGAGCTTCTAAAATAGCTATGTAGTTCATTGAGCATAATCATAAATTGTAATCACCTGTCCTTCGGGCAACTCAGCAAAAGGAGGAGCTTTATCTAACCGTGCTCGGCGTATATTACTCTTCTTAAGTTTTTTAAGTAAAAGGTAATCTTCGACAGGATTATAACTAGTAAAACGCTGGAACTTAGGCATTTGAGATACAAAAATATAAAACTCTTCTTTATTGGTAAACCAATATTCTACGAAAGTTGCCTCGTTTAACATCACTACTGCGCAATAATCGGTCTCTTGAAAAGCTTCTTTAGCACAAGAAGTAACTAAAAAGAAAGTTATTATTGTTAAAAAGAAAATCAAATGTTTCTTAACCATAAATTATACCTTACCTGCATATTCTTACGGCGAATCTTCTTTAATTAACCAATCTATTATTTGATCATTTTTGACGACAAAAGTAACAATTTTAGTTTTTTTCGAAGAAGTTATCTGATTAAAGGTAAGAAATTCTTTATCTTCTCTCTTAGAATAATTAATAAGATTATTTTCAGTAAAACCGTAATTTGGCAAATATTCTTTTGGCATCCCAAAGTAGATAAGCCCCTGTTGGGTCAAAGTTTTTTCTTTATTATCCGGAGAAATATCAAAACCGATAGTATAAGCCCAATCCTGCAGTCTACCCCGTTCGGTAACTATCATAACGCTTTTATGGTTACAAGCTATAAACATTAAAATTATTAACGGTAAAAATAGAAATTTCTCTGTATTAAAATTAATCACAGTAAAATATTTCCGCTAAAGGAGGATTTTCACTTATTACTTCTAGAATTTCCATATTGTATTCTCCTTGCATTGATACTGCCTCTCGTACTCGAACAATCTTAGCGTCTCTAGCATCTCTTGATTCTTTAAATAAATTCTTTTTATATTTGCCCCAATCTAATCCAGAATTTAAACGGTAGTTAGGAAATAAACAGACGTTTCTTTCGATAACAAAAGTTTGGCCTTCTTTATATACTACATCTTCTTTCAATTTCAAAGCATCCCAACTTTCCGCGGCAATTACTCCAAAACCATAAAAATGTCTGGTATCTAAATCTTTATCGATAACAATCAAATAACCTCCTTTTATAATCGAGCAGAACACCGGTTTGTTCTTATACCAATTATTTTGATTGGAACGAAAATATACATAATTATGGGCTTCCTCCAGGGAAGTTATGATTTCGGAGTTTTCTGCTAAAATATACGGGCAAAAAATTAATATTGCTAAATTTAAAACCAGAAAGGTCTTCACTTAATATCTGTTTTGCGGCTTATTTTCTCATAACCACAAAGTAAAACTGCCAATAAAGATGGCAGAGGCAGTATATAAGAAAGGTCATATTGGCCTTTAACTTTAAAGACATAAGCGCTTATAACTAGAAAGAATCCAAACCAAAGCAATTTTCTTAAAATATGCAGCTTAAACCCATCACAAAAACAAAACCCCATATAAAAAGTGTATAAACTAAGCGCTAAAAATTGCCTAAGTAAAGTATCTGCCATAGCTAATTAAATTATATAATGTTATTTTTGGAAGAAGACTTCTGCAAGATATATATACCGCTGATGACGAAAATTCCGCAAATCACTAAGCCTATTATTGATTTAGGGCCGGTCACATCGTTTACTGGCTTGCCCATAAATACATCAACTAAACAGATAAATGTTATCCCTACAATTCCCAGAATAATTAAAATTACACCTTTCTTCTTCATTTATCACTTTTAATAAAATTATAGCTCTTCGGGCTTATTCGTCAATATCTTTTGAAGGGATATTATTTAATTTTTTTGAGCAAATATTTAGATATCAAATAAAATTTAAATGCGAGGGAGGATTCGCTTGAGATTCAGGAAAGGCAATTTTTCCTTCTTTTAAGTCCCAAAGAAATTCGTTCACTTTATGTTGTAAGCATAAAGTGCCACAATCTGTCTGGGGATTAAAATTACTGGCAGCAATATTATTTAAAACTTCCCAATAGCGTTTACTCTGCCAAATTTCTTTAAAAGATTTATCAACGATATTGCCGATATGAAACTTTTTAAACCTACTATTAAAAAGCATGCCGCAAGGGGCTACTAATCCAGATCCTGATAATTGCATAATAAAAGGCGGCCCATAACAATGTTTATAGCTTCTTTTCCCACCGCTTAAGATCTTTGTCCATTTAACTTTAACTAAATAATCTTTAGTAGATAACTTTTCAGCTTTTTCTAAAGTTTCTCTCAAAGGAAAATAATCCTGATATTTTACCCCTAAACTATGCTTTTCATCATCACTACAATGTTTTATCACAGCATAATCTACGCCTAATTCTTTTCCTAGTTTAACGAAAGGAAATATCTGGTTAGAAAATTGCGGTAATAAGACCATTTGTATCCCTAAGGTAACGGGAAGATTATTTTTAACTTTAATTTCTACGCATCGTCTTATAATATGGCAAACTTTATGGAAACAATCTTCTTTACAACCCATTACTTGTGTATAGCTGTAAGGTTCGGCAGCAGAAATGTTAAAACGAAGGTAGGTTAATTTTTTTAAAATCTCTCCTAATTTTTCTTCTTTCAATAAATAGCCATTGGTCCCTAAAGCCATATCTAAGCCATTTTCTTTTCCTCTTGTAATTGCTTCGTATAAGTATGGGGAGCAAGTGCTTTCGCCATCACTGACGAAACTAATTGCTTTTACGCCAATACTGGCAGCATCATCTAAAAATCTAAAAATTACATCCCTGGTCATTCTTTTTTCGTCATTACTTTGTAGCTTGCCATAACAATAGACGCATTTATAAGTACATCTTCTAGTAAGAGCGCAATCAATGGTAATCGGCGCTATCTTTTCTCCTCTCAACCAAGCCATAACGCGCTCTTTATGCCACTGCAACTTCTGTCCGTCTAAAATTAATTCGTTCATAACTAAAAATGATTTTTTAGGAAAGGATTTTTTATTCTATTTAATAATTGATCGTGATCTGGCGAGACTTAAAAAATACTAAGGCTTTTCTTTCTTTACGGTACCGCTAAATCTTTGAGAATATTCGTATATTTTGTCGCGTTCGCTCTCATCTATTTCTATTAATTTAACGCCGATATCGTAATGTTTTTCTTTAGGATTTAAATAGCCTGACTTTCTCATCCAAACTACTATGCCTTTGGCTTCAACCGGTGTTTTATAGGTAGGTAAATATATTTTTAAGGAAAGAATTGTATTTAATTCTATCTTTTCGGAAATTAAAATGCAAACTCCTCCTAAGCTTACATCTTTAGCAAATGAGGATTTTTCTTTAGCACCTTCGGAAACTAAAGAATATTCCACTATACTGGCAGGTAGGCGTGGATATAACCTTCTATTTATTCCTGAATAGTTGGGTTTTTCAGGTTCCATTAATATTATTATATTTTCTTATGAAGTTACGTCAAGAAAAACATTTATTGGCTAGGCTTGATTGAAATTAATGTCTTTTAGAAAATTAGAAAGATTTTGATGGTCGTATCTATTAACTTCAACAAATTCTAGCCCCACTAAATGTCTATCGGAAGCTCTTTCTCTATTGCACCAAGCTACCTTGGCTTTTAATTTTAGCACTTTATCGATAATATTTAAATCTAAACTCAATAAGTTACCTTTGGAAATAAAATCGTTATTTAGGATTTTTAACCCTCCTAAACTTAGGTCTTTGGTAACAGTATAGAAATAATTTCTGGCCGGTAAAACCTTACATTCTACCGGAAAGGAGATATTAAAACGCTTATGTTTTCTTCTGTCTTCCGTTGTCATCGAATATTTTTTTATTTTCAATTATTTTTGCTAAAAAAATAAGGCTTAAACTCATCGCCTCCCAGCAATAAATTCAAGCCTCTGTTATTTATATAACATATTTTTATGCTATTTTCAAGTAAACGCTTACATTTTTTTAAAAAATTCTAAGGTAACTCTAAAAAGGCTTGTTTATTAGGCTAGATTCTCTGATTTTAAAGGTCGGCTCATTAAATCTTCTACGGCTTTTTGAGGAGATTTATCTCTATATAATACCGAATAAACTTCGCGAGTAATAGGCATATCTACTTTTAGTTTTATACCTAGCTTAAAAGCAGCTTTTACTGTCTCTACGCCTTCTGCTACCATATTCATATTCTTGGTAACCTTATTTATATTTTCTCCTTTTCCGATATATTCTCCGACAGACCGGTTACGAGAAAAGGGAGAAAAACAAGTTGTTACTAAATCACCAAGGCCACTTATTCCCCAAAAAGTAGAAGATTTAGCTCCTAGTTTTTGGCCTAATCTAGTAATTTCAGTCAGTCCTCTAGTAACTAAGGCTGCTTTAGTATTAGTACCAAACCCTAAACCATCGGAAATACCACAGGCAATAGCAATGATATTTTTTAAAGCCCCGCCTATCTCAACACCAATAACATCATCGTGTAGATAAATTCTAAAGGTCTTATTACTAAATAATTCCTGAAGTTTTTGCCCTAATTTTGTGTCCGGACAGGCTAAGATAGCTGTGGAAGGGATTTTGTTTAATACTTCCTTGGCAATATTGGGACCGGAAAGCACCGAAACAAAACGCAAAGACAGTTCTTCTTTTATTATTTGAGAAGCTCTCATTAAAGATTTTGGCTCTATTCCTTTACTTACGCTAACAAATATTTTTTCTCGGTAAGATATTTTTGACCGAGGGAATTTTTTTAAAGCACTGCGAAGAAATTTAACCGGGATAGCTATCACTATTATTTCATTTTTCAAAGCCTCTTCTAAAAAGAGACTAATAGATAAAGGGGGAGGAAATTTTACTCCTTTCAGGAAAAGACGGTTTTCTCTCTCTTTACGCATCTTTATATTATGATTTTTGAAAATACTGCTCAAATTTACCTCTAACCCTTTAGCAGCAAGCATAACTGCCAAAGTTGTCCCCCAACTTCCAGCACCAATTATAGATATTTTTTGTTTCATGTATCGATGAATTTTCCCAATCTATGCGAATTGATTTGACTAATGACTTTTGCATTCTCCTTTCTGGAGCTTCAAAAGTCTAAGTTTCATTAAGCGGGCGATCGGGATCGAACCGACATAACAGGCTTGGAAGGCCTGTGTTCTACCATTGAACTACGCCCGCAAAATAGTTATGTAAAACTATGGGCAGGGAAGGATTTGAACCTTCGAAGTGCAAGCACAACAGATTTACAGTCTGTCCCCTTTGGCCACTTGGGTACCTGCCCGATAAAAAAGCTATTATATAAGGTTATTCCTTATTTTTTATAAGTTTCATTAAAGCCGGCGAGAGGACTTGAACCCCCAACAAGTTGATTACAAATCAACTGCTCTACCGGTTGAGCTACGCCGGCATAAAATACAAACTTTTTACGATTGCGTAAATTTTATCGCTTGCGGTAAATATTCTATTATGTCTGATGCTATTAAACAGTTTTCGGTTTTATCCTTAGCCGCTAAATCTCCGGATAATCCATGTAAATATACTCCTAGTTTTGAAGCTTCAAAATAATCTAATCTTTGAGCAATTAAACCCGAGATTATCCCAGAAAGAACATCGCCAGCTCCAGCAGTAGCCATACCAGGATTTCCGGTATTATTTTCAAAGATTTCTCCATTATAACCTACTAAAGTACGATATCCCTTTAAAACAAGAACTAAATTATATCTGAGAGAAAAATCTTTTACAAGTTCTTTCCTTTCTTCATTAATCTTACTTTTGTCTAATTTTACTAAACGCGAAAATTCGCCTAGATGAGGAGTCAAAACTAAATTTCTAGCTTTACGACGCTTAAGAATATTAACATTACAAGCTATGGCGCTGATAGCATCGGCATCTATGACTATGGGTTTATCTACCTCCTCTAATACCTTGAAAATGAAACGCCTAGTACAAGGCTTAAGGGATGCTCCTGGTCCTAAAACAATACTATTTATCCTAGGTAAAATTTGCTTAACTTCTCTTAGGGCTTTTGGTGTTATATACCCTCTATTATCTGATAAAGGAAAACTCATAACTTCAGTAAGTTTAATTTCAAAAATAGTGTTAGTTAATTTAGGTACACCTACTGTTACCAAGCCTGAACCTATTTTTAAGGCGGCTGATGCAGCTAGGCATACCGCTCCGGTAAGACCTATTGATCCTCCTAATATTAAAACATGTCCGTAATCTCCCTTGTAAGTATCAGGTTTTCTCAGCAACTGCGCAGGCCACTGCATAATCTTCAATATGGGTTATCGATAAAAAAATATCCAAATCTATCTTTTTTTTGAATTCACAATAAGGAGCGCCGTTTTCCCGGTTAAGAATAAGGATATCTCTTAAAGCTAAAGGGTATTCTTTAGAAACTGCTTTTATCACCGATTCTTTAGCTGCAAAACGTGCTGCTAAACGTTGATAATATAATTTTCCTTTGAAAATATTTTTTAATTCTTCAGGGTCGAATACTCGATCTAAAAAGCTATCTCCCCATTTTTCTATGGAACGCTTAATCTTATCTGTTTTTATGATATCTATGCCTACGCCTACTACCGCCGCCATAAAAATATTTATTTTTTATTATTAATTAAAGAAAACATCTCTTCTACCGCCGCTACTATCCCGGTAAAAACTGATCGGCAAATTATAGAGTGGCCGATATTTAGCTCCTCTATCCCTGATATATTTATTATCTTGTTTACATTCTCATAATCTAGACCGTGCCCGGCAGCGACTGAAAGCCCTATTTTTTTAGCAAGACTAACAGCTTTTTTAATTCTCTGGATTTCTTTAGCTATAAGGTAAGGCTTATTCATTTCTGAAAACCTAGCAGTACTAATTTCAACTATATCAGCACCTAAATCTTTAGCTATATTTACCTGTTTTAGAACCGGATCTATAAATAAACTTACTTTTATATCTGCTTTCTTTAAATCTTCTATTACTTTCCTGACTTTATTGTAATTAGTTATCAGATCAATTCCTCCTTCGGTAGTCAATTCTTGCCTTTTTTCCGGAACTAAAGTTGCTTGATCAGGCAGTAATTTTTTTGCAAAAGCTACTATTCCTCTATCTACCGACATCTCTAAGTTTAAAGGAATTTTTATAGCTTCTTTAATAGCTAATACATCGTATTCTTTGATATGGCGCCTATCTTCCCTTAAATGGACTACTATAGAATCGCAACCGGCATATTCGGCTAACAACGCTGCTAGAGCTGGATTAGGATAAGAAGTCCCTCTTGCTTCTCTTAAGGTAGCAACATGGTCGACATTTAAGCCTAATTTAATTTTTTTCATTAGCTTCTTGCCCATGCCGAATAAAGCTAAATTAATTATATTTTTATCCCTTTAGTCATCTCAATGCTAAAATAAAACCAAATAATTGCAGCTATAAACAAAGAGATTAACTTTAACCAAAGGTTATGGGTAATTATTTTTTTTAAATTTATTTTTTTAAAAAACTTCATAAACTTACTTTATTTATTAATATAATATTTTATTTTCTAGCGAGACCTGGTTAATTGGCCTTTAAGGATAGTAAATAAATCATTGGGCGTAAGATTGCGTGTAAGCTGCCCATTTATAGCTAAAGATATGGCGCCATTTTCTTCGGATATGGCAATAACTAAAGCATCGGTGTGCTCGGACAAACCAACAGCTGCCCTATGTCGCATACCTAAGGTCTTTTCTAAAATAGGGTTGTCGCTTAAAGGGAACAAACATGCCGCTGCTACTACTTTAGTTTCGTCTACTATAACACCACCGTCATGCAAGGGAGCGGAAGGATAAAAAATACTTTGAAGTAATTCTGAAGTCGGGACAGCGTCTAAATTTACGCCACTTTCTATGTAACGGCTTAAGCCTATATCTTTTTTTATAGCGATAAGAGCCCCTATTTTCTTACGCGAAAGAATCCCTGCCGCCGATACTATTTCTCTTAAAGTTTTCTCTATTTCTTCTTTCTTAGGTTCAATAGAAAACACATGCCTTTTACCTAAATGGATCAGACCTTCTCTTAACTCCGGCTGAAAAATTATAACAATTAAAATAATAAAAAAAGCAAAAAAATAAGTCAGGAGGCGTGTCAAAACCGGCAGACCTAAAGTTTGAAAAACTAGTAGAGAAAATACCAGAATAATTATTCCCCGTAAGATATAAACGGCCCTAGTACCTTTGAGAAATAAAAATATACGGTATACCACTGCCCAAAGTATCAATACTTCTAAAACTGCCTTCCAATTCAATAGCCTTAAAATTTCCATATAATTAATTATTCATAATACTCGAAACTACTTTCAAAGTTTGCATTGTCTCCCCAACATCATGGACCCTTAGAACTTTCGCTCCCTGCATCACGGCAATTACAGTAGCAGCTAAGGTGCCGATAAGCCGTTCTTGTGGTTTTCTATTAATTATCTTACCAATAAAAGATTTCCGAGACAACCCTAAAAAAATTGGCAATCCTAAAATTTTAAATTTATTAAGCCCTTTTAATATGGTGGTATTATCTTCTAGGCGTTTGCCAAAACATATTCCGGGATCTATAAATATAGAACTCTCATTAATGCCGTTGGCTAAACAATACCCTATCCTCTCTTGGAAAAAATCTATAATTTCGGCTATTACATCTTTATATATTGGCTTAATCTGCATTGTTTGAGGTGAACCTTTCATGTGCATCAATACACATCCTAAACGGTAGGATTTAATTAATTTAACCATTCTGCTATCGTTACGTAAAGCAGTAATATCATTAATTATATCGATACCGACATCAGCAGCTTGTTTAGCAACCGAATATTTATAAGTATCTACCGAGATGATTAAATCTTTAAATTCTTTTCTGACGATTCTTAAAATCGGCAATAGTCTTTTTATCTCATCTTTAGCTAGAATTTTTTTGGAATAAGGCCGGGAAGATTCAGCACCAAAATCAATCATTTTTGCGCCGTTTTTTACCATTACCGCGCATTTCTTTAAAGCCGAATTCTCAAGCTTACCCTCCAAAAATCCTGATTCTTTTAACAATCCGTCGCCGGAAAAAGAATCGTTAGTTAAATTTATTATCCCACATATCAACGGCTTTTTGATTTTAATCATTCTATTTTTAGCCTTAAAAGTAAAGTATTTTTTATCTAAATTATGTAGGCATAAAGAAACCTTATTGGCTACTTCTTTAAGATTAAAAGGTTGGTTTTTTAATTTAGCGGATAATTTTTTCAATTGAGCTAAGCTGCCAAATATAAAAACCGTTGTTTTTATATCTTTCAATAAAGCCTTTCTCTCTATAGCAGCATCGCTGCCTAAAGATAATAAATGTTGTTTTATTATATTGGCTTCCCAAGATCTTATGCCTGTTATCTTAAAAGCTAAATGTATACTTTTGGGAGATAAAATATTTATCCCTTCTTTGCTTACCCCTAAGGAAGAAAGAAAAACGCGGGAATCCTTCGGACCTTCTAATTCTATAGGAATTATTTTTATTTCGTTAGACATATCTTAAAAGAACAGCTTAAAACTAATATAGTGGGGTAAAAAAGTTGGCTTTATTATTTAAAAGTTTCGGTACAATGTCACTCTTTTAAATCGATTAAATTTCTGACTTCTTCTACGTCTAAAACTTCTTTTTCCAGCAAAGCATTGGCTAATATCTCAAGCTTACTTTTATTATCTTGGATTATTTTCTTCGCTTTAGAATAACACTGATCGACTATATGTTTGACTTCTTCGTCGATAATCCTGGCAGTTTCTTCGCTATAATCTTTTTCTCTAATCATGTCTCTACCCAGAAATATCGGCCCATGAGTTGTTCCTAAGGTGTAATTACCTAATTTTTCGCTCATACCATAATCGCAGACCATCTGACGGGCAATTTGAGTAGCTTTATTTAAATCATCCCTGGCACCGGTAGTAATATCCCCTAAATTAATCTCTTCGGATACCCGTCCGCCCAAAGCTACAGTAATAGCGCCTAGAAGTTCGTTTCTAGACATATAAAACTTATCTTCTTTGGGAGGCGCAAAAGTATAGCCACCGGCCATACCTCTGGGGATAATCGATACTTTTGACATCGGGTCAACTTCCGGAATCAACAATGATAATAAAGCGTGGCCGGCTTCATGGAATGCCGTTAATCTGCGCTCTCTTTTAGAAATTATCCGGCTTTTTTTCTCTGGCCCCATTAATACTCTTTCTATAGATTGTTCTAAATCTATTTGTTCTACATATTTTTTTTCCCGGCGGGCAGCTAAAAGTGCGGCTTCGTTACAAAGGTTCTCTAGGTCGGCTCCGGAAAAACCCGGCGTTTTTTTAGCTATTGTTTCTAAAGCTACTTCTTGAGATAGCTTTATGTTTTTGGTGTGGACTTTCAAAATATTTATCCGCCCTTTGATGTCCGGTGCGTAAATAACGATATGACGGTCAAATCTTCCCGGCCTAAGAAGAGCTGGATCTAATACATCCGGCCTATTGGTTGCTGCTATGACAATGATCCCGGTTTCGGTTTGAAAACCATCCATTTCGGTTAATAATTGATTTAAAGTTTGTTCCCGTTCGTCATGTCCTCCACCTATACCAGCAAAACGTTGTCGTCCTACGGCATCTATTTCATCAATAAAAATGATACTTCCTCTTCCTTCGGTCTTAGCCGCTCTTTTAGCTTGGTCAAATAAATCGCGCACCCGTGATGCGCCGACCCCTACAAACATTTCTACGAAGTCCGAACCGCTGATACTAAAGAAAGGTACTTTGGCTTCACCGGCAACGGCTTTAGCTAAAAGAGTTTTACCGCAACCTGGCGGACCAACTAATAAAACTCCTTTAGGGAATCTTCCTCCTAAGCGCTGGAATTTCTTAGGGTCTTTTAAAAATTCTATAACTTCCTGTAATTCTTCTTTAGCCTCATCTATGCCGGCTACATCATCAAAAGTAACTTTAGTAATTCTTTCTTTGTCCATCAAAGCTGCCCTTGATTTTCCAAAACTAAATACGCTAGAGCCCATCTGGCTGCCTTTTCGTGAAAAATACCAAAGAAAAAGTATAAAAAGTACCATTGGCCCCAAAGAATAGAAAAGGCTACCCCAGATACGCGGTGGTTCTACTTCAAAATTACTCACATTTTTTCTTATTAGTTCTAAAATAGCCCTATCTTCTTGGGGAAGATAAAGATAGAAATTTCCACCACCTTTATTCTTTGTAAATCCTCCTTGAATGCGATTTTCGGTCAACTTAACCCATTCTATAGCAGGATCTTCTAAATTACGCTCTAATAGATAGTAAAACTCACTATAATTTAATTTTTTAACTATACCGCCCAGCTCGGGATTTAAAAGGCTAAGGAACCAGATAATCCCTAGAAAAGTAGCCATAAATAAGAAGGTAGTCCTTAAAAGATTGGGCTTCGTTGGGGGTTTTTTCTTCTTTTTCATCGTTAGCTATTATACTTTATTAGCCTATAAAATCAAGGATTGAATAACTAATGTTTCGTTATCTTTCTTTACTTGGAAACCGGGCAAGTCTACGATACTGCCTTGGGGACGTTTAAACAGTAAATCCCTTATTTCGCGTAAATGTTTAGCTTCAAGACGTCTGGTGTTACCTTTAAATTGCTCAACCGCTATTCTAATGACGTTATTAAATATCGCTAAGGGAAGACCCTTTAGACCCTGTAAATCTAGACGGATACTATTATAATTCTGGCGCCGCCTTAAGACGATGAATTTGTCATAAGAAAAAGAATAAATAAAATCATAATCCAATGCTAAATTGCGGGCCAAATTATACAAATTATCGCTTATATTAGGGTTAATTTCTTCCAGAAAAGGCATTAATTTTAATCTTATCTTATTACGAAGAAACTTATCTTCTAGGTTGCTCTTATCTATACAATAAGTTATTCGGTTATCATCCAACCAATTAAGGATTTCTTTTTTTCTAAGTTCTATTAAAGGCCGAATTACGGTTAAATTCTTATATTTACTCTTAGAGGAAAAACCCCGTAAACCTCTTAAACCTGTTCCCTTTATCAATCGCATCAAAATCGTTTCGGCTAAATCATCTTTGTGATGGGCAAGAGCAATTTTTTTAATTTTAGTCTGGCGTGAACATTTAAGAAAAAAGTCTAATCTTAAGTTTCTCGCTGTCTGTTCTAGAGAATCTCCTTTAAGAAAACTTTTAACATCCTTCTTTTCGCTTACAAATTCTAAGTTTAAATTCTCACATATCTTGCGGATAAACTCTTCTTCACTATCGGATTCTTCTCTTAGGCTGTGATTAAAATGAGCACAAAGTAATTGCAAGCGGTACTCTTTTTTTATCTGCAGAAATAAATACAGTAGACACATAGAATCCGGCCCGCCAGATACCCCTAGGATAACTTTATCTTTCTTTTTTAATAATCCGCCTTGTTTTACAGTATTTATAAAGGTTTCTTTTAACATGGATAAATGTTGTTTTATTACAGTTTAGTTTCATATTATATCATATTTGATATAATATTTATTATGAATATCCTCGCTATCAACCCTTGGATAGTTGATTTTGCTGCTTATGATTTTTGGTTAAAGCCTTACGGTTTTTTGGTTATTTTGACTTATCTTGCTAAAAATAAAAAGATAAAAATCGATTATATCGATTGCCTTAACGAAAAGGATTCCCTAGGGACTTTTGGAAGAGGTAAATATCCCCATCAAATTATTGATAATCCTACCTTATTTAAATCAGTACCACGTTATTTTAAGCGTTATGGGATAAAAATTGGGATCTTCGAACAATTTTTGGAAAATAAAAATCCAGATTATATACTTATCACCTCCTCTATGACCTACTGGTATCCTTCAATAATTGATATAGTAAAAATATTAAAAGCAAAATTTCCTAAAGCTCCTATAATTTTAGGCGGAACTTATGCTAATTTATGTACAAACCACGCTAAAAGAAATACCGGCTGTAATTTTGTATTTAAAAATACTTCTCTAAAAAAATTTTTTAAGTTGTTAAATATAAATTTTGATTTTAAAGAATTTTACTCGACTCTTCCTCTCTATGAAAATTTTTACCAATCGCTGGACTACGTAGTTTTTCGAACCTCTTGGGGATGTCCGTTTTCCTGTGCTTTCTGCGCTATTAAAAAACTATCGCCACCTTTTTTTAGAATCAATTCTAAAAAAATAATAGATTTTATTTTAAAATACTGCGATCTGGGAATACAAAATTTTGTTCTCTATGATGATGCCTTCTTATACGAAAACTTCTATGCTAAAAGTATCTTAAAAGAAATAAAGAATAGGGATCTAAATATTAACTTTCATACTCCTAATGCTCTCCATATTAGATTTTTGGATGAAGAGTTAGCTCATTTGCTTAAATCTTCAAGATTCATCAACCCTCACTTTGGTTTAGAAACTTTAAACCCAAAATTACAAAAATTATGGACTGATAAAGTAAATAGAGAAGACTTATTGAAAGGAATTGAGTATCTTAAAAAAGGTGGCTATAGATCTGGAGAATTTAGCGTTTATCTGCTTTTAGGATACCCTAATCAAAACTTAAAAGAATTAAAAGATGATATTGAATTTATAAATTCCCTGGGAGCTCGGGTCTCACTAGCGGAGTTTTCCCCTACTCCGGGAACTAAAATCTTTGAAGAATTTAAAAAATCCTTAGCTGACCCTTTATTACATAATAATTCTATATTTGGATTTTTTGAAAAAGAAAAAATAAAAGATTTTTGGGAAATAAAAAATTTTACTCGACAATTAAATAAAAAATTAGCTGTTGAATAAGGATTATTTTTTGGAAACGAAGGGATTACCTCTTATATAAAACCTCAAAGGCAGATTTTTAGAATTGGTAGCATAATCAACTCCTATTCTCTTTGTCCTGACAATATCAAAATTCTTAAAATAGCCAGAAGAAACAAAAATACTATTGGATAGGACATTGCGACCTAAAAATGTTTTATCTATACCAAAAGCGATAGTCCAACGACAAGGACCATTAGTCAATTTCTTAAAATCGCTATTTCTATTTTTTATCATCGTTTTGATACCGCTTAACGGTTCTATAGCTCTTATAAATACCGCTTGGGGATCTCCTTTTTTTGAAACTACGATATTAAAACACCAATATTTACCGTAGATAAGATAAGTATAGATTACTCCTCCCGATAAATAAAGAATATTATTACGCGGTGTAATTCTACCGCCAAAACTATGAGAAGCGTCATCGTCTTTGCCAAGATAAGCTTCAGTTTCGACTATTCTGCCAATTAAAATAGCTTTATTCTTTTTTACTAATAAATAATCACCGAGAATATTCTCGGCTACATATTCGGCAGGATATAAAAAGAAAGATTTATTTCTCTTCTTTCTGTAAAGTTCCTTGATATCTAAAACTATCCCAGTCATAAAGACGTTTTCCCTTAAAAAATAGCTCTATCTCTTTACTCTCGTAAACCCACTTCTCGTATCCGTCTAAAGTCTTTTCTATTTTTGCCGGAAGCCCTATTTTCATAATAACTTCTTTCTTGGTATCACCAATAATTATAACTTCGCCATTTTCAAGTTGGTAATAATCTTTCTTATCTGTGCCTGAACCGAATTTTCTCTCTATATCTAAGCCAAAAGCACCTCCTTTAACGCCGGTATAATCACGCAATTTAACACAACCGCTAAAAAATATTATTAATAATAAAAACTTAACTGTAATTTTGCTCATAAATTTTACTTCTTATAATTAGTTTTCTAAAATATTTTTATCACCGTGGTTAAAGTTCAAATTCACTGCCTACTTGCATATCAAGCATATCTTCCGAGAAGAATTGTCTAAAGATATTTATTGCTTCATATCCAGTACAATGCGAAGGGCCTATCTTTCTGATATTGCTGGCTTTTATCTTTTCTACCGTATATTTTATCGATCTTATATCCTTATCTATAAGATGAAAACCGCCTAAAATAGCGTAAATCTTATCGCCATAAAGCTTCTTATTTACCTCTTCAATAAATTTCAAGATTCCGGGATGAGAACAGCCACTAATCAAAGAAACTCCTTTTTCTGTCCTAACTACCAAAACTTGCTCTTTTAAATCGCTGCCTTTGTAAGATATAGAAATACAACCGCTGCTGTAAATATCTTGACCTATTTTCTGCCATTTATCGACCAAATTAAAATTATAGTTAGACATTTTATCCTTGAATTCCTCTGCTAAGTCACTACCGATAAAAACGGCGATATCCTTATTGATGGCCAATAAATCCCAAAGTCCCCCTGTATGGTCCCAATGCTTATGAGAAATTATTATCTTTTCGATCTTTCCGATATCAACATTAAGCTTTTTAAGATTACCGATGGTATATTCTGATTTTTCGCCGGTATCAAATAAAATCTTATTATCAATAAGATAAGAAACGCCCCACCCTGAATAGTAATTATTATTATTAGTGTCTTTATCAAAAATTACCTTAAACTTCATCGGTAGCTATTATTGTTCTATTTATGTTTTCTTTCACCGAAAATAATAGTGCCAAGCCTTACTATATTGGCTCCCTCTTCTATGGCAATTTTATAAGAAGAACTCATACCCATAGAAATATATTCCCAATCTAAAAAACTACCGTAATTATTCTTAATTTCTTCGAATAACTCTCTAAGTTTTCGAAAATAGGGACGTAAATTTTCAGGGTCCTCCTGCCACGGCCCCATTGTCATAAGACCTCGGGGTTTTAAACTTTTAAACTCTAATATTTTTTCTAAAAAACTTTCTACCTTTTCAGGTAGGACTCCATATTTTTGGCCTTCTTTAGCAGAATTAACTTCTATTAAAACCGGCATAATTTTACCTATTTTCTTACATTCTTTGTCAAGAGCACTTGCCAATTCCAGGGAATCAAGTGTTTCGATAAGATCAAAAATCTCAACCGCATGCTTAACTTTATTAGTTTGTAAATGGCCGATAAGGTGCCATTTCACTTGATGACCTATAGAACTAAATTTCCGGCTGGCTTCCTGAACGTAGTTTTCACCAATTAATCTTATCCCGCCGTTAATAGCGCTTTTTATTTCTTCGATTTCTCTACCTTTAGTAGCAGCTAATAATTCTACTTTGGCAGGCAAGCCTTTAAGTATTTCCTTGACTCTTTGCTCAATCATATAATATGAAATATTCTTTTTGGTTAAAACGGCGTTTTCTTATTTGCCTTTTTTCTAAAAGATAACTAATAGCCAAATTAATATTTTTAATCCCCGTAGCTAAAGAAACTGCTAGGTCTTCGGCCGTAGCCGGACGGCTCTTAAGAAAGTCAATAATTTTATAGCTTAAATTTTTGGACTTTTTAAATTTTTTCTTTCTAAGAGGAAAAGCTGTAACTATCTCAATATCTTTAGCAATAATCCGTGCGATAACAGCTATTTTTTGGCGAGATGGCAAAGAAACCTTAAAAGCCGAAGGCCTTATGGGGAGATTAAGTTGAATTTTATCCGGCTTAATATTTTTTATAAGGCGGTTAAATTTCCTAGCTTCCTCGATATTATCGTTGATTCCTCTTACTAACATTATCTCTAACCAAATCTTTCCTTTAAATTCCTGGCTTAGCAATTTAATTCCTTTTAATATCTTTTGAAAAGTTAATTTCTTATGCGGCCGGTTAATCTTGCCAAAAGTTTTTGTGCAAGCAGCATCTAAAGAAGGGATGATTAAATCTGCTTTTCTTAATTCTCTACGTACATCTTTTCGATATAAAAGCGACGAATTAGTAATGACGCTTACAGGAAACTTTTGCTTAGTTATTTTTTTTATCGCGGCTATTATTTTATCTAAATCTTTATGTAATGTTGGCTCTCCAGAACCAGAAATAGTTATATAATCAATTCTGGGGGTAGTTTTTATTATTGTTTTTAATTCTCTTTGAAATCTTTTTAAATCTATACAAGAGAAACGTTTTATACTTTTAGTTTTACTTTTACCTAACTGGCAATATAAACAATCCATCGAACATATTTTTTTAGGAAATAAATCTACTCCTAAAGAAAATCCTAATCTTCGAGAAAAAACCGGACCATAAAAATAAGCCATAATAAGTCAAATTATTATTTATCTACAAAATATTTCGTGGATTTTGTAATATAACCTAAATCAGTATTCTAAATAATCTTTATCGGGATCTAAATTCCAAAGGTCGTAATCTTTTTTTTCCAGAAAATTTCTAGCAGCATAAATACCAGTCAGCAAAGCATGATCAGAATTATCATACCGAAATAGCCCGGCTCTTCCTATAGTTTGAAAATTAGAAAATCCTGCTAAATAATTTCTAATGATACGGATATTATTTTGATAATCTAAAGAATAAACTGGATAGGCGTTATCGTAACGAACAACAAAACCATTTATAAGGTGTTTGCGGGAGGCAATCCCTAAGTATTCTAGTTCTTTTAAGGCATAATCTATCATAGCAACATCATTCATTTTCCATAAATCATCCCCTTCGGTGCAGAAATATTCTAACCCTAAAGAAGTTTTATTTAAATCAGCTGCCATTGCCGGACTCCAATTTTTATAATTCTGTATTCTTCCTAATTTAACTTGAGGTGAATTAATATATATCCATTGATCAGGAAAAATATCTCTTTTATCTAAAATAATATTTACAACTAAAAAACTTCTAAATTTTAAATTTGCAGCACAAGTTAAAACTTCCTCCGGAGGAGCGGGATCTAAACTCCTCAACATTATTGGCAAAGGCATACTAGAAAATAGATAATCTACTTCTAATTCTTTGACCTCACTACTTACAGTATCTTTTATCCCAATTTTAACAATCTTATTGTTATAGTGTTTAATGCTATTTACCAAAGTATTAAATAAGAATACTCCTCCACTTTTCAAAGAAAAATTTTTAAGCCTGTGATAAAATTCCCCCGGACCAGTCTTAGGATATAAGAATTCATTAGCTAAAGTCTTAGGTTCTTTTCTGTTATTTCTGAAAAAAGCATTCTTAATAGCAACTCTTAAAGAAAGCCCTTTTATTCTTTGTTTAGCCCAATCAGCTGAGATATCTTGGCAAGCAACAGACCAAACTTTTTCAGTATAATTTCTAAAAAAGATATTATATAATCTTTCTCCAAAGTGGTTGATAATCCAACCTTTAAAATTATTATCGTCCCCTGGTTTAGTTAATTTACACCATAAATAGCTCATAACACTTAAAAAACTCTCAACGGCCCCTAGATTCCAAAAAGTATTACAAAAACGTAAAGGATACTTAAAGTATCTTTTCTTATAATATATTCTTGAAAGTCTTTTTACTTTCAACATATCAGAACCCATAACATCATCCCAAAGTTGGCATATTTCTTTAGACTTCGATATAAAACGATGTCCTCCAATATCAAAAAGATAATCAGAAAAGTTAATAGTAGTACTTAAACCACCACAAGTATTATCTTTCTCTATAAGACAAAAAGGGCTCTTTTCTTTAGCTAAAGTATAAGCACATCCCATTCCCGAAGGTCCACAGCCAATGATAAATACTTTTTTAGAGGACATTTTATTAATTTAACTTTTGAACTTTATCTATTTTTCGATAAAAATCGATGAAACCAGAAAATATGCCTAATCCCATTATTATATTATCAAAAAAAGTAAAAAAAAACGCAAGTGTTGTAAAGATAACTCCTTTTTCTTGGAACAAAAATAATAAAAAATTAACATTGAGTAAAATCCAGATAAGAAGAGTAAATATTAATATTGAAAAAAAAGAACTAAAAAAGATATTAAAGATAAAAAAACTAACTATTATGAAAGATAGCAGTATACTAATTATCTGGGCCATAGAAGCATGAGCAAACCCTGTCTTATTTTTGCCTAATTGTTTCCAACCTTTAAAGTATAAAAATATTTTAGCCCAATCGAATGGTATACGAAAATCATTCTTAACCAAAGAAAGCAAAGAATATTTCTTAAGGTGTATTACTTCTAATTCTTTTAAAAAAGCCATTTTTTTCCCGGAAATAAAAAGATTTTGTCCTAAGGCAGTATCGTCAGCCAATATAGAATTACAAAAAAATGAAGTCGTGGCTTCCTTGCGTATAGCATAAATTGAGCCATAAAGAAATGTTATTTTCTCAGGTAAATTTATGAAATGATAGTACATGTAAAGGTTCTTATATTGACTATAAAAATTACCATTAGGATGATTTTTGGAAAGCATGCCGGTTAAAGCATCAATTTCAGGATGTTGAGAAAAATAGTTATGGATTTTCAAAAGCGTATCCGAGCTAATAATAACATCGGAATCGATATTAACGATAATAGGACTTTTGCTAATTTCTAATCCTTTTCTACGAGCAAAATTTCTATTAGGATTATTAGAAAGCTCAACTACTATATCAGAAAATTGTTTAGCTATAGAAACAGAGTCGTCTTTGCTACCACAGTCAATAACAATAAGAGTGTAATCTTTATAGGTAGAATCTCTTATAGCTTTAAGACAGCAAGCTATAAAACTCTGGCTATTGTAACTAGGGACAATTACAGAGAGTTGCGACATTTCCTGAAATTATTTAGGTAAAAATAATTATTTAGTTTTATTAAATTCTTTTAAAACTGCTTTAAGATTGGCTAAAACCGATTTATCGGTAAGAAGGGCATATTCTTTAGTATCAATAAAACAAATATCTTTTAGGCCCATAAAAAGAATTCTTTTTTTAGAATTGTCTAAATAGATAAGGTTATTTTTTCCTTTATAGATGAAAGCATTACCTTTTATAGCATTACCATCTTTATCTTTAGGCAGAGCTTCATAAATAGCCAACCAGGACCCAAAATCTCTCCAAGAAAAATTGCTTTTAACCATTTTGACCTTGCAAGAATTCTCCATAATTGCCTTGTCAAAAGGAATATCTTTTATTTTTCTGTAAAGATAGGGTAAATTTTTATCCCAATAACGGCAAAAATCATCATAATGAGGGTAATATTTTTTATATTCGTTTAAAAGCGTAGAAACACTGGAACAAAAAATACCACTATTATAAAAACAATCTCCTTTACGAATAAGTACTTTTGCTTTAGAAACTGATGGTTTTTCAATAAATCTTTTTACTAAATACGCTCCGTTAGTATCTTTTTTTTGGCCTATTTGAATATAACCAAAATCCGCACTTGGCTCTCTAGGCACTATGCCGAAAGTACATATCGCCCCTTCTTGGGCTACTTTTATGGATTTATAAACTGCTTTATAAAATTCTTTTTCTTTCTGTATAAAGTGATCTACCGGTGCAATCAAAAGAGGTTTTGACTTATGTTGGCTTAAATGCCATAGGGCTAATAAAACAGCAGCAGCTGTATTTTTACTCTCTGGCTCAAAAAAAATATTTTCTTTATTGACCAATTTTATTTTCTGTAAAAATTTTTTTTCTTTCTTATTAGCGATTAAGAATATATTTTTTGAGGGGGTTAGCTTTAAAAACCTTCGTATCGTAATCTCTAAAGGAGAAAAGCCGAAGACATCTAAAAAGTTTTTGCTCTTATATTCGGAAACCGGCCATAACCGCAAAGACCTTCCACCACAAAGAATTAATACTAAAAAATTATTAGTTTTCATTTAATTCTTCTAAACGGTTTGAAAAATAGCCGCCCGTATAGGCATCAATGGTTGCTGTTAATTCTTCTAATCGTAATTTTTTTTCGAGAAGTTCTTCTGATGGCAAGGAAGGAACCATAACTTCTCTCTTAAGTCGTAACCTTTCAAAATAAACTCTATTGATTTCATCTAGAATGTCTAATCTTAGCTGGGTATCAAGCCGGCTTCTGGTATCTACATCATCCTCATAAGAATTCCAAACTAAATCGCCAACATCCCATTTTAGATTAACTCCCCAATCCTGAGGGCCAATTTGAACCCGATCATAAGTAGATCCTAAAGCTGTAGTGATGGTTTTGTCAAAATCTAAACTTACCGCAGGAAATAAGGCTCGGTACTTTAAAGAATCCCTCCATTTTTTAATCTTATCGGGATGAACCTCATTATAGCGTAAGGCGGCTTGCTGTATTTCTCTTATCGAAGGTTCGAGCTCGGAAATTACTTGTTCTCTATTATCTTCCAAGGAAAAGGTAAAATAGTTGCTATGAAATAGCCCCTTAGAAGTAGATAAATAAATTTCTCCTTGAGAATTGAATTCTGCTCCTAAGATATCCGATGAGTATAAACCCTCAAAAATATGCTTAGCTCTATTTCTTTCGAAATTAACAGCGAAAAAACCTTTAGTAGTACCAAGATAAATAGCGTCCTTTTGTAGATTAGTTTGAGCTAGGCAATTTATAAAGAGATTATCTATACCTTCTATATATAACTTACGCCAACTTGAACCGCTATCTTGAGAAATAAATAAACCCTTGCTAGTTCCTAACCACAGACGATTTTTATTAAATAAGTCTGTCTGAATAATTCTGGTAGTAATTTTATTTTTATTTTCCTCTTCGTCTTCATCTTCACTTTGCTTTCTCATAACGAATAAACGCTTAATGTTATTATTTTCATCGAAACTGTACACACCTCCGGCAGCAGCTAGATAGAGAATATCCTTTCCGCTTTCGATGTAATATACCGGCTCATTTATCTTTTTTGACTTCTTCCAAACTAAAAGGTCCTCGCTAGTATAGTGCAACCCCTGATCGGTTCCAACAAAAAATATTCCTTTGTGTTTTTCGGCGCTATAAATTACTTCTGTATCTAGTGATTGGAATAATTTATGTATCCCTTCTTCTAAAGAATAGAGGTGCCTACTGGTGACGATATAAAGTTTATCCGCCAAATAAGAATCATAAAATATTTGTCGTATTTCTTCATCTTTGAAAACCGCTATTTTTTCAAAAGTATTGCCGTTATCTTTACTTTTATAAATAGCGTTCTTGGAAGCTACCGAAAGGATTTTAGAGTCAAAAGGGGAAACTTTTGTATCTTTTATATCAACACTATCTAATCCTGGGATGGGCTGAAAAAGTGGGAAAACCTTAGAAGAATATATACTAAAAAAAAGTAAAAGTAAAAAAAATATTTTTCTCACTTATTAAATTAAAAACATTAATAATATGCCGAGGCAATGATTCTTTACGAAGTAAAGGCTCTGAGCTTCTAAGTCTTTAATCATCCCCTCGCTACTTTGTTTGTAATATATGTGAATGAGAAACAACTAAGTTATGTAATAATTAACACCGTATTATCAATATGCCGAGGAAGGGAATTGAACCCCTGACGCAGGGATTTTCAGTCCCTCGCTCTACCGTCTGAGCTACCTCGGCATAATGAAACTTATACTTTTATGAGCAGTTGGGCGAATAAAAGTGTTTAGTTGAATTATCCCGAAAAATTATAGCATATTTTTCGGGATGGTTATTACCTAATAGTTAAAAAATTATAACATAGGGATTAATTTAGGCAAGGAGTTTCTCAAACAATAAAACATATAACTTAAAGAGTAACTAATACTTCGGTAATAGTGTCAAAAGTATTTCGGCAACTTACAATGCACCAAAGAAAGACCGTTATCTTTCTTTTTAATTACCTTTACCAAGTAATAATTATCGTGTAGTTTATCTATTAAATCACTAACATTATATCTTTTGTCTCGGGGTTTATTATCAATTTCAAGATATATCTCCTTAATTAAAATACTAAAAAAATCTTTGTCATTAAGAATGATATCATATTCTGCACCTTCAACGTCAATTTTTAAGAAATCTATATGCTTTATCTTATTAATATTACAGAACTTAGAAAAACTTATAGTGTTAACTTTTATCTCCTCAGCTTCTGGCGTAGGGAATAAAGACGACCATCCCGATATGGCATTGCAAAAAAAAGAAGTTTTTGCTTCATTGCCAAAGATAGCAAAATTAAAAAGGCGCACATTACTAATTATTGGATTAACTCTTATATTTTCTTTTAGTATTTTATAATTATTAGGGTCTGCTTCTATAGCGAATATTTCAGCATTAGGTATTTTTTGTCTTGAGTATAGAGTAAAAAATCCGACATTAGCTCCGATATCAACAATTATTTTCTGTTTCAAGGTTTTAGGTAATCTATAATTCTCATAAATAAATATTTCATCGAATAACTGTTGTGCGGTAGCTAAATCCGCAATAACCAGATTAGAGCCATCTTTAAATATAAGTTTACTCATGTCGCTATTTTTATTTAAAAATTGTCGATAATTATATAAATAATGCTTACTGGCAAAGAATCTTCTATAGCAATATAGCCTCCATTCTATCTTGTGCTGATAAAATTTTTTTATCTTAGATATCATCGATAAAATAATAGATAATTAATAATTTATACACCGGAATGGGCTATAAGAAGGGTGCTACAAAAGAAAATATTTTCCCTTTGTTAATATTAGAAAGATTGTTATTTTTTATTAGCAAGACGGGAAATATTCTCAGAAATTTTGTCTAACAACTCCTGAGTATCAATTGGTTTCACGATATAGTCGGTAGCCCCAAAACCTTTGGCTTTGAAATTAAACTCGATTTCTTTTTTAGCAGTGACCATAATTATCGGTAAATGCTCGGTGTGTGGATAGTTATTTTTTAGTATATATAGCATTTCGAATCCGTCTATGCGTGGCATCAAAATATCGAGCAGTATTAAATCCGGCTTAACCTGACTAAATTTTTCTACACCTTCTTCTCCATTAGAAGCCACATAAACTTCATAACCGGCGTGTTCCAGCCTAAGTTTGATTAGCTCTAAAAAATCAGGGTCATCATCTACTATGAGTATTTTTTTCTTGTCCATTTTATATGTCCCTCCCCTTTTTATCCTAAAGTTCTATTTTTTCTCAGAATATCTCTTATTAGTTTTATATTCCTCCAACAAATCAAGAATAGCGTTTAATTTTTCGGCGAAAGACTTCATGACATCTCTTTTACGTAAATGTATACGTAAAGAATAATCTCCTTGGAGTATCCTTTTCAAGATATTCTCCATACGAGATAAAGCACCAAAGCCATAATGCAAGAAAAAAAGAAAGCTCACGATAAGAATCAAAATAATAGCTATAAAATTAATTTGAAAAGCAATAAAAGACGTTTCTCCGCCAAAGAGGATCTTTCCTTCCTCTATCATTTTTACGGTAAGATGAGTATTTAATAATAACGATATAATAATAAACACTAAAATATAATTTATGAACTTAAACCTGTTAAATGTTCTAACTTTTAAAAATCTCCATCGTCTTTTATCCATACATTTGACCTCCCTTAGTTAAATATAAAACTCTTATAATCATTCGGAAAGCTTAAGTCGCGGTTCTTTTCTCTTTTCATAAATAGAGATAAACTTTACTATCGCATTTTTGTATTCCTCGCTCATATCTAAAAACTTTATACCACACCTATATTCACAGGACTTAATAAATTTACAATAACGGATTTCGGCTTTGGTCTTGATATTATCTTTTAATCCAAAAATCTTCCCCGGAATTTCTAAAATAACGATCAACCCTGTTGGTATGTAATACTTAGAAATAATTCCTATTCCTGATACGCTTATATCTAAGGCTTCGGCTTCAAAGTTATTACCATCAGCCAGAACGAATTTATTCTTAAATTCTTCGTCCACCCCTAGCGTAACCTTTAAACGTAGGTCTAATCTATGTGTTAATCTTGTTTCCATGAATTAAATAAAGGAAAACGAGGAAATTTCCTTTTATTATGCATTAAAAATAATTTATCCAGGCTTGCTTTTATTATCTCTTCGGAGTGTTTCATTTTTACTCCTAATCTATAGCAATAAATTTTCCCCTCTTTAATGCTACAACTTACTACATTTCCCTTAAGAACGATCGGTTTTATTTCATTTATAAATATTTCAATTGCTGTATTTTTTCGTACTCTTGATTTACAAGCTATCCCTAAGCCATTATAACTTATATCCAAGATATATCCTTTTATCGTTTTTTTATTACTTTTTATATTAAGGTAATATTTTTTCATTTTTTATTATTTTAAATCTTCGGCTTTCTTAAAAAAATAAAGTAAAGAATACATACTAAGGGTAGGTAGATTTTTATTTTTTGGGCTACAAAAAACTAAACCTGTGATATCTCCTTTATAATGATAACAACCGGCGCTAGGACGAGTATAGCCAATCTTTCTAAAGACATTGTGTAATAGGCGCTGCCTTCTTAAAGGTTTATCGATATATAAATTAACCTTATAAAAACGGTCTCTCCAGAAACAATATTCAATTCTATCTAAATGTATGCCGTCTAATAAATAATTTTCATTTTCTTTTACATATATTTTTTCTTCACTATCGTTTTTTATCAATTGAAAATCTTCTTCCTCCAGATTAAATACAGTAGCCCCCCAGACAAGGTTTCTGAAGCCATTTGGTTCCGAACCTGGTTTAAAGCTACCAATGTTATTAGAATCTTTAGCTAAAGCTAAACTATTTATAAAACAAATAATTAAACTAACAAATATAACCTTAAGGCCCATGAACTATTTCTCATCGCTCTCTAAAGAGCATACTATGCTTATACCTCTTAATACATCGTTTACCGTTACCGGTTTAATTAGATAAGTATCTGCTTCTAACCCGTAACCTTTTTTCATGTCATCTAATTCGCCTTTGGCTGAAACTATTATAGTAGGAGTATTCAATTTAGCTTCTTTTCTTAGCCACTCCAGAACTCCCCAACCATCTAAACGCGGCATGATTAAATCTAAAATTATCACCTCGGGTTTCTCCTTCAATATCTTATCTTTTGCTTCTATGCCGTCGTAAGCTAAAATTACTTCAAAACCTTCCATACGAAGATTCTCGGCTAAAAAATAAGCATTATCTTTTTCATCATCTACAATTAATATTTTTTTCTGCATAATAAAATTATCTCAATATGATTTTTAAATAAAGTTAGCGTTTAAGGCACTCCCAATCCCAGCAGATGAGTCTTCCTTTTTCGAATACTAAAGGCACTGATTCATTGGCGTCTGCTGTTCCTTCACGTTTTCCAATATTTATATAATAATATAGGACTTCGTAAGTCTTGCCTTTAATCTTTAATGTTTCGGAACGAAAAGGGTTTAAGGTAAGCAGCCATTCTGGAAAATCGGATAACCCTTCCCGCATAGCTTCCAAAGCCTGGCTTTTAGTCATACCTACCGATAGTTTCTCTAAGTTTTTTACGGTTAAAGCAATAAACTTGTTTTCTATGGTCCGGCTTTTAAGATCTTTTTGGGTTGAAGTAGCACAACTAACAAATAGTAAAATTAACAATATGACAGGAACTACACGCATTTTGTCTACCTCCCTAACTTTTTAAACCATTAATTATCTTTGTGTTGATCGTAAGAAATCTGATAAAAATCTACCTTGTCTTTATTGCCTTTAAAAAAGTCCTCTACTATAGGGGCTATAAATTTTTTATAGACAATAAAACCTATCCATACTACCAACGCTATTATAACTAATTTTCTTATCATATACATAAATTATCTCCTTCTATCGGACTTACTTTTAAAAGCTTTCCCAGCTAAAATTATTTTGATTTTTCCTTTTTTATAAAATTAAAAAGTAAAGTTTTACCGGCAGAGTCTTTGTTCTCGGCTTGGTCAATTATACCCCTTACTTCTTTATCGGTAACAATAAAAGATTTTACTTTCTTGCCTTCTTTAGTTTCATTGACAACTGCTAAGCAACCACAAAAGATTACCGGTAAAATCATAATAAATATTAGGATCTTCATAGCTCCCTCCTAGTAATAGTAAAGTCCTTACTGTCTTTTCTACACGATTATATCTCTATCTTAATAACTACTCAACTATAAACTTAGCTCTTTAAAAACTGTCTAAAAGGTATATCCTTTTTAATTGCTCTGTAGAAAATCCTTTTTCTTTTGCCACTTCGGCATAAATCTTGCTCATTTGAACATCGCGCTGATAATTACCGGGGTTTTCTTCCCAAGAAATCAAAGCATTCCAATAACCGCTAATCAAATTATCCCCTTCTTTTGTTTCTCTGTCGGTAACAGTAGCTATTTGATGAAGAGGGACCTCCTCGATTATCCTTCCTATCCAATACTTGCTCTTATCTAAATTGCCTAATTCAAAATTTGCCGTGGCCAATCCCCACATAGCAGCTCCGACTTCGTTAAGAAGAGGATAATGCAGTATAGAATCATGCAAAGGATGATTATTTTCTGAGTAAATTTGGCCCCAAGGATACCAGATTATACCGCCAAATTCTTCTTTTTTTTGGTTATTATCTTTCTGGGCTAACTTAAGCCACTTATCGTCTTTAATTACTAATTCTGCCCATTTTAAAGCTTCCTCGAAGTATATTCTCGCCACTTCTAAATTCTGCTCGTCCTTAGCAGCGTAACCACGCTTAAAAGCTAGCCACATTTCCCGATTAAATAATTCTGGTTCGACAATCTGTGTATTCGCCGACGGTGCGCTTTCGGGAATAGCTTCTCTAAAAGAGCGGTTCTTAGTAATATTAGACATATAATGGCTGACTTCTTTTTGATCTTTATCACTAAGAGCAATTAATCGGTAAGTATCATGATAATTATCATTCAAAATAAAAGGATTAAAACCTAAATAAGGTAAAAGTGGCCATGTACCCACTAAACTACCCCCCTTAATATTTACCGTACCATTATTATTTTTTACATAAAAATAAGGGGTCTTCCACCCACTCGTCGATTCTCGAGATATCGAGCCAAAAGGAGCTATTTCTAGGCCTTGACCTGTAGCATAAAAGGTAATTTTGCTCTGTAATTCCTCCAGAAAATAAAAGCATTCTACAACATTACCCAATAGAATTTCCGCCATAGCTTTATAAAATTTAGCGGTCTTGATATCACCGGAATTATAAAACCTTACGGCATTTTTCTGTAAAGCTAAAATAGCGCCGCCGGTCCACTCTACAGAACCTAAGGGGTGAAAACCGCCTCTTACTTTTTTTACTTCTTCCGCTTCGGGATTGCTAAAATCGCAAAGGGTCACTTCTATCGTTCTATTATCGGGTAAAGACAAGTTTATATTTACTAAACTATTTTTGAGCATATTTTCGGTAAGTTTCTTTAAAATAAAAAGCGGGATTTTATCGCCGGCCGGGCCAGCTATCGTCCAAGAATAAACATCTTCCGCAAAAATTTTGTTTGGCGAACTAAACCATACCCCTTGGTCGATAATACCTTCTTGGGGATGATAAACATTAAGCTCAAACCAATGATAAGCCTTATCAGCGGCTTTAAGCCATTTGGTTTGTTCGCTTATTTGGTAAAGCATAAGAAAAGCCGTGTAGGCATCCATATGGGGTTCGGTATGTATCTTATCTGTTGCCCGATCACCATCGTATATTCCTCCGCTTTTATCTTGCATGCTTAACAGGACCTCTCCTAAAGTCAAAGCTGTATCTTTATACTTATCAGCATTAACCCCCAACATCGCAAAAATCATAAAAGATATCGGGCCGGGAGTAGTCCAAAATTCTAACCTTCCTCTACCTTGACGCCTAAAAGAGGTGATATCTACGGCATTAACTAAACCTACTAATTTGTCCGATGATTCTTTAGGTTTAAAAAGTTTAAGTATCCCATAAACATTATTGCTATCAGCCCGCCTAGTGATTTCATCTCTGGCAATATGCAATTTGAATGCAAAATAATCTAGGATTTTTTCGGCTTCATTCTGGTAACCGCAAGCTTTCAAGACCAAAGCATCTATAGCTTTATCGTAAATAAAGGCAAGTTTCTGGTAACCGGGATGATTCCAATGGCTAGGAGAAAGGTTAGTTTTAGGATTCTTTAAAACTATAATACTTCTTACTATACTTTGGACATCAATATCTGCTTTATGACTTATAAGATTAACTTTATCTTCAGCTAATGAAGGTCCGGAATTTAATAAGAAAAAAGATAATAAAACACAAAGTTTTATACTCATTTACAACTTCAAACAGCTCTTAGCCGATTCGGTAGTTTATTTAGTATCTTTATCTCTAAATAATAGATAATCTATAATTTTATCCCTACTTTCCTTATCTTTATTCTTAAGATAACTATTGATAACTTCTGCCGGGATCAAGCAGCTAGGAGGGTAATTAAAGCGGATAATATACCAAGCATATTCTTGCCTATAAATAACGCTGTCTATTTGCCTGTCTAAATTTATCTCCTTAGCAATACCCTCTAAAAGAATTTTTATTTGAGCAGTTCTATGTTTTATTTTTTCCATTTCCTTGCCTTCCGGAATTTTTACCGCCCAAAATAAAAAACGAACGATTAAAAGTAAAGGGTAGCCAAAAAATCGTAAGAGATGAGCGTTTTCTCGTAAAGAATTATTCCAAATTTGATAAGCATAACGGTCTTTCCAAAAAGGTAAAGCCGGGCCTAGTGGGCCTTCTTTAAAAAGAAAATATACCATCTCAAAAAAATAGCCTATAAATAAAATTACTGCCAGAATCAACAGCTCTCTGGCTAAAATATCTTTTAAGTCTTTTTTGATCATATCGTAATATATCGATTCTTAATTTCGAGGTTTTTTATTGCGGTATGCCAACACAAAAATCAAGACGGTGCTAAAAAGAATAAAATTAACTATGTTAAAAATTTTCCATACTAAATCTTTGGAGACAAAAGCTTGCGGTGCCATAAGGACAAAACAGCTCCAAACTCCTATGGCCCAATAGAGGCTAATATCGTTGGAAGACCTTCTTTTAACTATCCTTACTATTAAAGGAATATTCCAAAATGGCAGGACTACTGCTGCTACTAAAGCTATAGTGTTAATAGCGTCTTTCACTGTTTCTTATTGCTTTTTAATAAAAGTATTATCTCTTGAAGTTGACTAGATATTTTATGCAACAGGTCAATTTGTTCACGCTGAAGACTTTCTTGCTTTTCTTGGATTTGTTTTGCTGACTGAGCCATCTTAGATAATTCTCCTAACTTACTAAAATCAAACATACTTTCTCCTTATAAATAACCTATGTTTAATAAATTGTTTTAAAAGCCTAAGGTTTTTTTATGCGGGAATTAAGATAATTTTGATAATTTGATTTTATTTCCTTTACAGTATCGCTGCCAAATTTTTCCAAGAAGCTTTCGGTTATTGCGATAGCTGACATATTTTCAGCGATAACCGCACAAGCAACTACCGCACAAGTATCGGAACGTTCGATAATGGCTTTAGCTGGCTTTTTAGTAATAAGGTTTACCGAATCCAACGGTTTTTGTAAAGTAGCGATAGGTTTCATAGCTAAACGCAAAGTAATAGGCTCACCGTTAGATATGCCCCCTTCTATGCCTCCGGAATTATTAGTCTTATGATAAAACTTCTTTGTTTTTAAGTTATAGTATATAGCATCGTGTGTTTCTGAACCATTTCCCCGAGCATAATCAAAGCCTAAACCTATTTCTACACCTTTAACTGCCGGTATACTCATAATATAAGCAGCTAGTTTAGCGTCTAGGCGCCGGTCGTAATGCATAAAACTGCCCAAACCAACAGGAATACCGTGGATCCAAACTTCTATTATGCCCCCCAAAGTATCTTTTTTACTTTGAGCATTTTTAATTTCTTTGATCATCAAACTTTCGGTATTTTTATCTAAACAACGCAATAAAGAATTTTTGGTTTTATTAATTATCTCTAAAATGCTATTAGGCTTTTTAGGACAAGAAACACTGCCTATACTTACGGTAAAACTGGAGATCATAATCTTAAAATTCGATAGCAACTGTTTACATACCGCACCAGCGCAAACCCTAGCTACGGTTTCTCTAGCTGAAGCCCTTTCGAGAATATTTCTTATATCGTTATCCTGATATTTGACTGCTCCGCTTAAGTCGGCATGAGCCGGACGGGGAATAAACAAAGGCGCTAAGCTATCTTCGCTTTGAGAAAAAATCTTAATATCTCTATTTTTAACTAAAATAGCTATCGGGCTGCCTAAGGTAATTTTGTGGCGTAAGCCAGAAATAATATTAACACTATCTTGCTCAATAGACATGCGCTTGCCTCTACCAAAACCCGACATTCTTCTTTGAAGCTCTTGGTTAATAAAATTTTGCTCTATCTTTACCCCTTTAGGGAAACCCTCCAAAATTACCACGATACCTTGGCCATGAGATTCACCAGCAGTTAAAATGCGCATTTTTCTCTCCTTATTAAAATATAAAATTTAATATCTTATCTCCCCAAAAAAAAGTAACTAAAGTTGCTAATGATAAATACGGTAAATACGGTATTAAGTGGGTCTTCTTAAAAATAAGCGCCGAAATAGAGTATATTAAAGATAAAAAAGGAGCAATAAAAAAAACCAATATTACGGCTTTTACACCTAAAAAAACACCTACCATTCCCATAAAATCTACATCTCCTAAGCCTAAGGATTCTCTTTCTCCTTCGATAGAATCCTTTTTACGTAAATAAAGCAATATAGTTATAAAAACATCACCGAATAATTTAAAAAGATAGGTAAAACCTAAGCCGAATAATAATCCTATAATGGAATTTAGAAACGGCGCGTCTGGTAATTTAAAAAACCTTAAATTCGAAGCCTCTAAAAGGCGTGCTATATCGAACAATATTTCATAAGGCTTACTTTTAAGCAAACTAAAAAATAAACCACCGATAATACCTATCGGACATAAATAAGCCGGAATAGCATGGTAATCGATATCGATAAAAGAAACTACTATTAAAAGACAGAATAAAAAAATATAAGTCAAAAAGTTTAAAGTTAAACCGAGTTTTAAGTAAAAAACAATAAATAGAAGGCCGGAAAATAGCTCAACTAAAAAGTATCTAAAACTAATTTTCTGATGGCAGGAGCGGCATTTTCCGTTTAAAAAAAGGTAACTTAAAAGAGGGATATTATCATACCATTTTATAGAAGTATTGCATTTTGGGCAATAAGATGCCGGCCAAATTATAGATTTATCTTGGGGCAAGCGATAAATACAAACGTTTAGAAAACTTCCCAGACAGATGCCAAAAATAAATAATATTATTATTTCAAACATTCTTTTGTTCTCCCTTAATTTCTTCCTCTAAAGCTTTCCATATTATCCTAATTATCTTATCATCGGCTTTCTTTCCTGTCCATAACTGCCAAGCTGCTACTCCCTGATATAAAAGCATACCTAAACCGCCTGCTACTGGTAAAGCTAGCTCTTTAGCATCTTTTATAAGCTGAGTTTCTCGGTTATAGACTACATCATAAACTGCTAAATCTTTATGGAGTAAACTTTTATTAATAACTGGAGGATCAGTATCTTTCATGCCAATTGGTGAAGCATTAACTAAAAGCTGACATTTTTTAACAACTTGAGGTATATCTTGTTCTGATATAAATTTATATTCACACAATTGAGATTTATAAATATCTAAATGTTCTTTGACTGACTTTACTGTTTCTAGATTTTTTTCATAAATATAAATTGTTTTAACAGCTGGCTTTATGTTTAAACCAACAACTACCGCTCTTCCGGCACCACCACATCCAAAGATAAGCACATTTTTATCTTTAGGGTCAAACTTTAAATCTTCTGTTAAAGACCTTCTAAAACCCTCACAGTCAGTATTATTATATACAATCTTACCTTTACTCCGTGTTACTGTATTTATAGCACCAATTATATCGACCTGTATATTTGTTTGTACTGTAACATTCTTTAATAGCCTATTTTCTTTAAAAAATTGCAAAGCGCTCACCTTATGTGGAATAGTAATATTAAAACCTGCGACATCAGCTGCCCGCACCAGATTGCCTTCAGTGTCTTTAAACTCTCTGTCAGGACTAATTAGAAAATCTCTTAGATCTTCGGGTTTTACTTCAAATAATCTATATTCGGCTTTGAAACCGTAAAATTTAAAGAGAAAATTATGCATAATCGGCGATAAAGAATGTTTGACCGGATAACCGATTAAGCCATATATTTTAAGCGACTCTTTACTCATTTTCTCCTAAAGTTATTTTCCAAAAATACTTCCAATCATCACTACCAAAACCAAAAAAAGCCGACTCATAAAGTTTAAGAAAACGTTCTCTCATTTCTTCTTTGGTCCGGTATCTTTTAAAGCTAAAATTACCTTTTTTTTCTTTAATCGGCTGATATATTACCTCCCAAAATTTATCCCAATCTTGGCGGCTAAACTCACCGAATAAATGAGGCGCTAAAGACATCAGCTCCGCTTCTTCTCTAGCCATACTAATAGACTTTTTCTTTTTCTGCGAGAAATCAAAAAAAATATTGTATTTTAAGGCTTTTAATCCATCTTTAACGAAATTGACCGGTCCATTGGCATTATCTTTTAAGGACTCGAAATTATCGGATTTTTTGAAATTGACTATCCCTAAGATTATTATAAAAAGGATGGCAATGGCTAAAATATTTACCAAATATTTCATTTAGCCTTATTGAGGGCGTCTAAATAGGCTTTCACTGATGATTCTAAAATATCGGTGCTAAGAGCACTGCCGCTAAATACTCTGTTTTTTACTCTTAGCTCTACCCTTACATATCCTTGAGCATCTTTACCGGTAGTAAGAGCTTCTAACTTATAATTAAGAAGTTTTGTTTTTAATCCTACTATTTTATCCACGGCTTTATAGCAGGCATCCACGGGGCCATCGCCACTAGATTGAGCTTCTTTTATTTTATTATGATGCCTAATTTTTACTGTAGCCTGAGGAATAATATCGGTACCGGTATTAACTTTGATAGAAACTAATTGATAGCTCTTTTCTTTGGGCTTAGTTGCTTCTCCGGCTAAAGCTACCAAATCATCGTCAAAAATTTCCTTTTTTTTATCAGCTAATTCCTTAAATTGCTTAAAAATATCGTCTATTCTAGGAGCCGAGAATTTAAAACCTAATTTTTCTAATCTTTTTGCCAAGGCATGCCGGCCGGAATGTTTTCCTAAAACTATCTGGCTTTTATCAATACCTACCTCCTTAGGATTCATTATCTCATAGGTGTTTCTTTTTTTTAGCACTGCGTCTTGATGGATTCCCGATTCATGGGCAAAAGCATTTCTACCCACTATGGCTTTATTAGGAGGGACTACAAAACCGGTCAAGTTACTTACTAACCGTGAGGTACGAAATATCTCTTTAGTGTTTATCGCTGTCGTAATGTTTTTAAAAACATCTCGACGAGTATTTATAGCCATTATCACTTCTTCCAAAGAAGCATTTCCGGCTCTTTCGCCAATACCATTTATAGTACAGTGTACTTGTCGGACTCCAGCTAAAATTGCCGAAAGAGAATTAGCTGCTGCCAACCCTAAATCATCATGACAGTGTATAGAAATAATGGCTTTATTGATATTAGGAACATTATTAACAATATCGATTATAATCGAGTTTATTTCTTGAGGATAACTATAGCCCACCGTATCGGGTATATTTATAGTCCGTGCTCCCTTTTTAATGGCAGTTTCAATTACCCTAAAAAGGAAATCTCTATCGGTACGAGTAGCATCTTCAGGAGAAAATTCGATATCGGAACAAAGATTACGCGCCAGGCGAGTTGAACTTTCAGCTAATTTAAGTATTTCTTCTTGGGGTTTTTTAAATTTATATTTAAGATGAATCGAAGAAGTAGCTAAAAAGATATGGATACGGTTAGATTTAGCCTTCTTTAAAGCCTGATACGCAGCTTCGATATCTTTTTTAAGGCAACGGGCTAAACCGCAAATCGAACTTTTCTTTATATTCTTAGCAATGGTGCTTACAGCTTTAAAATCATCGAGGCTAGAAACCGGAAAACCGGCTTCAATAACATCTACTCCTAGCTTTTGCAACTGATAAGCAATTTCCAGTTTTTGTTCCGAAGTTAACGCGGCTCCCGGGGCTTGCTCACCATCTCTTAGAGTGGTATCAAAAATAATTACTTTCTCTTTAGACATTTTATAGCCAAGGCATCATTTTACGTAACTCTTCGCCGACTTTTTCAACCTTATGGGATTTCTCTTCTTCAGTTATTTTATTATAATTGGGGCGGCCATTTTCGTTCTCTTTAATCCATTCTTTAGCAAAAGCACCTGATTGGATATCAGCTAAAATTTTCTTCATCTCTTGACGAGTCTGCTTGTTAACTATTTTTTTGCCTCTAGTTATATCACCATACTCGGCAGTATCGGAAACTCTCTTACGCATACCGGAAATACCATATTTATAAATCAAATCAGTAATAAGCTTAAGTTCGTGTAAACACTCAAAATAAGCTATTTCCGGTTGATATCCAGCTTCCACTAAAGTATCAAAACCGGCTTTTATCAACTCTGAAGTCCCTCCACAAAGGACTGCCTGCTCTCCGAAAAGGTCAGTTTCTGTCTCTTCCTTAAAGGTAGTTTCGATAACTCCGGCACGCGTTCCACCTATTGCTTTAGCATATGATAAAGCTTTATCCTTAGCTTTTTTACTAAAATCTTGAAATACCGCTATTAAGGCCGGAACGCCCTTACCTTGTTCGTACATTTCTCTTACTAATGCCCCCGGTCCTTTCGGTGCTACCATAAAAACATCAACATTTTTAGGCGGAACTATCTGCTTAAAATGTATATTAAAACCATGAGAAAAAACCAAAGAATCGCCCTCTTTAAGATTGGCCTCTATCGCTTTTTTATAGACTTGGCCTTGAACGTGATCTTGAGTTAATATCTGGATAACATCGGCTTCTTTAGCGGCTTTGTCAGCAGAAATAACTTCAAAACCGTCTTTCTCAGCCTGCTGGTAATTAGGGGTATCTTTCAGTTCGCTAATTAAAACTTCGACTTTACTATCTCTTAAATTCAAAGCCTGGCCGCGGCCCTGAATCCCATAGCCTATAATAGCTACTTTTAGTTTTTGGATAATTCCTAAATCAGCGTCTTTGTCGTAATACATCTTAGCCATATAATTCCTCCTCTTTCGTGTAAAATAGACTTACTTACCAATAGCTATCCTACCTGTACGAACTAATTCTTTTATCTCAAGCTTCTTTAATTCTTTTAAAATTTCTTCTTCTTGGCGGCTATTCGAACATATCTCCAGAAAACAATGATCCTTATTTTCTTCTACAATTTTTACGGGGTATTCTTTAATAAGTTTACTTATTATCTCTTTACTATTCTTATCTTTTAACACCTTTATTAATATCAAATCCCTATCGATATATTCACGATGGGTAAAATCGACTACTGTGATAACATCTATCAACTTATGGAGTTGTTTCTTTACCTGTTCCAAAATTCTTTCGTCTTCGGCATTAACGACAATAGTCATACAAGATATAGTGGGGTCCTGAGTTTCTCCCACTACTAAAGAGTTAATATTATACCCTCTGGCACTAAACAAAGACGATATCCGGGACAAAACCCCGAATCTATTCTCCACTAAAGCCTGAATAGTATGTTTCACTTAGTCACCTCTCTTAAAATACTTACCACTTCTTTATCGATCTTTCCAGCTTGAGCTAGTTTTTCCAATTCTTTCATAGCTTCTTCGTAATTTAAGGCTTTACGATAAGGTCGGTGGGTAGTTAAAGCATCAAACATATCAGCTACGCAAAGTATTCTGGCTATAAGCGATATCTGATCTCCCTTTAAACCGTTAGGATATCCACTTCCGTCTAATCTTTCATGGTGCTGAAGAATAGGTTCTACTAAATGTTTAAAAGTCTTTAAAGGTCTTAAGATATCGGCTCCGACAAAAGGATGCCGATGCATGATCCTTTGTTCAGCCGGAGTCAACTCTCCCGGCTTCTGCAAAATATTATCCTCAATGCCGATTTTCCCGATATCATGGAGCTTACAGGCGTCCCTTAGTATAGCAAAATCATCTTTATCAAGATCCATTTTCTGAGCAACTTTCACCGCAATATCAGCTACTCTATCAGAATGTCCTCGACAATAGGGGTCTTTGGCCTCCACTGCTAAAGCTAAAGCCGTTATAGTTTCAAAATAAGTCTTTTCTATATCTCTGTTTAATTTAGCATTATTTATAGCTATGGCAATCTGAGTAGCCAAATTAGATAAAAGCTTAAGATCATCTTCGGAAAAGTTGCCTCGCTCTACTTTTCCGCTTAAAACAATTACTCCTGCTAAATCTCGGGAAATTAAAGGCACACTTATTAAAGGAGAAGAAAAAAAATCTTCTTTCTGGTCTTCTTCGTTAACTAAAGGAAGTAAGATTGGCTTCTTTTCCTTGACTGCTAAACCTAAAACCCCTTCTCCTAACTTTATTTTTTCAGGAATACTATTCTTATTTATTACGCCTACTACTACCGAAGGTTCTAGGTATTTCTTTTCTTCATTAAATAAATATATTGCTCCCCGCAAAGCTCCTAAAGTTTCTCTTAAAGTCTCCAAGGTTAAATTTAGCAAAGATTCAAAGCTTTCGGAAGAAGATAAAGCTTCTCCCATCTTAGAAAGTATGTCATAAATCGTTCTCTTGGTAGCCTTAAGCTCTTTAAGACTATTTTCCAACCTCCCTAAGATATCTCCAAATGCTTTTGCTAACTCAGCTACTTCTCCCTCATCCCTAGCTAGCTCTAAAACGGTATTTTTATCTATCTCTCCAAAAAAATATTCTTTTAACCGACTGCTTAAAGTCATAATTTTCTTTAAAGCATTTCTTACTCCAAAAAAAGCCACCAGCGACCCAAAGCTTACTAAAAGTATCAGAATAGAAAATTGCCAATCAGGGATTCTGATAATATGGCTAACAGGGTCATACTGATAATATAAATAAACCAACAATGCTACCGGTATCAGAGAAAACATAAAATAAAAGAGATTAAAGCGCATTAATACCGATTTGCTACTTAATCCTTTTATCTTTTCTTTAAAATCTTTTCTGTCCATACTAATTGGCTTTAAAATAATAAACTGATTTAGGCCATACCGCCGATCATACGATTTATAGCTTCTCCGGCCGGCACCATCGGAAAGACATTTTCTTCTTCTTCAATCCAAAAATCTGCCAAAACCGGAGCTTTAGCTAAGATAACCTCTTTAATGGCTTTTTTCACTTCGCTTACTTTTTTTACTTGTATACCTTTTATACCGTAGCCTTCGGCAACTCTTACAAAATTAGGGTTTTTAAGCGGGGTGCCGGAATAACGCCGGTTATAAAATAGTTCCTGCCACTGCCTCACCATACCCAGATAGTGATTGTTTAGAATAATTATTTTCACTTTTATATTATAACTGCTCAAAGTAGCCAACTCCTGTATGTTCATTTGGATAGAGCCGTCCCCGGCAATAACTATAACTTCTTTAGCTGGATTAGCTATCTTAGCTCCGATAGCAGCCGGAAATCCATAGCCCATTGTACCTAACCCTCCGCTAGTAAGAAAATGGCGGGGGTAATCAAACTTATAAAATTGAGAAGCCCACATCTGATTTTGTCCTACTTCGGTAACAACAATAGCTTTCCCCTTGGTTTGGCGATAAATCTCTTCTATCACATATTGAGGTTTTATCTTTCCGCTTTTTTCTTTCTTATAAATAAGAGGGTGACTTCTTTTCCAATTCTTTATCTTCTTATGCCAATCTCCTAAATTAGGTAGCGAACTCTCTTCTATCTCTTCGATTAATTGACCTAGGATATTTTTAGCATCTCCTACAATCGGAATATCAACTTTTATATTTTTACTTATAGAAGTAGGATCGATATCAATATGAATTATCTTTGCTCCGGGAGCAAAAGCATCTATTTTACCGGTAACACGGTCATCAAAACGGCATCCTACCGAAATTATAAGGTCGGATTCGGTAATAGCTAAGTTGGCATAAACAGTGCCGTGCATACCCGGCATACCTAGAAATGAATCGTGCGTAGCAGGAAAACCTCCTAAACCCATAAGAGTAGCAGTAACCGGAGCGTTAATTTTCTCGGCAAATTTTAAGACTTCCCGATGAGCTCCGGAGGCTATAACCCCGCCTCCAATACAAATAACCGGACGATGAGATTCACAAATAAGCTTTACCGCTTTTTTTATCTGACCGGGATGGCCAAAATACGTAGGATTATAACTTCTTATAGATATTCTTTCCGGATACTCAAAATCAGCCTCCTGCAATTGGATATCAACCGGTAAATCTACCACTACCGGACCCGGCCTTCCGCTCTTAGCTATATAAAAAGCTTCTTTTACTGTACGAGTTAATTCTTTTATATCTTTAACTAAATAATTATATTTGGTTATCGAACGGGTTATGCCAGTAATATCTGCCTCCTGAAAAGCATCATTACCGATTAAGGCTGTCTTTACCTGACCGGTTAAGGCAACTATCGGCACCGAATCCATATAAGCTGTAGCAATACCAGTGGTAAGATTAGTGGCTCCCGGCCCAGAAGTAGCCACACAGACACCAACTTTACCGGTAGAACGGGCATAACCATCAGCAGCGTGTGCTGCGGCTTGTTCGTGGCGAGTCAAAATAAATTTTATAGGGGCATCGTAGAGAGCGTCAAAAAAAGGTATGACTGATCCTCCCGGATACCCAAAAATAACCTCTACGCCTTCTTTAATCAAACTATCGATTAATATTTTAGCACCCTTAATCTTCATAAAATTATAGAGAATTCCCCCTTAATATAATCTTTAAATAATAATGTTGTTAAATTATATCACCTGCTTAAGAAAAAACAATATGAAATTAAGACCTTGATAATTGAGTATTTTGACAGATTTAGCTGCTGTCTACAAGAATAAAAGGCTAGCTTTTATTTTTGCTTTCGGGAATCTTTAAGCAGTTTATATTCGACGGAATCAAGGAGAGCTTGCCAAGAAGCTTCAATAATATTTTCGGAAACGCCGATTGTCGACCAATTTTCGTTTTGATCCTGCGATTGGATTAAAACCCGGACTTTAGCTGCTGTTCCGCATTTTTCATCTAACACTCTTACTTTAAAATCAGTAAGGTGCATCTGAGAAAGAGTAGGGTAAAATTGCAAAAGGGCTTTTCTTAAAGCATTATCTAAAGCGTTCACGGGGCCGTCACCCTCCGAAGCTGTATGCTCTAATTTATTATTGATCTTTAACTTTATCGTTGCTTCCGAAATTAACTTATTATCGTGCCGTTTTTCTACTGTTACTTTAAAACCTAAAAGCTTAAAAAAATCTTTACACTTATTGAGTTCTTTTTGCAGTAATAACTTAAAAGAACCTTCGGCAGCCTCGAATTGATAACCTTGATTTTCTAACTTTTGGATTAATTGGTGCAATTTTTTAGCCTTAAGGGACTTTTTGTCTAAATCAAATTCTAATTCTTTAGCTTTAACTACTAAAGTCGACTTGCCGGCTAACTCCGATACCACAAATTTTCTCTTATTACCTACTGAAGAAGGGTCCATATGTTCATAAGCTAAGGGGTTTTTTATTACTGCATCAATATGTACCCCTCCCTTATGAGTAAAAGCGCTCCTACCAACAAGAGGATAATTATCACGGTGCACCATATTACATACTTCGCTAATATAATGTGATAAGTGAGTAAGTTCGCTAATTTTCTTTGAAACTGAAATAGCTTTTGACATTTTAAATTGCAATATACCGATTATAGTGATTAAGTCGGCGTTTCCGCATCTTTCTCCATAACCGTTCATAGTACCTTGGACAAGAGAACAACCCTTCTCGATACAAACTAAAGAATTAGCTACTGCTAAACCTAAATCATTATGACAATGAATTCCGAATTCTTTAAGGCAAAGTTTTTGGTTTACTTTATCCACTATCTCTTCTATTTCCCACGGTAAAGTGCCGCCGTTAGTATCACATAAAACTAGCATATCGCATCCGGCATCCTTAGCAACGTTTAAAGTTTTTAAGGCATATTCGGGATTAGCTTTATAGCCGTCAAAAAAATGCTCTGCATCATAGAATACTTTTTTACCTTGGCTCTTTAAAAATTTTATACTCTCAAAGATAATCTTAAGATTATCTTCTAAACTTATTTTTAAAATTCCTTTGGCATGTAAATCCCAGCTTTTCCCAAAAATAGCAACATATTCAGTATCAGATTCAATTAAGCTAATAAGGTTTTTATCCTTACCGGCAGGACTTAAAGGATGGGCAGTAGAACCAAAAGGAACTAATTTACTTTTTTTAAGTTTATTCTTCCTGAAATATTTAAAAAATTCCTTATCTTTAGGGTTAGAATAAGGCCATCCTCCTTCAATAAAATCAATGCCAAAATCATCCAATCTTTTGGCAATGTTAATTTTATCCTGGCCAGTAAAAGATATACCTTCGGTTTGAGAACCGTCTCTTAAAGTAGTATCATAAATTAAAATTTTTTTCATCATAGATAATCTCTTAAATAACCGATATCAATAATGCCTTTACGATAAAGGCTGTCCAAAGATTCTTCCATCGATTGCATACCTATCTTTTTTCCCACCTGGATAACCGTGGGAATTTGAGCCCAAAGGCCGTCTTTTACTACATTCCTCAAAGCACTATTCACTACTAATATTTCCGCTGCCAAAGCTAAGCCTTTCTTATCTAACCGCGGTATAAGATTTTGAGTGATAACGCCTTTTAGGACTAAAGATAACCGTCCTAAAATATACCGTTGAATTTGCGGAGGAAAAAAGGAAGTTATCTTATCCAAAGCCTGAGAAGAAGTAGGAGCGTGTATAGTTGTCAACACTAATGCTCCGGACTCAGCAGCAGTAATAGCAACATCCATAGTTTCCTGGTCTAAAATCTCACCAATGACTAAGATATCGGGATCCTGGCGAAGGGCATTTTTAGCCGCCTCATAAAAAGAATCGGTATCTTTACCAACCTCTCGCTGTTTAATAATAGATTTTCTGTTGGTATGTATGTATTCAATGGGTTTCTCTATAGATATAATTATATTTTCCCGTTTATTATTTAAAAAGTCAACCATCGAAGCTAAAGTAGTAGTCTTACCCGAACCGGTTCTACCGGCAATTAAAATTAAACCGTTAGTATTGCCAAGCAATTCTTCTACAATGGAAGGAAATCCCAAACGAGTTGGTATCGGAACTTGCGTAGGAATAACCCTAAAAACCCCCTCTACCTTACCTAGCTGAAGATGAAGATTAACTCTGAATCTTACTCCTTTACGATGAGTAAAAATAAAATTGAGCTCCTTGTGCTCTAAAAATTCGCGATACCGTTGGCTATCCAAGGAACCTAACAATAAATTTCTTAGAGTAGCTTCATCATAAGGTTCACCTTCAAGCAATTCCAATTTTCCCAATCTTTTTACTATTAAAGGGTATCCGGCCACGAAATGAATATCCATAACATTCGTCAACTTTATATTATCTAAGACATTGTGCATATTGAGTTTGAGCAAAAACTTGCCTATAGCTTCAGCACCTTTTTGATCTAATTGTTCAATATCTACGCCGATAGTATATTCCATTTCCGGTTCATCGCTTAAAGAAACTCTTACTACTCTTCCAAAAAGATACGACTCTTCTTCTCCCGGAAGAGTAAAACTCATCTTTACTTTAGAGTTTAACTCTAATTTTTCCTGAGCGTAAAAACTCGCTCCTTGTAAGCCTAGGTCACGTACCATAGCCGTAACCGGCATGCTAAGGTTACCGTCAAAAGACATCCTTTCGTATCTAATCGGAAATCTAAAAGTAATTCTTTCTTCGCGGCGTTTGCTCTTAAATACCAAATTTCCTCCCTATAATTTATCCAGTTTAAAAGCCTTATGCAAAGATCTTAAAGCTTTTTTACCAGCGTCTTTTTTTACTACACAAGAAATACTTATTTCTGAAGTAGAAATCATATCAATATTGATTTTATTTCTCGCTAAAGCCAGAAAACACTTGGCTGCTACACCAGAATGCGAATGCATACCTACTCCTACTAAAGAAACTTTAGCGATATTTTCGTCGGAACGGATATCGCCGACTCCAATATCTTTAGAAATCATTTTAGATATCTTAAGTGTCTTAGCCCCGTCTTTTTTAGCGACGGTAAAAGATATATCGGTTATTCTCTTATGACTCACATTTTGAACAATCATATCTACATTAATACTTTTAGCAGCTAATTTATTAAAAATATAAGCGGCAATTCCCGGCTTATCGGGCAAATCACAAAGGGTTATCTTGACTGCATCTTCGGTAAGAGCGACTCCCCTTACTACCGGCTCTTCTATAGATGATGTTTTCTTCATAATTACTGTTCCCTCCTTTTTCGAGAAACTACTTCTTACATGCAAGAAAATATTGAATTTTTTGGCAACTTCTACTGCTCTGGTATGCATAACCTGGGCGCCGCGCGACGCCATTTCAAGCATCTCATCAAAAGTTATTTTATCTAATTTTTTAGCATTAGAAATGATTCTAGGATCGGCGGTATAAATACCGTCGACATCGGTATATATCTCACAAATATCTGCTTTTAAAGCTACTGCTAAAGCTACGGCACTTAAGTCTGAACCTCCCCGGCCTAAGGTAGTTATCTCTAAAGCTGTGCTCAAACCTTGAAAGCCAGCTACTATCACTACATTTCCTCCAGCTAATTCTCTTTTTAAACGGTTAGTCTCTATCTTAAGTATTTTGGCTTGAGTATGATCAGTATCAGTGATAATCCCCACTTGAGGCCCGGTAAACGAAATGGCTTTAGTTCCTCTTTTGTGGATAGCCATAGCTAATAATGAGCAGGATATTTGCTCTCCGGTAGATATTAGCATATCCATTTCCCGCTCCGAAGGGGAAGGGTTAATTTTTTTAGCTAAATCTATAAGGTCATCGGTAGTATCGCCCATAGCCGAGATAACTACCACTACCTTATTTCCTCCTCGGGCATAAGAAATAATTCTACGAGCGACGTTTTCGATTCTTTTTACGTTCGCTACCGAAGAACCACCGTATTTCTGAACAATTAATTTTTTTCTTAGCTTATTCTGCATTTTATCATCTTCCTAAATTCAAAAATACCTAAAATACCAAAACTTATTAAAATAAACCCTATCAAAGACAAAAGATAATTTTTATCGGCTAAAAATCCTTTTACTTGTAAAGCTAAAGCTAAAATCGTAATTACAATCATTATAATAGCGGGAATGAAGGTTACATAATACTTTTTTTTCTTACAAAATAGCCAACCGCTGGCTACTATCAAAGCCAATCCGGCTACCAATTGATTAGAAGCACCGAATATCGGCCAAAGAAGTTTCCATTTATCCATCAGCGCTAAATAACCTGCGGAAAGAACAACTAAGGCGGTGGCTAACCATTTATTATTAATGTTAAACAGCTCTTGTGTTATAAAACGGGCTATTCTAGTAGCGGTATCCAAAGTAGTAAGAATAAAAGCATTAAGTATTACTAAAGCCAAATATTTAGCATAATCTCCCAAGAAATATACTATCTTGGCAAAGCCCAAAGAAAAGATTTCTGCCGGTTCGCTTATTCCTTGGGGTATATCTTTTAAACCAAAAGCTACCGCAAATAAAACTAATAAAGCTAAAACTCCTTCTAAAACCATGGCGCCATAACCTATTTTTTTAGCATCACCCTCACTAGCAATCTGTTTAGAGGTAGTTCCGCTGGCAACTAAAGAATGAAAACCGGAAATAGCTCCGCAAGCAATAGTTATAAACATCATCGGAAAGATATAGCCGGCTTCGGATTGAAATTGTATTAGTTTTGCTCCGCTTATAGAGTACGACTTAGATAATAAGCCGATAAAAGCAACCGTTATACCGAAGAAAAGTAAAAAACTAGATAGATAATCACGGGGCTGTAAAAGAATATTTACCGGAATTATCGAGGCCAAGAAAGCATAAACTAAAAGAATTAGCACCCATAAAAAATAAGGGTTTTCGATGTTTAATACCAAAGGCTTAACTTGGCCTAAAATTAATAAAAAACCTAAGCCAGCAATTCCCAACAAGGTAGATAAAACAAGATTGACTCTTAAACGGTAAATCAAAAATCCTACCACTATAGCTACTGGTATTAACCCTAAAGAAGAAACTACTACTGCCGGTTGATCGATGAAACTTTTGGCGCAAATAGCGGCAAAAATAGCAATAACTATTATTAAAGCAAACCACAAAAAAATTAAAAGAAATGTGCCGGCTCTCTTAGATACGTATTTTTGGGCAATTTGACCAATGCTAAAGCCTTCTTCCCTTAAAGATATAAAAAGCGAAGAAAAATCATGGACTGCCCCCATAAAAATAGTTCCTAAAATTATCCAAACCATAGCTCCGAGCCAACCCCAATAAATATAAGCTAAAATCGGGCCGATTATCGGGCCAGCGCCGGCTATAGAAGCAAAATGATGCCCGAAAATAACCAGCCAATTCTTAGCCGGAACATAATCCACACCGTCTTCTTTAGCTAAAGCAGGTGTTATTTTATTTTTATCTATGCCAAATATAGAAACGATGTAATTGCCATAAAAAATATAGCCTAAGATAAGCAAACCGATAGCGAGAAGAAAAATTAATATGCTCATTTATGAAAAAAATAATTTAATAAATCGATGCCTTTATTAAAATAAAGGGAGCTATTTTGGGCTTCAGTTTCCGAATAGGAAGAAAAACCGCCGCTCGCTATTCCGGAACCAGCAATTAAAAAAGGGACGGGTTCGTCAGTGTGGGTCCTTTTAGAAACCGGAGTAGGATGATCGGGGGTGATTAAAATTCTAAAATCTTTATCTTTTAACTTATTAACAATAGTGCCTACCACCATCTTATCTATTCTTTCGATACAAGTTATCTTCATGCGTAAATCCTGATTATGACCGGCTTCGTCGGTAGCTTCAATATGGATAAATACAAAATCGCAATGGTCTAAAGCTTCCAGAGCTTTTTCTGCCTTCCCCTTATAATTGGTATCGTAGTAGCCGTTAGCGCCCGGTACTTTTATAACTTCCAAACCGATTATTCTACCAATTCCCTTTATAAGATCTACAGCAGAGATAACTGCTCCGCTAAGGCCGAATTGTTCTTTAAAATTCGGTAAAGACGGTTTAGGACCGCAACCCCAAAGCCAAATCATATTGGCCGGGCTTTCGCCTAAATCTATCCTAACTTTATTTATTTCGTGTTTAGACAAAATCTCTTTAGAGCGGTTCATAAGGTCAATTATAATCTGGCTATTTTTGCCGTGCGGTAAATATCGCGAAATCTCCTGCCCCATAATATCGTGGGGAGCAAAATATTTTAGTTTTTCTAAACCTAATTTACATCCTTCTTTAATAACCATTATATTGCGATAACTGGTTCCGAAATAAAATTGGATATTATCTTTCCCCAGTTCATCATTGATATCTTTCATAATAACTTTTGCTTCTTTATCGGTTATATGGCCAGCGCTATAGTCAAAGAGTTTACCTTCGGATTCGGTAATAAGGTTACAACGAAAAGCCAAATCTTCCTTATCTAAGTCGACTCCTAAATTGGCTGCTTCCAAAGGGCCTCTACCGGTATAATAAAGGCTAGGATCATAGCCTAATAAAGCTAGATTAGCCACATCACTAGAAGGAGTAAAACCTCGCGGTACTGTTTTGATGCGCCCTAATGAACCTTTTTTAGCTAAAGAATCCATAAAAGGAGTTTCGGCGACTTCAAAAGGCGTTTTCCCTTCCAGAATATCGATAGGATAGTCACTAGCTCCATCGGGAACGATCATTACATACTTCATCTCTCACCCAACTATAGTTTATCTTGATTACATTACTTGGCTCTGTCAGCAAAACTTTTATCTTAAGACATTGCTAACGATGGATACAATAAGTTTCTTCTCTAGGGTTAGCTCGAACCCTTCGCCTTCGGCAAAGACTATATACATCTTTATATTCTCTTAATTTTTTCAATAAAAATTTTATTTTATGGCTTAGAAACTATCTAAAGTTTAATACAAACAATATATTCTTGCAAGATGTTTTTAAGATGGTATTATTGATTTTATGATAAATAAAGATGACCTAGTATTTCTCTATAATGACGAAAGGCTAAACTTTCTTCTTAAAGTCGGCGAAAAAACTTTCCACACTAACAAAGGTTTTTTAAAGATAGCGGATATAATTGGTAAGGAATTCGGTGAAAAAATCGAAACTAATTTAGGCGCCAGCTTTTATCTTCTAAAGCCGTATCTTTATGAGATGATTATGAAAACAAAAAGAAAAACCCAAATTCTTTATCCTAAAGATATTGGTATGATTCTTGTTCGTGCTAATATTTATCCTGGAGCTAAAGTTATTGAATCCGGCTCCGGAAGCGGCGCTTTAACTACGGCCTTGGCTAACTTTGTAAGGCCCGACGGAAAAGTCTATAGCTATGAAAAAAACGAAGAATTTTTAGAGAATGCCCGTAATAATTTAAAGAAAAATGGCCTGATAGATTGGGTGGAATTTAAACACCGGGAAGTTATCGACAGTTTTGACGAAAAAGAAGTTGATTTTGTAATGATTGATATCGGTAGCCCTTGGGATTTAATCGATGCTGCTTATGCTTCTTTAAAAGGCGGCTCACGCCTAGCTACCATATGCCCCAGTTTCGAACAGCTTACTAAAACAGTTTTTACCTTAGAAGAAAAAAAATTTATCAATATCGAATCGATGGAAATACATTTAAGAAGAATTTTAGTCCGAAAAGGTAAAACCCGGCCCGAACAAAGAATGCCTTCGCACACCGGATGGATAATCTTCGCCACTAAAATACTGGCTTAATATTTATAAGGAAAGGGTATTCTCGTCCTTAAGAAATAAGGGTAGTCTAAAAATAACTTCTCCCAAAGAGTACTTTTTTTAGGGCCGCAGATGCCTCTTTGAGAAGAAAGAATAAAAAGTGCTATCTCTTCGCTGAACGGCGATTTGATTTCCCTTATCTTAGCTAAAGCATTTTTAAGCGGTAGTTTCTTGCGGTATAAGTAGTTATAAGAATCTTTTATAATAGCTAATTCTGATTGTTTAAAACCGGCCCGTTTTATACCCACGGCGTTTATTCCCCATACTCGGGAATCTCCTACTACCATCATAAACGGAGGAATATCCTGATTCACCCGCGAAAGACCGCCGACCATTGCTAACCTGCCGATTCTTACAAATTGATGGACTACTACGCTACCGGAGACAAAAGCCTTATCGTGAATTTCTACATGGCCGGCAATCAAAGAACCATTGCAAATTACAATACTGTTAGCTAATTTACAATCATGAGCTAAGTGTGAAAAAGCCATCAAATAATTATCATCACCAATAACGGTAGCTTTTTCTAAAGAAGAAGAAGAATTAATAGTGACGTATTCTCTAATAATGTTATTTTTACCGATATGAACTTTGCCTAAAGATTCCTTTTTACCTAATATCTGTGGAGCTTCTCCGATAACGCTACCGCTGCCGATAAAGGTATTATCGCCTATATAAGTATTGCCTTTTAAATGTACGTAAGGCCCAATTCTAACTGCTCTTCCTAATTGGACGCCCGGCTCTACTACACTATAAGGTCCGATTTCGGTATTTTCTCCGAGAATAACATCTTTATCAACAATTGCCGTCGAGTGTATCATTTTAAAACTAATTATTTTCGGTCCGTAAAATAATAACTTTTCCTACCGGTAAAATAATTTCCATTCGCAGAGGCAACCTGTTATCCTTATCTAACCACAAACTGAACCGTTTAGCTCCTCTGCCAATAAGAAAATAGGCGCTTAAAGTATTTTCTCCCGAAACTACTTTTCTTTCTCCTATCAATTTTATCTGTACCTTCTGGTTAGGAAGGTTAAAAGACATCCATTTGTTACTTTTTAATTCTACCCCCAGCGGAAAAAAATAAAGAAGCTCTAAAATATTATGTAGAGGTTTTTTTTGATATAAAATATCTTCTTCGGTTTTAGAATTACTTTTTTTTATGGTAACGTAGCCTTTGGTTTGATTATAAATTTCTTCAATTAATTCTTTTTTCCCAAAAAAAACAATATCTCTCTTAACCCAAAGAGGAAGATGCGTTTGACTATCTAAAAAAACTTGTTCTTTGCTAGCTAAATTCAGCAGTTTAAGTATTTTGGTATCAGAACTAACCTGTAAAACGTAAGCTTCTTTATTATCTAAAATTACTTCCTTGCCTAAATATTCCCACTCTATATAGCCCGAAGGTATACCGTTAAAAGAGACTTTATAAAGAAACTTTTTATTTTTTTGGAGGCGAGTATCCATATCTTGAGCTAAAGAAAAACTCATAATTCCTAATGAAATCAAAAAGAAAAAGATAACTTTTGTAATATTCATAGTTTTTGCACCCTACTTATATTTAAGCATTTATTAATTCCTTGATCTCTTCTATCTTTTCTAAAGTCGCTTTTTCGCCTCTTTTGATAAACTCTGTTATCCGGTTAAACTCTGTCCAGCCTAAACCTTCTAGGTTAGGATGTACAATTACATCAGCCATTTTTAAAGCTGGTTCGATAAATTTTTGCTGCATAGTTTCGATACTGCCAAAAATAAAATCCAGTATACCCAACTGGTTACGCCTCCGATACTCTTTATAAGCCTGTTCTTTAGAGAGAGTTATATTAGAAGCTATTATCTTATTAGCGTTAAAGCCTACCAATATTTCTGTAGGTAAAGGGTTTAGGACTCCTCCGTCTAAAAGAATATCTTTTCTAAATTTAATGGGCTCAAAAATACCCGGGAAGGCACAACTAGCTGCTAAGGCTTTATAGATGAAGCCTTCGGATAATATTACGGTGCTTCTTTTAGCAAAATCAAAAGAGACTACTTTAAGAGTGTGTTTTAAGTCGTAAAAAGTTAGACTCTTAAAAATGCTTTTAAAGATACTCTCTAAGCGTCCGGCTTTCATTATTCCCCGAAAAGGAAAACTCAACCCCATAATGGAAAAAGAACCGATTTTTTTGCCGATTTCGGCACAGAAGCGTTCGGTATCGCTGAAAGAGAAACCAGCAGCCCAAAATGCTGCTACTACCGCCCCCATGCTTGAGCCGCTGATAATATCGATAGTGACCTTTTCTTGTTCCAAAATCTTTAAAACTCCGATATGAGAGAAACCGTAAGCAGCACCACTACCTAAAGCTACCCCTAATACTACTTCGCCTATTTCTCGGGATATCCGGCGTAAAGCCCCTTTATAATCACTACTATTATGAAAAGGCAAAGTGGCATAAATAGGGTGGCCCAGCAACTCTTGTTTTCTTTCAAAGGTTAAATCCTCTTTTTGTTTTGGCTCCAGCAAAATAATTTTAATTTTTTCCTGGCTCAATAAAGCTCTTATTTTTAAATTCTGGATATATAAAGCCTCGGAAGCTAAAGATTCTTCTTGAGAATAAATAAGAAAATGTAACTGCTGAACTGGATTTACCAGCCCGTAATAATTTTCCTCTAAAAACCTATGCGGTATTTCGTAAATAACAAAATGGTACCTTTCGGATATAAAATTAAGCAAAGCAAAGAAATTATCTCGGCTATCTATAGTTATATAGATGGTGTCGCTGTCTCCTTTTACAATATAACTCTCGGCTGTCTCTTCCTGAAAGTTTTTGGTTAAGAGAATCTTGCTTTTATGAGTTTTAGAGTCAGAGGCAATTTGTAAAGCAATAACTTTTTTCTTAGTTTGATTCTTTAACTCTCTAGCTAAATCGGAAATATAATCGCTTTCACCAACAGAAGCTTCCCGGATAATTCCTATCTTCTTCGACTGAAATATGGTTTTTGGTTTTGACCTAGCTTTAACTCTTTGTGAAAGCATACGTGATAAATCTAAAGAGATAAGCGGGTTCTTTTCTAAAAACTTTTTAAATTCGCTTTTTTCTACCTGTAAAACATAGGATGTTTCTATGGATCTAGCGGTAACAGAATGTGGTTCGTCGGTGAAAAGAGAAATCATACCAAAACAGGTGCCGCGTTTAAGGACATCGATATCGGAATCCTTATGATCTTTATAGGTTGAAACTACTATTCTTCCTTTAAGAAGAATGTAAAAACAGTCTGGTTCTCCACCTTCGCGGTAAATAATTTCATCGTTTTTATACTCTTTTACCTTAGAGATAGCGATAAAATCTCTAAGATTATTTTTACTTAACTTATTAAATGGCGTAATATTATCAAGGATAAACTTTAAATCTTTAAACTCCATAAGAGAATAATTTAAATTTCAATAACATTGTCCCGGCATATTCTAGCATAAACTGCGGCAAATGGCCTAATCTTTCTGTTTTGAGTATTAAAATCGACTTCAGCTAAACCAAAACGATGTTTAAATCCCTTATCCCACTCAAAGTTATCCAACAGCGACCACCAGAAATACCCCTGGATATCTACCTTACATAAGTAAGCTTTAGCTAAACTCTTTAAGTGTTGTATCAGGTAACTTTCATAGAGGCTATCTTTTATTTCGGAAGTACCGTTTTCGGCAACTATTATGGGTAGTTTAAATCTTTTTAAACTTAAAAGAATTTTATATAGCCCTTGGGGATAAATATCCCAGCCTAAGGTATTTTTTATCTCTTTATGCCCGATATCTGGGCATTCTCGACCCAAAAAACCTCTAAATTGAACATATTCTTTACAGTAATAATTTACGGCAATAAAATCCAAACTGCGTTTATTACAAAGCTTATCGATAAGCCAAAAATTAAATTGCTTACTGCGGTAAAAAGCACTTAGTGAATTTAGAAAAAAAATAAAATCTCGGCATCCTGAAAAAACCCTGATATGTTTAGCGAAAGAGACTTGGGAACTTAAAAAATATTTTTGGTTCAATTTCTTTATTTCCTGATAGCCGATAAGATAAGCAGTTATGATATTATTTAAAGCTTTCTTAGCTAATCTTAAGGACTTTTCACCGGGAGGCCAAATTCCGCGGATAAAGCTATTATAAATATATACTAACGGCTCATTAAAGATTAGCCATAAATCTACTTTATCCTTAAAAGTCTCAGCTATTTTTTTAAGGTAAAAAAGGAAATGATCGACATTACGGGCGGCGAGCCAGCCTTGTTTTTGAGAAAACCAGATAGGATTAGTAAAATGATGTAGAGTAACTAAAGGCCTTAATCTTTGCTTGATCAGATCTTCTATTACTAAACGGTAATGTTCTAATTCTTCTTGAGAGAAAGTATCCGGTTGCGGACAAACTCTGGCCCATTCTATTGACAACCTTAACGAGTTAAGGTTTAAAGTGCGAGCTAATTTAAAATCCTCTTTAAATAAATTATAATGATTGCAAGCTAAACCCGATCTTTCTATCCCTCTTTTTCTTTCCCAATCCCACCAGTCAGAATTTTCATTGTCTCCTTCACATTGATAACTGGATAAAGCTGCCCCCCAAAGAAAGGAAGAAGGAAACTTAATTTGCATATACTAATAATATCTTAGGATAAAGCGAGTACCGCCATTTTAATAAGCTTTATCCTACGTATAAAATCAACGGCTAGCTTGCCTTAGAATAAAATTCTTGGCAGACTTTATTAACCGGTAATAATCTTTAAAGCTTTATCGTTATTATCCGAAGAAAAAATAATAGCTGCTGTTTTTTCTGATTGAGAAGTTGTTCCGTATATATGTTTAAGATCGATATTATTATCTTTTAGTTTAGAAGCAAGAGTAAAGAGTTGGCCGACTTTATCCGGTATATCTACGATAACGACTTCTTTTTCATCTATATCTTTGCCTAGATTCCGTAAAGCTTCTTTGGCTTTGGCATTATCGGAAGAAACTAAACGGAAAAAAGCTCTGCCGTCAATTACCCAGGCAGAAATCGCTCGGATATTTATCCCATTGTCTTTAATAGACCTGGCTATTTCTTCTAATTTGCCTACTTTGTTGTCAGTAGTAAAAATGATCTCTCCCCCTTTTTTAGCTTTCATCAGATACCTCCTTTTAATGAGACTTAGTCTTTTTCAAACGCGAAGCGTGCCGAAAAAGACTGTAGTCGAATTACTCCACACCCAGAGATTTTTATTATTGCTCTTTCTGGGTGTGGGATAAGTTATGCCTACTCACTTCATTTTGTCAAATTATGCCCTAATCTGACTTGTAGATAAGTATAACTGTTTATAATCCTTTTATCAACATTTTTATTTTGAATTATTTGTGGTAAGATAGCTACACCGATAATAAGCTTAAAAAAATTCCAATGAAAACTTATAGATTAGAACCATTTTTAAATAATTCTATCATCGATTACGAGAAAAGCCTCAACTCTCAGCAATTAAAAGTTGTCGAAGAAGCTAAAGGACCATCTTTAGTTTTAGCCGGAGCCGGCAGCGGAAAAACCCGGGTTTTAATATATCGTTTAGCTTATCTCTTAGAAAGAGGCGTTCTAAAACCTAATATCCTCTTAGTGACTTTTACCAACCGGGCCGCTAACGAAATGATTAATCGGGCTGAACTATTGCTTAAATCTAGCCTCACCAATTTATGGGCCGGAACTTTTCACCATATCGGTAATATCATATTAAGAAAAGAATCTAAGCTTATCGGGTATTCTTCAAATTTTACTATCGTCGATAAAGAAGATGCTAAAGACTTAATCGAAGACTGTTTAGAAGATTTAAAACTGAACAAGAGCGAAAAAATATTTCCTAAAAAAGACATCATATACAATATATATAATTTAGCTATAAATTCTCAGAAGGATATTGAAACAATTAACGCTCAATTTTATCCTCACATAGAAGAATATACTCCTTTAATTATCAAAGTAATTTCCTGTTACGAAAAGAAAAAAAAAGAAGCTAACATCATGGATTTTAGCGATCTTTTATCGCAATGGCTGAAGGTTTTAAATGATCCCGCAGTTTGCGAAAAATATTCTAAAACATTTGAGTATATACTTGTAGATGAATATCAAGATACCAATAAATTGCAATTTGAAATACTTAAACGCTTGGCTTTTTACCATAAAAATATCCTGGCAGTCGGAGATGATGCCCAATCAATATACTCTTTTAGGGCTGCGGATATTAATAATATTTTAGATTTTCCAAAAACTTTTGAAAATACAAAGATATTTAAATTACAGTTAAATTATCGTTCTAGCCCTGAGATACTCTCTTTAGCTAATGAAATAATTAAGCATAATCTTAATCAATTTCCTAAAACTTTAGAGGCAACGAAATCTAACGGCCCAATACCTTACGTGGTAAAAACTAAAGATGTTTACCAGCAAGCCCGCTTCGTTGCTCAAAGAATAGTAGAGCTAAACTCCGAAGGCATTAACCTCGGTAATATAGCGGTCCTTTTTCGCTCCCGTTTCCAAGCTTTAGAATTAGAAATGGAATTATTAAAAAGAAATATTCCTTACCTCATAAGAGGAGGATTAAGATTTTTCGAACAAGCACATATTAAAGATGTTTTCTCCTATCTTAAAATAATATTAAATGATAAAGACGAACTTTCTTTCAAAAGAGCTATTTGTCTTCATAGAGGAATCGGCAGAAGTTCCGCTTATAAAATTTGGAACAGTTTAATGTCAGGCATAAAAAATGAGAATATTGAAAAAAAATTACCCCAACGCCAGCGTCAAGGATTCAAAGAGTTTCTATCGATAATGAAAGCATTAAATAAGACTCAAAATCCTAAAGAAGCTTTGGAAAAAATTTTAGAAAATTATAAAAACTACTGCTATCTATCATTTGATAATCCCGAAGATAGAATATTAGACTTAGAAGAGTTAACTAAACTGGCTTCTGATTACTCTTCGGTAAAAGATTTTTTGTTAGATTTAAGCTCTTTTGAAGAGTTTAAAGGCGAAACTCTCCTAAAAAGCCAAGATATAAAAGATTTTCTAACTCTTTCCACTATACATCAGGCTAAAGGGCTAGAGTGGGAGACGGTATTTATTATTGGATTCTGCGAATATGATTTCCCTCATCCTAAATCTTTTTCTACTAAAGAAGCTTTGGAAGAAGAACGGCGGCTGTTTTACGTAGCAACTACTAGGACTAAAACTAATTTGTATATAAGCTACCCTCAAACTAAATATTCTTCCAGAAACGGCATCGTTATCAGTCGTCCTTCAATGTTTTTGCATGAGCTACCCAAAGAAACCTATGAAGAGTTGGCTATAGAGGAAAATTTTAAAAAACCAGATATTTATGATGAAGAAATTGAATAAACTTATAAGCATTTTAAGAGAAAAAAAGCTTTCTCTGGCTTTAGCCGAATCTTGTAGCGGCGGCTATGCTTCTTATCTTATAACCAAAATACCGGGTTGCTCTAAAGTCTTCAAAGGGGCTATAGTAGTATATTCTTTAGATTCAAAAAATAGGTTATTACAGCTGCCTTTTACAATTATAAAAGAAACTCAAGGAGTTAGTGCTAAAGTAGCCGCCCTTTTAGCTAATAATATCCGTAAAAAATTCAAAAGCGATATTGGCGCATCTTTAGTCGGCTTCGCCGGCCCACAAGCAAAAATCGGCTCTAAGGTAGGAACAATTTTTCTGGGGATAGCTTTTAAAGGCAAAATAAAAACCAAAAAAAATACCCTAAAAGGCAGAAGAGATAACATCAGAAAAAAAGCTAGCCATCTTTTGATAGATTTGATTTATGATACCATACGATGAGGACTTTTATAGCCATAGAATTACCTTTCGAGATAAAAGAAAAAATAGCAAAAATAACCCAGCCGCTACAAGATTTAAAACTAAACGTTAATTGGGTTAAAAGCCAAAATCTTCATCTTACTCTAAAATTCTTAGGCGAAATCAAAGAAACAGAACTAGATAAAATTACCGAAATTGTCGATAAAACGGCAAAAAGTTTTAAAGCTTTCCGTGCCAATTTAGGTACTTTCGGATTTTTCCCTAATGAAAAAAGGCCAGGAGTTTTTTTTATTGAGGCTAAAACGAAAAATACACTGGAATCGATAGCTGAAACTTTGGAATCTTTATTGGAAAAAATCGGTTTTAAGAAAAAAGGTAGGTTCAAATCTCATATTACTTTGGCCAGGATAAAGAACCCCGATAATATCGAATCCTTAAAAAACGAGCTTGGAAAGATAATTTTTAAGGAAGAATTTTTAGTAAAAGAAATAGTATTATTTAAAAGTATCCTAACATCTTATGGGCCGATTTACGAAAAAATATTTAATAGCAATTTTACTGTCTGAAGTATCAAATTAGCATAGATACCGGCTACTAAATCATCTCCGACAATTCCTTTTGCCCCTTTATAATATTCTAACCTATCGGCTGGCGGTATTTTCAACATATCTAACATCCGAAAAAGAAAAAACCCTGAAACTAAAAAAGCAAAATCCATATTTTTAGGAATAAATAAAAAAGTAATCAGCATTCCGGAAAAATCATCGATAACGATTTTCTTAGAATCTTTCTTCTTAAATATCTCCTCGGCGCGACCCGATGATAAAAAAGCGAGAAGACACCAAATAGCAGTAAAAATAAAGTAATAAATTTTATTTTTTATAAGGATAAAAAACAGGAACGCTACTACACAAGAAACGGTACCGGAGCATAACGGAACATAACCAATTCCGAATAGAGTAGCTAACCATAAAGCAACTTGATCTCTTGTTGATATATTCTTCATGTTACGCTTTTTGTTTTGCGTTTCCTAGAATGTCCTTATCGCTCGGCGGTTAACCCAAAAATAATATCCCCCTGAAAAAAGAGTAATTATGACAATGTACCACATAACTAAAGGAATTAGTTTATACTGAAGAAAAATAACAAAGCCGGCTTCAGAAAATTTTTGAGATAAAATAAGGGTTATAAAAATAATGCTTATGCCTAAAACCTGCGAAAAGGTCTTGTGTTTACCGAATCTTCTGGCTTCTAAGACAATCCCTTTATTTAGGCCATAAAGCCTAAAACCGGTAACGATAAATTCTCGAAACATTATTAAACTCACTACCCAACTGTTTATAATCCTCAATTCCAAAAAAGCGCAAAATACTCCGATAATTAGTATCTTATCGGCTATGGGGTCTAGAAGACGTCCTAGATCAGAAATTAACCCTTTTTTTCTAGCTAAAAAACCATCTAAAAAATCTGTCAGTGAAGCTAAGATAAAAATACCGAAAGCCAATAATAAGGAGATAAAACCTCCTTTAAGAATTAGGCCGATACAAATGAAAGCTAAGATTATACGTGTAATGGTAAGTTTATTAGGTGTATTCATAAAATACTTATTAGTATACTCTATTTAAAAATAAAAGACAATCCTCGCTTGCTATCTTCAAAAAACTTTACACTCCTACTAAATCGTATCCGTAAGCATCGATTATTTTTGTCTGATAAAAATCTCCTGCCTGCAACCCTCTCTTCTTAATAAAAACTACCCCGTCAACTTCGGGAGCATCATATTCGGTTCTGGCCAGAGCGAATCCTTCCTCTATTTTTTCGATGAGTACTTTCATTTTTTTTCCGATAAAACTACTGTTAAGTTGTTGGGCTATTTTTTGTTGTAAAGACATTACTTCATTATAACGCCTTTTTTTAGTACGATAATGTATTTGAGAAGAGAAATTATAGGCAGGAGTATTTTCTTCCCGCGAATAAATAAAAGCCCCCAGGCGATTAAATTTTGTTTCCTTTAAAAAATTTAGTAGCTCCCGGAATTCCTCCTCTTTTTCACCGGGAAAACCAACAATCACTGCTGTCCGAATAGCACAAGACGGTATTTTTTCTCTTATTTTTCGGATTAAAGACATAATTTTTTCTTTAGTAATACCTCTGTTCATTAGCTTTAGAATTCTGTCATTTATATGCTGTATAGGTAAATCGATATATTTACAAATTCTTTTTTCCTTAGCTATCAGTTCTATCAACGAGTCGGAAAAGTTACGTGGATGAGTATAAATTAGCCTTATCCATTTTATATTTTTGGTATTAGCAAGGATTTTCTTTAGCAAATCGGTCAAATTGTTATTTTCTTTTAAATCTTTTCCCCAGCTAGTAATATCTTGGCCGATTATGTTTAATTCTTTTATCTTTTGTCGGTCCAGATATCTAGCCTCTTTAATAATTTCATCGCTAGAGCGGCTATGGAGTTCTCCTTTAATCAGAGGAATAGCGCAAAAGCTGCATTTATTAATACATCCTTCACAAATTTTCAAAAAATCAAAATAAGAACGTTCTATTTTTTTTCTTTTAGTAAAATTAGGCGAAAAACTGACTACCGGCTGCCACTCATCAACCTCGGGGAAAAAGCGCTTAAGAGTATTTTGATATCTTTGTACTAAACATCCAAATACGATAATTTTCTTAACTTTCTTCTTTTTTTTAAGCAATACGGCCTCTTTGATAATATCGATAGACTCTTCCTTAGCCTTATCGATAAAACCACAAGTATTTATTAACAGAAGATCTTGATTTTGCCCAAGACGAAAGGTTTTCTGATTATTGAAAATATAGCCTTGCTTAGAAAATTTATTGGCTATAATTTCGGAATCATAGGTATTACGAAAACAGCCCAAAGAAATAATAGAGAATTTTTTTCTCATATTATTTTTCAACTGTGATCCCTGAAGTATTTACTTTTAAACTTTTTATCGGCCTACGGCTGGTAGTTAAGGTGGGGACGGCTTTGCCATTTATTTCTAAATAAACTGCCGAACCATCGCTAATTTTAAACTCTAATTCTTTAGTTCCTTTCCATGTCTCGGTAACTCCTTTATCAAGCAGCCCTTGGAATAAAAGCTTACCGTCGGCTATTACTTTTAAAAAGCATTTATCTTTTGCCGTTAAGGTAACAGTTAGCTCTTCAAAGTTCTCGGGTAAAACAAAAGTACTTTCTGTTTTAGGCTCTATTTTAGCTTCTATTTTATCTTTCGGTTTAGATTTGAAAAAAGAAAATATTTTTATTAACGTAAATTTAACGCTTAAAAATATGATCCCAATAATAATAATACCGGCTATAAATATTAAAAGATTACTTTTTAAAGTCGGTGATAATTTCTTTTTGATATTTTTAATATTTTCTAACGGCCAGTTTACTCTACGCGAAGACGATTTTCTAACTTTCTTTAACGGCGATTCTAAGGAAGTTATTTCTTCTAAACTGGTACCAATATCTATTTTTAGAAAGGCAGCATAAATTTTTATGAAACCTTTGATATAAGTAGTATTTATTTTAGATAAATTACAATTTTCAATATCTAGTATCACCGAAGGATAAAGTTTAGTTTTTTCGACGACATATTCAATGCTATAGCCAAGCTCCTTTCTTTTATCCCTTAACTTACAGCAAAGTTCTTTAATCATAACAACCCTTTTTCTCTTAAATAGCTATCTGGGTCTACCAAGATTTCGCGGGCTTTACTGCCGCAAAAAGGTCCGACTATTCCTTCTTGTTCCATAAGATCCAGTAACCTGGCAGCACGGGTATAGCCTACTCGCATTCGTCTTTGTAAAATAGAGCCAGATGCTTGACGAGCGCTTAATACTATCTTGACCGCCTCTTCAAATAGCTCATCGCTTCCAATATCTAAGGACTTATTTTTATCTGCCTGTATAATAGCTTCTTCGTAAACCGGACGGCCCTGTGCTCTTACAAAATTAGTGAGCGTTTCGATGTCTTCGTCATCAATATAAGACCCTTGAGCCCGAATTAGTTTTACCGCACCGGGTTTTAAAAACAGTAAATCGCCTTTACCTAAAAGTTTATCCGCTCCCATCATATCTAAAACTGTCCGAGAATCAACTTTAGACGCTACCTTAAAAGATATCCGAGCTGGAAAATTAGCTTTAATTACACCGGTAATTACATCTACCGAAGGCCTTTGAGTTGCCAAAATAAGGTGAATCCCTACTGCCCTAGAAAGCTGTGCTAAGCGTTGAATAGTTAGCTCGATATTTTCCCGGGCTACTGCCATAAGATCTGCTAATTCATCGATAACTATTATGATAAAAGGAAGTTTTCCGGCTTTTTGATTATAGGCATCTATGTTTCGGCAGCCAGCTTCGGATAATAATTGGTAACGGCGTTCCATTTCTTCTACTGCCCAATTTAAAGCCGAAAAAACTTTTTTAGCTTCAGAAATAATAGGGTGTATTAAGTGTGATATACCAGCAAAAGGTGCTAGTTCCACCATTTTAGGATCTACTAAAATAAATTTTACTTCATCCGGCCGGGCTTTGAAAAGTATCGATGAAATCAAGGAGTTAACGCATACCGTCTTTCCGGAACCAGTTGCTCCGGCAATAAGAAGATGCGGCATATCGCCAAGGTCAGCTACTACTGGATTACCAGAAACATCTTTACCTATGGCTAAAGTAAGTTTAGAAGAAGACTTTAAGAAAACTTTTTCCTCTAAGACCTCCCTTAAAAATACTAGTTGTGTAGTAGCGTTAGGAATTTCTACGCCTACGGTTCCTCGTCCCGGTATAGGAGCAACTACGCGTACCAAAGAAGATTTCATCGCTAAGGCTATATCATCGGCTAAAGCGGAAATTTTCTGTATTTTGGTGCCGGCTTGCGGCTGTAATTCATACATAGTTACTACCGGTCCTTTTTGAACGCTAACTACTTTGGCTTCCACCGAAAAATCAGAAAGAGTCTCCTCTAAATTCCTGATATTAATTTCGATATCTTCTTTAAGACCGCGCTGTTCAATAAAAGGCGGGACTTTAATTAAGCTGGGCTGAGGCAATTTATAAGTAACGGGATCAAAGCTTTTACCGCCTTTGGCTTCGACTTCTTCCATCTTCTTTTTTATCTCCTCTTTATCGGCAGAAGGAGGCTTCGGAATAGAGATAAAAGGTTTTTTTTCCTTGGAAATTTCCAGATCTTTCTTTCCTAATTCTACCTTGGGAGTATAAACTTTTATCTCCGGAGTTACTTCTTTTAATCTTTTATTGTTATAATCTTTTAAAACTTCTTTTGCATTTAATTTCTGTTTTTTATTTTTAGCGGGGATTATATCTTCTTTTTTGTCCTTAAGTTCTTTTAAAAAAGAGGCTGATTTTATTGCTAAAGCAACTATAGCCTTAAAAACATCAATAAAGAAAAAACCAAACAATAAAATAGCATTTATCGTCATTAACAAAATAATAGTTATAAAAGAGCCGTAAAAACCTAGATATTTTTCGAAAAATTTATCAAGGAAAAATCCAGTCATACCGCCGGAATTCTCGAAGGCAAGAGGCGGCAATTTAAAAAATAAACCTAAAAAACCCGAAAAGAATATAATAAATAAAATAAAAGCAATCGTATTTACTATTCGACCTCTGGCTAAACCCCAAAAACGTAGAACTTTCAGTTTACTTAAACCTAAAAAAAATAGATAAAAGGGAAAAAAATAGGCAGCGTAGCCAAAAATAAAAAAAAGTAAAGTAGATAAATAAGCTCCGCTTACGCCGATAAGGTTAGATACGGAATCTGAGGGAGGGAAAACAAGTAAAGAAGTATCGTTAGTTTTATAAGAAACTAGGCTTAAAAAAAATAAAAACGATAAAAGAAATAGAATAGCGCTTTGCAAAAAAGATGAAAGCTGCCGCATTTTTACCGCTAAAAGAATTATTAACTAAAACCAATGGCTTTATTAAAGAAAGGCGAATTCACTTCGCCTGTTTTAAGCTTAACCTGATTTTTCCCTGAGGGTCAACACCGATTACTCTTACTTTTATGATATCGCCTTCTTTTAAAAACTCTGTGATATCCTTAACAAAATTATCGGAAAGCTCAGAAACATGTAATAGACCGCTTTTACCGGGAGCTATTTCACAAAAAGCGCCGAAGTTAACTATGCGCTCTACCTTAACTTCGTAAATATCGCCGACTTCCACTTCTTTAACTAAATTCTTTATTTGTTGTACCGCTCTATTTAAATTATCTATGGTATCGGCTGCTATTGAAACCACTCCCTTTTCATCGTCAATATCTACTGTAACATTATTTTCTCGCTGGATTCTCTTTATTATTTTACCGCCTGGACCGATTATCGCTCCGATTTTATCCGGATTCACTTCAAAAGAACTTATTTTAGGAGCAAAAACCGAAAGGGTTTGACGGGGAGCTGAAAGAGCTTTCTTCATCTGCTCTAAAATAGCTTCTCTGGCTATCTTAGCTCTCTCGAGAGTTTTTTCTATCTGAAGATAGTTTAAACCGTCTATTTTGGTATCTAACTGGATCGCGGTTATTCCGCCTCGAGTGCCAGCTACCTTAAAATCCATGTCTCCATAATGGTCTTCAGCTCCGGCAATATCGGTAAGTATTTTAAATTTCTCGCCTTTAGTTATTAATCCTATTGCTATGCCAGCGACCGGCTCTTTTATGGGAACGCCGGCATCCATTAAAGATAAAGAAGCCGCACAGGCAGAAGCCATACTGGAAGAACCATTAGATTCTAAAATCTCGGAAACTACCCTTATAGTATAAGGAAAACTTTCTTTAGGAGGTATGACCGGTGAAAGAGCTTTTTCTGCTAAAGCTCCATGACCGACATCCCGGCGCGAAGGCCCTCGTAAAGATTTTACTTCTCCTACGCTAAAAGGAGGAAAGCTATAGTGAAGCATAAAATGTTTGGAAGTCTCCCCCTCTAAAGTTTCAATAAACTGCTCATCGGAACTAGTACCTAAGGTAATGACGGCTAAAGATTGGGTTTGACCACGGGTAAAAATAGCTGAACCATGAGTGCGCGGTAAAACTCCTACTTCACATTTTATAGGCCGAATATCGGAAAGCCCCCTGCCATCAGGACGCTTTTCTTCCTCTAATATCTTTTTACGTAAAATTTCTTCTTCTAAGATAAAAAAAGCTCTTTTAATATCGTCTTCGCAAACTTCGGATTCTTTTGTCATTAGCTCTGTCGTTAAAGAAGAAATAATCTCCTTGGCAGCATCTTGACGTTCTTCTTTACCGATTAAGCCATAGGCTTTTTCTAATTTAGCTTCAGCTTTAGCTTTTACTTGACTTAATAAATCCGGGTTTACTACCGATAATAATGGTGTTCTTTTCTCTTTACCGACTTTTTCTTGAAGCTTCTTCTGAATATTGATTATCTCTTTTATAAAAGGATGGGCAAAGTTTATCGCTTCTAAAACATCTTTTTCCTTTATCTCAGAAAATCCTCCCTCTAACATTACTATCTTATCTTCGGTTCCTACTACTACCAAATCCATAACAGAATTCTGTCTTTCTTCGTAAGTAGGATTGACCATTAACTTATCGTTAATTTTAGCTACCCTTACGGCGCCAACCGGATTCTTGAAAGGGATGTCGGAAATAAGAAGAGCACAACTTGCGGCATTTACGGCTAAGACATCGGAATCGTTTATGCCATCGCTGGATAAAACCATAGCAATTATTTGAACTTCGTTAGTAAGACCTTTGGGGAAAAGTGGGCGTAATGGCCTATCGATAAGACGAGCGGTAAGTATTTCTTCGTCTTTCGGACGGCCTTCTTTTTTAAAGAATCCGCCGGGGATCTTGCCCATAGCATAAGTTTTTTCCTGGTACTCTACTATTAAAGGAAAGAAATCTTTGTTATCGGCAGCTTCTTCAGACATACAAACCGTAGCTAAAACTACGGTATCCCCATAAGAAGCACAAATGCTGCCGTTGGCTTGTTTAGCCCATTCTCCCGTAGAAAAAACAAAAGAACTCTTTCCAAGATTAGGAATAGATAATGAGGCGGTCATTCTATTTAATTTTAAGCTCCTTTACGACCTCTTCGTAACTTTGAGGGTCTTTCTTCTTTAGATAGGTAAGAAGACGGCGACGCCTTCCCACAAGAATTAAAAGCCCCCGGCGGGAATGAAAATCCTTCTTATGCTGCTTGAGGTGTTCGGTAAGATAGCTTATTCTCTCTGTCAATAAAGCCACTTGTACTGCGGTCGAACCAGTATCTTCCACATGTTCTTTGAACTTTTCGATTAACTTTTTCTTTTCGGTCTTGCTAATCATAGTAAATATGATATATCTTGTACGCTTTTCTGTCAACTGCTATTAAAAATCAAAAGTTTTAGTATTGTATCAGAATTAAATAATCAGGTCAACTATTAGTTCTTTAGACACCGCTAATTTATATATTAAATTTACTTTTCCCAGGGTCCGCTATATTGCCTTACGATATCTTGCGATTTATTATAAACTATATTAGCATTAGAAAAATCTCCCAGAAGATTATAAGCTTCACCAATACTATTATATATATCAGCATCAAAAGGATGTTTTTTTAAAGCTATTTTTAACTCTCCTAAAGCCTCAACGGGCTTATTTAAATGCCTAAGGTATATACATCCTTTTTCGTAATGTATCCGCTCAAAATGCTCTAAAGAGTATTTAAATAAATCTAAATTCATTAAAATAAAAAGAGGTAGAATAAAAACTATGCATTTTAATACTTTAGACCATTCTTTCTTAGCTAAATAATCTATTAATTTTAAAAAAGCATAACTAGCAAATAATATTAGAAACGGTACTTCCGGTAGCCGATAGCGGCTCAAAGGTAAAAAAAGAAGCAGCGAAATCTGATAGGTGATTATAAATAAATATATTAATAAAGCAATTTTTCTAAACTTACGCCAAGCTAAAACCATTCCGGCGATTGAAAAAGCACCGATGAAACCAAAGCCTATGGGCAATAACGATAAAAATTTTGATTGTTCTCTAAAGTAATTGATGCTTTCGTTAGGGCTAAATTCATAGTCTCCCCAGAGGATATAAATTTTTTCAAGGAGTCCTTTAAAGTATTGGCTAGGACTTTTTTCAATTGACTCTTTAACCTTATTCAACCAAAATATATCCCTTTGTCTGCTGGTAACAAGCTTTTTTTCATTGATTTCGTACATCCTTAATTTTTTCCAACGATAACCAGGCATGATATCAACATGGTTAATATTAGAACCTAAATATACACCGAGGCCAAAACGACTGTGTAAAGGAATAATCTCCCGCCTTAGACGATAATCAGCCGCCACAAAAATAATAGTAGATAATAGGAAACCACCTATCATAAGAAAGGCGTAATTTAATCTTTTCTTTAAACTATCTTTTTTATAAGAGGGATCAAATAAAATCCATAACGCTATTACTGGTAAAAACAAAATAATATTGGGCCTAGCAAGAACAGAAAAAGAAAGCAATACACCGCTTAAAACAAGCCAAAATACCTTTTTTTTAACCGTAAATTTATACACTGCTATTAAAGTAAGTAAAATAAAAAATATTGCTAAATTTACCGGAAGAGTTTTAGCATTAAAGGCTATAAAAGGCCAATATAAAGCTGCGATTATACCCGATAATAGCCCTGTTTTACGGTCAAATATCTTTTTCCCTAGCCAATATATAAAACAACAAATAAAAGCGCCTATTATCGATTGTATCAATATAGCTAAATAGATATTACAGTTACTGAATTTATATATAAGGCCAAGAAAATAACAGTAAAATAGGACTCTGCCAATACCTAAATAATATTCTCCCGAAGTTTTATTCGCTAAGTTAATAGAGGCAGCATGATAATCTGCGGAATCTGCGACTTGATATTGAAAGGCGATATCTTCTTTTATCTGATTAAGATATATAATCCTAGCACTAAAAGCAATAACAAATATAATTAATAAGAAAAAAATCTTTTTAAATTCGCGCATTAGATATCGAAGCTTTTTATATTTTTTATCTCTTTAGTTAGGATTGGATGGACAAAAACAGGTGCCTTATTCAGGAAATTTAATAAATTCGGGAAAATCAACTCTCTTTATTTAAGTCTTTATCGAATTCATTTACTATTTTTTTAACTTCCAATTCGGTTTTCTCTATCTTTTCTCTACATAAACGGATAAGTTCTACGGCTTTTTTGACCTTTAAAGATACTTCATCGACATCGATTCTTTCGGATTCTAAATCGGTCAGTATTCCATTTAACTGAGAAAGAGCTTCGTTATAAGTCATCGGTTTTTTTGCCATCTTCTCTCTCCTTTTTTTGGACTTCGGAAACTATCTTGCCTTTATATAAGATAGTTTTGATTATATCATGCTCTTTTAGTTCATCAATAGATTTGACCGGGCTATCGGCTTTAAAAGTTATGGAATAGCCTCTCTTTAAGATATTTTTAGGATTTAAGATTTTCACTTTTTCCTCGGCATATTTCAAGTTATCTTTAGAATATTGAAATATTTTATCGATAGCGGTATTCAAAACAGTTGTTTTACGTTTGATATCTTCCCGGCTTTCGGTTAAAAAAACTTTCAAAATACTTAGAATTTGGTGTTTTTTATCAATAAGGTCCTCCCGGTGAAGACGAAAATATGACGTTGATACGTTTTCTACTTTTACGGTTAAATTCTGAAGGTTCTGTTTTTGGATAGAAACAAAGCTTTCTCCTGCCGATAAAATTTGTTTTTCAAGCTCTTTAATATTCTCTAAAAAATCTCTTACTCTTTCTACCAAAAATTGAGCGGCTTTAGTGGGAGTTTTACAAGAAGTATGTGCTACCATATCGGAAATAGTAAAATCGATTTGATGCCCAAGAGCAGTTATAACGCTAAAATCCATAACAGCTATTTTTTCGGCAATTTTTTTACTATCAAACCAACTTAAGTCAGCAGTAGAACCTCCTCCTCTGGTAATTACTACTGCTTCCAAATCGTTTTGACTCATTTTATTAAAAAAATCCAGCGCTTTTACTACATCTTTTTCTACCGCTTTACCCTGCATATGACAGTTGAAAGTCAATATTTTAAAACCGTAACCGGATGTAGCTATCTCGTTGATAAAATCATGGTAGGCAGCCGAATCGTAAGCGGTAATCAAACCGATTCTTAACGGTACTATTGATAGAGGAACTAATTTATTTCTCTCTAATAAACCTTCTTTTTTTAACTCTTCGATTATCTTTAAGCGATTCTGGGCAACTTTGCCTAAGGTATAAATCGGGTCGATATCTATAATTACCAAACTATACTGGCCGGTCGGCGGATGCAGGCTTACTTCGCATAACAACTTCACCTCGATATCGTTTTTTAATTCAAAGGCATCTTCGGCTTGTTTTAGACGTTGTTGTATAAACGCTTGTTTTCCGAAAAAAAGAGCGACTTTAACTTTAGCGGTTATTTGGTCGGATTGTTCTTCTTTCTGGACTAATTCAAAATAAATATGTTTTTTATTGCGCTCCGGCCGTAAACCCTGGATTTCTCCGCAAACCCATATTGCCTGCGGAAATCCCTCTTTAATTAAATCCCGTACTCTATTGTTTAATTCTAAAATAGTATAAATTTTTTCTGCTGCCATAAGATATTTGAAAAAATAATAAGTTTTATTTTTTAGTAACTAAAAAATCCCCTATTGCTAAATACTCCAGTCCACTTTCTTTAAACATCAGTAGAGCATCATAGGGGGAGCAAACCATCGCCTCTCCTCGTCTGTTCAACGAGGTATTGATTACTACCGGAATCGTAGTCTTATGATAAAAATCTTCTATCAGCCGGTAAAACTTAAGGTTGGTATCTTTATCTACCACTTGAGGCCGGCAAGTCCCGTCAACATGTACTACCTCGGGAATTCTTTTACGCCACTTATCGTTAACTAAAAAGGCTATGGTCATATATTCTGCCGGATGGCTGGAATTTAAAATTTCCGAAGATTTCTCTTTAAGCATAGAGGGACAAAAAGGACGCCATTTTTCTCTAAATTTAATAATAGCATTTATCTTATCGGCCGTGCCGGCGATAGTAGCATTACCTAAAATACTCCTATTGCCTAAAGCCCGCGGCCCGAATTCCATACGGCCCTGGAACCAGCCGACTATTTTGCCTTCTTGCAATAAAGAAGATGTTTTTACGCTGATATCGTTTTCTAAACTAAAAGGGAAACCAAACTTTTTAATTTCTTTTTCTATACTTCTATTATCAAATTCCGGGCCAAGATAAACATCATTCAACGGCAGGATTTTTTCACCTAACTGGGAAGCGATATAAGCCGCGGCTCCTAAAGAAGCACCGGCATCATGAGAAGCCGGCTGAACCCAAAGGTTCTTAACAAAAGGTTGTTCTAATAAAATCCGGTTTAGAGAAACGTTTAAAGCGCAGCCTCCGGCAAAACAAAGATTACCATGCTTTAATAGTTCTTCTTTTAAATAAGTATTAAGTAATCCTATAACTATATTTTCAAAATCTTTCTGGGTACGGGCAGCAATATGGATATAAGGTTCAGATAAGTCATCACCTTGGCGGGGTGAACCAAATTTTTCTACCAATAAACGAGAATACATTTTATCTTTCAAATATCTTCTGCTACGTTTAACCCAAATATATTTATCGCTACAGCGGTAAGCTTTTTTTCTATTACTCCACTTGATTATTTGGCTAAAATCTATCTTAGAATAATCGCCGTAAGGAGCCATACCCATTAATTTATATTCACCGTCATTACTGCTAAAGCCTAAGTATTCGGTAAGAGTAGAATAAAATAAGCCCAAAGAATCCGGGACAATTATTTCCTTTAATTTAACGATATTTTTCCCTTCGGCTTTCGCTATTAAGGTAGCCGTAAATTCTCCGCTTCCGTCTATAGAAAGCACGCTGGCTTCTTTAAAGCCGGAAAAATAATAAGCACTGGCAGCGTGAGCTAAATGGTGTTCTACAAATCTTATTTTTTTATCATCGATGCCTAATTTTTCACAGGTCTCTTTGGCAATATTAGCTTTATCTTGACATATCTTTTTTGTTTTCAACAAAGCTTTGATAGCCCTATCAGGACTATCAAAGAGTTTTCTTTCGAAGTATTGAAATTTAAAACGCTGATAAGCCTCAAAAGACCAAGGGAAAGCCACGATATCAATATCTTGCGGGCTAATTTTGGCCTGACGTAAACAAAATTGCGCTGACTCTAAAGGTAATTTATTAGGAGCATGCTTTTCCCGGATAAATCTCTCTTCTTCGGCGGCAGCAACAACTTTACCGTCAATAAGCAAAGCACTGGCCGGATCATGCATCATCGAAGGCCCGATACCTAAAATTTTCATAACTTAACCTCTTTATCAAAAAATTTAATTTTATTTATTACTTCTTTATCCGCTAAGCTATCGACATTATAATTAAGTTTTCTAAAAACTTTCTGTAAGAAATTGCTGTCGGTAATAATTAAATCATACTTTTTCTTCTTCTTAAATATCTTCCATGCCAAATCTACAAAATTTTTAAACTTTATAAATTGAATACCGCTATGCTCAAAGAAATGACTAGCCTTAAAAATGTCCTCTCGGATTAGCTCTTCTCTAGTAAAAAACCAAATATAATTTCCCTCTCGAGCTAGCCTGATAGCTTCCAGCAGGTTACTCTTTACTTTTTCATAACTATCTAGTATCCAGGCTATTCTTAATGCTTTTCCCCATTTCTTTAAATAAGTTTTTCGGCTTCTTTTAAATATTTCTTCTTTTTCCGGACCTAATTGGCTTATGCTAACATGCTCTTTATGCAAAACGTAAGAACCGCGCGCTACGCCTACTAAATACCCGGCTTGATGCGCTCTCAAAGAATAGTCGCTATCTTCAAAAAACATCGGGCAGAGCTCTTCGGCTAATCCGCCTATCTTATCTATGAGCTCTCTTCTTATAACCATACAAAAACCGATATCAAAAGGCATCTCGATGAAAACGCCGCTATATTTTTTCCTTAATTTTTCGGAAAATTCCGCCAAAGATGCTCCGGAAATAGGCAAAACTCCTAAATTATTGCTATTAGGATTTAAAATACCGATTTGGCTATTCTTTTCAAAAAGTAAAATTATCTCATCTAACCAGCCGGTAGTAAATATTAAATCATTGTTAGCCAAACAAACATAAGGCGCCTTAGAAATTGCGATTCCCTGGTTAATACCTCTTATGAAACCTTTATTTTCTCCATTTAAAATAACTTTTAAAGGGTAATCTTTCTTATTCTGCAAAGATAAAAGGTATTGCGGAGTACCATCGCTGCTGGCATTATCTATTATAATCAACTGGCAAGGTATTTTGGTGCTGGATATAAAACTTTCCAAACATTTTTTAGTAGTATCCAAGTTATTATGAGTAAGCATTATTATATCGCAAAGATATGAATCCATAAAAATCGATATAGTTATATTCTTAGACTATTAAATTTACCGCCAAATTTAAAAGCAGTATAATTAAATATAGCCTGTAGACGTTTAAAATAAGTATATTTATCCGTGGCTAATTTATAGCCTTCTTTGGCAATATTCTCTCTTTCGGAGTCATTTTTTAAGTAATAATCTATTAAGTCTAAAAGCTCATTACTATTACGATATATTAAGACATTTTTTTTATTCTCAAATAACTCTTCAAAACCGTTATTTTTAATATAATTAGTAAGTAATAACGTTCCGCAAGACATAATTTCAAAAATTCTCATATTAATATCATTGGAAATGGAATAATTAAATCCTATTTTGGAAGAGCTATAAATTTCGCTCATTTTTCTAAAATCCGCTCCACCTAAATAACTACAAGGATAATTCTTTCTGATAAGATCTATTAATTTTCCCCGTGGAAATTTACGGGCTTCTGAACCTACAAAACCAACATCATATTTTTTGACAATAGCTATCTTTTTATGAATTTGAGGATCGCAACCCAAAGGAACCCATTGAACATCTATTTTTAATTCTCTTTTAAGCTTTTCTTGACCTTCTTTCTGGGCACAAAATATAATATCATAATGCTTAACTTGTTGTTTGATCCTACGGTAGGGTTTCTTAAGATGGGTATCTACAGCGTAAAATATTGCGGGACGTAACTTATCGGAAATGTCATATTTATAATCGCCATGATCAATACGAAAGTAAAGATCATAACCAAAAGGTATTTGTTCAGCAGCACTGGTCCAGAAATGAGTACAATTTATACTACTTTCTTTTAATACTCTTTCGATATAAGCGCCTAAAGTAGAGTCGTTCTCTTTATTATAGATTAATGCTAATCTCATAAGTATTCAAAAATTTTAAGAAGCCAACTTAATCTATTTCGGCAAGTCTGACAGTAATAGGCCCGATATTAGTAAATATTTTTATCAGAAAAGGAACTTTTTGGGGTTTATCGATAAACCAAACCGTAAATTCGGAAGAATGCCTAAGGCTATTATTTCTTCTCTGGACCTTTCCTTTTAAGATATAAGCTTTAAATATATTATTACCAACAGTTATGGTTTTTTCTTCAACAATTTTTCCGTAAAAGCGGTAATTTTTCTGATTAGTATTAATATTTAAATCAATGGTTTTGCCTAAGGTTAAATCTTGCCGCATAAGATAAAATAAAAGCGATAAAGGGTCGTGAGTCTCGGCTAAAATTTCTCTTTCTTCGCCGTCTTTCTTCATAATATGCTTTATCTGGTCATAGATAATGCTCTTTTCTTCTTTGGTTTCGCCGCCGACACTAACTTTTTCCATAAACTTTAAAGTATAAAATTTATCGGTATCAATAAAAGAATGGACTTCAGCTTCTATTTTATTACCTAAAAAATTGATGAGAGAATTCGACCAAGCAATAGCTTTTACATGATAGGCCTCCTCTTTACCAAAATCTTCTATACCGTTATTCTCCACAACTCCTGCACCGAGAGGCATAAAACCAGCATAACTGACTTTAAAGATAATTTTATCGGCTGTCTTACCGATAATAAGATTTTTAAGAATAGTTTTGGGGTGGCTAATATATAGACCTGCAAGATAAGATACGCCTATTAGCAGAATAACTAACCAGAAAATTAATTTGAACCATCGCATAAAATATATTTTATTGCTTACAAGTCGTTGAATTCTTTATTATTTCATGAAATGGTGAAAATTCAACTAAAACTTTATTCAGCCTAGTTTTAGTTTAAAACTCGAATAAATGAAGAATAGTCTATGGCAATTTTGGAAGCTGGGGTTTTGCTATGACTTCATAAACATCTATAGGCCCGCTTTTCTGAATACATTTCATATCAGCCGGGCATACTTCAGCAGGAAAACTTCTTACGAATTTTAAGCCGGAATTTCGGGGAATTTTTTTAAGTTCTTCTATCCAATCAGTGATTTCGGTATCTAAGTAGTATTGGCGATGGACTAAAACATACTTTACCCCCAGCCATTTTAAAACTGAAGTAGCATATCTGTTGGATAGCTTAGTAATTGTTTTAGCTATCTTGTTAGGATAAGTTCCAGGGACCGTGGCGTTAATAATGGGATGATTATGAAAAGTCTGGTAGAATTTATACATCTCGCTAGGTAAATCGATATCTAAAGGATATTCAGCAATTATAAATTCGCCAGGCTCATTTTTTAACCAATAATAAACTGCCGGTGCTTTGGATACATCAATAACTTTATAAGGCGGCCAAGTCCAAAATTCAAACAAAACTAGGCTGTAAAATAAACTAGCGGTTAAAGATTTTACGACCTTGCCCTTAAATCTATCAAGAATAAATTTTAACCCATATCCAGCTAATACTGCTACCGAAAACATAACTATCGCTCCAAAACGGCAATAAGCTCTAAACATCGGTAAAATTTTATACATAAAAAATGAAGGCATAAAAATTTTAAGTGATCGGATTTGCCACCAGGGAGGTTGTGAAAATAACCAGGAAACCAGTAATAATAGGACAAAAAAACCGATATAAGGCTCTTTTGATACCGCACTTCTTTTGTGCTTTGATCTTCTCCATAATTTTATAGCTATGAAAGCTAAAATAAGCGCAAACCAGCCCAGATAAAGAGTATGCTCGGTAAAACTAACTCCGTATAGTGATGAACCCACAAATCTTTGAGTAAAATTGCCAAATAAAGGATGACTAACGGGAGGTAGAAAATAACTTAAGGGCCGGGCTGACTGGATAAACAAATCCTCAAAAGGCCGATAGTAGGGATTAAAAGCCGAAGCTGAGCTTTCGCCTTTAAAAATAACATTTTTAAAAATAGTATAAAACTGCGGAACAAGCAGAAGGCCAGTAATTAAAACTAAAAAAACTATGCGCTTTATATAACCTTTATTATCTTTTCGGTTAACTAAGAGATAAGATATAAAAGTTATACCGATTATAGTTGAATAATAAGTAACATCAAAATTAAAAGTAGTAAATATAATACTTAATATAAAGATGATTTTTATCTTTAGGGTATTATCCTTTTTAAGTTGTAGCGCGCTCCATAATAAAAGTGGTATTGGCCAAAGATAAGTTTCTCCTAAATGCTGCCAGGAACGGACAAACATATAAGGAGAAAAGCCAAAAATAATACCCGATAAAATAGCTGCCAGACGGTTTTTAGTTAAAAACTTGGACAATAAATAAGTAAAAAAAGCTGTTAATAAAAAATTAATAAAAACTTGAATATTGTAAGTAAGAATTGGAGTAGTAAATAAGGAAAGAACTAATCCCATTAAAAACCATAGATATCCAATAGGTTTATTAGTGTAAAAATCTATCCCAAAAGGATGAGCAATAAGGTCAGTCTGTTTGATAGAGGTATTATTAGCTAGAGAAGCCTTTATCCGCCAAGCGTCCCAACTTATAGTGTAAGATTCATCAGTAGAAAAAAAACCGGGAAGATAAGAATTAAAATTTATCATCAAAGGAAAAGTAAACAAACAGAATAATAAAATAAAAAAAAAGAGAACCACGAAATTTTTCATACAATTAAAGAATTTGAATTTGTTTAAAAGTCTCGTCAAATATCTTATCGGCTAAGCAATATTTTCTAAATTCTTCTAACCCTTTCTCGTATAATAAATAATTTTCCTTAGATTTAAATATCTGCTTAACCGCAGCTATAAAATCGTTAATATCATAACTGATAACTTCTCCGGCTTTTAGCTTGTAAATTAGATCCGATACATAAGGACCTCGTGTAATAATAATCGGTAATCCTAAAAGGGCGTATAGCTTAGGTTTACCAGGATCAGCATATAAAGAATTATCGTCTTCTTCGTTGGTCCAAGTTGCTAAACCAGCCATACAGGTAGATAAAATGTCATAAACCTTCTCTTCATCTTTTATAAAGCCGTGAAAAATAAACCTATCTTCCACTTTGAATCTTTGTGCCAATTCTTTCAAAGGTAAAAAATAAGGGCCGTGACCGATAACTTTGACTTTTATCTCGGGGAACTGCTTTATTAATTCTGGCATTGCTTGGATAACTAATTGCAATCCCTGGTTTTGTGATAATGTTCCGATGAAACCTAAAGTCCAACGTTCTCGTTGCTCAAAGGGACAATCTCTTTGAATATTGCTACTATAGCCCAAAGGAACAATTAGACTCTGATAACTATCAGGTTCTATTTTAGCATAACGAAAACGCCCCTTTTTGATTTTCGGCGATATCTCCCAAATAATATCAGCCTTCTTAATTAGCCAAGCATCGATATAGCGGTAAATAATATTAATTAGACTGTCGAAATTAACTTTTTTTTGCCGGGGATAATAATCGATACAGTAGTATATTACCTTTTGGACATATCCCATTTTTTTTAGAATTATCCCTAATAAAGAAGAAAAAGTGGCTACGCCGATAAAAACATCAAATTTTTGTCTTAGGCGCCGGACTGAACTAAAAACAATGATAACGTATAAAAGAAAAGAAAATACCATTAAAGGTTTATTCCAACTGTAAACTTTTTTTATAATAAAGCTCGGTAGAAAAAACTCTTTTTTCTTGAGGTTGTTATCATAGCTAGTACAACGAGCCTCGTTATAAGAAGCAAAAGGGCTCATAAAGCCAATGACTGCTAAATGCCCGGCTCTTTCTTTAAGATAATCTTCCAAAGTTTCGGTGCGGCTGGTCTTTAACTGGCCAACTAATAAAAATTTAAGATTTTTTAAATTTGTCATAAACTCTCTTAGAAATAATTACTCCATCTTTCGGCTCGGTGATTAAGAACAAAATCGAAAAATAATCTTAACTTTTCCGATCTTTTTAGCATCATACTTACTATCTTGGAATCGCTAACTTTCCTGGTAGATTGAATTTTTTTTCTTTTATAAAAAGTATCGCTTAAATTTTCTAAATTCCACTTTAGAGCTTTTAACCCTGAATTAGCGATATCAAACTTTCCTATTAAGGTAAAGAATATTATCTCAAGCAACAAAATAAAAAGATAGCTGGGAAGAATCAAAATAAGATAACCTAAAGAATAATTTTTAAGTAAAGTTCTTAGAGTGTTTCTTTCCGAAAGGTATCTTTTGGCGGCCCGGTTATGGCTTTTGGATAGAGTGGCGCTCACCCGATGGTACAAAAAGGCTTTCGGTTCTACTACTACTTTAAAACCGGCTAAATGCGTCCGCCAACAAAGATCGATATCATCAGTTAAAGTAAGATAATCAGGGTCAAACCCTTCAACTAAAGAAAGTAAATCTTTTCTTATAAACATTGCTCCGCCGAAAGAAAAAAATACTTCGCTAAAATAATCGTATTGTCCAATGTCTCTTTCACCTATTCCTCGTGAAGCCGGAAAGCCAAAAATATCGATATCTGCTCCTACACTATCAATCTCAGAAGTAAACTCTTCTTCTTTTATTCGTAACATCTTAACGGTACAAATACCAATACTACTGTCTAGTTCGCAACAATTAACCAGATGATCTAAAATAAAAGGATCTAACTCCATATCGTTACTGATCCAGAAAAGATATTTACCCTTGGCCTTATCTATAGCAACATTACTACCTTGGGCTGTGCCTAAGTTAGTTTTGTTTCTTATAACTCTAAACTCGGGGTATTTTTCTTCTACGAATTCGGCGCTTCCATCTACTGAAGCATTATCAACGATTATAACTTCATAATTAGGGTAACTAAGATTTTTAAGACTTGGCAGGTATTTCTTAAGGAGCTCTTTCCCGTTCCAGCTGACATTAACTATGCTCACTAAGGGAAATTTATTATTATCAATTTTTTCCACTTATAAAAAATAATTTTAAACAACAAGAATATAGTTAAATTTATTTTCGCTTCAACTGCTTACTTATCCAATTATAAGTATGCTGCAAGCCTTCTTCTAAGGTTATCTCGGGCTCCCATTTAAGCACTTGGCGTAATTTAGTATTATCGCTATTTCTACCTCTTACTCCTTGGGGTTTGGTTAAATCATATTTTTTAGTTATCTTCTTATTGGCTATTTTAGCAACTATGTCTACCAGCTCATTTATAGTTATCAACCTATCTTGCCCTAAATTAAGAGGTTTAGTATAATCCGATTGCATCAGACGATATATGCCTTCTACACAGTCGCCAATATAACAATAAGAGCGCGTCTGCTGGCCATCTCCCCAAACTTCTATGGTATCTTCTTCTTTAGCTAAAGCAATTTTTCGGCAAATAGCTGCCGGTGACTTTTCTCTGCCGCCTTCATAAGCTCCTAAAGGACCAAAGATATTGTGGAAACGAACCACATGGGTTTTAAAACCATGATCTTCGGTATAATACTGACAGGCTAATTCCGAAAATAACTTCTCCCAGCCATAGCCTGGTTCGGCATCAGCCGGATAAGCATCTTCTTCTTTGAGGTTTTTTGCCGCGGTAACTTTCTGCAAGTACTGCGGATAAACGCAAGCTGAACTGGTATAAAGATAATTCTTAACCTTAGCCCGATAAGCTGCTTCCAGCATATGTAAATTTATCAAAGCGTTATTACGTAAAATAACGGCATGAAAAGCGCTGATATAGCCAATACCACCCATATCTGCCGCTAACTGATAAACTTCATCTATTCCTTCGCAGGCTTTTTGACAATTTATAAACTCCCGTAAATCCAATAGCTTAAAATCATCGGCGCTAGTCTCTTCATATTCAGGCTGTTTTATATCCACCCCTCTAACCCAATAGTTTTTGCCTTTTAAAAATTTAACTAAGTGGTGGCCGATAAATCCCCCAGCACCAGTAACTAAAACTTTTTTATTACTTTTCATAATAAATCTCTCCTTTAATATAACCCTTCACCTAAATATTTTACTGTTCTTTTTATCTTCTTATCTTTTAGAAGTCCCCAGCAATCTAAAATGCAAAGCTCTTTTTTTAACGAAGAGAAATCTATCTTTTTAAACTCTTTCCAAGGCGTAGTAATCAAAAGGATATCGCTTTTATCGGCACAGTCTTGGCTGTTTTTAGCATAAGTTACGGCATCGCCAAAAACGCCTCTGGCAGCTTCTAAAGCGCAAGGATCATAAACTATTATTTTATAACCTTCATTAATAAGAAGTTCCACTATATCTACTGCCTGGGAATCTTCTATTATAGCGGTGTGGGGTTTATAAGATAAACCTAAAACTCCTATTAAAACTTTTTCTTTTACTTTTTTATTTTTAACAATTAATTTTTTTACTAGGTTTTCAATTCGTCTTATCTGGTCTCTATTAACTTCATCTACTGTCTCGGCTAATTTGGCTTTCTCTCCTAATTTACGGGCAAAAGCCGAAAAAGCTACATTATCTCTGGGAAAACACGGCCCGCCATAACCTAGGCCCGGCTTTAAATACTTCTGGCCAATACGAGAATCTAAACCTATGGAACTGGTAATAATATGGGCATCGGCACTGCAAACTTTCTCACAAATTGAAGCTAAAGAATTAGCATAGGTTATCTTCATAGTGATATAACAGTTTAAAGATATTTTGGCTATTTCAGCGCTTACGGCATTCATTCTGGCAAAGCGAGGTTTATTTTCGCAAACCTTAAGATAAATATTTTCTAAAATTCGGCCGTCTTCTTTATTTGTTTCTCCTATCAAAATAAAATCCGGATTTAAAAAATCATGGATTACGCTTCCTAAGGCAATGAATTCCGGATTATAAGCTAAGCCAAAACCTTTACCGCAAATTTTGCCTGATTTCTCTTCTAAGATAAACTTAGCTACGTGTTCGGTAGTACCCGGCATAACAGTAGAAGTAATAACTACTAAGTGGCGTTGCTTCTTGTCTTTTAAAATTAGCCCTATTTCTCTTAATGACTCTTCTAACTGTTCGTTAGAAAAGGAGCCGTCGGCTTCCGAAGGTGTAGCTACTACAATAAAAGTAACTTCGGAATTTAAAATTGCTTCTTTGTAATCAGTAGTCAATCTGATATTTTTTTTATTTTTTAAAAGCAATTTTGTTAAACCAGTCTCCTGGACCGGATTCTGACCCTGACTAATCATATTCACTTTTTTAGAGTCGATATCGATGCCGATAACTTTATATTTCTTAGCAAAACAAGCTGCCATGCATAAGCCAAGCTTTCCTAATCCTACCACTGATACCGCCTTAACTATACTCATTAACATACCTCCTAGATATTTGGGCTAATTTTTTGGCATAATTTTCCCAGCTGTATTGCTTAGCTACCTGCCAAATTTTTCTGCTCATCTCTTCAGTCTTCTCTTCATCCGAAAATATTTTACCGATATATTCTATCATTTCTTCAAAATTATTGGCTTGGGGAAAATAACCGTGCTCTCCGTGTTTAAATAAGTCAGTAACTCCTGAACCGCTAGGGATTATTGTCAGACAACCGCAGGCTGCTGCTTCTAGAGACTGCATCCCAAAAGCCTCATGCACAGTATGCACATGGACCATGGATTTGCTGGCCAACCTTGTAATCATCTCTTCGTCTAAAGGCCCTAATAATTGGACTCTTTCTTCTAACTTTCTTTTTTTAACTTCTTCTTTAAAATCTTTTAATAACGCTTCAGGGTGCCAAAATCCGCCGATAGTTAATTTTATACTCTTATCTTCTAACCTATCTAAAATATCTAAAAATATCTTGGGGATATTACCGATATCCCAACGGTCATAAGTTAAAATTACCCGTTCTCGTTGAGAAAATTCCGGAAATTTATCATTAATTAAACAACCCGGATACAACAGCTCTAGCGGTTTATTGGTCAGAGTTTTGAAATACTCATGATGAAATTTTCCGCTGGTAATAATACCATCGGCTTTAGAAAAAGCAAACTTATCTAAAATTTTTGCTCCTAAATAAAGCAAAAAATACTTCCATCCTAAGCGATTCTTGTAAATCTTCTTAGCGGTAAAAGTGGCCGGGTCCCAGACTAAAAGTAAAAAAGGAACTCCGTAATGAGTTTTAATATTACGAGCGGCAAAAGTACTATACTGGCAATGAGCAATTATCAAATCGAATTCTGCTCTTTTAATAGCGCGATAAGCAAAAAACCAGCTTGCGATATGGTGCAAAGAAAAAAAAGACATTCCGGGAAACTTAAAGTTTATCTTCTGAACCCATTTGGGAAATTTCGGGAAAAGATATCTTATTTTTACGCCTTTAAGGTGAGAATCATAATGTTCTTTATGTTTTTGCCAATGGTCTTTTTCTATTATTACTAAAGCTTCGGCTTCTATGCCTAATTCTTTCAATTTTCGAATAGGCCAGCCAATCAGTTTTGGCGCACTTCCCGGGGCTATTTCATCTACTAAAATACCTATTTTCATTAAACTTTAATTTCTCCTTCTATTCTCCAGAATTTTTGATTTTTTTTAATCCACTCATACTCTCTCTTTATACCTTCTCTTAAAGATAATTTCGGACTCCAGTCTAAATCTTTTTTTGCTTTCTTGTAAGATAAAACCATCTTATCTAATTCCGAAGGTATTCTTTTTCTTTCCGGCATAAACCGGGAAGCTTTTCCTTCTGCTACCTCTTCAAAAATAGGCTGACAATCTAAACCTGCTACCTGAATAACTATCTTAGCCAGTTCAGAAATACTGGTTCCTATCCCAGTAGAAACATTATAAACTCTATGGCCTTTGATATTATCTTTGAGCAATAAATTATTCAATTTAACTACATCTTTAACGTAAGTAAAATCTCTTAACTGTTCTCCTTTACCAAAAACTACCGGGGCTTTACCCTGTAAAGCTCGGATTAGAAACATCGTTAAAACTCTGCCTAACCACTCTCTTTCTCCATAAATTATAGCGTATCTTAAATCGAAAATATCGATATTGTGGCGTTGGTGATAAATAGCGGCATATTTTTCAGCTGCTAATTTACTGACCCCGTAAGGCCAGTTAGGATTTTTGGGATGTTCTTCATCCTGGGGTATATAATTAGCTTGACCGTAAACGCAAGCCGAAGAAGCATTAATTACTTTCTTAACTTCGTTTGCAACCGCCGCTTTAAAAACATTCAAAGTACCGATAGTATTTACCTCTAAATCCGCTATCGGATCGTCCAAACATTTAAATATTTCTAACTGTGCTGCCTGATGAGAAATTATATCGCAACCTTTGGCTGATTTTTTTAGGGTTTCGTAATCTAAGATATCGGCTTCGATAAGTTCTATATCATCAATTACCGCTGAAAGATTTTCCCTTCTTCCCGATGAAAAATTATCATAAACGGCTACGCGGTATCCTTCTTTTAATAAATCTTCGATAATATGAGAGCCGATAAACCCCGCCCCACCGGTAACTAAAATTTTTTCTTTCATAAAGATTTTCCTTTTAATAAATCTTTAATCATGTTTCTTCCTTCCAGAGTAGTTAAAGTCAAATAAGAGTAAGTTATAGCCTGAAAAAAACTTACTATCGGATGGTATAACCAAAAAATGTTCTTATCTCTTAAAAGAAGATATAAGCTATGGACTAAAGAAAATACCGGCAAAATACTATAGACAACCCAAAAAATTAGTTTTAGCTTAAAATTCTTATCCATAACCCAACCTAAATTTCTGGTTTTTCTTTGGGCAAGAAAGTGGCTAAGGTAATTTCTCTTCCATTTTCTAATCCATTGCCTTAAAGACTGCACATGATGATGAACTACTAATAAATTAGTAAAATATACTACCTTGTTATTGCCTTGCTCGATTAACTCTTGAAATACATCATTATCTCCTAAGAAACCTTCTTTAAGAATAATATCTTTGACTAAAGAAGTTCTATACACCAAACCATTAGCTCCCCAGATGAGAGGCCGGTCTTTCTCAACTTCAAAAATATAGCAATCTTTATTGTTAATCACTTTCTTTAAAGCTTTTTTTTGGTAATATCGGCTATTTTTATTAATACAAAAAGAAAGCGGATCGTTCTGAACCAACTCGTAGTATTTATTTATAGAAGAATCAAAATCCGAAGAAATCATTCTGCACCAAAGAGTTGATATCTCTTTATCTAAAAGAAAAATCTGATTAACAGTTCTAAGCCAATCTTTTCCCACTAAATCATTATCAGCGGCAAAAATAACCAAAAGCTCACCGCTAGCTTCTTTAGCTGATATTTTAGCTCCAAAATCAGCTAATCTTTTAGGATTGAAAAGTACTTTCACAAATTCATATTGAGAAGCTATTTTAACTGTTTCATCGCTAGAGCCGCCATCGACTAAGAGGACCTCTATTTTTTCTTTAGGATAATCTTGTTCTTTTATGCTATCAAGACAACGCTTTAAGCGCTGAGCTTCATTATAAACCGGAAGAGAAAAGCTGAATTTTAAATACTCCATTCTATTTTATAAACTTGATTAAACTTCTGATATCGGAAATTATCTGATCAGGTTTTTCTTTAACTAATAATTTTTTTTCTCTTATTCCGCAAAGTACGGCTATAGACGTAATTTTTGCTAACTTAGCAGCCCTGATATCTATTTCAGTATCGCCTATTATTATCGACTCTTCATCGGAAGACAAATTTTGCTTGATTAACTTCGCTTTACAAAGCCAACCGTAATTTTTGGTGTTTTTACAATAAATTACCTTATCAAAATACCAATCTAACCCTAAATATTTTAGCTGCCAAAGTAAGTTACTTTTGGACTGCCGTAAAGAAATCAAATAAAGGGAGTTTTTCTTTCTTAAGGTAGCTAAAACTTTTTTTACTGTACATTGTAATGTGTCCAACTTAAGATATTTTCTTTTTTCAATATTACTAAACCACTTTCTCAAGAATATCTTTTCGTTTAGATTTAAACCGGCTTGCTTAAAAATATTTTTCCAAGGTTTCTTTTCTCTTTTAAAAGACCAGAAGATATCTTTGGAAATCTTACCAGCTCCAGTAATATCTATAAATACCTTATAGTATCTTTTAGAAACATCTAGAATCGGGCCGTCTAAATCAAAAAATATCCTCACAAAAATATCTTGGTATTATTTCTGAAAATAAACCTCTTCCCAATACCTAAGCATGAAGAAATTATCTTTGAATTCTAACTCCTCTGACGATAACTTCTTACTCATCTGCATTTTGATGAGTAATAAAGGTATGTTTACTCCGGCATTAACAGTTAAAGGTAGACCAGCAGCGAATTTAGGGTTAACTTCGATTAAATAGAATTCATTATTTTTTTCGATAAATTGGATATTACCAGGCCCTGTTATAGCGAATTTTTTAGCTACTTTAGCTGCTAATTTCATTAATTTAGAATTTTTAACTGTTCGACCTTTATAAATCTGACCGGATTTAACCATTATTCTTTCTCGAGGTATGGCTTGCAGAATTTCTCCTTTAGGAGAAGCTACGATATCCACGGTATACTCTTTACCTTCTATTTTTTCTTGCCAAATGTATTCCTTTATATTAATAGATAAATTAACTAGTTGTTTTTTATCGTTAATAAAATAAAGCCCCTGGCTACCCCTACCTTTTAAAGGTTTAATAATACCGGAAGAATCAAAATCTATATTGGCTCTTGAATCGAACCCCATACGGGCAGTACGTGGACAGAGAATATTATTATCTTTACAGAACTGGTAAGTCTTCCATTTATCTTGAGCTAATTCAATGGTCGAGGAATCGTTTACTAAAACCTTTGTTTTCCCGAAATTATTTTTTTGTCTAGCAAAGACCGGTAATTCTTCGTCGATTATCGGAATTATAAGAAAAATTTTTTCGTTTTTACATAAACCTTGCAATTGTTTTAAAAAAGCTGGATCGCTAGTAGAATTGACCTTGTAATACTTATCGGATAAATAGAACCCCGCCGAAAGTTCGTCCATATCAATGCCGACGATTCCTATATCTAGCTCTTTTTGTTGGCGTAAAGCTTTGATTACCGAAACTGCCGGAGCAGAACCAGCACTGGTAACTAAAACATTAACTTTTTTAGGTTTCATTTATTACTTAATACTTATTAATTTTCCCTTAGACCTTAAAGATTTTTTGGCTGCTTCTAAAACCTTTACTCCTAATAATCCTCTTGCTAAAAAATTATTAGCTGATTGTCTTTTACGGATACAATCGATAAAATACTGACTTTCGGACAATAAAGGCTCTTTTACCTTTAATTTAGGCAGAGAAACTTGCCCATCCTTGATAATCATTTTAAATTCTTCAAAAGTATGATAAGGACGTTCGTATTTTCTCTTCATTACCCGTTTATCATAAATTCTTATAGGATGTAGATAGTCCAAATCATTGAACATTAGCATTTTTTTATTGCCGACTAACACTATTTCTCTTATCTTTCGGGGATCAAGCCAACTTACATGGATATGAGCTACTATATTATCGGGATAAAATAAGGTAATAAAACCGACGTCTTCGATGTCAGGCCTTAAGTAAGGAAAGCCATCGGCCTTAACTTTTTGCGGCGTTTTAGCTAAAATAAAATTAAAAATAGAAATATCATGCAAAGCTAAATCCCAAATAGCATTAACATCATTTCTTATCGGACCTAAATTAGTCCGGCGAGAATACAAATAATAAAGTTTACCTAAAGATCGGCTTGAAATATATTTTTTAATCTCTTTTATCCCGTCATGATGTTCAAATATGTGTCCGGGCATGAGGACTTTTTTTTGCTCCTTAGCCAACTTAGCTAACTCTTCGGCTTCCTTGACGCAAATAGTAAGAGGTTTTTCTACTAATACGTGTTTGCCCCAAAGTAAAGCCTTTTTAACCAAGGAATAATGAGTTTTTGCCGGTGTAGCAATGATAACCGCGTCCAACAAAGTATCTTTTATAACTTCTCGGCTATCCGAAGTAATTCCAAGATAAGGGTATTTATCTTTTATGAAGTTTAATTGTTTTTCATCGGAATCACAAATACACTTTAAAGATATGCCTTTTATCCTCTGAAAGGAGCGAATATAGTTAGGTCCCCAGTGGCCGCAACCGATAATACCAATACTAATATTTCCTTTAAGCATAAAAATTCTTTATCAAGCTAACAATTTTATCTATTTCTGCCTCGGTTAATTCCGGATACATCGGCAAGGATAAAATTTCTTTAACTATATTTTCAGTGACCGGAAAATCTTCCTTATGATAGCCAAGATGTTTATAAGCCTCTTGAGAATATATCGGAACCGGATAATGAATTCCGCACTGTATATCGTAAGATTTAAGATATTTTAGTAAATTGTCTCTTTTTTTGGTCCGGATTACATAAAGATGAAATACACAGGAATCGTCGTCATCAATAACCGGAAAGATTAAATCTCCTATACCTTTAAGTTTTTTATTATAAATTTTAGCGTTATTAAGGCGCTTTTTATTCCACTCTGCTAAGTATTTCAGCTTAACGTTTAAGACTGCGGCTTGAATAGTATCTAGACGGTGGTTATAACCAATTCGATTGTGATAATATTTCTTGGGAGAGCCGTAATTTCTTAAACTGATTAAATCTTCATATACTCTTTTATCAGAGGTCACGATGCATCCGGCATCACCGTAAGCTCCTAAGTTTTTCCCGGGATAAAAAGAAAAACAGCCTGCAATACCAAAAGAACCGACTTTTCTGCCTTTATACAAGGCTCCATGAGCCTGAGCCGCATCTTCAACTACTTTTAAATGGTATTTATCGGCTAAACTAGATAACCTTTCCATGTCTACTGCCCGTCCGTAAAGATGAACCGGCATAATTGCTTTGGTCTTAGGAGTAATTTTCTCTTCGATTTTTTCTAAATCCAAATTAAAGGTCTTAGAATCAATATCAATTAATACTGGTTTGGCGCCGGTATAAGAAATAGCAAGAACTGTAGCTACAAAAGTATTAGCAACGGTTATGACCTCATCGCCCGGTCCAATTCCTAAAGCTAATAAAGATAAAAACAAAGCATCGGTGCCGGAGCTTACGCCTACGCAATAATCCGAGTCGCAAAAGCAAGAAAAAGATTCTTCGAATTTGCCTACCGCCTCACCTAAAATGAAATCGCCTTTTGATAAAACTTTATCAATCTCAAGCTTTATTTCATTCTTAATCGTATTATATTGCGCCGTTAAATCTACTAATGGAATCATAATTTTGCTAATTGCTTTTCATTATCTTTAATCCACCGGTAGATATCTTCTAATATCAGCCGAGCAGTTTTTTTAGGCTGCCAATCCAATTGAGAAGTTACTTTTTTATTATCAGTGATATAAATAGCTAAATCGGCCGGTCGGGTATCTTTTTTAGCTGTTATATTAATTTTATTTCCGCTAATCTCCTCGCAAAGCTGGGTAGTTTCTTTTAAAGAAAGGCTGATATTCTTTCCTCCTCCGACATTATAAATTTGACCGTTAACCTTATCTAGAGAATTTATCTGGATATCGATAAGCTCGCAAAAATCATCGATATGTAAAAGATCTCTTACCTGGCGTCCTTCTCCGTCAAAACCAATATAATGAAGAGGCCTTTTAAAATAATGGGCTAACATCCATAAAGAAAAAACCCCTTGTTCTACCTTGCCAAACTGCCAAGGGCCGCTGATAACGCCACACCTATTAATTACGCCTTTTAAGTCGTACATATTAATATATTCTTTTAAAATTATTTCCGAACATAATTTGGTGGCGCCGTACATCGAACGCATCCCCTCCAAGGGAAAATCTATATCTATTCCTTCGCTAGACCAACCGCTGATTTCTATGCCTTGATCATTTTGCCAGTTAAATCTGGTATCCTCTTTAATAATCCTAAGGCTGTTTATCTTATCGTAAGGATAGATACGACTGGTAGAAATAAATATGACATCGGCTTTTTTTTCTCGCGCTGATTCAAAACAATTGATTGCTCCTAAAAGATTAGTATCCAGTAGATAACGTGGACTTTCCTTATAACCGGCTAATACCGAAGGTTCAGCCGAACACTCGATTAGTAAATCTATCGAAGTTATTTTAGCTAAATCTTTGGGCTTACGGACATCGCCTTTGATAAATTCAACCCCATTTTCCTTTAGCCTCTTTACATTAAGTTCTGAACCCCGTCTAATTAAATTATCTAAAGAAATTATTTTAAGATAAGGGTATTTTTTCTTTAAATATACTGCTAAATTACTACCTACAAATCCGCAACCGCCGGTTATTAGTACTTTTTTATATTTAATACTCACCAAATTCTCCTTTGGAACAAATCTCCTCCATAATTTTATAGATATCGTAAGTATAATCCCAATCTGGATAGTGAGACTTAAACTTATCGATATTGGAAATATACCAGATATGATCTCCCTTTCGGTTTTGGTCAGAATATGCTATTTTTGCTTTTTTCTTGAGTGTCTTCTCAAAGTATTCCAAGGCTTCTTTTATAGAGATATTGGAGTAACGGCTGCCGCCGATATTATAGACTTCGCCGCTACGCGGTTTCTGATAAAAATGCCAAAAGGCATTAACCAAATCAAAAGAATGAATATTGTCCCTTACCTGCTTACCTTTATAACCATAAATGGTATAAGGCCGCTCGATAGCTATACATTTAGCCAAATAAGCTAAAAACCCGTGTAATTCAGCGCCTTTATGTAAAGGACCGGTAAGACATCCTCCTCTAAAAGATACTGTCCTTAGCCCAAAATATTTTCCGTACTCTTGGACTAAAATATCAGCCGCTAATTTAGAAGCTCCAAAAATACTATGTAGAGAATAATCTATAGACATACTTTCATCAATACCCCTAAAGAAAGGATGTTCTTTAGGCAATTCCCAACGGGTTTCTGTCTCTATTAAGGGTAATCTATTAGGAGTATCTCCGTAAACTTTATTAGTAGAAGTAAAGATAAATACGGCCTGGGGAGAGTATTTTCTGTAATTTTCCAGTAAATTTATAGTGCCGTTAGCATTTATTTCAAAGTCGGTAAAAGGTTCTTTTGCTGCCCAATCATGAGAAGGCTGAGCAGCAGTATGAATTATAAGTTCAAACTTATATTTTTTAAAAATACTTTCGATTTTCTTTTTATCTCTAATGTCGGTGTCTAAATGTTGATATTTATCTTTAAAGTTACTTTTGAGATTTTTCTTAATCTCTTTAGTACTGGCTTCCTGGCCAAAAAAATAAGCCCGCATATCATTATCAATGCCGATAACTTCAAACCCTTTATTGATAAAGAATTCTACCGCTTGAGAACCTATTAATCCTGCAGAACCGGTAATTAAGGCTGTTTTTGTTTTTTTCATCCGACCGAATAAATACCCTTATATTTGAGCGTTGATATCCTTTTTTGTTTTTACCATAAGGAGTAAGAAAATCAAGGAAATAACTGCAAACAATAATACTATATACAATATTACCTTTAAACTAGGATGGTAAATATAGACGGCTATGGTTTCAAATATAGTTAGAATTAAAAGAGGTAATACAAATTTTAAATTATGTGTTGCTAATAAATAGTTTATTATTATCCAAGATAAAGCATAAAAACTCATGGCCAAAGCAAATAAACCGGTCAGACTTTCGATGATAGAGTTAAATTTACCGGTTAAAATTTTTAATAAAAACTCCGGAAAAACAAAAGCTGTAAAGGTAAATAATCCACAGAATAGACCTCCTAATACCAAAGATTTTTTTAAGAACCTCAAAGGAATACCATTAGTTACATGAGCATTAGTGCTTTTAGGTAAAATTACTATGGCTAAAGCCGATGGCAAAAAAAGAGCAATTTTACCAACCATTTGAGCTATAGAATAATAACCAGCATCTAAATCCGAAAAAAAATGCTTTACTAAAATAATATCTATGCTCGTCAAAAATGTAAAAGAAAGCATCGCTATCGACACCGGTAAAAAATATTTATATATAGGTACTAAACTTATCTTAGGCATACTTTCTTGACAAGTTAAACCAATATCTCTAAATAAGTGCGATACTAACAACAAAGAAATAAAAATCATAAATATCGGTCCGGCTAAATACCCCAGTAAACATCCCAAAATACTCCAGCCTAAGTACATTAATATCGTTCCGGTAAGCAATTTACCAAAGGTAGCAATTATACCTATAGCCGAATAAATTAAGAATTTTTGAAAACTCTGAAAGATAGAAGTTATCGGCGGCGAGAATAACGATAATAAAATTATCCAGCCGCAGATAAATACATATAGACTCTGGGTATTTAAAAATTTTGCTATTTGCGGCGAAAATACTGCAAAAAAGATAAAAATTAAGAAAGATACTAAAAATAATCTTTTAAAAAGTTTCTTTATAACTAAGGCTAGCTTAAAAAGATCTCCCCGGGCAATATATTCGGTAAAGAATCTGGTCAACGTCGTTCCTAAAGGAGAAATAGCCATAGAAGCAAACATAACAAAAGAGACCAAAGCATTAAAGGTACCGTAATCTTGAGGACTAAGTAACCTGACCGAAATTAAATGGTATAAAAGGTTAAATGCTCCTACTAAACTCGTTCCTAAAAAAACTATAGCCGCATGTAAAATAAATTCGTCTTTTATAAAAGCTTTTATTTTTGTCTTCATCTTCTTTTAAAATCCAATAAGTGCCCTATCACTTTTAGAAAGGCTCCTCCAAAATACTTGATATCATAGAAGTGGCGTATACTTAAAATTTTTCTAAAAATGAACTCGGGATTAAAACTAACCGAATACATGCTTTGAACTAACCCTAAAAGCTTAGCCGGTTCATAATCTAGTTTCATTACCGGATTCTTCATATCATAGTAAGACCAATCCAAATTATAAAGTAGTTCTTTTTCTTGGCATTCCTTAAATAAAAGAGTTCCCGGATAAGGAATAACTATTGTAGCCTGCATAGTATAAGCATAATCTTTTTTAAGCAGCCATCTTCCCAATGCCAGTGTTCTTTTGGCGTCTTCATAGCTTTCCCAAGGATAACCAAACATAATTGTAATATGGGGATATAGCCCAGCTAAACGGGCTTCTCTGCAGGATTGAATAATAGTTTCTACTTTTAAATTCTTATTAATTCTATTTAAAGTGCTCTGGTTAGCAGACTCTAATCCGAACAATAATAATCGAAAGCCAGATTTATACATCAATTTATATTGCTTTGTAGTAACGGCGCCGAAACGCATGTTGCAATCAAGATGGACTCTTTTATTTAACTCTCTTTTAATCATCCCCTGACAAAAGTCTTCGAGCCAATCTTTGACCGGAAAAGTCCCGGTATCATCCATAATCTCTTTTATGGAGTATTTATTTACTAGATACTCTATTTCTTCTAAGACGTTTTCTGCCTTTCTAGCTCTAAATTGAGTATAAAGCTGTGGCCAAGAACAAAAAGTACACTTATTCCACCAACAATCTCTCCCGCTCATAATATAAGTTCCGGGTTTACGGCGATAATTTCCGTTTTTGTAAGCGTATAATTTCCAATTAGTTAAATCTCTATCAATAAAAGGAAGTGAGTTTAAATCGTGATTGAGCTTAAATTCTCCGGTATTCTTAACTTCTTCTCCTTGCCGATACCAAATTCCTGGCTCTAGTTTAGCAGTTAGCGGATAGCGGTTAGCGGATAGATTAGTTTCTTTAAGAACATTGCATAAGTTAAGGAGAAGAAAATCATAATCTCCTCCGGTTAATATAAAATCAACTGCCGAGTTTTGGAAAGATTCTTTTGGTAAGGCTGTTACATGATCGCCAAATAAAACAGTTTGGAGTTTAGAGTTCGGAGTTCGTAATTTCTTTAAACTATTAATGATTTGCCATTGTTGCTGGATAATCGGTGTTTTGGTCTCCATAACTACCAAGTCCGGCTTTTCTTCTTTGATTATTTCTAGAAAACCAGCTTGAGAGATATTTTGGGCTATGCAATCAAGCCACTTAACTTTAAAACCGTTATTTTTAAGTAAAGTTGCTGCTTGTGCCGGTACTACCGGATAAATATAAGTTGGTTCTTTAAAATATTGAAATTGCCGGTTTTGGCCTAAAGTAGGGTAGCCTTTTTCGGAATTTAAAGGAGGAAAACAAATTAAAACCTTCATCTCTTCCCTAACCATAGTTTATCTTAATTCTATTACTTACTCTTTTTTGACAAAACTTTCATCTTAAGATATTACTAACGATGGATATAATAAGGCTTCTACTTCTGGGTCAGCCTAAGCCTCTCCGCCTTCAGCGGAGATTATATACATCTTTCTGTTCGTAAATACTGTGCTTAAATCACTATAGTCTATCTATAAACTGTATCATGCTACTCTTCGGGCATTTTTTTAGCTAATAAACCTTTTACGAAATAAATACCATAGGTAAGGTGAGTTAAAAATACTCCTATTATAACAAAAAATAGTAGTTTTACTTTAATTACTAATGGTTCTTTTTTTCTCAAAAATAAGCTAATGCTACTTAGCAATAGAATTGAAAAGTATAGAATCAACGTAAAAGAGTACAAATTACTATAACTGGCGTAATACAAACTGAATAAAATTCCACCTAAATTCCAAATCACAAATAAAGACGGTATAAAATATTCTATCTGTAGCGAGTTTTGGGGGTATTTTTTGGCAAAATAACCCCGGTGAAAAGCGTAATTTCTAATTTGGCGTAAGTGCTTTAGAAATAAAGGCCGACGGTGATGATATACCAATACTTTAGGATCATAAACTATTTTTTTAGCGGTTGTTAAAATCTTGTAACATAAAAAAGTATCCTCTCCCGGCCAAAAAGGTTTATCAAAACCGCCGATTTGGTTAAAGAGCTCTTTTCTTATTAAAAAGTTACAACTGGGAAAATCAAAAACTTCTCTTCTTTTTTGAGGTAAGTACCTAAAAGCATGATTGGCTGATACCAAAAAAGAAGAATAAACTAATCCGCTTGCCTGCTGTTTTATAGAATCATTCAAAGCTGTTACGGCTGGTCCACAGACACAACCAATATTATCATCTTCTTTAAAAATCTTAATTGCTTGTCTAAGCCAATCTTTATCGGGATAAGCATCATCATCTAAGAAAGCTAAAATATCTCCTTTAGCAAACTTTGCTCCGATATCTCTTTTTCTAGGAGGGGTAACTTTTCCGGTAGGAATTATCTTCGTAAGAGCTCGTCCGTTATCTGAAAAAAGACTTTTTTCTTGAGGATGATCTAAATCCGGTAAGATTATTATTTCATAATCTTCGGCTTTATAATCAAGCTTAAGACAATTACTGACGCACTCTTTTAAATTCTCGCAATAAGCCGCGACGGCGATGATAATCGATACGGTCATAATATCTTAGTATATACATACGGTACCAAATAGCTATAGTATCCCAAAGAGTAGTAAATATGGAGTTGATGCCGATACGACCAAAGGGACGTTGGCTGTCTAAAACAATCGGCGCTTCTACTAATTTAAAACCTAATTTATAAGAATTTACTAAAACCTCTAAGTCAAAAGCAAACTTTTTAACTAAAATTCTAGGGAAAACTGCCTCTAAGACTCTTCTTCTAAAGAGTTTTAAACCAGTTTGGGTATCATGACAAGGCAAATTAAAAAGAAGTCTGATAAAATAATAATATCCTAAACTTATAATTCTTCTATTGAAAGGGTAATCTACTTTAGAATTAGGGTGCATTTTTGAGCCGATAACGATATCAGCATCGTCTAAAACCATAATGTCATATAAAGTTTTGATTTGAAAAGGATGAAGGTCTAAATCAGCATCCAACCAAACTATCAAATCACCGCTGGCATATTTAAAAGCTTTTTTCAAAGCCCGGCCTTTGCCGAAGTTTTTCTGATTGCTATTAATAATTAAATTGGGAATTTCGGCTACAAGCTCTTGAAGGATTTTGGCGGTATCATCGCTAGAGCCATCATCGATAGCAATTATCTCATAATTACATCCTAAATTATCTAAAGTTCTTTTTACTTCTTCTAAATTATGCTTTATTCTTTTGCCTTCATTATGGACCGGAATTAGTATGGAAAATTTTTCTTTAGATCCTATCATCGTTTAAATAATTTCGCCCAGACCCATCGCTCCGCCTAATAAAAACCAAAATAGTACGGTATCTTGAACTCCTACGGTTATAACGGTACTAGAAAAAGCAAAAATTAGCATAGCTAAGATGCCTGCGGATAAACCTAATTGTACTGCTTGTATATCGTTGTTTGAGACTGTCTTTAATAGCTTAAAGGTATTTTTGAAAAAAATAATAAAAATACTAAGAAAAGCTATTAGACCTAATAAGCCTATTTCCGAAAGCGCCTCTAGATAGGTATTATGAGCATGCAGATGTATAAAACTTTCGGAATAGCCAGTGTGAGGGCTATAAATATAAAGTAATTTTTCATACAGGCCTAAGCCAGCGCCAAAAATCGGAAAGTCCTGAAAAATTGCTATAGCTGTACTCCATAAAGATATCCTATCTCCCCAGAATTGCGGATTAAAAGTTGTTACGGCTCTATCCTTAATGCCGGGGAATAAAAAAAAAGTTAAAATAATTAAAAAAATAACTAAAGACCAACCCAACTTTCTATCCTTTAAAAAAGAAATGACCAGTAAAGAAATTAAAATAGCTAAAGCTGCGGCCCGAGAGGCATGCCAGATAAGACAAGAAAACAGTAATAAAATATTTATTACTGCTATTAGTTTCAAAGTTTTCTTGGAGGCAAAAAAAGCAACGAAAAAGTTTAAGGGAAGATATAGTAACAGAAAAGCGCTCAAGTTAATGCTTAATCCAAAAAAATAAAAAAGCCGGCCGCAAGAATGTATTCGGCTCCATAGCCCCCCTAATCCAATGATAAAGCTACTTAATAATATTGATATAACAAAAATATTAAAGTTTTTCTTGGAATGAGTAAAAAGATAGCCTAAAAATAAATAGGCAAAATATATCATAAAACGTTCGAAAAAAACTTGCTGACTTTTATAGAAATCTAAGCTAGCTAGGGTTGAAATAAGAAGGGCTAAAAAAAAGAACAATAAAGGTTTAGCTATCACTGTTTTAGGGACTAAGTATTTATAGAACTCTAGGCGAAATTTTAAGGCTGTTATAAAAACCCATAAGATAACTGCTATAAAAATTATTTTTGCTATCTGTTTAGAAAAAGGAATAAAAATAACGAATGCCGCTAATATTACAAGCAACATTATGTCAAACTTTTGGATAATATTTTTCATAAAATAGAATTTATTTAAAAGGCTGGAAAGAAATCAGACAAATTAAAGAAATAATACCAAGATAAAAAGTTATAGCATAAAGCCTTTTTACTGCCTGAGGCTGGTTAAAACCGAGTTTAATATAATAATGGTGAATATGAGAAAAATCACCTTTAAATATATGCTGCCGGCGTAAAATTCTTCTAACAACAGCAAGAGAAGTATCCACTATCGGTAAAAAAAGCACGATTACCGCACAAGGAAAAAATAAGTTATTTACTACTGTTGTTCGAAAAGGATGAATTGCTAAATTAGCGACTACAAAACCCATAAATAAGCTACCAGTATCGCCTAAAAATATTTTGGCGGGATAGAAATTATATTTTAAAAAAGCTAAACTAGCCCCTAGCAAAGCTAAGGCTACATAAATAGCAAATTGGTCCTGTAAAATAATGGCGTATAAGCAAAAAAAGTAGACGACTATAGCCGTAATTCCGGTAGCTAAACCATCTAGACCATCGATTAAATTAATAGCATTAGTTATTCCTACTACCCATAATAAGGTAACAGGTACACTCCACATACCTAGATTGATAATAGGCAGACCGGGAATAGCTATTCTTTCTAGTCTAAAACCTAACTTTACTACCAACAGAGCTATTATGATTTGGATGGTTAACTTGATATTAGCACTACTACCCTGGAAGTCATCGTACATACCTAATAAAAGCATCAAAAAAGAGCCAATGAATAAACCGGAAATTTGAAGAATATGCATCCGTAAAAAGTCTAAATCAAAAATGAAAGCGCTTAATACTCCTCCTAAAAAACCAAGATAAACCGCTAAACCGCCTAGCTTAGTAATTACTTTTTTATGAATTTTGCGTTCTCCTTTTTTATCAAAAGCCGAAAACCTGATTCCAGCATAGCGGATATTAGGAGTTATCAGATAGACAATAATAAAAGAAATGGAACAAATAAAAAAGTAAATCATAATAAACTATTGGCTATTTTTAAATCGGCATCTACCATCATCTTTACTAATTTCTCTAAGTTTACCTCGGGCTTCCAGCCAAGATATTTTTTGGCTTTAGAGTAATCGCCGCATAGCTCATGTACTTCGGCCGGACGGTAAAAAGTATCATCGATTTTAGTATAACTTTTCCAGTTAAGATTGACATAATCGAAAGCTAACTGGACAAATTCCCGGACCGAATAAGTTTTGCCAGTAGCGATAACGTAGTCATCGGGCTTACTTTGCTGAAGCATCATCCACATGGCTTTGATGTATTCACCGGCGTAACCCCAGTCGCGTTTTGCTTCTAAATTTCCTAAACGCAACTCTTTAGCTAAACCTAACTTAATTCTGGCCACCATGCTGGTAATCTTACGGGTAACAAATTCGTATCCGCGACGAGGCGACTCGTGATTAAAAAGGATACCGTTACAAGCAAATAAGTTATAAGCTTCACGATAGTTCTGAGTTAAGTGAAAACCTGCTACTTTAGAAATACCGTAGGAAGACCGAGGATGAAAAGGCGTATTTTCGTTTTGCGGCGCTTCTTTAGCTAAACCAAACATTTCACTAGAACCGGCAAAGTAAAATTTACAATCAGGGGCTCTTTGCTTTATAGCTGATAATATATGGTGGGTGCCGTTGATGTTTATCATGCTAGTTGAAAATTCATCCTCAAAGGAATAACCGACAAAGCTCTGAGCGGCTAAATGGTAACACTCATCGGGTTTTATCTTCTCTACGACATTGAAAATACTAGCATAACTCTCTAAATCAGCGCAGTGTAATTCTACCCTGTTAAGAATATCCGCTAAACGTACTAAGCGGTGCGCCGGATCTTCTAAAGCAACCCGACGGACTATACCGTGGACTTGGTAACCTTTATCGAGCAGAAATTCCGCTAAATAAGAGCCATCTTGGCCGGTTATCCCGGTAATAAGGACTTTCTTCATATTTTATTTTTCAGCAAAAAAAGATTATAGCATAAAAATAATCTTTTGTCTTGTTTGCTACTCAATTGTTTTCTCTTAGAAAAAATTGAAGTATTTTTGAGACATTTTTTAAAAATACTGCGGCTAATGCTCCTTTTAAATCATTCAATTTCCAGGCCTGGAGATCTTGGCTGGTCTTTTGGATGATATGTTTTAGACTTTTATTACTTAAACCTCCTAAACGCATTTTTACCAATACTTCTGGAATATAATAACCGGTTATCTCGTATTTATGTAAAAACCTTAACATGAGCTCATAGTCTCCGGCTACTCCTAAATAGTTATTAAAATAACCGTGCTTTTCATAAACCCATTTTTTTACAAAAAAGGCAGGATGTGGCGGCATCCAGCCTTTTTTAAACAAGCCTTTTCGGTAAGAAGACGATTTCCAATAGCGGATTATTCTATCGGTATTATTTTTATCCACATAAACTAAGTCTGACCATAAACAGTCGATATTGTTTTGTTCAAAAGCACTAGCGACTTTTTTAATAACTCTGTTATCGATAAAAAAATCATCAGCATGAAGAAAACCAATTATATCGCCTGTAGCAATTTTTATACCTTTGTTCATGGCTTCAAAATGCCCTTTATCCGGTTCGGATATTAAATGCGAAATTTTAGATTTATATTTGTTAATAATGTCTAAAGTTCCATCTTTAGATGCACCATCAACTACTATATACTCAATATCCGGATAATTCTGGCTTATAACGCTAAGAATGGCCTGCTCAATAGTGCCGCGGCTATTAAGAACATCGGTAATAATCGAAACTTTCATTGTTTATATTTCATCCACTCCAAAGTTTCTTTGGTTCCGTCTTCAACCGAATAAGGTAACGACGGTATTATTTTACGGATGTCACTTAAATCAATAATGTTATCTTCGGTCATATTATTCAAACGAAAACTGCTCATCGGGAATTTTTCAATCCCTATTTTCTTAGAAATATCGCCTATAAAAGCTGCTATCTTAAATAGTTTTAAAGGTAATTCTAAAGGAGGATTTTTGCCAAGAATAGCAGTAATCTGCTTAGCCCATTGGGAAATATTAAGCGGTGTATAATCTCCCAAATAAAATGTTTTTTGATTAATGTCCGGGTTTTCTAAAAAAAGCAGTTTATCCATTTGATATACAGTATTTTTGATATATCCAAAAGTTTTTGTGCTGGAGCCTTCTTTGATATTGAAGAATTTTCCTTTAATAAGAAGATTAAAAAAATTATAGTAAGGCTTTGAAAACCAAGGACCCCAAATAGAAGTCGGCCGCACGATAATCCATTCCGATAAAATTTTTTTGCTTTCCCGTACTATCTTCTCACCTAAAACTTTACTTTCTCCATATAAGGTAGATGGTAAGTAATCTTGACTATTTTTGGGAGTATAAGCTCTTTTACATACTAACATCGACGAAGCGAATAAAGAACGTTTCATGTTTCCATAATCGTTGATAGCTTCAATGATATTTTCAACGCCTTTGGTATTAACGGTGTATCCTCGAATATCTTTTCTTTCATTTAAGTCAGCTCTAGCTGCAAGGTGTATTACATGCGTAGGCAAAAAATCGCGTATCGATTCTTTTAATCTTACTAAATCCAAAATATCGACTTTGCGCCAATACTTACTATGCTCCTTATTTTTCGGCTCAGCTATATCGAGATTGATTAACTCTATGCCTTTATCAATATAAAATTGAACTGTATTGGTACCTATAAAGCCTGAACCGCCGGTAATTACTATGCGTGCTGACATAAATTTTCTGTATCCTTGCTAAGCACTGAATTATACATGTGTATTATCTGATCACTCACTCTATCCCAGGTATACTTATTTAGAACTAACTTTTTACCATTATGCCCCATTTCTTCTCCTAACTTAGGGTTCATGAGCAACTTATTTATGGCCTCAACTAAAGACTTTACCTCTAGCTTAATTACTAGCCCGGCGTTTAAATCCCCTATTTCAGAAAAATGGCATTTATCAGTTATTATTACTGGTTTAGAATACGCCATTGCTTCTAACGCTACCAAAGTTCTTACCTCTGAGTAAGAAGGTATAACTACCATATCAGTGCGTTTAAATAATTGTGCTTTTTTTTGGCTTTCGACCATACCTAAGAAAATAACCTTGTTCATAACTCCTTCTTTTTCAAAGATATGCATAATCTTTTTCTTATAACTGCCAGCATCTGGGCCGGCTATAACTAATGCTAAATCCTCTCTATTTTTAGCAATTTGGCCCCAGGCTTTAGCTAAAAGATCTAGCCCTTTCTTGGGATCAAGCCGGCCTAAGAAAAGAATTACCTTTTTATTTTTGAGATCTGGAAATTCCGCAATTGAGTTATTAGCACCAGATAGGTCGTTATCACTTACCTCGATACCGTTAGGAATGATAAAAATATTCTTATTACCGCTATAACTTAAGATATCTTTTGCCTCTTCGGTAATTATAGCCTGAAGGAAAAACGCTTCTTTTAATATCTTTTTTTGCAACAACTGAGAATAAATTTTTTTTCTAAACCCTTTATAGCCTAAACACCAAGATGAAAGCTCACCATGGATACTTACTCCATAAGGTTTTCGGAATTCTTTTGCTATTCTATATCCGGCATAATGTAAATAATGCCACACTTCATGAATATGCACTAAATCGCAATTTTTAATTTCTCTTCTTAAGATTCTAATAGCATCGGATGAATAGGCAGTCCAAAAACGAGAAAGAAATCCTCGTTGGCAAATATGAGTAGGGATATTTGGAGTAAAAAAAGTTCTTTCTTTATCAGCTTTATTCGCACTAGAGAATATTACGATATCAATGCCTTTTTGATTAAGGCTTTTAGTCATTTCAAAAACTACTTTTGGAACTCCGCCTAATTTGGATTCAAAATTAGGTGTTATATGAAGTATCTTCATTCTTTTGCACTAATAGCTTGTTTTCTTCCTCCTGAAATTGCAGTTTTGAAAAATAATACATCCAGATAAAAAATAAAAATCCGTCGGCAAAATAATGACCCATGCGGATTAACTTAATTATAAACATAAGCAGAACAGCGTTATTGACTATCCAAAGGCAACCTAAATTAATGCTCTGACGCTTGATATGAAACTTTAAAATAAAAATAAAAAAAATTGCTAGTCCTAATAAGCCTGTCTCTGATAAAAGCCTTAAAAATAAAGAAGCGGCATCTGCAGGATTATAAGCATTAACGAACTTAGCTCTGTCTAATAATTTATCGATATAGGCCCTATAAGTCGTTTCATGAGAGCCGAGACCAGAGCCAAATAAAGGATTGCGTTTAAAACTTTGGTAAGTTATTAGAGCATTACTTACTAAAGCGAAAACGGATGGTGAAGCTTTCTCTATTTCTGATTCTCCTTTTAAAAATTCTACCGAGCTATGAACACGGTATTCAAAATTATAAATATTATTATAAAGAAATAAAAATAGTACGACAATAAGGCTTAAGCTAATAAAAAGTTTTTTAAATGAAAAATTGGACAAGGTAAATATGATGATAGCAAAAAACAGACCGACATAACCCATAGTAGAAAAACTAAAAATAACCGTAAAAATAATGATTATTCTTTTCCATAACGCTTGAAACTTAAAGCTATTTTTAAAAAAGGCCGCTAAAGAAGCAAAGAAAGCTGGCATCATTACATTACAAAAATGTGAAGGTTCGGTAAAAATAGAATTTATAGCTAATAAGCCGTAGCCACCTCGACTATAGCTAAGTTTCCACTCCGGGATAAAAAAACTATAATCGTAACCGGGTCTAAATTTTAACAAAAAAGATGCTTCTTGAAAAATTCCAATTAAAGCAATAATAAAAGCGATGTTTAAATATATTTTAAATAATTTTTTTGTATTATAATTATTAAGCCGAAATAAAATATAAAAAAATAATGCCGATGATGATATGCCTACTAATTGCTTTAACAAGCTTCTGATGTCGTTTATTCCTGAAAAAACAAAAAATACCGAAATACCGATTAAGAATAAAAATAAGCAAACAAAAGTCCTGTTAATGTATATACCGCCAATGAGAAATGGCAACCACAACACTATTAATGCCGCGATAAAAACATAAAGTATCCTAAAATCAGTATATCCCCAAGATGGTGAAAAAAGATGATAACTCCAGGCGCCGGTAAAAATAGTAAATATTGCCGTATAATTTAGTATCTGTTTAAGCGAAGACTTCATAATTACTCAAAATATACCGAATAAATAACTTTATCCTACTTTAAAATATTTTTTACGGCCTAATAACCAATCCATAACAGCTTGTATCCGACGATTCTTAATTATCTTTCGTTTAATTGCAACGGCAAAAGCTATAAAATTCTTGTATCGGCTTAGGAAATAAAAGAAATTTATCATTAAAGAATGATAGCCAAATTTAAGCATTTTATTCTTAAACTGCTCCCATACTTTGGAATCATTAATGAACGAAGTAACATTTATTATCGTATACCAGGGATGTTCACGCCTCATAACCCTAAAAAATGCCTTTTTCGCCTTATGATCCTCTGATAAATATTTATCGGCTAATTTCAAATAACCGTCAAAATCCAAAAGAAATCTTTTCACCGGACCATCGGCAAATTGAAAACTGGCATTATCTTCGCGCCAAAAAACCAAAGAATCTCTGATATACTTTAACTTACAATTATGCCGGGTAAAAGATAATAGCGAAGATGCCAAAGCATAGGCGGTATCATCAAAATCATAATGATATCCGGTTTCCATCCAGCTTGGGCGATGTAAAATTATAGAACTCATATAGCTAAAAAGAGCACCTATAGAATCGGCTTTATTACAATACTCTATGAATTCGTCTTTATCGTTAAGATTAAAAATCCTATCTTTGACTTTAGCCGAAAGCCAAAAACGTTCTCTTATCGGTTGCATCGATAAATTGCATACTGTTATGTTGCAAAGATATATTTGGCATCCGGTTTTTATTTCCTCTAAGATTCTTTTTATGGCACCAGGCTTAAGTGAATCATCATCAGAAAGCATCCAGCAATATTGGCCGCGTGCCAGCTCAATTGTCTTAGCCATGTCTCTATTGACGCCTAAATTTTTTTCGCCGCGATAATAAACTAAATTGCCGAATTTTTTTTGATATTGTTGTACGACTTGCGCAGTATTATCAGTAGAAGCTCCATCTACTATTACTATCTCGATATTATTATCGGCCTGAGAGATAACACTTTCTAAGGCTTGACCGATAAAAGAGGCGCGATTAAAAGTAGGCATACAAATAGAAACTAAAATCTTGTCAGAAGTTTTCATTATCTTAAACTTGGCTGTTATTTAAACGTTCTTTTTCTAAATCAGCCTCTACCATAAGCTCGACTAACTTTTCAAATTTAATTTTAGGATTAAATCCGAACATCTTCTTAGCTTTAGTTATATCACCCACTAAAGTCGATGTCTTGGTAGGCCGTAAAAGTTTGGGGTCTATTACTAGATATTTATCCGGATCAAGACTTACTAAATTAAAAGCTTTATCAACCCATTCTCTAACCGAATGAGTTTGTCCGCTAGCGATAATAAAATCATCGGGTTTATCTAGCTGTAGTGTTTGCCAAGCAGCTTCCATATATTCCCGAGCATAACCCCAATCAATACAGGCATCAATATCACCAAGAACTAATTTATCCTGTTTACCGCAGGCTATTTTAGCTACTGCCTGGGTAATTTTACGCGTTACATATTCCGGAGTACGCCTCGGAGATTCATGATTATACAGTATAGCATTGGAAGCAAAAATACCGAAAGCTTGCCGATAGTAACGCACTAAGTGATAAGCAAAAACTTTACCACAAGCATAAATACTTTGAGGATTAAAAGGAGTATTTTCGGTTTGAGGAGCAATATCGGTTTTCCCGAACATATTAGAAGTGCAAGGTTGAAAATAACGTATCTTAGGATCGATTTGCTTTATGATTTCCAATATTCTAGCGACTGCGGAACCAGTAATATCAGCTGAATATCCTACTAAATCATAACTCCAACCAACATGATCCTGATCGGCTTCGTTATATATCTCCTGAGGTTTTACGGTATTAATTATTCTAAAAAGAGCAGTAGAATCCGCTAAGTCACCGCGGTGTAAAAAGAAACTCTTATTAAATAACTTTTGGTTATTAACCAAGTGGTCTATATTCTTAGTATTGCCGGTAGCCGAACGCCTCAACATCCCATGGACTTGGTAACCTTTCTCTAAGAGTATTTCTGCTAAATAGCTTCCATCTTGCCCGGTAACTCCGAAAATTAGTGCTTTCTTCACTTTCTGTACCTCCAATATAGTTATATTTTTTCTAAAATGGTTTTATTGAAAGACCTTTGGGTAGTTCTTTTGAATACTTCCAATCAGAGCTTTGACTATCCAAGGTTACTTTTTGAGAACCATCGATATGAGTTAAAAAAACTACACTAACTGAATGCAGTGGTGTCTCTTGGCTGAAATGGTTAGTATGAGATATTTCTTCATAATAACCTATGGGCTTAACGGTATCTATCAAGATACCGACTTCTTCCTTTACTTTTCGCATAGCTGCTTCTACTAAAGTCTCTCCTTTTAATACTCTACCACCAATCACCCACCATTGGCCTTTTAACGGTTCATTAGCACGTTTAACTAACAAATATTCGCCTTTAGGATTTTGTACCATTATATCTACGCATAAAATAGGCAAAACATCGATGATTTTTTTATACTCTTCTCTAGGAATAAAAATCATGATACTACCCTAAATTCTGGTAAAGGCACAATGAATTTTCCACCTTTTGCCCGCCACTCTTTTTCGCGTTCATAAAACTCACTAAAAAAAGCCCACGGCAAAACTAAAAAATAATCTGGCTGAGCTTTTCTGGCCTCTTCTTCAGAAACAATCGGAATCCAAGTCCCAACAGTATATTTTCCCCACTTTTCCGGGCTGCGTTCAGCAGCAGCTGCAATTAAAGTGTGGTCTAAACCGTAATATTGCAAAATTACATTTCCCTTGGTAGAAGCGCCATAAACATACACTTTTTTACCTTTAGCAACTTCTTCCTTGATAAAAGTAAAACATTTATCGCGGTTACTTTTCACCCGTTTAGCAAAAGCTAAGATATCTTTTAAGGTAATTTTTTCATCATATTTTATGCCTTTACCTTTATAATGCCGGGCAAAAATCCGATAACTACCGCCATTTATATCATTCTCTTCGATTTTAAACATCTCAAGGCCGTTAGTTTCAAAAAGATATTTAAGCGAATCTAAGGAATAATACTCCAGATGCTCATGACATAAATTGCCGATATCATTCTTTTCAAGCATTGGCCTAAGGCACATTAATTGAGCCACAAATACGCCGTCATCAGCTAAAGCTTTCTGGGCATCTTTGATAAATTTATTTGGGTCTTCTAAATCATAAAACATGCCGATAGCCGTAATAACTTTGGCTTTACTAAACCCCCAACTTTTAGCTAACTCCATATAGCGTTCGTAATTCCAGAAATCATGCATCACATATTTAGTTTTTTCTCTTAACATATCTATAAGGTTATTAGCTGGTTCACAACCTACCCGGTGTATGCCCTTTTTAGTATAGCTGTCCAATAAGGTTCCGTCATTAGCCCCGATATCTAAAACTACATCACCACAAGAAATATCCACCATTTCTTCGATTTCTTTGGTAATATCTTTTAAAGCTTGACGCATTGTATCGGTAACTCCTGACCTATACCAATAATACCGCGAATATAATAGCTCCTGAGGAGCAGTATGTTTTAATTGTAATAAAGAACAGTTATCACAAATCACCAAGTCCAACGGTGCCTTAAGCCCTTTACCGATTCTTTCTTGGGGTACAAAATCATTGATATATTGTTCACCTAGCGAAAATACTTGACGTAAATTTTCCGAACCGCATAAGCGGCAAGCAGTGCAAGTAATGGTATCCATTAAATTCTCTCTTTAACCTACCAGAACTTCTTTAACGTTTTTAACTACTTCGTCTATTTGCTTCTTAGTAATCGCTAAACCCGAAGGTAAATACAAACCTTGCCGGGCAATACGCTCGGCGACCGGATAGCTTTCTCCTTTAAATAAACCGATATCTTGTAATGCCGGTTGCTCGTGCAAGCCTAAAAAGAAGGGACGTGTGCCAATACCTCTTTTACCAAGCTTTTTCATCATAGCATCGGCATCTAAACCGGTATTTTCGGCTAACTCTATGCAATACATCCAGTATACTGTCTTAGCCCAGGGTTTTTCCACCTGAAGCTTAACTCCTTTGATTGGAGAAAGCTTTTCGTGATAATACTTACCCATTTCTCTTTTAATCCGAATGAATTCTTCGATTCTTTCAACTTGGGCTACGCCTATAGCTGCCTGTAGATTAGTCATACGGTAGTTAAATCCTAACTCGGTATGAAAAAATCTTTTTTCCGGACGAAAACAAAGGTTACGGTAAGACCGGGATTTTTCCGCCAGCGTCTTATCTGACGTTAAAACCATTCCTCCTTCACCAGTAGTAATAATCTTATTAGCGTAAAATGAAAAAGCACTAATGTGACCTAGGCTACCACATTTTCTTCCTCTATATTCGGCACCGTGGACTTCCGCTGCGTCTTCAATTACAATAAGGTTATGTTTTTTTGCTATCTCTAATAGCGGTCCCATATCAACCGGATGGCCGTAAATATGAACGGCCATAATAGCCTTAGTCCTATTAGTTATACGCGATTCTAATTGGTTTACGTCCATATTCCAGGTTTCTGGTTCTGAATCTATTAAAACCGGTCTAGCTCCTAGACGAATTACCGCTAAGGCACAGGAAATAATCGTAAAAGCCGGCATAATAACTTCATCTCCTTTGCCAATTCCGGCGGCAAAAAGTGCGGTTTCTAAAGCAGCGGCACCGTTAGAAACCGCTATACCAAAATTAACGCCGATATAAGATGAAAATTTCTTTTCAAATTCGGCAACAAACGGACCATCAGAAGAAATCCAGCCACTGTTAATACATTCGTTTAACAGCTCTTTTTCGCGGCCGTTAAGAAGTGGTTCGTTTACTGGTATCATGATCAATTCCTTCGAATTTTTCTTTATCCTGCTCCGGCCGATAAGGGCCATTTTTTACCTCTATCATGCTTACTGGATCCAGGATAGTCATCCCATGGCCGGCGCTAATTAATAATATCACATCGCCCTCGGAAAGTTCTCTACTCTCTAAATAATTTTTATCCGGAGAGTAAAAATCGATTTTTATCTTACCTTTTTGGATAATTATTACCTCTTGAGTGCCGATTGTTTCTCTGTGAACCGGCTGATGCATGTGAGGTTTTATTTTATAACTCTTAGGATGCCTCATATACCCTAATTGAAGGGTAAAATCATCGGGAGTAATAAATGATATTCCCTCTTTATCGTATTCTTTTCTTACTATTATGGCTAAAACATTATCCTTATATTTGATTTTTTCAATCATCTCTACCTTCTTTTTTTGCCGAGTAATTATCGTAAATAAAACATTTTACTCCTTTAAATAAACCTTTCAATCTATTACCGTAATGGTATATTTGATCTTTCTCTCTTATTCTTTTTAAAAATAATTTTTGTAGTAATCTTACCAGCCCTCTCATTGTCACTTCTAAAATAATCAAAAAATAAATAAAAAAATGGGCCTTATCGTAAATACAATGCTTTGTGACTACTACTCCCAACACAAATCCGTAATTATATACATATTGAGGAGAAGGATAAATCATCGGATGAAAAAAAATCAAATCCGGTAAATATATTACTTGCTCTTTAGCTACTTTTAACCTAAAAAACATATCGGTCTCTTCAGCGCCGCGATAATGCTTTGAACCGAAGCCAAAACGTTCGTCATAGCCTTTGATTCTTTCAATAATCTTTTTACTTAATACGTGAGCGCTACCCATAAAATACTGGTATTCCATCCTATTTAGCTTCTTAACTTTATTGGTATAAAAAAGTGGCGAGAAAGGAATATTTTGAGCCCGGTCAATAAGCCTACCGCAAAAAGCATTGATCTTGCCATATAGTTTGATTTTTTTCGATAATACTTCGATAAAATCTTCATTAATTTCAGCATCATCATCTAAGAAAACAAGATAGTCTCCGCTACTTTTCTGAATAGCAAAATTTCTGGCTACTGATAATCCGATTTCATCTATATAATAAAAAGTAGTAACTTCTGGGTAGCGTATCTGAATATCCTTTTTCTGTTTTGCTTTTTGAATAACTACTAGAATTTCAATAGGAATATTAGATTCATATTCATGTGCTTTTTCGATAGAAGCGATGCATTTCTGCAATTGCTCATCCCTATCAATAGAGGCAATAATAAATGAAATCTTATAGGAAGTTTTAGTATACACTTCTTTTATAAAAAAGCTTTTAAATTAGCTAAAAATGATAATTTAGCTTTTATCTTAAACCAAAGGAAAAACCAGGTTCTTTTTTTAAATAATAAGTACGGTTTATTAAAAAGAGTCAATAAAGACCACCTTAAAGCATCTAATTTAGAGCCGCTTCTAATAGTATAAATAGAAAAACTGGTCAACCTTAATAAAAAAGTTAGCGGTTTGGGATGTTGTTTAAAAAAGCTAACATTACTAAGCCTAGTAAGAAATTTTCGAGGGACATATTTTTTCTGGTTTAAATAGTAGAGATTATCCCAAAATAAATCTTCTTTGTTTCTTTCTAAATCAAGGGCTGGCGTCCACCTCGTATAGGACTTTTGTTTTTGATCTTCGACGTCACTTTCGGATATTATCCCCTTATCTAAAAGAAGATTGGTAAGTTTAGTCTCCGGAAAATGCGTCAGAGAATGTATACATAGCTTAAAAGGCCTGGGTAATTGCAACAAAAGCTCAAATGTTTCCCGTTTATGCTTATCGGTCTCGAAAGGATTATCCATTATTAAATCGTAAGTACAGTTAATTCGGTATTTACCTAGGTTTTGCGCTGATTTGACTATCTGCTCGTTAGTTTCGTACCTCTCAAAAAAATTATGTCTGCTCTCTTCAGAGCCGGTTTGTATTCCCATAGTCATTCCGGCACACCCGGCATCTTTAAGTAAAGCTATCATCTCTTCATCGGAAAACCTGGGATGGATATGACAGTAAAACGGAAGATCGATCTCCTTTTTATACCGCTGATGAAATCTTCTTATCCAATCGATATCAAAAGTAAATAAATCATCTAAAAAAGATATATATAACAGGTTTTTAAAATTTTCTTTTGCTTGAGCTAACTCTTCCATCACATTCTCTACGCTACGGCGCCTTACATATTTTCCTTTATCTTTATTGATTTTCTTAGCTATATTGTTATAGCAATAAGTGCAACTAAAAGGGCAACCGCGAGAAGTCATAATGCTGTAGTCTGTCCTCTGTATCGGAGATGCCAAAGGCAAGATGTGGCTATCCTGTATAAAATACTTATTATCAGGCAAAAAATCCGGAAAAGGCAATGAATCCAAATCTTGAATCAGAAGGCGTAAGTCATTTTTAATAACTCTATCTCCTTTTTTAATCCATAAATTTGGTATATTATCCACTTCTTCCTTTTTTAATAGTTTAGTAGCTAAATCTAACATAGCTCCTTCGCCTTCACCAACACAAACCATATCTGCTAATTCCAGACATTGATTCGGCCTAATCGTGGGATGTATCCCTCCCCAGATAACTAAAGTATCTAAATTTTCCCTTATTTTATTAGTTATCTGCGAGGCCAACTTAAAAAATGTGGAACGAAAGCTTATTCCTACAGTAACCGGGTCGATTTTTTTTAGTAATTTTATAAGAGCTGCTATCTCACTATCCGTCGGAGGATCAGCTGTGCTATTGATATTAAGACTTTTAAAAAATATCGAGTGGACGTTAAAATCAGCAGCCTTTAAAACAGAATGCAAAGTATGTATAGCGAAAGAATCTAAATCATAAAAAGTTATTAATGCTATATTATCTTTTGCCATTTTAGTTTATTACGGTTGACTTTGAACCTAAATAATACACATTCGCCAATATTTTGGCTAAAAAGTCCGGCCAAATTGTCTTAAATATTGCTTCGTCCTCTTTCTTGCGTACCCTGCTTATTATCTTTAAAGATGATGCTGTTTCTTTATGTATTCTGTGCAATAACATTTTCTTTCTTATATAGACGAAACCACCTCTTTTTTTTGCTAATTTAAGCCATTGATACCAATCTAAACTAACCGTAAAATCGCTGGAAAATTCTAAAAATCCTATATTTTCTTTATTATACATAACCGTTGGGCAAGATATCGGATTGCCAAAAGACAAGACTATTTTCTTTAAAAAATAAGAATAAATAATCTTTCTTATTAAAAAAGGCGACAAAAGTAATTCTTTAACCAAAAAATTAAGCCCGGCTAATTTTGTTTTGTCTTTGCGTAATTCCCGGTAACCGGTAAATATTATTAAATTATCAGGATAAGAGATGGCTGCCGATAAACAAGTTTGTGTATAATCGGGAAGATAAATATCATCCTGATGTGCTATGGTCAGGTATCGGGTTTGACAATTTTGATAAGCAAACGACCAATCGGAGGCAATTCCTATTTTTTTAGTATTTACGATAAAAGGCATATCGTATTTAGATGAAATTTGCTCTAAAAACACCGAAGGTGTAGAAGTTACCAAAATAATTTTACTTTTTACAGTCTGGTTTTTTAAAGAGCAAATGCATTCTTCAAGATAAGGCGAATCACTATAAGCAGCTATAGCAAAGGTATGTAGACAATCTCTCATCGGCTAATTCTTAAATTTGTTTAACATGTAATATTAAGCCTCCCGAAAAAAGAGGAAAAATATCTTCGAAAATATTAACTATTTTTTCAATAAATCTTAGAATTATTTTTTTATATCCTTTAGCCTTAAAAATCATCTCCGTATAATAAACATGATAAGGTATTATATCCCATTTAACAAAACCACATTTAAGGCATAAGGTATTTAATACCTTGTAAGAATATATCTGAAGGTGATCGCGATGGGTTGACTCTCTTTTTAAAAACCCCAACAAGATATTGCTAAAAGATATGGCGTTAGGCGTTGTGCAGATGAACTCTTTACCGTAAAACAACTTTTTAATTTTTCTAAAAAAATCTAGAACGTTCGGCAAATGTTCGATTAACTCTCCGGCTATGATTATGTCGAAATCGATATTCTCAAAAAGCTCCTTACTAATTTCCTGGACATCACCTTTAATAATACGGCTTTTAGGGTTGATTATAATTTCGGGCCCTAAAATCTTAGTTGAATTATCTACCCCTAATAAAGAGGTTGCAACTTTAGAAATTTCGGTATAAAGCGAATGTTTTGTCCCGTTTTTAAATAAAGCTGTCTCATCATAAGAACCTAAATCTAAAACCTTCTTATTCTTAGCTTTCTGCGTAATATAATCGATACGGGATACCGGCTGTTTAACTTTTAACTTTTCAAATACCTGATAATTTAAATTCATAATGAGTTTATAGCAAATTATTTTTCTATATTTTCTACTTATATTTTTTGGCGAAACTATCTACCGCATCTTTTTTAACTAAGAGATCGATTTTCTTTTCTATCTCATGGAACTTAACGGCGCTAACAACAACATAGTAAAACAATAGAAAGATTGCAATATAGATTATGACTCTTACACCGTCGTTGATACCTAAAAAATGCCCTATCATCTGGACTATATCGTTATTTAAATTTAAAAAGAATACCCCCATCCACATAACTAATGAAAAGATAAAAAGTAAGGCTGTAATATGTTTTCTATGGAATTGAATAAATAATCTTATTATTGCAAAAATAATTAATACCGATAAAAGCGCTTGAAAACCCATAATTATCTCCTCCCGGCTAATCTTCCCAATAATAATCTTGTGAAAGTCTTTATACCCATAATAAAACTCTGTCCTTTCGATAAAGAATACTTAGTATAAAACGGCCTTATAGCTACTTCTTTATATCTTAAATTATTTTTGTATATCTTATATATTATCTCCGAACAGAATTCCATTCTTGCCTGTTCAATGTTAATTAAATTGTAAGCTTTTCTATTAAAAGCTTTTAGTCCTGACTGAGTATCCGATACCCAAACGCCATAAAACATAAGAGTTACTATATTAGCTATCCTGTTATAAATTCTCCTTTTAAAAGGCATACCGCTTTTACTTAACATACGTGATCCGATAACTACATCTGCCTCATCTCTTAAAATAGGGTTTATTAACTTTTCAACATCAGCAGCATTATGCTGTCCATCGGCATCAAAAGTAACTACAATTTCGGGATTAAGGATTTTTGCTATCTCAAATCCGGTTGCCGAAGCTAATCCTGCTCCTCTATTTATCAAATGTCGCACTAAAAATACCTCTAATTTAGCGGCAATTTCCGAAGTTTTATCATTACTTCCGTCATCGACTATCAAAATATTACTATAGCCGTATGCTTTAAGGTTATTAACTGTAGATTCGATTATTTTTTCTTCATTAAAAGCCGGTATGATTATCAAGATATTTTTTTTCATAGTATTCACTTATGATTATTATTTTTTAGCATCATCTGCTTTTTATAGAAATTATAAAAGGTATAAGAGGCAAAAATACAAAGAAAAGGCGAAATAGGGTAACGGTATATTAAACCTAAATCGGCATAACTGGCAGCGTGTAGTAAAGCATAATAAAAAATAAAAATAACCAGTAGTAAACCGCCCTTACCCCGGCTTTTTCGTGAAGCAAGCATTCCCCAAAAAGCTGCTGGAAAAATTATAATCCATGCTAATCCTTTATATAATTTAGCTAACGGCTGCATCACTGCAGTAAAAGGGCTCCAAAAAATTAAAAAACGGCGTAAGCAACTTGATAGATATTCTTTAAAATTATCTTTAACAAATACTAAGGTTTTTAAAATTAAATGATCGTGAGAATCGTAGCCGTAATTAATTTTGGAATGATCATATTGTAAATTAGCAGTCCCGATTAAAATTCCGGCTTCTTCAGTCAAAACAGTGAATTTACCAAAGAGAATAAAATTACGTAAAGCCCAAGGTAATAAGACTATAAAAATAATTAATACCATCACTAAAGCAATTTTAAAATTTTTCTTTCGATTGTCAGAAGAATAATATGATTGCCAGAGAAAAATAAAAGGCAAGAAAGGGATAATGGTAATCCTGGTCAACCCAGCGAGACCAATAGTAACTGCGCCAATATAAATCAGAAAAGGATTATCTTTAGAGTTTCCTCTCATCAATAACCAAAAACTTAGTGTCAGTAAAAAAATAAATAAGGTCTCGGTGCGTATAAAACTAGTCCAGAAAATTAAGTCAGGATAACAAGCTACTACCAAACCCGCCAACAAAGCCACTGGTTTATTGAAAATTTCTTCGGCAATCAAATAAACCAATAAACAGGTCAACGAACTAAGAATAAGTTGTGGAATAAAGTAAGCTAAGGTATTAACTCCTCCTAAAAAATAGCACAAAGCTAAAAATAAAGGGTATAAGGGAGGGATATTCTTATGAAGGTAATAGTCATTATCTATTATTTTTAGGTCGGCGTAGTAGGGAAAACTCTTGGGATTATCAGGAGGAATAATATTTAAACCCATAGTAACTACTCCTCTACCCTTAAGAAACCCTTTTGCAGCTTCGGTATACCAAATAGAATCCGATGAACTCCTATCATCGCCTTGGCCGCTATGAAATATTAAAAATGGCTTATCAAAGAATAACTCTTGCCTGATAATATTGCAACCTATCCTTAATATCATTGCTGTTAAAAAAATAAGTAATAATATTCTGTTACGTTTTAGATTAAAAAAAGCCTCTATCTTATTCATTATTTAAAACCTACCGGATTTCCTTTCTCTATAAACTGCAAAATACATTTTTAAAAAGTCTTTTATCACCGTTATAGCATTAAATTTACAAAGTATAGATAATACATATTCAGGTCTTTTAAAAAATCGGTTAACAGCGATTGAACGTAATTCCATCAACTTTTCGGCATCTAAAGTGCTATTCAAAGGTATTGGTGGAGTATTAACATTTCCAAAATCATTCCATCTAGGAAGTTTAATGGAGTTATTTAAACAGTGCTGATAAAGCTCTGAACCGGGGAAAGGTATAGCTATAGAAAAAGCGGCATAATCCTGCTTTAATTTACAAGCCAAATTAATAGTTTCCATAGCAGTTTTCCACGTTTCTCCCAAACTTCCAATCATATAATTTCCGACTACATAAAAACCTATTTTATTTGCTATCTTGAAAGCGTCTTTTATTTGTTTAAGACTAACCTCCTTATTCATTCTATTAAGTATTTCTTGGCTACCGCTTTCGACACCAAAACAAATCCAGCGAATACCGGCCTGCTTCATTTTTCGCAGTGTCGGCTCATGAATAAAATCTACCCTGGTTGAAACCATAATCTCTAAACGGCGGTTATACCCTTTATCAATAAGATAATCGCAGATTTCTTCGACTATCTTGCGGTTCACGGTAAAGGTATCGTCTTGAAAATAAAGAATTCTGCTTTGATATTTATTGACTAAAATATCAATTTCATTTTTTATTCTCTCTAACGGGAAAAAACGCGCTCCTTGACCGAAAATACAATTAGAACCGCAAAAATTACATTTTCCCACACACCCTCTGGAGGTAAAAACTACTCCTATTGGAGACCTATGGCCGTTTGCCCAACCATTCCAACCATAAGAACGATATAAATTGAATTTTAGTAAATGAAATGCCGGTAGCGGTAACTTTCCTAAATCTTTTATCGGAAATCTCCTAGCTGTTCTAACAATTTGCCCATTATTTCTAAATACAATACCATTGACTTTATTTAAATCGCCTTTGTCTTCCAAAACCGGCATAAGTTCTATAACAGTCTCATCTCCTTCTCCGACTACAGCGATGTCTATATCGGCAAATTCCCTTAAAGTTTCTTCCGGAATAGCGGAGGCATGTGGCCCTCCGACGATAATTTTAATATTCGGAAGCTTCTCTTTCAGCTGAGAATAAAATTCTCCGACAATATTCATAGTAGCTGTCATGGTAGTTGATCCTATATAGTCCGGTTTTTCACTAATTATTTTATTCAACGTCTCATCAAAACTAAGATTTTCGGCATCGCCATCGATAATCTTGACCTCATAATCCAATTTTTCCAAAACCGCAGCAATAGTAGTAATGCCTATGGGCAAAGGAATAGCTGCAAAATCTCTAAAGCTATGGTAAGCATTCTCCATCGAAGGTATGTTCACAAGAATAAATTTCTTCATTTAAGCTATTTTACTAATAAAATTATTGTATCTTTTTAAATATAAAGAACTGTTCAGAACCGTTTCTCTTTGTTTTAGAAAACTTCCACTCTAAAATAGCCATGGCCTCTATAGTTTTTCCTAACACGCCAGCTAATACTTTTAAAGGAAATAAAGAAATTAATATAGCTTTTTTTAAATAACTCTTGGTAAGTTTTATATGCTTTATAATGTCTGCCGTGTATAGCTTAATAGGTAACCTAAGCATAAGAAATATCATTCTTAAAAAAAACAGTTTAACTGCCGCTTTAAGACTAATCCCCTTTTTGTAATTGAAGATTTCTCTTATAAAGGATGTTTGTGATTTACTTATCCAATCTATTGCACCCCAAAACTGATGAGCATAAAATTCTTTGTATACACACAAGTTGTTTTTAGCGCAAAGGTCAATCAAATCTTGGCTTTTCATCCTTCTTATATGCTCAATGCCTTCATAAAAAAACCTTTCTTCCCCTTCTAGCATTTCTTCTTTGCCGTTTTTAGTTAAAGAAGTAATTCGCTCTTCAAAGGAATTCCTATTAGCACAAGGAAAAGCTACGCATAAATAGCCGTTTTTCTTAAGAAGATAAGAGATATTACTAATAGTTTTACTAATATTGCTTACGTGTTCAAAGACATGGTATGAAAATATTAAATCAAAATATTCTCCTGAAAAAGGAAGGCTATCGCCGTCAAAATAACAAAAATTGCACTTAGGAAATTTTTCTTTTGCCCGTTGGATAGCTACCCGAGATATATCTATTCCGTAGATATTGCTATTAGGAAATTTATTTTTTAACTCTTTAATCCAACCTCCTTGGCCGCATCCGTAATCAAGAATACCATCTGCTTTAATAGGTATATTTTCTAACACCTCTTTTATCCTTAAAACCGCTAAACCTTGGTGCTTTTGCATGTATGAACCACGGTATTTCTCATCATAAAATTGCTCAATATTATTTTTAAAAACTTCTAATTTCATCTTAAACTCAAGTAAATAAATTCTCTTTTCTAACTATGAAAGCTTTTATTTTTAACAATACCTTGATAAAACCAAGGAATAAAAATCGCACTAAGGAAATGGGGTTGATAAAAAAAGATTTTACTATGTTAACTAAACCTTTAAAATATTTACCTTGAGAAAAATATTTCATTCCCATAGTAAGAAATATCCGAGAAAGCGGTATGCTACGAATAAATTCCTTATGAAAAGGAATTCTACTTTTAAAATTTTTTAAATGCTTATTTACGACATTTATCTCATTTAATAGGGCTCTTTTAAAATCATGGCTTAAATTAGAATCATGGACTCTATATTCACCTAATACTTTATCGATAAAAAAAAACTTTCCGTGCCTATAAGCTATCCTTAACCAAGTTTCATAATCTTCGACGTGAACAAAATCCTTATTTTCATCAAAGCCGTTTATTTCTAATAAAATATCTCTCTTTACTACTGCGGCACTTCCGGCAAGACAATTAATAGTTAGTAGGTGCTTAAACATATCCTTTTTGACAGGGCCTTCGCGCATAATTGGGCCAATTTTCCCATTTTTTCTTTGAATTAAATTATGGGAAAGTATATCTATCTCGGGATCATCTTTTAAAACCTTAGCTACTTCCTGTAATTTTTCTTGATACCAAAGGTCATCAGAGTCAAGAAAGGCTATGTATTTGCCTTGAGCTAACTTAATTGCGGTATTTCTGGGGCCTGCTACTGAACCGGTATCACTTTGATAGTAGTAGTGTAACCTATTCCAACTTAAGCTTTCTACGACTTCTTTAGTATTATCGGTAGAGCCGTTATCTACCACTATAAGTTCATAATTACCGTAAGTTTGAGTTTTTATCGAATTTAGACATTCCGGCAAAAAATGAGCGTGATTATGGGTAGCTACTACCACTGATATTAAGGGATCTTTTTCCATTAATTTATTTCCTTTAGCATAATTTTTATATAACGCTCCACTGCTTCCTCCCAGGGTGACATCGGAGATAATCCTAAATTTCTCATATTATAATTATTTAATAATTCGCAATTAGGGACATTGGCTTTACGTGCAAAATGACTGGAATCAACCGGCTCAACTTCTGTTTTTAATTTACAGCTTTTGATTATTTTTTTGATATATTCAGCACGCGTACATCCCCAGCTATTAGTTAAGTGATATAATCCGAATTGGCTACTTCTTATTATTTCATCCATCTTCTCTACCAATTCTTCTACATAGGTTGGACATCCATATTTATCAGAAGCTGACTTTACTATTTTAGATTTCTTTGCTTCCAGATAGCGCTGATAAACAAAATTCTTTTTATGAGTTATCTTTCCACCAAATAACCATCCTGGACGAATAGCAAAAGTCTTCTTGTTAAATTTAAGAGATAATTGTTCACCTTCATGCTTTGTACGAGCATACACTGTCTTTAATACAACAGGATCTGATTCAACATAATACCTTATTTCATCGCCAAAGTACCCGCAGGAACTGATGTATATCAAAACTGAACCGACTTTAGAACAAACTTTAGCTAAACTTTCGGAAGCTTTAACATTAAGTTCAAAAGCTAATTGAGGATTTTCTTCGCTAGCATCAACATGCAAAGCAGCAGTATGAAAAACATAATCCGGCTTAAAAGATATAACAGCCTCTCTAACCGCGGCGCTATTGAGAACGTCCAACTGAGCATGAGTAGGCGCCGAAACATTCTTTCCTTTTAGGTTATAAAAGTTTTCTATTTGAGAAGCAAGCATACCTCCCCCTCCGGTAATAAAAATCTTTTCTTTCATTTATTTTTAAGACTCCAATCGTACTTTATATGGCTGTTGAGTGGGTCATACCTAACCATCTCATCAGGATCATGCGGCAAAGTAGCGCAGTTAGCTACGATAGCCGGTTTTATGCCGATAACTTTATAGCCGTTAACTACTCCTGTTGGAATCCTAATCAATTGATAGTTATCCTCGCCGCTAAAAATTTCCATTAATTCTTTATAGGTTTTAGAATCTTTTCTTTCATCGTATAAAGCCAACTTTATCATTCCAGAGATAACCGCATAAAATTGGGTTTGTTTAGTATGCAAATGCCATCCTTTAATCACTCCGGGATAAGCCACCGAAAAATATATTTCGCCGAATTTCTCAAAGTGAGGATCAGTACACTTAAGCATATGCATAATCTTTCCACGCTCATCAGGAATTTGTTTTAAAGGAATAATTTTTACGCCTTCTATTTGTTTAGTCATTTAAAATACCTCCTTTTGAACCTGCTTTGTTTGTAGAATTATGCTGTCTTTTTAAAAACATAAATATCATTATGACCGAACGGCCTATTGGGATCATTCCCCAAATGCCCACCTAATAAAGTTGTTTTGCTTTCAACTATTTTAAATGCTGTTAAATACTCGATATAATCATTCTTTGTAACTGGATTCTTAACCCCCCCGCAACCTTCTCTTTGTTCAAATAAGAATATTCCATTGCTAACAAGTCTATTCAATTCTCTGCAATAACACCTTACAGTTTCATGGCTCATTTCTTGAAAGCTTGCCTGATTGGTAAAATTTTCAAAAGTGTTATCTTTAATTTTTTTGACTTCCCACGGAGCCACCACGATAATCCTTTTATCTGCAAAAGTGCCTTTATCTATAGATTGTAACCTCTTAGATTCCTTATACCCCAAAACATCGTCAGGAAACAAAGCTTTAAGATATTGTTCAATAACATATAATTGGGGAGGAATGTCAGTAATACATATTCTCAAATTAGGGAACATTTTTAAAAGGACATCCGCTTGTCCACCATAACCAGCTCCGATTTCAAAAAAATAATCTAGATGCGAAAGGTCTAAGTATTTTTCCAAAAGTAAAGCCTTCCAAAAGTATTCTAAAAAATTTAAACTATAATATTTATCTCCAAACTTTAATATTTCTGAAGGATTGCCTATCAGGTCATCATTTAATTCATAAAGTCGACCACCATTAGGTAAAATATGCAATAGTTGAAATATCATATCGCCATATCTTTGCCGTATAGCATCAGGATCTTCCCGGACCCACTTATATAGAAAATTGTATGCAATTTTCTTAAACAGAAATATTTTTAAGCCTAAACCTTGACAAATTTTTGTAAATTTTGACTCAATAGCAATTAAATTAAAAAAATAAGAAATTTTCTCAGGAAAAATAGACTTCTTCGTGAAAATACCTCCGAAAGAATTAGATCTGTTTAGGAATTCTCTTAAGCCATAATTTTGCAACATCCTTAAATTCCATATTTCGTAATTCTTCCAAAATTCATCGGCCTGATTTCTTTTGTCTTGAATCCAATAGTCATCCATCATAATCTTAAGCAACTCACTATCATCATTAATTTTAATATCTTTGGTCATTTGGATTTCACCTCGTTCCAAAAGATAAACTTCTGTTTTTTAGAACTGTTTGGAGTTGTAACAGCTTATAATACCTGGTAACACTTTCGCCAAAATAAATTATTATCAACCTTTTTAAATTTACTTTTTAAGTATATATAATGACCTTTTATCAAAACTACCTTCAACCAAATTTTTTATAGACAGAGATCATAATTTTTTCAAAAATATTAAAATCATAAGTGTCCGATTTTGACTGAATTGCAATAAAGGGATTGGGTATCTTTTTATCTGCTAACTTAATGAATATCGATGTTTCTGCAGTCCCAGTTTCAGAATAATAACAATCTTTGGGTAAAAATCTATTATTCCAACCTCCTAATTGTTGGTAGTTTTTTAAAACTAGTATTGAAGTAAAAGCTACTTCTTTTCTAATCTTATCGATAACTTCATCGATATTCAATATCATATAGGGGACCCATTCTTGATAATGCCACTGACATGATAATTCGGGGTCTAAAACACTTTCGCCTCTATCTCTAGTTCTTATTCTCAAGATCACTGCTTCTTTTGGAGAAGAAATTAATTTCATTAAAAAATTAAATGGCTCTAACTGATGCAAAACTACATCTCTAGCAAATAAAACTGCCGGCGTTTGACAATAATCATAGATATCAGATAAATCTTTATTGCAAATAAAAAAGTTACCTCTAGGATATTTTTTCTTAGCACGATTTATTGCAGCTTTAGAAATATCGAAACCATAATATTTAAACCTCGGATAATAAGCATTTAGGTAGCGGTATAATTCTCCGGTAGCACAACCTACCTCTACGAAAGATTTCCCTTGAATTGGTGCCTGATTGTTCTTAAATAAATATATTTCATTGGTTCTCTCGTAGCTTTTTTTTAGCATCCTTAAGGGAAGATTCGCCCCGCCATCAAAAAAGTCGGCATGAATTGGCTTATTCCAGGCATCACAAATTTTGATTTTATCTTGTTTAACCATGTATCCAAAACAACTTCTTATCTACTTTATTATTTTCTAATAACTTATTGATTCTTTTTAATCTGGTAAATTTATCGCTGTCAAAATCATCTTTGGTTAATTTATTAGCCTTATAAACTTTTAAAATTTCTCTTACTCCTCTCTCGATATTCCAACTAGGCTTAAAGTAATCGCCTAAAACCCTATTAATTTTGCCAAAATTCACTTTATAAGTTCGTGAATCCGAACCGTGTTCGCCGGTATACTCTATATTACATTCAGGCATAACTTTTTGTATCACATCAGCAATATCTTTGATTTGATAATTAGAATTATTACTACCAACATTAAACGTTTGATTATGTATCAAATCTTTAGGCGCTTTTAAAGTGACGGTAAAAGCTTGGCAAATATCCTCTAGGTGTATCAATGGCCTCCAAGGTGTCCCATCGCTCATAATCCGAATTTTTCCGGTTACATAAGCCCAACCTACCAAATTATTAACTACCAAATCTACCCGATGCCTAGGAGAAATACCGTAAACCGTAGAATTTCTTAAAAATACCGGCGAAAAATTACTATCGGCATATTTAGCTATCTCTTGCTCTGCCTTTATCTTAGACTTGGCATATTCGGTAACCGGATTAAGCCGACCAGCTTCATCTATCATTTCGGAAGAAGAAATACCATAGATACTGCAAGAAGAAGAAAAAATAAATCTTCTCACACCGGCTTCTTTAGCATATTTAGCTAATTGGATAGAAGCTTTGCAATTTATATCATAAGTCAATTTAGGATTAAGTGCACCTATAGGGTCATTAGATAAAGCAGCTAAATGTATTATGGCGTCAAAACCTACTAAATCTTCTTTAGTTATATGGCGGACATCTTTAAACATATGCTCTATAGAGTTATCGCAATTAAATAGGTTGCATCCTTGATAAAAATCAGTATCTAAGCCTTTTATCTTAAAACCTTCTTCGGCTAATTTTGTGCATAAAACCGAACCAATATAGCCTTTACTGCCGGTAACTAAAATATTCATCACGTTAGATTTCACCATACTTTCCAAAAGGCTTTTTTATTATCCCAAAGTTCATTAAGGTGTTCTGTCTCGCGATAAGTATCCATACACTCCCAAGAGCCTTTATGCTCATAAACAGAAAGTTCTCCTTCTCTAGCTAACCTTTCTAAAGCCCCCTTTTCAAAATCGCAATCTTCATCATTAGTCAAATAATCAAATATCTTTTTATTAAAAATAAAAAATCCTCCGTTAATTAAACCCCCCGACGCTTGGGGTTTTTCGGTAAAGCTTAATACTTTTCCTTCTTTGGCTATCAAATCTCCGAAACGCGAAGGTGGCCTGACACCGGTAAGAGTAGCAATTTTACCCTGTTTTTTATGGTAATTTACTATCTCTTTTATATTAATATCAGCCACACCATCGCCATAAGTAAGTAGAAATAAATCAGTATCAATATACTTTTCTATTTTTTTTATCCTTGCGCCCTTAAAAGTATTTAAGCCAGTATCTATTAAAGTCACATTCCAGTTAATTTCATCACTTTGATTATGAAAAATTACTTCTCTTTTACTATCTAACTTTACGGTAAAATCATTCATTAAAAGATGGTAATGATAGAAATATTCCTTGATCATTGAGCCCTTATATCCTAAACAAAGGATAAAATCATTATATCCATAATAAGCGTAAATCTTCATGATATGCCAAAGTATTGGCCGAGCGCCGATTTCTACCAACGGCTTAGGACGAATTTCAGTTTCTTCTCTCAAACGTGTTCCTCTTCCTCCACAAAGAATTACTACTTTCGGTTTTGGCATTTGGATATCCTCCCTAATTTTATGCTTTAAAAACTTTACCTAAGACTTAATATTTAAAAAATCTACTGTTTTATCTTTAAAACTTCTGACATAAACTATAGCCACAAAAATAGCTACTAGGACCGAAAGAATTGCCCAGAATAGAAAAACATTTTTCCATTCACCGCTGCTACCGCTAACTAAAAAAGGTACAATGATTCCTATCAAGACCGTTCCGACGTAGCCCATACCGTCTATAAATCCGGTAGAAGCTGCGACTACCTGTTTATCGACAAAACGAGTAGGAAAAGTAGTTACTAAAAATACATGCGGCCCATAGAGAAAAAATCCTCCAACCAGTAGCATTAAGATAGCTAATAAATCTTTAGTGAATGGCAATATTACTAAGCTAATTGCTAACATCAATAGAGATATTATTGTGATAACATCTCTATTCATGCGAATTTTATTATAAACAAGAGTGCCTAAGACACCGGCAATAGGAATCAAGAAAACATTGAGGCCAACTTTACCCATCTGCTTTACCGTAAGATTTTGTATTTGAAATAAATATAACGGTATCCAGGTAATAACACCATACCTAACCATATTTAACAAACACAATGACATACCGCTTAAGACGATCGGAAAAGATAAAGTATTCTTTATTTGAACTTTTGCCTTAGGAACAGGTGCTATTTGTATTTTTGGCCTTGTTAATAATAACAGTATTCCCCTGATAAATAAAAAAATGCTGGCAACCCAAAATCCGGCATGCCAACCCCATGTTCCTACTGCAAAAGAAGATATGAGCCAAGCTATAGAATTACCGACTTGATACGATGTTCCTAATACTGTGGAAGAATTTTCTCTATTTTTAGAATCTTGCGTTAAAGCATTTGCCCTTACGCAAGACGACCATCCCATTGACTGGAATAAACCGTCAAGAATCTCGCCGATGAATAACATTACAAAAAATCCAGCAGAAAAAGCAAGAATCAAATTCATAATTGCAGAACCAATAAGGCCTAAGGATATATAGATAAAAGGGTTATGGCGTTCGGAAATTTGACCGTGCAAAAACTGGCCCAAAGCATAAGCAAAAAAGAATCCGCTTGATACCAAACCGACGCTATATAAACTTAAATCCTTATAGGTAGCTAATAATGCCGGAACTACTATGCTTAGATTAACTTTACCAAAGTAATAGGTAGCATAAGAAGACCAGATATTCCAAAATATTTTACGATTTTTCATTTTTTCAACCTCTTTTTTTATTATTAGAACGAGAAATCTATTGTTGTCCCTAAAATATTGGAATTATTCCAGTTGCCGTGAGCTTTTTTTCCGCGAGCCATATAATAAATAGATAATTTTGTACCCCAAATAAAATCGGTAGAGAAACCGACACTAGCTCTATTTTCGTGGAATCCAGAATCCGGCTCTAAATCTAAAAAGAATTCATTGGAGATAAAAGGCGTAAAAAATTTATGGAATAATTCAATTGTCCTTTTGATTTCTATGTTATCCCGATAAAGCCAGGAAGATTTAGTAGCATTACGTTCGAATCTAGACCTGTTGGATAATTTAAATTCGTCTAAATTAAAATGCAAAATAAGGTCCATATCTATTCGATGGCTTTCCGGCCAACGTTGGTTACTTTTAGACGATACTAACTGGTATAAACATGCTGTATCAAGATAATCGTTAATTTTATAACCTAAACCGGCATATTGAACATAAGTATAAAAATTACCCATATCGCTCTTCATGCGAAATTCTTCTATCAGCTTTAAACTTAGCTTTTCATTTAACTTTAAATTAAACTTATAAGAACTCCAATACTCGCTATCATCACTAGCGTATATCAGCGAAACATAACAAAAAAATACCATAAAAGACAATAAACATAACTTAAATACCCTCATATAACCTCCTTTTTTTACTTTTTTCCGGTAAGTATTAGCATTTTCATATCTATAAAACAATCTCTCTCTTTTTGGACCATATGGTAATCTTGCTTGAAATAATCTGCTGCTTCGGCATGTAACCGATATATTTTTTCCTGGATAATTTTAGAAAGACCACTATTAATGAGCCAGTTTTTTACGCTCATCCTTTTAAGATAAATAGTCTTAACCTTAATATCTTTAAAAGAACTCTTTTTCATCAAATTTACTAAATCTTTCTCATAAAAAGTAACTCTTTTTTCTTTCAAACGAAAAATTTTAATATAATCTTTTTTAACTCTTTTTGTGGGAGGAATTCCCTCGGAGAATATCATAAGCCCGCCTTTCTTCAACATCCGATAACACTCATCCATAGCTTTTTGCCTAAACTTTAAAATATGATGGAATACTTGACGGCAAGTTATTTTATCAAATACCTCATCGGCAAATATAGGATTTAAGATATCCCTTTTGATAAAATACATGTTTCCAAACCAATTGCTATGTTCTAACATATCTTGGGATTTATCTAATCCGATGACTTCTTTTACTAAAGGAGAAATAGCATGTACTACAATGCCTGTGCCTGTACCTACATCTAAAACTATATCAGTTTTCTTAAAATTTCCGGCTTCAATAAAGCTATTTAAATAAAAATGGTTCTTTGCCCATTTAAGTTTATTGTAATTTTGAGAACGTATCTTCCAAAAAGTACTGTTATATACGGTGGTTTTAGCCATCTTTAGCTCCTTCTTGTTAAAACTTTTAAACTATCTTACGCTAGATTGTCCTATTTAACTAGCTTATATCTTTCTTTATGCTATTTTTAATGTTGCTGGAAGACTGTGAAGGATAATACGGTAAAACAATAACCTTGCCACCGATACTCTCCATATATCTTCTATACTCTTCGATATCAACTTTGCTATGGCTGCTACTTTCCATTAATACATCAGGCTGAATCTCTTTTAAATTAGATAAAGGAGAGTAGGTTTCCTGAGCTACCACAACATCCACATATTTTATAGCTTTAGCCAATTCTATTCTCTCCGGAAACGAAAGAACCGGTTTTTTGCCCTTTTTTTCTAAAACGCATTGATCAGTCAAAATACCTACTATTAACTTACCGTCATTTCCTGCTACAGCTTTAGCATTCTGCATCATTAAGAGATGGCCGGTATGAACAATATCCAAAACATAATATGAATATACTATTTTCATCTCCTCCTCCTCGCTTATAGCTTTAAATTGCCCTTATTATTCGAAAATTCTTGATAATAACTTAAAATTTCGTCAGCCGCTCTTTTTGACGAAGATCCATCCGGTCTATAAAATATTTTTTTTAATAATTCTTCTCTTTGGGATTTATATCTCTCGGGATTATTTAAAGATTCTTTTACGCCTTCGATTAGCTGTGACAGCGAATTAGCTACTACTCCGGCTCTATATTCCTTAGGTAAATCTGCTGTTTGCCAACTAAAATCTTTATTATCGGGTTCAATATAGACTATCGGCCTATTTAAAGTCATAAAATCGGTAGCTGTTCCCGAAATATCGCTTATCAGAACATCGGTAATCCATAAAAAATGTTCAATAAGATTATCTAGATACCCTCCAATACGACCATTAACAAAACAGACATTGTATTTGTCGGCTATCTGAAGAAGCCTGTTGTCTGCGATTAATTTATGGGCCAAACAATGTAACCTTATTATCAGATTAATATTTAACTTCTTTAACTCTTTACAAAATTCTTCAAAAGCATCAATAACATTTCCAAAAGACTTAGGGAAAAGACCGTTATCATGAAAGGAATCCCAGGTAGGAGCATATAAAACATTTTTTAGCTGCAAATTTAATCCAATTTTTTTAGCAAAATTGTCCCTGTCGTCTTTGGTGAATTTATTATTGATAAAGTCATCAATCCTTGGCCAACCTACTACTCTTAACTTATCAGTATTATCTGTTTTAAAACGTTTGATTATCTCATTTTTACAATATTCATTAGGAAGAAGAGCTAAGTTGTATTTTAAAGTTTCTTCGATGATAATGTATTTTTTATAAGGAACAGAATGAAACACTAAAACTTTCATTGCTGAAGAAAAATAATCAGAAAGAATAAGAGTAGTATTGGATATTATAATATTCGGCATTAATGCATTTATAGTTTTTTGTATCAATCTTTTAAAGAAAATACTAGCCAGACGTTGTTTAATTCTTCTTAAAATCTTATATAAGATTAGTGGTTTAAATTCCGGGCTGTAAAGACTTTTAAAAACGATGTTAGGATACGCGGCTTTCTGTAGCTCGGCATAAACATCAGAGTTAGCCGTCATCCAAAAACATTCTACTTTGTCTTTTAATTGTTCCCAATATTGTCTAAGAAGCGTTGTTGAATGCGACGCAAAAAACACTACTCTTAATTTTGGCTTGCTATACACTGTTCTTCCTTAATGTTAATTCCCCCGTTAAACAATATTTCATAGGTAACTTCGGGAAAATTTAATCCTAATTTATCTTTGGCCGCTTTACTATCAACCCTTAAAGAAGCCACTTTTTCTAAATCATCAGCGCTAAGCTGTCTATAGTCTTTCTTTATTACTCCTTCGATGCCATTAATATTTATATAGGAAAGATAATCATCATTATCTAACTGCACAACTGGCTTATTTAACAAAAGGGCTTCTTCCAAAGCAGTTGAACTCATTCCTATTACCGCAATAGAATTTTCTATATCATCTTTTAGGCTCCTTCCTTCTGAAATCTCTAAAAAGCCTTTCTTTATCAAAGTATTTATCCTATTTCTAACGCCTAAACTTAATATCGCTTGCGGATGCAACCTCAACCTAAAAGGCAAGGGTATTTCTCTATCAACTCTATCAACCAAAAGATTATTAATAGTATATAATATCGTTTCATTATCGAATTCGGGAAGAGCGGTCACAAAAAGGTAGAATTTGGCTTGGTTTTCTTTTTTCTTAATATTATTCCAATGAGCATAACGGCTACTACAGCCTAAGATAAATTCTGTTTTAAGAAAAAATGGTCTAAGCAAATTCGCTACCTCTAAATTATAAACGTATATTATATCCGGGATATATAAGCCGTTTTCTATCTCTTGAGGATAACTAAACATCCATCTCTTGGCTGTTGTTATGGCAGCGTGTTGAATAGCGTAGCCTTTAGCTTTATACTTATTTGCTATACTCCAAACAATTCTAGCGTAAGAATGCATCTCATGGACGCAACCTAGTTTTTTTATACTATATTTATCTACTGTTTTAGACAGTTGTTTTTCTAAGTAATAATAGAAAATCCAATCTAACTTAAAAACCCAGTCAAACCACTCTAATAATAATAAGCTTTTATCTAAAAAATTTCCTTTAATTTTTAAAAAAGAATAGATACCTCCTTTTAGGAAAAAATACATAAATGCTAATTTTATTCTTAAGGATATTTTTTTAATTTCATTGGCTTTTTCTCCGCAACTATTTTTATGACCGAATACAAATAAGGCATCGTCTTTTTTAGTGCTGACATAAGACGTTTTAAAGTTATGGGCTGCTAAAGGCTGACCGCACATAGACCATATTACCAATAAAGAATTCTTTACCTCTCCATATAAAGCATATTCAAATATTCCTATATCTTTTATGAATCTAAACGGTAGCTTCATTAAAGCAAAGCATAATAAAATTATCTTCTGCCTTAATAATTTGGCTCTATGTCTTTCCCGGTAATTAAAATGCCAAAGCATGCAAACATCGGTATTGCGGGCAGATAAAGGGGAACTAAACAGATAAACTTTCATCTTTTGAGGTATAACTTTAGCAGCCTCAACAATAAAATTTACCGCTAAATACTCAAAATAATCTTTAAGCATTTTTAGATTTTTTATTTTTAAGTATCTTCTCAACTTCGATTAAATCGGATAAAGTATCTACGCTTAAGGCATTATAATCCGTTATCACGCCTTTTATCTTATATCCATTTTCGAGAATTCTTAAAAACTCTACCCCTTCAACAAGTTCTAAGTTAGTTTGAGGCATTTCTACAAACTGAAGTAAAAAATCTTTTCTTAAGGCGTAAAGCCCGATTTGTTTATGAACAACATAATTCTGACGAGTTTTAGGGTAAGGAATAGGGGAACGGGTTAAATAAAGTATAAAATTATCTTTGTCTAAAGCTGCTTTTACAACCGTTACATCTATATAATCACCTATGTTAGAAATAGTTGTGATAAGATTAGTTACATTTACCGACTTATCTTCTAAAAGAGGATTTACGACTTGTTTAATCATTTCTTTATTTACTAATGGTTCGTCTCCCTGTACATTAACAATAATATCAGCTTTTATTGATTTTGCTGCTTCGGCAACTCTATCAGTACCAGTGGGATGGTTAGAACTAGTCATGATGGCTTTTGCGCCAAATTCCTGGACTGTCTTGAAAATACGCTTATCGTCGGTAGCCACAAAAACCTCATCCAGATAGCGGCTAGTTTTAATATTTTCATAAACATGTTGAATCATTGGTTTGCCTAAAATCTTAGCCAAAGGCTTTCCTTCGAATCTCGTTGACTGGTAACGAGCCGGAATAATAGCAACTATTTTAGCTTTGATTTCCATAAATCTCCTTTCTTTATACGATTAATTAATAATGATAATACCGGTAAGAAATCTAATAACGATTTTGTTTTACAAATTTTTTTACTGCCAGAAAAATATTTATCAAGGTCTATCGACATTTCTTTTTCAGAAGAAGGAACAAAAATCACTCCTAAACCAGCTCCTAAAGCAGCTTCGATTCCGCTTCTAGAATCTTCGAAGGCGATACATTGCTTGGCTGATAGCCCTATTTTTTTTAAGGTTTCTTTATAAAGCATGGGACTAGGTTTTTTTTCTAGACCTTCCTGCCAACAAGTAGAAGCAAATAAATTGGTAGAATTTTTATAGAAAAATACGTCGGCATTATCAATATATTTATTAAGTTGACAATGTTGAAAAATCCTTTTTAAAATAATATCTATAAAAATCTTTTCGGAAGAAGAAGTATAAGCAGTACGTATATCTAATATATTCCTATGTTGTTCAAGAAAGCAAAAAATCTCCTTTACCCCTTCTTTAACTTTAGGCTGGGAGTTGTTAAGCAATTCTATATATTTATTCCGGCGTTCCTGCACAAGCAATTCAATACTTTCTGAAATGCTATACTGTTCCTTCATTATCGATAAAATATCAAATAAATTTTTTCCGGGAAAATTCTCATTTTCACGTAGAGAAATATTGCGCGAGCTTAATAAAGACTGGTAGGCTAAAAATATCTCCTCTTTATTATCAAATAATAGCTCATCAACATCGAAAATCATGCCTATGGTTTTAGCGGGATTAATTTCCCACTTAGAGAATAATGTTTCTTCGAGAGCACTCATCGTATAATTTTATTAGTTTATTTAATTTTAGAGTAAATATATATTTGTTTATATTTGCCGTATCGTCCTCTTCCTAGAGCTAAAGGCCCGAAATAATCAAAAGTTTTTATCTTCTTAAACCTTGTCAAAATGTCTTCTTTTATCGCTTTATCAATCATTTTGATATTAGTAAAATAAAAGTAATTTTCATTAGTTATAACTAAAATATCAGGATTTATAACAGCGATTTGTTTAAATAATTCATTAATATCACTGTTATTTTCTCTAAAATAGACATTATTAAATTTAGGTGGTATATAAAACTCTTCAGAATCTTTGAATATTAAGATACTACTATCGTAATTATCGCTTAGCCATTTTCCTACTATGAGACCGGTATCTTTTTCCTTATCGGTTAAAGCCCAGTGGTTAAATACTATTTCGGGAATACGTGCGCTAATCCCCGTAGCTAAAAGAAAAGATGATAAAAAAATCCAGCTTAATCTAAAAAATTTAGATTTGGCTTTCCTAGATACCTCGACGATACCAAAGGAAGTTAATATCCCTGATATCATTGCTATCGGTAAAAGATAATGGTGAGGCCGATGTGTTATCAAAAGAAATAGTATAAACATAAAAAAAGTTATATAAATCCAAAAAATACTCCTTTGAAGCATCAAGGTCCTGTCATTTTTCCAATTTCTTCTTAAAAAAATAATCTCATACAAGACATAACACCCTAATAAGATTCCGATATTTATCCCCAAAAGATTATTATCAAAAAACATTTTAAGCCAAATAAGCCTGTTAAAATCGAAAATAGCTGAATTTAAACCTAAATCAACATTTGTTCCCATGGTAGTAAGCGTAAAATGCCGTATTAAGGACTTAGCTGTTGTTTGTGGAAATATCCAGTAAGTAGGGTTAAAAACTAGAAATATTAAAAGCATGCTGGCAACAATATAGAAAATAATAAGAAGGCTTTTATTGATAATGAATAAATAGCGATATTTTTTATTTATAGCTTGATCAGGATAAAGTTTCTTACAAACTTTATTAATATACATCCAAATAAAATTTCCAATTATTATTATTGTTACTAATGCAATTAATATCCGAATATTACGTATCTGTAGAAAATCAGCCAACCCTTTAATTTTAGTGCGATGAAATAAACCTTGATGAGTAATAAAAAAAATAGTTATGCTGATAATGGTCAAACTAACCGAAATAAATATTATTTTAGTAATAAAAGAAATTAGCTTATATTTTGATTTTATATATTCAGTGAGCTTCTGTAGCGAAAGTCCCTTTGTACTAAACATAAACGCTGCCCAAAGTACCGGAACCATAAATATTCCGCCATACTTTACAGAAGCTGCTAAACCGGCAGATATAACTGCTTTTAAGAAAACTTTCAGTTGATATTTTTCTATTAATTGAAAACAAAAATAAAAAGTCAATAAAATAAAAAAAATCTCCAAAGGATGGGGCCGGCAATTGACTATCCACCACAAATACTCCGGAGTAGTAATTAGTATAATGCAACTTAAGATAGCTATCGCCATTGACTTAAAAAACCTTAAACAAAAGAAATAAAGTAGAACTATTGTCGATAAAACCGCTAACAAATTCAGGCTTCTTAATATTATTGTTACTATTTGATAATTAAGCCCTTTTAGAAAGGTATAAGGGCCTAAGAAGATTCCTCCTAAATAATAAAAAAACTGAGGATAGGCATATTCAAACGGAGTTAATCCTTTAGAATAAATCTTTCCAGCAAATTCAACTAAAAGAACCTCATCGGGATCAAAATGTCTAATCATCTCGATATTACCAACGCCTTGAGGAATTGCGGGAACCGCAAATAATAGAACCGGCAAAATCAATAAAGCTGGTATGGTTATATTTTTTATCCAAAAATTATTCTGCAAATACATCCTATTCATGATTTCTGTTAAGAAACCTAACTTCTTGTAATTCCTTTAAAATACCCTCTATATCTAAATTATCTTTTTTAACTTTTATCTTTTCTACTATCCCCTTATCTGGAAAAAAATAACAATAAGATTTTTCATCTAAAAAGTACTTTAGCTGATAGGGTTGTCCGTTTTTAGGAAATATATAAATAGCGCCGCCGCCAAAAATAGCTTTTTTTTGATAAACATTAATATCGGTAGAATTACGGCTAAAACTATTTTCTAAAAAATAGGCCCTAGATAAATCTTTAACGGTAACAGCACTAAAATTATCTTCGAAAAAGTTCTGATCTAACACCGCCTGGCTACTTTCTCCTATACTAATCCCTTTATCTTTGAAACCGCTAAATTTATTTTCTTTAATCAAGATTTTTGAACCGCTGATATCTAACCCATCGCCGTTATCGCTGGCTGAACCTTTGGCATCAAAGTCTGAATTGATGACGGCTCCGTTGCAATAATCTAAATCAATATGGTCGGCAAAATTATCTTTAAAAATGCAATTATCTATCAAAATTTTCTGGGAATATTTAATATTAATTCCATCATCAGCATTGTTGTTTGAAATTATAGAATCCGATAGAACTACCTCTTTATTGTAATGCATAGATAATCCTCCGGAAAAATATACTCCATCAACCCAACGCTCATTACCTCCCAAAAGATGTAAATTACTTATTTTGCTACTATTTACATTATTACCTAAAATAGCTACGCTACCGAAAGGCTTATCAGGATCTATCGAAGTAATAACTACTGGCTGATCCTTAGTACCGCGAATTTCTATGCCCTTATAAGACACTAAAACTTTATTTTCGCCCAAATGAATAGTTGTACCAGCTTCTATGACTAATTTTAAATCTTGGGGTATAAATACATCTTCCTCTAAATAGTAAATTCCCGGCTGGATAACTAATTCTTTATCGTTAGTAATTACGACTTTTAAATTATTGTTTTTTGTTATCCAAGCCGTATAAGGGTCTTTATTTGCGATAGTAGGAATTTTAAGCAAAGACTCTAAATCTATTGCCTCTTTTTGCAAAGTGACACTAACTGGAGTAATTTTTTCTGCAGTAACATTATTAACAAAATCGGTATCTAAATCTTTTACTGTTAGGTTTTGATTTATATTCTTATCAAAACTAAAAATTAAAATATACTTACTAGGAATTTGTTGAGAATCTTCTCCCAAAAGAGTAAAAAATTCAAAATTCTTAACTGCATCCGTAAGGTATAAACTATCCTCTTTACATATCACATCAACTTTTTCTTCTACTACGTTAACGACCTTTTCTGCTGCTAAAGTTATAAATTTAAGGTTTACTTTTTGCGAACCTTCAATTAAAGATGGACAATTTTTAAGAATTAACTTATCAAAGCCAAGAGAAGACATCGATTGCGGAACAATCTCAATCACCAAATAATTATCAAAAGACGAAATAATTATTTGGGGCTTTGAATTCTCTAGATAAGATTTTAAGACCTCAATATTGTGTTCGATAACATTTTTGGGCGGGCTTAGTATTTCGATTCCTCTTTTACGTAATTTAGCTGCTAATAATTCAAAAAAAGTTAATTTTTCGTTAAACTCGATTATTTCGTGATGGCGCCTGATTATACTCTCGGCATCTTCAGTAATAAACTTATAGATCTTCTTATATTTTTCTTGGCGGATTAAATTATTGCGGCTAAGAAGATGCAGTAAAGGAAGTCGCCTTAACTCCCAATTGGTATAAGGCGAAGGCTGACGATTGTTAATTACTTCTTCTATTGTACCACTATCCCCAATTTTTAATTTTTTTGATAAATTATCGCGGTTGAAGCTTGGATAAAATTTACCGTTAGCAGTATCATAAAAAACATAAAGATTTTCGGCGACAAACCCATGGCCGCTAAAACCGGCAATAGCCCTAGCTGCTTCAAAAGATGTAATATAATCTAAATCAAAATATTGTTCGATATCCTGGTATTTTCCTTCAGAAATAGCCAGATTAAGGCTTAAATACCTGTTATAAATCGGTTCTTTATAGTTTTCGAGGAGTCCGGAATCTTGGAAACTAGTGCTAAATTGAATAAGGAAATCTTTAGGATCAAAAGCGACTTTGGTATTATCTATACCGCTATAAATAAGGGATTTATCTGTCGGCCTTTCAGCAGAAAAAGAATAATCAAACCTATAAAAAGAAGATTTACCTATTGCTTCCATATTATCATTGTCAAATCTCTGCTCAAAATAATAAAGTTTATCCGGGCCATTATTAATTTTAACCCGAACTAAATCATCTTTCTGTTCAAGAATATCAAAATAACTAGACAAAAGAGGTATTAAAGAATATTGCTTATATGTCGGGGCCGTAATTCTTTCACGGATAATTAAATTAAACCGCCGGGCATTATTAATTTGTTCATCATTCTCTAATTTAACTGTGTAGGAAATAAAATTTCCTATCTTATGCGCGCTAGGGTCTCGGCTTTGGGATTTAATTTTTATTTGGTAAGTCTTGCCGTTATAGATAAGAGAGGCTTTTCGCCAGTTATTATTTTCAACATAATATTTTTGTCCGTAACGAGAATCTTCGAATTTCTGCCAAAGATCCCTAAAATAGCCGATATCTTTTCGGGAAAGGACTAAATGGAATAAGGGTAGATTCAACCTTTCTCCAATATTAGGTATTTCTCTATCGTTTTGAAAAATCTTTAAGCGTAAATTACTATAAAAATCAGGAAAGCGGCTTTTAACTAAATTTTTTAATTTACTACCTTTAAAATCAACCTTCGATGCAAAAAGTAAACCAAAAATAAAGGCCGATAAAAACAATATAATCAATACTATAAAGATAATCTTGGCCTGTTTTTTCTTAAAATATCCTATCATTCTTAAAAACTCTGTTTACTTATATAAACTTACTATACCGTCAACATATTTCGAACTTCTCGCGAGACGAAAAGAAAAATAATTAGTTATCTCGTTGGCAAAAATATTATTAGGTTCATTATATTTTAATTCCATCACGGTAGTATTTTGCTTTTTTAATTTATACAAAAAACTATTATAGCGAGGCAATAATTTATATGCCTCTAAATCGTAATCAAGAGTAATTCGGTACTTTTTATCGGCCGATAAAAAGTACCTTCTACGGTAACTATTAAGTAAAGAGAAACTTAACTCTTTAAGATGAAACTTAAGGCGTTCAGGAAGAGAAGATTGTTCAAAAACACGCCTGATAGTGTTTATCGAGCAAGACTTATCCATCATAAAGGAAACTAAAGGGTAATTAAGTTTTCCGACGTGTAAATTATGTTTTAACTTTAATTCTAAAACCGGTTCTTTGATAATTCCAAAAATATCTTTATACCAACGGATGCGCACCTTTAGCCTTTTGCTGATGCCGTTGATATTATCAAAGAAAGAACGTAAATCTACCGAGTCCAAATAAATATTATTTACTCTTCGCTCATAGTATATTTCTTTAAATATTGCCGGATGAAGCTTTAGTATTGGCTCAATATCTTTAGCCGAGATACCTTCCAGGCAAAATTTTCTTTCGTATCTAAAATTCTTAAGGCTTAAAAAAGAAAAGTTTTTCATACTTGCCGGTTATCTAAAAAGGTAATATTTATCGAATCGTTTAGTTTCTGTAAATCTGATTTTACTGCCTGTAATTTTTCGGGATTATCTAATTCTACCGTAAAGGTAGCTTCCAAAATTTCTTTAGTCTCATCAAACCGTTTCATATTAACCTTGGAACAATAATTTTTTAAGATTCCGATAATTTTCTCTAAACTAACTTTATTGGCTCCGGCAGCAGTCACCGTTAAATAAAAATCCTGGTTATTTTCAAAAGAATCGGTACGTTTACGCAACATAATAATTAAACTTATAACTATAAAAGCTACAACCGTAATCAAACGCTGGTTAGCGCCTAAACCTAAGCCTATGGCTATCGCCATAAATAAATAAGCTAATTCTTCAGGTTCTTTAATTGCAGCTCGGAAACGGACAATCGAAAGAGCGCCAACAAGACCAAGAGATAAAGCTAAAGATGATTTTACGATTGCGATTATCAAAGTCGTAGTCATAGTCAAAAGTAAAAAATTTTTGGCAAATATTCGTCGGTTAGAAAATGATATTCCCCGTTTTATGTAAATTCGGGATAAAATATACGATAAAATTGCTGCTAAAAATAAATTAACTATAAATCCTAAGATAGGTACTGGCCCACCTTCTGCCATCAAGAATTGTTTTAAGGTCTCGAATTTATCCATAGCTTTTCCTCCTTTCTTATATTAATTTTTAAATTATAACTTCTAAATTTTTATCCCTTCGGCAATTATAGCGCCTCCAAAAGTCTTTATTAAAGGCAGCTTATTAAATATCGAATCGGTAATTTTAAGCAAATTATAATTAATGTTAGGGCCCAATAAATAAAAAAGATGCGGCGGTAGATAAGTAGAAAATCTAATCTTATTTCTTATCTTTGCCCTATCAAGCCACTGCCTTAACTTTGTTTGCGATAATAAAGGCTCTTGACTGGCATCTTCATTATAAAGTTTCCATATTCGCATCATAAAATCAAAGATAAATCGTAAAGGGCTATCATTAGGGTCTAAAGAGTAAAAATATCCGTGGGGTATAAGTTTTTTTGAAACTTTATTAATAGCATCTTGTTTATTCGGTAAATGATGCAAAGTACCGTAAAGAATACAAGCGTTAAAACTATTATTCTTAAAGGGCGGATTAGCAGCATCGGCAATAAAGAAATCGACTAAACCGTCTAAGCCTAAACGACTGACTTTATCTTTAGCCAGCGTTAACATTTCTTCACAGATATCCAACCCCATAACATTAGCTTTATGTTGAGCTAAAAGTATCGATTGTCTGGCAGTGCCGCAACCGGCATCTAAAACTATATCTCCTACCTTAAGATTAGCCTTTATCCAATCAGTAAAAACTACTGCATCCAGAGCTTGGTAATAATTGCTATTAACTACGTTTTGCTCGTAATCCTCTAAATTATTTTTAAAAAAACTAATTTGCCCGGCTTTATCTTTAGGAACACTCAATATCTCTTGGGGTATCTCTAAAACCAGTTTGTGCCTATCGGCAAATTGCCGATATAATTCAACTCTTCGTAAGTTTAAAGGCAAAAGATCTACTATACCATTTTCTATGCGATACCATACCTTACAAGATGTACATACCAAGTAACCTTCAAGAATATTTTCGGCGCTAGATTCGTATTCTTTTATCTCTAAATACTCACTTTTGCAATTAGGGCATACTATTAACGCTAAGCTATTTCTTCTCATTTAAAAACCTATCTTTTTCTTTACAATATACAATGGTCTTTCTTTAGTTTCTTCATATACTCTGGCCAGATATTCGCCAATTACTCCTAAAAAAATAAGCTGAACACCGCCCATAAATAAAACTGTTGTCAATACTGAAGCCCAGCCAACAGCAGCTTGTCCTATCAACTTTATATAGATTGTACGTAATATATAAATAAAACTAAAAAATGCAATAATAAGGCCTAAATAAGTAGAGAGCCTAAGAGGAAACGAGGAAAAAGAAGTAATACCATCTATAGCAAACGAAAACATACGCCAAAAAGAATATTTAGTTTTTCCGGCCTGTCGCCTATCAGCTTGGTAAGAAATAGAATCTTGTTTATATCCTACCCAATTTATTAATCCGCGTAAAAAACGAGAATGTTCCTTCATACTTTTTATATTTTCTACAACTACTCGGTCTAACAATCTGTAATCAGCAGAATTGACTTGAAAATTAGTATTGGCAATACGATTCATTAAGAAATAAAAAAATCTTGCCGATAGTTTTTTAAATATGTTTGTTGTTTTAGCTTCTATTCTTAAGGTATTTACAATTTCATTACCTTCTTCCCATTTTTGTAAAAGCTTGGGGATTAATTCCGGGGGATGCTGTAAGTCTGAATCTATAGTTATAACAGCATCACCTTTAGAATAATCTAGGCCGGCTGAAAGAGCCATCATGTGGCCAAAATTCCGGGAAAAAGAAATAATTTTTACGTTTTTATCGTTATTAGCAATATTCTCGAGAATGTTTAATGTTTTATCACTGCTACCATCATCTACTAAAATAAGCTCATAATTATAATTAACTTTACTTAGCACTTTAATCAATCTATCATAAAATTGACTGATTACTTCTTCTTCGTTATATAAAGGGGTAACTACAGAAATTAATTTGTGGTCTGAATTTTTCATAATAACACCTTCCTTTTAAGGAAATATCTTTATATTTTTATATATTCAATAATATTCTTTTTGGTACAAAGATTCTTAAAGCTGCTTTGATATTCACTTTAGTAATTATTCGGGATTTCATACCTAAAATAATAAATAAACCTAAAGAAATGACTTTAAAACAATATTTAACGAACAAAAGAGTTTCTATTTTTGAAAAAATAATAAGAACTATCGTACTTATAAATATATTGGCATAAAGCAGAGATAAAATTTTTTTCTCATAATTGATATAATAACACTTCTGCGAAACCGCAAGATATACGGCATTAGAGATAATAATAGTGGCTACCGTAGCTAAAGCGGCTCCAACTGCACCCCAAAACGAGATAAATAAAAGATTAAGCAGTACATTCATGATTACTCCGAAGAGGGTTATCGGCACGCTTAGATAAGCCTTTTTTACATAAGCTAAGGGTATATCGACAATTTTTCCGAAAGTCTGTAAAGAAATACCGCATAGAATAATAAGCATTACGTTAATTGCTCCGTAGTAACTACTAGGAGCTAAGATATGTATTATCTCTTCTCCAAATAAGATCATCCCTAAAACTACCGAAATAGAAAGGTAGGTAAAAATAGTAAAATTTCTGCCGATAGAGTTTGCTGCTTCCTTGCCACGGTCAAAGATATCTTTCATAAATATCGGATGATAAGTAGATTGTATGGCAGTGATAAATTCAAAAAGTTTTCGGGAGACATTCTGAGCTATACTATATATACCAGCGCTGGATAAAGAAACAATGCTGCGTAATAAGTATTTATCTAAAAATTGAGATACCGGCCCACTAAGATAATTACCTAATAACGGTATGCCGTATTTAAAATTATCTTTTAGTATTTTAAAATCGAATCGGAAAGGAAACTCTCTTTGAAATTTCCAAAACAGCATGCAAAATATAATTAAAGTAGCTAAAAAAGAGCCATAAATTACTCCCAGGTATCCGAAACGTAAAACTGCCACAAAAAATAAAACTAATGTTGCATTCATAACCATCTGTATTATGGTAAAACGCGAAAAGCTTTTCGGTCGTTCCATATTCCTATACATAGTAAGATAGAAAGTAACCAGAATATTTAAGCATACCGTAAGATAAGAAATAAAAATAGCCAAGCCACACTCGGGATTTCCCATAATTAACCGCGAAAATAAGCTCTTATTGACAAAAACAAATAACGACGAAACTATATAAACCAAAAATAAAAAAGCCGTGGTGCTGTTAATTAAACTATTTACTTTGATAGAATCTTTGCGGTATTCAAAATAGTAGCGTTGAGCAGCAATATCAACGTTACAACCGATAAGACTGGTAATCAAACTAGGAAAGCTAGTAGCTAAGGCTATAATTCCGAAATCCTCCGGTGTCAAAAATCTGGTCATTATCGGTAAAGTTATGAGCGGCATAAGACTACCTAATAAAGACGGCGATAAATAATTTAAAATGCTTTTTACTCTTTTTTCGGCGTTAAAAGAAACTTTATTTTTTTCTGTCATAAAAATTATTTATAAATATAAAATTTAAACTATCTTAATAATTTATATTTCGCTATTAACTTATTTATGAACCGCTACTAATTTATCTTCATCAAAATCTATACCTACCTCAAATTTAGGTTCCCATTTTTGGGTTTTGGGGTTTTTTAAAAATAGTTTTTTATTCACGAATTTATCTACAACTTGCCAGAAATCTTCTAAAGAAATATCGATGTATTCACAAAATTCTCTAAGGTATTTATCCCCACACTTTCCATCATATTTTTTTATTAATTCAATGCCTTCTTTCCGCGTCATCCGATCCTCTCTTATCGCATAGCAAACTTCATCAGTAACAAATCCAAATCCAAATTTATAGTATTTAAGCATTTGATTGATAATTTGCATATCGGAATCGATGGAACAATAAGGATTTAGCCTACCTGCTTGAAAAGGATCGTGGTCTTCTCTTTTGCTTAATCCTCTTTCAATAGAAAAATCCGTATTTTTCCAAAATCCCCACTCTTTAGCATAATAATTTAAATAAACTCCTTTAATATTAGATTTTTTTAATTCATCTTTATCCGGAAATTGGTACCACAGTAATTCTTTTAATCCTATTCCTTCAACTTCCCAATCCTTGGCATTTCCTCCGCCTAAAGTGTTACATTGATTAATATTTAAGGCATCGTCATTACAACCAACTCCCTCGATTACTCCTAAAGTAATTCCGGGATTTTCACCTTGGATAATTAAAGGAATATTAAACCTTAAGGCAGTTATATAAGAAACCGCCCATAAAGGATATTCAGTGGGTTTAACGGGATTTCCGTACTTGTAAAAAGAGTATTTTATTGTCTTTTTCCAAACCTTAGGATTGGGTCTATATATCATGGTATCGAACCCCTGCTGAATTAAATTCTCGATATTTTTAGCTCCCCATTCAGTAATTCCATCGGGGGCTAAGTTAACTAAGAGACAATTTAAGCCTAACTTCTCCTTGGCATAAAGTGCCTGGAAAAGACTATCTTTTCCACCACTAACCCCGATAATACAATCGTGTGAACTTTTGGTATTTTTCTTAGCCCAGTCGACAATGTCTTTTAATTCTTTTTCTCTCTTTGCCCAATCTATCTTTGCCCTTTCTTTTTCAAATTTACAGGCAAAGCAAACTCCATTTTCATCAAATTTAATCCCCGGACGAGTATCGGGCTGAAGGCATTTTTTACAATATTTCATTTTATAACTCCCCCTTATGTAAATATTTTTATTCTAAAATCATCTTTTTTTTATTAAATTCCAGCTTAAAGGCACGGCTTTCTTGATATCTTTAGCTGCTGCCTTTCCTATTATTTCTCTTAAATATTTAAGCTTAATTCCATTTGATGGCCTTATCGATTTAATATTATCTTCGGTAAACAGCTCTCCCTTTTTTATATCCTTTACGACAAATAAAGAACGGCGAAAAACTTTACTTATTTTTTCATCATTAGTCAAACCATAAGCAATTTTTCCTAAAGATTTTTCAGCTATTCTGATATTTTCTACTAAGGATTTTAACTCCGGCGGTTCTATAGAAAAAAAACTATCTGCAGTTTTAACCTTTCGGGATAAGGTAAAGTGCTTTTCGATAATTCTTGCTCCCAAACAAACAGCGGCTATAGAAGTAGTTATACCTAAAGTATGGTCGGACAAGCCAACAGCTAATTTAAATTTTTTAGCCATATCCGGTATAGTTTTTAAATTCATCTCTTGGTATCTAGCCGGATAACTGGAAATACATTTTAAAAGTGCTATATCTTTGGCTCCGGCTGACTTAGCAGCGCTAACTGCTTCTTTTATTTCTTTTAAATTGGCCATCCCGGTAGATAAAATCAAAAGTTTTTTAGTTTTAGCCATATGTTCTATTAAAGGCAAATCTACTAACTCAAAAGAAGAGATTTTATGTATCGGGACAGCTAATTCTTCTAAAAAGTCAACGGAAGTCTTATCAAAAGCAGTAGCAAAAAATATAATCCCTATATCATCCGATACTTTTTTTAACTTTTTAAACCAATTCCAGGGGGTATAAGCTTTCTTGTAAAGTTGATAAAGCGTCTGGCCTCCCCATTTAGGATGATGAATTTGGAAATATTTATTACTGCAATTTATAGTTAAAGTATCCGGGTTGTAACACTGAAACTTAACAGCATCAACGCCACACTCCTTGGCTTTACGTATCAGCGAAACTGCCCGTTTAAAGTTTTGTCCGTGGTTAGCGGAAACTTCGGCAATTATAAAGGTATCTTTTAGCTTTTTTAAATTTATCATTGTCTTCTCTTTAATTTAAAGACCATGGTTTTTTTTCTTTTCTTAAAAGTATTGTGTGAAAAAATAAAACCGGCTTTGCCAAAAGCTTTTTGGGAAGCAATATTTTTGGCTAAAACTTCTGCTATTATTTCTCTAATTCTAGGTCTAGTAGCCATAAGCTTCCTTGAAGCTGCTTTTATAACTTGACTACCTAATCCTTTATTGAAAAATTTAGGATTTAAATTGATATTAATATAGGCTTGTTTGGCTAAATTAATCTCAAACCTTACCTGGCCGATTTTTCCTTTTTTCTTACTTTCCGCTATATATATTTTTGTCGTTTTATCTTTAAGCTTTACGCCGAACCAAAACCTATGGTCCTTATAACTAACCGCCTTCTGATTAAAAGAGTATTTTCTTACCTTAGAATTATTTCTCCAAAGCCAGAGGTCCCGACAGTCGTTTTTGTTAGCTCTTCTTAAGTAGAAATCCTGGTTATCATTAACAGTTGTTATCAATGTTTTTTGGGCTATTCTCTTCGCCCCTTTAGCATCAATTAAATTCTTTCCGATAATACTTTTCTTATCTCTTACTGCCTGTGGCTGAAAAAATTTTAGTGCGATTGCAATATTACCGAATAATTTTTTTTCTCTATAATTTCCGGCGTATCTTAAGAATCCCTTTCTTTTTAAGCCATTTAAATTCCCTCGCTGATTATCGGCAAGGCAGACACCTATTGTCGGAACTCCTACTCTTGCTAATTCATAAGTAGTCTGGCCACCACCAGAAATACAAACATCGGTTTTTAACATTAAGTTAAGCATCTCTTTCGTTTTCAAAGTATTATTTTCTGTATCTACCGCCGTAAATGCAAAATTAAACCTTTTTTTAAGAAAATTGATTAACTTATTAATAAAATCAGAATCGTTTTTTCCGCCTAAAGTAATTAAAACTTTTTTTATCTCTTTATTTACCTTCTTTTTGGGAACCTTCCAGAACTCTTTCTTTAAAATTATATAATTACTGCCTAAAAGATAAGATATACCTTCTCTTTTAGGATAATGTAATTTATCTCCATAAATCGATGGGTTTACTACTATGCCTTTAGGGTAATTTAATCTTTTATAATCATCAATATAAACAGCAATTTTAACTAATTTTGATATTTTCTCATATAAGTCTAAAGGTGCTGTATAAGAATCAATTGCTACTATATCTATATTTTTAAGCTGGTTAATTGTATTTTTCTGATTTTTTATCCAACTAATTTTCTTATGCTTAATTCCCTTTAAAAAACAATCGACAGTAGCATCACCATCAACAATAATTTTTACCTTGATATTTCTTTCTCTAAATGCCTGATATAAAGCCAGGCATCGGCTTAAATGCCCAAAGCCAAATTTTCTTCCGCCTTCGGTAAACAAAAGCGCCTTCATTCGGTAAATGCCTTTTGCTTAATATTTCTGTTGATACCTGCTAAACCTTTATTTTTATTGAGTAAATCTATTACTTTCTGGTAACTAAATTCATTATTACCAAAAAAATCGAATATTCGGTCAATAAGCTTAAAATCTTCGGCAGTATCAACCGTAACCCGGTACTTTGAATAATCTTTATCGGATTTATAATTAAGACATCTTTCGTTTTCATAGATAAACGGAGTTACATGTTCGCGTTGATACGGCTTAGTAGCATTTTTAAAAGCTTTTTCTAGAGCTGAAAAACTAAAAATTTCAATATCAAAACCCCGCGGGTAAGTTCTTTTTATGGTATTAGAAGCATAATTTAGAGGTTGATTTTTAAGATAAAAATCAATTACTTCATCTACTAAGCCTGGGTCAATCAAAGGACAATCAGCGGTAATTCTTACTACAGTATCTATTTTATACTCTTTGGCAGCTTGGTAATACCGCATAAGCACATCCTCTTCATCGCCTCTGAAACAGTTTATTTTTTCTTCCAAGGCTAATTTCGCTATTATGTCATCTTTCTTGCTATAGGTAGTCGCAATGATAATAGTATTGGGAGTTTTTATCCTTTTTAATCTTTCAATAGTATGTTTGAGCATGGGTTTACCCATAATATCCATCATAACTTTGCCTGGCAGGCGACTGGAACCCATTCGAGCCTGGATAATAATTCCTATCTGCTTTTTAAGCGTATACTGGTTATCTTTGCCGGATAAAATATCTTGTAAAATAGCTATTGCCCTATCATCAGGATAAGTATCAAATTTACGTAATAATTCTTCGGGAATGGTTTTAGAAGGTTTTTCGTCATTATCTAAAATTTGGTAAATTGCCCTCAATAACTTCTCCGGATCATCGAAGATAATTCTTTCCTTAAAAGCATAACGAGAAAAAGGATGATTATAATGAGCCTGATCCAAATATAAACCTTCAATACCGCAAATAATTGCTATCGTAGCCGAACTGGTCATGCCTTGAGTAATCACAATATCGGACATGCCTATCACTTCTATAAAAGACCATTTTTCGGAATCAATAATATAAGTATTTTCTGCTTTTTCAAGAAAGCTTAAAACTGCCATAAAACGTTTCTTTAAGCTATCCGAAAGATTCTCGTAGCGTTTTAAAACTTTTGGTTTTATTAAAATAGTGTGGTCTTGTCTCTCTAAGGCAACTTTGGCTATAGTCTCCCAAAAAACCACAAAATGCTCCTCTGTCATCTTAATTGCTCCGCCAAAAGACTCATCAAAAAAACTGATAATCTTTCCTTTAGGATTTATTTTCATTTGTTTTAATACTTTTTCTTTAGTAGTTTTGATATTATTGATAAACTTCTTAAAGATATACCCTATCGCTAGAAGAATTTCAGGATCACCTTCTACTGATTGAATATGAGCCTCCCCCCACAATAAAAATTTATCACACCCTAAAAACGATAATAAATACTTATCGATACCTATCGAATTATCCGACCAATGCATCAGATAATATTTAGTTTGGTAATTTTGACAAATAATACTTTCGGGTATATGGCTTNNACGACCTAATTCCGAAACTACTCGGTAGTGCGAAAACACCTGTTCGTAAGGCACGGCAAAATTATAAAATTGCTTAAAAGTACTATCGAATAAACTGAAATTTTTTGAATTCAATTCTTTAATTAGAGCACGACTTGCGGAAAAAATATATTTAGGGATAATCCTAAGAAATAATTGTCTTAAGCCTATGGATAATTTTCCTAAAATAAAATGGGCATATTCGGAATCTTTAGCTTGATAATAAGCCTTAAGTCTTCCTTCTTCAACCGGGATACCTCTTGAAAATAAAAGAAGGTCTTCTTTTTTAATTTTCTTACCATCTACAAAAAAATCATCGTGAAAATAATGCCCTCCGGTATCGCGTAATCCCCAAACGCCTTCACGCATTACCAGATAGTCGGTAACTTGATTGGTAAATTTAATACCATTTTTTAAAGTTTTATAAAAAATAAAAACCATATTCGTTAATATACGGAGAAAATTTATAGTCTTATTTTCTTTATTTTTCCAAAGAATATAAGGTAGATTCTTAAAACGCCTGCTGTATTGACTTACCGCATATTCATTTAAAGGATTTCTTTCCAGAATAATAGAGTTTTTACCGTCTTTATCTTGAGCGTAAGCATCTATTAATTCAAATAGCTTTAAATAATACTCTACTAACCAGCGTTTAATAAAAAGTTCGAAACGCTGGCTAGAAAAAGTTTTCTGCATAATTTTCATAAAATAGCTGTTTAGTACCTGGCTTTCGGTTACAAATCCCAGGACAATATTTACTAAATCCGAATTAATCCACTCTAAATACTCAAAGCTTTGTTGATAAGACCAAATATGATTCTTTTCTAACTGACAGGTTAGACTATCTTTATTTATATTCTGGAAAAAATTAAGATATTTTTTAAGATTGAACATAAAAAAATTAACTTCTAAATTCCCTGATAATTTTTTTAGTTATATTGATAACTCTTTTAACATCTGAATCTGACATCGCTGGATACAAAGGTAAAGTCAAAGCTTGGCGATAATATTGCTCTGCCTTAGGACAAATTCCTCTTTTATATCCTAATTTTTGATAATACGGCTGTAGATAAACCGGAATATAATGAAAATTTACTAAAATTCCGTTTTTATGATACTCCTCAAAGATTTTTTCTTTACGGCATTTAAATTTATTGAACTTAAATCTTAATATGTACAAATGGTTGGCTGATTCGGCAAAATCTTTATTTTGTAAAGGTAGTATTTCATCGATATTTTTAAAGGAATCATTGTATTTAGAGACAATTTCTTTACGGCGCTGCAGAAAGTAATCTAATTTAGTAAACTGGCTTATGCCTAAAGCACATTGAACATCGGTTAGCCGATAATTAAAACCTAAATATTGCATTTCGTAATACCAGCTGGCATGTCTTTTCTTTAAGAATTTAGGGTCGCGGGTTATCCCGTGGCTACGCAGCATAATCAATTTATCGTATATTTTTTTATTATTGGTCAAAATAGCTCCGCCTTCTCCGGTAGTGATATTCTTTACGGCATGAAAACTAAGAATTGTCATATCGCTGTATCTTTGCGAACCTATAATCTTGCCTTTATATTTGGCTCCTAAAGCATGAGCGGCGTCTTCAATGATAATACACTTATTTCTTTTAGCCACAGCTTTGATTTTCTCTAAGTCACAAGGATGTCCGGCAAAGTCTACCGGGATAATCGCCCGGGTTTTAGAATTTATCTTTTTAGCTATTTGTTCTACATCGATACAAACATCTTTTTCATCGATATCGGCAAATACTGGTTTTGCCCCAGTGTAAAGGATAGCATTAGACGAAGCTACAAAAGTAATTGGCGAAGTAATAACTTCATCATCTTTCTTTAATTCCGCTGCCAGACAAGCAAGATGTAAAGCCGCAGTCCCACTACTTACTGCTACCGCATACTTTGTCTGACAATAGGAAGCAATAATGCTTTCAAACTCTGAAACTTTAGGTCCTTGGGTTAAATAATCCGCGCCAAGAACGCCACAGACAGCTTTTATGTCGTTTTTATCAATTAACTGTCGGGCGTAAGGAATCTTTTTCATATGCCTTTATAATTTCCTTTAATTGAGTGGCTTTAAGCCATTTTTTATTGCTATCACTGGAGTAACGGAAACCTTCGGAAACATTTTTGCCTTGGCTATGGTTAACTTCATCCCACCAGTGAAAAGCCGGCTGTATTACATAACAATCTTCTAACTCCTTGGTATATCGGCTATCATCTTCGGAAATCATCACTTCATGAATTTTTTCTCCCGGCCGTATCCCTACTATCTTCAACTTACAATCAGGTCCAATAGTTTTTGCTAAATCCATAATTTTTATGCTTGGTATTTTAGGAACAAATATCTCTCCGCCTTTCATCCTTTCAAAATTCTTCAAAACAAACCTGGCTGCTTCTTCTAAAGTTATCCAAAACCTCGTCATCCGGGGATCAGTAACCGGTAAAACTTTATTTTTTTTCTTTTTTAAAAATAAAGGTATTACACTGCCACGGCTGCCGGCTACATTGCCATATCTTACTACGCTGAATTTCGTCCCTCCTTCACCGGAATAAGAATTGCCGGCGACAAATAGTTTATCCGAACATAATTTGGTAGCCCCATAAAGATTTACGGGATTACAGGCTTTATCGGTACTTAAAGCTATAATTTTTTTCACCTTGGCCTCAATGGAAGCTTCAATTAAGTTCATTGCGCCTATAATATTAGTTTTAATTGCTTCCACTGGATTGTATTCCATCAATGGGACTTGTTTTAAAGCCGCAGCATGCACTATATAATCGACTCCGCGTAAAGCCATTTTAAGGCGTTCTTTATCTCTAATATCGCCGATAAAAAATCTAATGTTAGCATAAGAAGAGAAATTTTGCTGCATCTCGTATTGTTTAAGTTCATCGCGGCTATAAATAATTAATTTAGCCGGTTTAAATTCATCAAGTACTATCTTAGTGAATTTCTGCCCGAAAGAACCGGTTCCGCCGGTAATTAATACTACTTTATCTTTTAAAATGTTCACTGGCATCCTCCTTAATTTAACTATTTTTATAGAAATTATTAATTAACTTGTTAATCCTTATAATATCGTCTTTTTTGGTTTGCCTGCTCGGCCAAAGATTAATTATTTGAGCAGCCATAGTATCTGATCTAATGAAATTCTTATTAAGACGTGGATAAAATAACCTGTCGATGGAAGGGAAATATTTAGAGGCTTTTACTTTATTTTCTTTTAAATATTTTAATAATTCGCCTCTTTTCTCTTTAACCAGAATATTCTGGCGCCAATAAGTAGAACCTTCTCTATGTTTAAGAATACGAATATTTTTATGATTTAAAATAGACTGAAAACTTTCGGCATTTTCAGACCTAATTGCTAATTCTTCGTCTAAATCAGCAATTTCTTTCTCCAACTGTACTAAAAAATTTAAATCCAAACCTATTTGATTTATATTCGCATCTTTATAAGATAAAGATAAAGGCATGCCAAATCTATAAAGTTGATCTTTCTTTTCGATACAATCAATTAAAAGATTATATATTTCGTTAAAACGTAAGTAAGCAGCATATCTATCTCTATTTAAAACTGGTAATTTTTTATAAATACCGTAAGAACTTTTATAAATCTTTTTTGAATTGAAAGTTAACATTCCGCCGGTATTGACATCAATAATTTTACCCATACCAAAACTGGTAATTGAAAAATCTGCAAAACTACCGGCATATTTTTTCCCTTTTTTGGCTCCCAAAGCCTGAGCTACGTCTTCTATCACAATCCATTTTTTACTTTTAGCGATTTCTAGGACCTCTTCTATACTACCTACATTCCCATACATATGAGGAAAAACTATTCCTGCCACCTCTTTAGAGCCAATATCTTTTAATTGCTTAGGGTCTATGCTGAAATTATCGTCTATATCTACAAAACAAGGCTCGTTATCGCTAAGAATAATGGCACAAACAACTACAAAACAGATATTAGCCGGTATAATAATTCTCTTCTTTTTTATACCTAAAGCCGTTAAGGCCAACCAAATCGCAGTAGTACCATTAGCAGTAAAAAGCCCGAATTCTTTCTCGAACATTCCGCATACTTTTTTTTCTATATTTCGAAATGGGCCTTTATCTATTTTGAGCATATTTCTTTTTTATAGGCTGATATTCGCTGTTGATACTCCCAATCAAAGTAACCGCTATCAAAATATTTTTCACCAATGATAAAAGGTAAGACCTTGGCTCCAAAACCGCGCTTAAAAATAGCAACTAAACGGCTTTTCTCGGAAACAGTATAATTTAGGCAGGAATTATAGGAAAAAACTCCTAAATCCATAAATAAATACCTTTCCTTTTGGTATTTTTTTACCGTATCCCATACTATTAGATGGTGCACCGGAATATTTTCGTTAGTAAATCTTTCTGCCTCATGATACTGGACGGTAGCGCCATACTTTAAAAATACCGCTGAACCAACGATGTTCTGTTTGAATACTAGATTACTAATCTCTAGGTTTCCTTCTTTAAATAACTCATGCAGATAATGCAAATGGTTAGGCTGAAACTTTTCGATTTTCAGCATCATTGCAGAAAATTGCTCAAAATTTAAAGGGTTATTTTTATAGTTGAGGTATTCGCAAGTAGTAGAATCTTTAAATTTCTTTAATATCGATCGATGGCCTTTTGATAAATTCTTCCAATGTTCTTCTTCGCTAAGCTTTAAATCTAACAGTAATATTAAAAGAGAATTATCCAAAAAACCATAACGTATTAACTCTTTACGTAAAAATTCAGAGTTAACTCCGCTATATAGGAATGAAGAAAAATTAAAGGTAATTTTTGCTATTTTATGTCTATCAGCTAAAGAATTAATGTGCTGACAAATAATGTTATTTATTTTTTTTATCTGGGATTCTGAACTAACTTTATCGGAAATAACAGCAGAAGGTAAAGATAAACCAAAAAGAGAACCAATATAAAAAGTATTTCTATCGATTATTTTTTCTTCTATAACTAAAGGACAGATGGCGATAATTCGGTTGTCATCTGTTAAAGCAAACGATAAGGATTGTTCTGATGGTAAAAAAATCATACTTTTATGGTGTAACCAGCAATTTGGATTGCCTTTACAAAAATCTAGCCATTCACTATGCGATAACTCTTTTAAATTTTTTATCACTATTCCCATATCAATTATATGAGGCTATTTCTCCCATAAGTTGCGAAATATGCTCAGCTATATTCTTTTTTCTGTCGTAATCCATATACTCCTTAAGAAATGATTGGTCTTTGTTTTTCTGATAAAATACTCCGCGATCTAAATACTGCCGTAAGTTTCTGTTAAATTCTTCCAAATTGTCATACCAAAAAGTACGATTAGGAATAATATTTTTAGCATCTTCGGTAAGGTCACTATTATCCATTAAAAAAATATCGGCATGTGAGAAACAAGACTCCCAAAAAGTAGTAGATACCCAAGTATAGATAAATAAATCAGAAATACTTACCATGTTCTTAAAAACAGTTTGGGCTGTAGTAATAATTTCTATATTCTTAGCCTGATAACGTTCTAAAAGTTTTTTAACGGTATTTATCTGCGAAGATATATTATGTGAACGAATAATAATTCTATACTTATGCTGGTATTGTGCTAATAACTCAGTAATGGCTTTAAGAGGCTCCCAGTAAGAAAAACGAATATAAGGATTACCTTTAACTATATACTGGTCGTTTTTATGCCAAGGTCCTAAAGGAAAAATAATAACCTTCTTTTTATTTTTAGGGGGAGTGTAATCTTTGTATGTTTTTAAAATTTTTGGCGAGCCAGCTATGTGGGTAGTTAAATTATATTTGCTATAATAGTTATCTATTAATTCCTTAACTTTTTGGCCGTAAACAAAGTAATGCTGGCCGAAAGCATAATCGGTAATATCGTAACCGGCAGCAGAATAATTAGCGCCGTAGCCTCCATGCATCCAACAGATATAAGGAATTTTTTGTTTTTTACAGATAAAAGGTAAAATTACGTTTTCGGGTTTAAAACAACTGTGGGTAATAAAAAAAATGATATCAAAATTATGCTTGCCTATATAATTAGATAAAGCTTTATAGCTATTGTACAAATATTCCAAATTATTAGAGAAAAAAATAAGTCTGGGTTTAATTACTTCCCAAAAATTAACTTCCCGAAATTTAAATAAATTCCCTAAAGATTCATCTTTATCTAATTCACCTGCTAAAAAGTTACTTTCTTTTTTTCTACTTATCTGTTGGCCTAATATTTGTTTAGGAAGCTGGTGTATGGACCAGCCTAACTTTGTTAAGTCTTGCTCTATATGTAGTAATTCATCGCAATCAACTGATAAAATATTGCCTTTTTTAATTGGACTCTTTAAAAAATAGGTTTTAAAAATAAAAATATTCTTGATAGACCTTTTAAGTTGTCGGTAAATATCCAAACCTCTTAAGTGATTATAGGCTGGCTGGGCCGGTCTTTCTTGCTCATTTGCTGCTATTGCCTCAATTTCATAATGATATTTATCCTGCATAAGATATATTAATTGAGTATAGTTAGAACTATCTTCGGAAAATAAATATCCTTGGTAAGAAAAAGGTTCTTTTCTTGTAATTAATTTTACTTTTTCTACTTTAATTTTAGAAAAAAGCTGGTCTAACTCAAAAACTTGGCTCATTAAGCTATCTAATAAAAACTTAAAGAAATATCCAAGCATCTCAAAAAAGTTAATGCCGCTCTTTTTATACTCATCATCAAAAGCTAAAAACTTTCTGTGTAAAGTAGCAACAACAGTATCTAATCTTTGTTGACATTCGGGAAAAATGCTTTGATATTCCTCGTAACTATAATAATTTCCCGACAAAGTATTATAAGAAATATTCTTTGACTCTAATTCGGCACAAATTTCAGGGGTTAAGGCTATAGCGATATCCTGCGGCTGGCGTGTTTTCAGAAAATAAGGTATATCTTCTTTAAACTCTAAGAAAAAAATATCAACCATAACAATTATTCATCATAAACTGCTTTGCGTAATTTCCATTTTCCGTTTTCTTTCTTCCAGATATGGTTAAGCCGAAACCGGTCTACTACCTGCCAAAATTCTCCTTCGGTTAAATCAACATAATCAAGGAAAGTAGCAAATTCTTTCTGAGGAAATTCGCCGTCGTATCTTTTGACTAAAGCTATTGCTTCTTCTCTAGTAATATGGCCATCCCTAACCTCATGGGCAGCATCAGAAGTAGTTCGACCGATACCGAACTTGATATACATCATATAATAAAGAAAAGCATCGGTGGCATCGTCTAATTGGGCGTATTTAGAGTAAGTTCCGGTCGTCCTTCCTTCGGGGTTAGCCTGAAACCCGGTATGTTCAGTAACATAATAGTAGTGTTCCTGCGGAATCCAATCATGATAGTATCCATACCAATGCATCTGGACTCCTACTCTTTTTAAATCTTCCAAAGGCGGTAAGCTATAGATATCCAAAGTCTTTTCTTTAATTTCCTCGGTAATATAACCGTCTTCTATCCCTATCCTCAATAATTCATCCATGGCAGCGCTGTAATAGGCCTCTTGAAAATCATGCCAATCTCTTCCCGGTTTATCGACATCCTTCCACATTCCACCGTATTCGGCTTCGGCATTTTCTCCGTACATAACAAGCTTAACATTATGATGCACCGCTACCTTAAAAGGTGCTCCCATTTGTCCATGGTCAAAAATTTCATTATGGTCGCCTAAAAGAATAAAACAGAGTTTAGTAAGTGCCCGGTTGAGTTTTCCTCCGGGTGAAACTAGGTAATGGTCGAATCCGGCATCGATAAACCGACGTAAATTATGCCAACCGATTTCGCTGTATACCGGAGGCGAAAAAGTAACGCATAAAGGATGCATACCATACTCATGTTTTAATTTGTGAGCAATAGTAGAAGAATCTTTTCCGCCGCTACAAGGAACTATAATATCGTAAGAACCGTCTTTGCTGCGGTGTTCATCCATCAATTTTTCAAACTTTGCTTTTCGGGCTTTCCAATCGATATTCTTCTTTTTAAGCTCGGTATAATTGCAAGCGCTACAGACGCCTTTATCATCAAAGGTAATCCTCGGCCGCTGATTTGATATAACACACTTTCTACAAAACTTTACCTCCTGAGGTAATTTTGGTAGTTGAGAATCCATTATTGGCCGCGGTACATACATAGCATCTCCTTTCTTCTACTTATTTATGTTAACTAACGATTCACTATAAAGAAATTGCCGGTAAATTTTTTGGCCACCTTCACCGCTCAACTCGGGGTGAAACTGGCAGCCGTAGATATTTCCTTTGTTGACTACGGAACAAAATAAAATCTCGGCATACTCGGTATTAGCCAAAATACAGCTTTGGTCCTTAGGAAGGATATAGTAGGAGTGTGCAAAATAAAAAAAATCTCCGCCTAAGTTTTGAGACAGAATTGTTTTCTCCCAACTATTAAGGCTTTTAGCGTTATTACGGGAAAAAGTTTGGTTCCAGCCTACATGAGGGACCTTGTATTTTTTGCCTTCTAATCCCCACTCTGGCAATTTCATCACTTGTCCCTCTATTAACCCTAAGCCTTTATGTAAACCAAATTCTTCGCTTTCAGACATCAGAAGCTGTGCTCCTAAACAAATCCCTAATATCGGTTTTCCCGAATAACTATATTCGATTAAAACCTTGTTTAATTCTTTTGCTTTTAATTTAGCCATAGCGTCCCCAAAAGCACCTACTCCGGGAAGAATAACTCTATCAGCATTGAGTATCTCTTGATGGTTATCGGTAATAGCTACCTGCTGGTTAAGATTAAGGATAGCACGCTGAATACTAAAAATATTGCCTAAGCCGTAATCGATGATAACTACTTTCATACTCGACAAAATATGTTTATATTTTTTAAATATTCTTTTACTTCCTTAATACTTAAAGAAGTGATGTGTTTTCTGCCCAATACTTCTCCCTGATAAAAGCTACGCACATAATTAAGGTTTCCTTCCTGATATTCTTTAGTGGCCAAATTATTTATCAGCGATTCCAACTTATTATAATGAAATACAGAAGCCGCGCTTACGGCATCGGCTTTACCCTCTAAAATAACTTCTTTACAATGCTCAAGTTTTCCACATCCTCCGCTGGCAATGACCGGTATACAAACCGATTCAGAAACCTTTTTAGTGAGTTCTACATCATAGCCTTGTCCGGTTCCCTCGCGATCTACCGAAGTAAGAAGAATTTCTCCGGCTCCTAAATATTCTGCGGCTTTACACCAATAAAAAACATCGATACCGGTCCTTTCCCGGCCATTATCGGTAAAACATTCATAATTATCTTTAGAGATCTTTTTAGCTTCTATGGAAACTACTATGCATTGAGAGCCGTATTTTTTAGAAGCTTCTTTAATTAACTGAGGATTCTTAATAGCGGCGGTATTTATGGCGACCTTATCGGCTCCGGCTCTTAATAATTTATTGATATCTTCTAAATTTCGTATTCCGCCGCCCACAATCAGAGGTACAAAAATGAATTGAGCCGTATAATTGATAAAGTCTATAAGGCTATTACGGCCATACAGGCTAGCCACCGTATCCATATAAATCAGCTCATCTACCGAATCTTGGTAATATTCTTTAGCAAAAATTTTAGGGTCTCCCAAAACGCGTAATCCTTCTAAATGAACCCCTTTAACTAAATTAGGGCCTTTTATATCTAAACGTGCAATAATACGGGTTGCTTTCATAAAACTTTGATATTTCCCCTATTATGATAAATATTTTTTATAGCGTATGAAACTTTAGAAGCATCTTCAATATCCATGTGCGAAAATAAAGGTAAGCTTAAAATGTTATCGGCTAAATTATTGGTATTGGGAAGTTGGGCGTCGAATTTACGAAAGTACTTACTAAAAGCTTTTTGTTTATGTAAAGGAGGGAAAAAATACTTTTTAGTAGTAATATTTTCTTTATCTAAAGCTGTTACCAATTGGTCGCGATTCAATCCGAATTTAAGCTTATCAATAAAAATTGAAAAATCTTTATTGCTACTGGCAGCGCCGGTTTCTATTTTCTGAAAAGAAATTCCCGGAATATCTTTTAGCTTATCGATATAAACTCTTACTAATTTTTTCCGGTTAGCTACGTTTTCGCCAAGCACTTTTAAACTTTCTAAACCTAAGATAGCATTGAATTCACTCATTCGGGCATTTAGGCCTTCATATTGAGTATCGTAATTTCCCGGGTCAGCGTAGCTTCTGCCAATTTTTATCTGATAAGCTAACTCATCGTTATCAGTAGTAACTAACCCTCCCTCGGCACTGGTAAGCAATTTAGTAGGACTCATACTAAAGGCTTCGGCATCACCAAACCGGCCGATAGGAGATCCTTTATAATTGGAGCCGAAACAGTGAGCAGCATCAAAAAATAACTTAATATTCTTATCTTTAGCTATCTGCTCTAAATTCTCGATATCAGCGGGGTTACCGAAGATATGCGCTCCTAAAATAGCACAAGTACGTTTAGTAATAGCTTTCTTTACAGCTTTAGGATCGATATTATAAGTATCGGCTTTAACATCTACAAAAACCGGCTTTAAATTATTCCATAAAACTACATGGCCGGTGGCCGAGAAAGTAAAACTGGGTAGAATAACTTCGCCTTTTAACTTTAAAGCCTTAAATAGCAGCATGAGCCCGCTGGTACAAGAGCTAACAACGATAGCATGCTTTACGCCTAAATACTCTCTAAGCTGTTCTTCCAAGAGCTTAACATAAGTAGCGTTAGTTATCATTGCACTTTCTAAGACTGCCGATATGGAAGGTAAAATCTTCTTTAAAGAAGGAAGAGTAGGTTTAGTAATAGGCATTCTCTCGGTAAATTTTGGTTTGCCACCTAAAATAGCCGGTAATTCAGTTTTCTTATTCATTGAGCACACTCCACGTTATAATATTTAGAGTTATTAACATCTTCTATTTCTCCTTCTTCGATAGCTTGTTTAATCCTGAATATTGAATTTTCTAAAGTTTGAACAGCTTTATATTTGAGTTGTTTTTTAAGCTTAGAAAATGAAACAAAATAATTTCTTAAATCGCTTATCTTATCTTCCACAATAAAATCTGCTTCCGGAACGCATTTATTTACTATTTTTGCAATATCAATAATTTTATAATTATTATTATCGGCACCGACATTAAATACTTCGCCTTTAACTTTATTTAACGGCGCTCTTAAACACTGAAGGTAGGCATAAGCAGCATCTTCTACGTGGATAAAAGGGCGCCACTGCATACCTGTACCGTGGACGAATATCTTTTTGTCTACTACAGCGGTTTTAGTCATAGTATTGACTACTAAATCAAAACGCATCCGCGGAGAATAGCCGTAAAGTGTTGCCATACGTAAAATAATAGGAGAAAAATTTTCATCTTCCAAGGCTAAAATACCTTCTTCAGACTGGACTTTAGATCTGGCATATAAAGAAATCGGATTTAAAGGGGCTTTCTCATCCAACAACCTATCATCTTCCATAAAACCATAGACGCTACAGGAAGAAGAATAAATAAAACGGTTGATTTGATGATATTTGCAAGCTTCGGCCAAAGCTTTATTGGCAAGATAATTGGTTTCTATGGCAGCTTCGGGTTTATTCTTGCAAGCCGGATCTCCTACTATTGCTGCCAAATTCACTACCGCATCGACGTCGTTGAGAACCCTAACTAAAGTAGAGATATTTCTCATATCTCCTTCTATTAACTCAAAGTTTTTATTGCCAATTAGCTCTTTTATAGATTGCATTCCGTACATTAAAATATCCAACACTTTGACTTTGAACCCCTCGGCAATAAGCTTTCTTACCAAAATGGAACCTAAATAGCCAGCACCGCCTACTACTAGAATTTTTTTACCACTCTCATGAATATTACCGCTAAAGTACCTGTCTTGGCCTAAGAGTTTCGAACAAGATAGTAATTTCTGGGGAAAACCGCGATCGTTAACTAGAAGAATAAAGCGGCTATCAGGCATGCGTTGCAAAAGATTTCTTATTTTTCTTCTAATAGTGTAAATATTAGTTATATCTTTTTCTTTTAAGATAACGGGTTTATTATTAACGATGTTTTTTACGCTGGAATTGACATCTCTTCCGCTGATAATAGCCCTTCTTATTTCGCTATCGCTGACTACACCGGCTAATCTACCGTTTTCATCGACTACATAAGCTACTCTTAAACCGGAACGGTCAATTACCCGCATAGCTTCCTTAATAGAAGCTTTTTCGGATGTTATGGCATTTTTAAGGTTTCTATCTCGCATAACTAATTATCTTTTGATAATTTTTGCCGGCACTCCTACACAAGTAACAGAATCGGGAATATTGCGAATTACAGCTGCTCCTGCCCCTACCATGACATTTTTACCAATATTTATGTTTTGAATAACTGATGCTCCGGTTCCGACGTAGGAAAACTCACCAACAGTGACGCTACCGGCTAAATGAGCTCCGGGCCAAATTTGGCAAAATCTATTTAAATAGCAATCATGATCGACAGATGCCGAAGTATTAATAACTACCCCTTCTTTTAAAACTGTACTGGGGCCAATAATTACACCCGGCATTATCACTACACCTTCGCCTATCTTTACTCCTTTGGCTATAATTGCCTGGGGATGGACAGCGGAAACTATCTTGATGCCTAAACTTTTAATTTTTTGAAAAATTTTTTCTCTAGTAACATTACCTCCAATTCCTAAAGCTACGGAAACTGTTTTGTTTTTAATAAGGTAAGAACAATCGCCTAAAATCTTAAATCCTAAAACCTTTTTGTTAATTTTCTTAGTATCATCGTCAAGAAAACCTAAAACTTTTAATTTAGATTTAAGAAGTATATCTAAAACTACCTTTCCATGACCTCCGGCACCAAATATCACAATTTTATTTTTCATTATTACTCCTAAATACTAATAAGTTATTTGTTTTTGCAATAATTTCTGGTCTATTTTTATAGATTTAAGAATTTTAATTATACGTTCACTAGAATTTCCGTCGCCATAGGGATTTCGGCATTTTTTTAGCTTTTCTAGATATTGCCGGCTATATAGTGCTCTCTTTATTCCTGAAATAATAGCTTCTTTTTGATGAGGAACATCGATAACATTACAAGCTCTTTGGCGTCCCTCTTGACGTAAGCCTATATTTAATACTGCTAACTTAAAAGAAGGAGACTCGATAATACCGCTTGAAGAATTACCTATTAATAAAGAAGCATATTTCATTAGCCCCAGATAATCCCGATGAGGAACGCTCTTAAAAGATCTAAGGAATGGCTCTTTAAAGTTTTTTATCACTTTAATCATTTCTCTAGCTCCGGAATCAGCATTAGGATAGATTAAAATAGTAGGTATTTTAAATTGCTTCAAGGCTGATAAGGTAATGCTCATTTGTTCTGCAGCTTTAGCAGCTTCGAAAGACACCGGATGTTGTACTAATAATATAAAAGGCCTATTTTTAACTAAGCCATATTTTAAATATAGTTGTTCTTTTGAAGGTAAGGATTCTTTTAAGATGCGGTCTAAAGCCGGCGCTCCCACTACAAATATTCTTCTTTTTTCTTCTCCTAATTTACGAATTCTTTTGTAAGCATCTTGTGATGCCGGAAAGTGAATATGGGCTAGTTTTGTAATTGCATGCCTCAAAATTCCGTCGACATGTCCGGAAACTTCACCGCCATGAATATGAGCAACAGCAATATTTATATAATTAGCAGCAATAGCAGCTGCTAGCATCTCGCCGCGATCGCCTAGGATAAGAACGATATCGGGTTTTAATTTACGAAAACTATCTGAAAAATACACAATAGCTTTCCCGACTGATTTTGCCATCGCTTGACCCGTATCTTGTCTATAAGAAATACCTATCTTTTCATAAATGCTAAAACCATCCTTTTTAATCTCTTTATAGGTATAGCCAAATTCTTTCATAAGGTGCATACCAGTAGCAATAATATATAATTTGCATTTTCTATCGGCTTTTATTTTTCTTAAAACCGGTACTAAAATGCCATACTCCGCCCTTGTTCCAGTAATTACGCAAATTTTTCTCATTACTTTACTAAACTCCAAGTTAAAGCCTGGTCTTTATTTATGTTGCGGGCTGCTCTTTTACCTACTAAATATTCTAAGTATTTTGGCCTAAGCCCAATCTCCGGCCTTTTTAAAGCTAACATCTCTTTCTTAATCTTTGTACCTTTAGCTATCGGCTGATTGGCTACAATACTTTTACGGACTACTCTTTTTATCGCTAACTCTGATCTTACTGGTTTCTTAAGCGCGCTTCCTCTGATTCTCTCGACTTGGCGGATAATTTTAACCATTTCTTCAAACTCTTGAGGCATAAATGATGCTTGATGATCCGGGCCGATGAAATTTTTATTAAGGGTAAAATGCTTCTCTAAAATACAAGCTCCCATAGCTGCGGCTGCGGCTGCTGCTTGAATGCCTAAGGTATGGTCGGAATAGCCAGTTAAACAATAAAACTTTTCTTTTAAAGTCTGCATTGCTTTTAAATTTACGTCTTCGTTATTGGCAGGATAATTAGAAGTACAATGAAGTAAGATAACTTTTTTATTGCTGCTAGAATATGCGGCATTTAAAGCTTCTTTAATTTCTTTTAAATCTGACATGCCAGTAGATAAAATTAGCGGCCTTTTATATTTGGCAATTTGTTTAATTAAAGGTATGTTAGTTAAATCAGCAGAGCTTATTTTAAAAGCGCTGACGCCTAAGCTATATAAAAACTCTGCACTTTGCGAATCAAAAGGGGTAGATAAAAATATTATTCTTTTTTTACGGCAATAATTAAATAACTTCTCAAAATCTTTTTCCGAAAGTTCTAAACTTTTAAGCATTTCTAATTGAGTTTTCCCCAAAGCGGTTTTTTTCTGATAATAAGCTTTAGGTGCATCTTTAGTAGCAAGGTTTTCGGCTTTAAAAGTTTGAAATTTTATAGCATCGGCACCTATTAATTTTGCGGTATCAACCATTTTTTTGGCTAATTCTAAACTGCCGTTATGATTAACTCCGGCTTCGGCAATTATAAATACCGGTTGATTTTGGCCGACTTTATGGCCCGAAATATTAAAATAGGTATATTTCATTATTTACCTTTATTTTTAAGTAAAATCTGCTCGGCTAACCAAAAATCAAACTCATCGTCAATTTCGATATTTTCTTCTCTGGTAGTTTCTATTCTCTGGGTATTTTTGCCGATAAGTTTTCCTTTCTTTATCAAATCTGCTTTTACCACATAGACATTACCATCATCATAAAAGAAACCTTTTAAGTCTTGTCTCCTCTGGCTATAGGTTCCGTATTCTTTAAATTTACAGATAAATCCAGTAGCAAGGTTATCAGCCTGGGTTTCTTTAAACTTTTTTATGCAAGTATCTATTAAGCTTTTATTACGCACCGGTGAGGTCGGCTGTAAAAGTACTATCGCCTTTGCCTCTATAACCGTTAAAACCTGCTGTAAAACCGATAAAGTTGTAGCTTCATCGCTAGCTAATTCTTTCGGCCTCTCGATTACTTCGGCGCCATATCTTTTAGAAATTGCTGCTATTTGGGGGTCTTCAGTTGAAACTATAAACCTATCTAATAATTTAGATTTTTGTGCGGCCTCAATTGTCCAAGCAATCAAAGGTTTACCGGCAATTATCTTTATATTTTTGCGGGGTATTCCCTTACTTCCTCCCCGAGCCGGAATAATTCCTAAAAATGGAATTTTTTTCATATTTACACTTCTTGGAAAATTTCTTTAACCGCTTGTATAATTTTTTTTATCTGTTCTTGACTCATATTCACCATTATCGGTAAAGCTACTGCTCTTCTTAAATAATTAGTGGATTGATTCCAAACCTTTTCTAAGTCTTTACCTTTATATTTAGGACAAATATAAAAGATATGTCCCCAAGTTCCAGCAAAGTGCCAATTAATAGCGTCGGGTAAATTTTTAGTCCCGATTCCTCTTTCGGCTAATTTTTTGGCAAAAGACTTGGCTCTTTCTTTAGAATCAATAAAGAAAATTAAGGTGTCAGCGGCATCGCCGTCAGGGTTAGGAATTTCTCTGAATTCAATAGAACTGATATTACTAATTTCCTCTTTAATTTGTCTTTTATTGTCTTTTTGTTTCTTTAGGATAAAATCTAACTTTTTTAATTGTGCTAAACCGACCGCACCTTGTAGTTCGGTAACTTTATAATTAAAGCCCCAGATAGAACGAGTATCTTCTCCCCGCGGTAAATTAGGATTACACTCATGGCCATGATCAGAATACTCCCGCGCTTTTAGGTATATCTTTTCATCATCGGTTACTAAAATTCCGCCTTCACCGGTAGTAATAACTTTACCAATATCTAAGCTATAAATTCCGGCCTGGGCAATAGTCCCTAAAAATTTCCCTTGGTAGGTAGCACCTAAAGCTTGGGCACTATCTTCTAAGACAGATATTTTATGCTTTTTGGCAATAGCTAAAATTTCTTTCATTTTTGCCGCTACTCCGGCCATATGTACCGGGATAATAACTTTAGTTTTAGCGGTTATTTTTTTCTCTAAATCTAAAGGGTCCATGTTTAATGACTTATCCACTTCGGTTATTACCGGTATTGCTCCTAACTCTAAGATAGCTTCAACAGTAGCAATAAAAGTAAAACTCTGGGTAATAACTTCATCGCCGGATTTGACCCCTAAAGCAATTAAGGCTAATTTTAAAGCTGCTGTCCCATTACAAACATATAAGGCGTATTTAGAGCCTACTTTTTGGGCAATTTTTTTCTCAAATTCATCTACTCGAAATATATTTTGCCTTTTGGCATTTAAGCCGTAACGATATAATACGCCTCCTTTATCGAAAACTTCTGCTACTGCTTGTTTTTCTTCTTCTCCGATTAATTCAAATCCCGGCATATCCTTTTAAGCTCTTTATTTAAGCCCCTCCATCATCTTAGTTACATCATCTTTACTTATCTCAATAGGGTTTTGATCTATAGCCGCTTTCAAAACTTCATATTGAGCAATCATGAAATCAATGTCCTTAGGATTAAGATTGTAATTACTTAAGCTTCTTGGCACTTCTAGTTTATCCATTAGTTCTTGGATTTTTTTGGCAAAATTGATGTTTTTTTCACTGGAGCTGATATTTTTATCTACTCCTTCGATTAAATCATAAAGCTGGTCATAATCTTTATAGCCCTTTTCTACATTAATCTTAGTAATATGAGCAATAAATACTCCTCCGGCATAGCCATGCGGTACATGATATACTGCTCCCAAAGGATAAGAAAAAGCACCTGACGGTCCAGAGCCAGAGTTCATTAAAGCTATTCCGGCAAGATATGCTCCTAAAGCTAAATCAACTCTAATTGTTGCTTCTTTCGGCTTATCTAAAACTTCACTAAGGCCTCGATAAAGTAAACGGAAAGCTTCTTTAGAATATATTCTTGAAATAGAAGTGTGATTCTTATGCACATAACTTTCCAGAGTATGTACTAAAGCATCGCAACCGGATGAAACCGTAACTGATTTTGGGCAGTCAACGGTAAATAAAGGGTCGATTATGGCACAAACCGGAAAATTATGAATATAATTGATGCCTAATTTCTTCTTCTCTTGGCTGTCGGTAAACACCGCATTATAAGTAGCTTCGCTCCCGGTACCAGCAGTAGTCGGCAAAGCAACTACTGCTAAAGGCTTATTTTTTAATTGTGGAAATCCCCGGTAAGAAAGGGCTTTTCCCTCGTTAGTAAGAAGAATGGCTAAACCTTTGGCTAAATCAAGGGTACTACCGCCTCCGATACCGACTAAACAATCATAATTATTAAGAGTAAATTGTTTTCTAAATTGTTCTAAGTAATCGTAGGTGGGCTCTACCGATTCATTTTTATGCATCTTAAAAGATATTCCAGCCTCTTCGATACTTTTAAACGCTTTTATACTTTGAGGATGATTAAAAACACCTTGATCAAGAATAATACCGATATTAAAATAGCCTAAATTTTTTATCTGGGACCCTAATTGTTCACTAGAATTTAAGCCAAATACTAAATTAGTAGAAAGTGCGAATTTAAAGTTTTTTTCACTGCTCATAAATTTTCCTTTGCTATCAACTGTGTATGAATAACTCTAAGCTATCAAGATAAATGGTGCCACCGGCTCCTTGAGTATCCCAAATAATTTTATCGATATAAAAACCTTCGGTATTCCAACCAAATATCTTTGCATCCCTTATTTTTAAATTTTCATAAATATTTTCTATGGCATACTCCTGCCAACCATCACCTCTATCTTTTATCTTAGCAGTAGGGTAAATTCCGCTCTTATCTTCTTTCGGATAAACCAACCCTAAACGTAAAGTAGATTTAACATTAGAAGGGCCTTTTTTAAAAATACGTATTCCCAGCTTAAAATCACTCTTGTCAAACTTAATCATAATAGGCCTCACCCAATAGTTAGCTCCCTCCGAAGAAGAAGTTAAATCTAATAACTCTGAGTAGCTTCCCTGATAAGCAGTCTCATTAGTAATTAGGTGCCTTTTTAATTTTTCTTTGTTGTCAGCTAACCAAGGAATAAATTTAGGATATAAATCTTCAAAGTCCTCTAAGCTGATATAAATATTTCCTCCCCAGACTCTTTTTACAATATCTTTATTTTGAGAATAATTAGTATTTAAATAGGTTAAAACTCTAAGATAACTTATACCGTAATCAATAATTCTTTTGGTAAAAAAATCTCTGGCTTCTTGGAAAAGGCCGCTTTTAATATAATAATCGCCTATCAGAAAAAGAAAGTTATCGTCAGTAGCAATAATATTATTTTTTTCTAAATTCCTAATAAGATTAATATAATTTTGAGCTATTTTAAAATCCGGATATAACTGCCCTAACTTTTCAAATTCTCTCTTAGCTTCCTTAAAGCAACCGGCTTCTATGAGCCCAATGGCCAATAGTTTATTCTTATCCAAATCGTTATGGCAGTAATATCTGTCGATATTGTTAGGTAAAAACCTCATAGCCCCTTTAGCATAATGCTTGATGCTTAAATTATCTAAATCCAGGCTGGCATATAAGTAACCTAAAGAGAAGTTAATTTTGAAAAGAGTTTTAACATTTATTTTTTTTGCTAAGCTATCTTTACGCAAAATTTTTTTGTAAATCTCTATCGCTCTTGAGTATTCTTGCCTCTTTTGATAAAAATCAGCTTTTTTTAAACGAAACCAGATAGTACTATCAAGATATAAAGCTAATGTCATTAAACAAAGTATCTCGATAAATAATCTAAATTTAAAATTCATTCTTGGTCTTGCCCTAATATCGCATCTCGGTTTTTCTGATAAAAATCTACTATTATAACCGCGGCTATACCTAAAATTAAACCACAAAAGAAATATTTAAGGATCAATTTAAGTTTAATAGCTCTGGTATTAATAATATGAACTTGAGGAGGCTGCATTCTTTCTATAGGTACAAAAGAATTCTTCTTTTTTTGCAAAGAAGCTATCATAACTCTCTTTGCTTCTGATTCTTTATCTAAGCTTAATTTATTCCCTTTTAAAGTTTCTATTTTAAGCTCGATATCTTGGGTATCATCTTTTTCTTTACCAAGATTTTCTAGGAGGTATTTTTTTTCCGACTTTAAATCGCTTAATAACTTGTCAAATTTTTCAGAATAGATAATATCTCCTTCTTGGATAATGTCTTTAGGGTGTTCAATCTCTATCCTTTTTAATAAAGAAATTATTCTTTCTTCAACAGCTTTGATTTGCGATTCTGAAAAATCTATTGAACTTTGTTTTCTATTAAGCTGTTTTGTATATAACTCTACTTGTTGCTCGATATTTTTCTTATCCAATTCTGCTCTTTCAATAGATATATTTAATAAATTTATTTTTTCGTCAATTTCGTTAATGTTTCTTTCCAAAACCGGCTGGACTTCTTCTTTAAGTAGTAAATAGAGAGTATCTAGAATTTTTATTGCTAAATCGACCTGATTTTTGGCAATTTGAGTATTTATCTTTATTATCTCTTCGTTCTTAGGGACTTCTACTGTTAAAGATGGTATATTACTAGATATGCCTAATCTTTCTTTTATTAGGTGATGATATACTCCTTCTTCGATTCTAGTTTTAAAACTAACGGCCAGCATTAAATTTTCTCCAGCATCTTTAGGAATTGTCGGTAATGCTATAATTTCTATTACCTTATAGGTCGGTTTAATAGTAAAAGATTTGATAAATGCAGCTACTATGAATATGGCTACTATAGTTATAAATATTTTTCTCTTTTTTACGGTAATACGGATATAACTTAATAAATTTACCTCTTTATCTTTATATTTAGCTTCCATCTTCCAACCTCCTTTTTAGTTATCTTAAGTTAACTGATTTGGCCTGATATTTTCCCACTCTTTCTTAATATTGATATATTCAGCTTCCTTCTGTTTTAAAAAGTGATAAGTAAGGTTGATTTTAAATTCCCAACCCTTTTTAGTAAGTAAATACTTTATCTTCTTAGCTTTTTTATCTCCGGAAGCAAAATTATGTATCTCAAGTAAGCCTTTTTTAGCTAAAGATTTGATAAGGTAATTGGCCTTACCTAAAGATATATTTAAATGGAAGGAAAGGTCTCTTTGGGTTAAGTCATTGCTGGAAGATAGAAGGCGAAGGATGTTTAAGATATCTTCTCGAGTACTTTGTTCATTCATTGAACATATTGTATCCCCTAAGTTTTCTATGTCAAGAAAAATAGTTAATTAGAAACGTAGGGTAGCTCCAGCTCCGATATAGAAATTTTTATCCTTATTCTTAAGCTGTAAAAAGTATTCTAACTTATTCTTACTAAATAACTTACANNTTAAATAACTTACGCTTATAAAGCAGGGAAATTCCCAAAGATCTGCCGGTCAAATCTTTTAGGTTAAGAATTAACTCTTTTTTAGAAGATAATTTGATACTGCCTAAAAAATTAAGGGCTAATTTCTGAAATTTTCCGTAATCCATATCAAAGTTTACTTCTCCTTTTCGTCCCAACTTCCAGGTACCAAACAAAGAGATTATTTTAAACCTCCTGTCCTCTCTTAAACCTATGCCTAAGCGATACTTAATCTCTCCTTCTTTAGGATAAATCTGGGATGATTCTACTTGGACTTTAAAATCAAAATAAGAATCATAACTGTTAATTAAAATATACCTTAACTTATCTTTCTTGGTTATCTGCCAGAAACCGTCAAAAACTAAAGATTCTTTGATTTTAGTCTTAGTTTTTAAGTTGATTTTCTCGTAACAATAGGTAATTTTCTGGTTTTTATTTATCTCCCAAACTCCCTCAAAAATTAAGGTTTCAGGGTTAATCTTACGTTCTACTTCGAAAGTAATTCGATTAAAACTATCTGCCTGCCAAGTACCTTTTATCCTTAAAATATGAATTATTTCAACTGTTGCTTCTTGTTTAGTTTTTATTTGAAAGTCTAAAAAATCTTTATTAACTGTTAAAATTTTACCTTTAATAGTTAGAGTGCATCTACCAAAATTTTCTTCATCTTGCAAATCTAAAACTAAGTCCTGATTAGAATTAAGCTTCCAGCGGCCTTTAAATTCTAACCGTTGCGGTAGTTGATATTGGCGCCGCCAAGACGAAGGTTCTTTAATAAAATAAATCAGATTATTATTATCGGTAGTAAATTTACCTTTTATTTTGACGGGTTTTGCCTCTGGGGAAGACTTTAAAATAATCTGGTTATCTTTATCAACAAAAAGGGTAGTTTTTTTACCCATATATAATTTCTAGTATTATACCAATATTTATTTATTAAAAAAGTTAATGACTTTACCAGTTACGTATCGAGTCTGGCTTTCTGTTAGAAAAGGATGTATCGGCAGGCTTAAAACTTTAGTTAAGATATGCCGGGCGGCGGACAAAGAATTTACCTTTACTCCTTTGAAGGCTTCCATTTCATTTATAAGCTTAGGATAATAAACTCGCGCTTCGATACCAAAAGAGTTTAAATATTTCAATAAATTATCTCTTTGATTTAAAACTTTTAAGGTATAAAGGTGATAAACAGAGATAGAATTTTTTAACTCTACCGGTGTTTTTATTTGTTTTATAGCAGCGAAATCTTTATTGTATTGATGGGCTATTTTTCTTCTTAAGTTATTAAAACGGTCGATATATTTTAATTTGGCTAAAAGAACGGCGGCTTGGATAGAGTCTAAACGGGAATTATACCCTAAATAGGTAGCATCATATTGTTTACTTTGTCCGTGATTTCTTAAAGATTTTATATATTCAAATAGTTTTTTATTATTAGTTACTACTAATCCGCCATCACCATAGGAACCTAAATTCTTGGAAGGAAAAAAACTAAAGGCTCCGTAATCACCAAGCGTACCTAGCTTCTTTTTTTTATAAGTAGCACCAAAACTCTGAGCCACGTCCTCTATTATGAATAAGTTATTTTCTTTGGCCACTTTTAAGATTTCATCCATATCACAAGAAAGCCCGTAAAGATGGACCGGAATTATTCCAACAGTATTTTTAGTTATAGCTTTTTTTACGGCTTGGGGTGAAATATTAAAAGTATCGGGGTCAATATCCACCAATACCGGAGTTGCTCCGCTATTAACAATACTTTCTACGGTAGCAATAAAAGTAAAAGGGGTAGTAATAATTTCATCTTTTTTATCAAAGTAATTCTTTTTCTTTAACTTTATAGCTAAAGACCTTAAAGAAAGTACTAAAGCGTCTGTTCCGGAGTTAACGCCGATAGCGTATTTAGAGCCTAGATATTTTGAGATCTTTCCTTCTAACTCTGAAACTTTACCACCCAATACCCATTGTTGGGTAGCGAAGCAATCTTCTAATTGCTTATCAATTTCTTTTTTTAAAAAAAGATACTCTCTCTTTAAATCTAATAGCGGAATATTCATAATTAATAATTTATAATACTCTTAAAGTATTCGATAGTCTTCTTTAATCCTTCTTCCAAAGAAACTTCCGGTTTCCAGCCTAACAATTTTTTAGCTTTAGCGATATCTGGCTTTCGTTGCTTAGGGTCATCTTCCGGTAAAGGTAAAAAATCTATTTTTGATTTGGAACCAGTCAGTTTTAAAACTAACTTAGCTAATTCCATAATCGTAAACTCCGCAGGATTACCTAAATTAACAGGCATATTATAATCTATATCCATAATCTTAAAAATTCCTCTTATTAAGTCATCGATATAACAAAAAGAGCGGGTCTGTTTTCCTTTACCATACACCGTTAAGGGCTCTCCTTTTAAGGCTTGAACAATAAAATTAGATACTACCCGGCCGTCATCTTGCTGCATATAAGGCCCGTAAGTATTAAATATACGCAATACTTTTATATCGATATTATGTTGACGCTTGTAAGCATAGGCTAAAGCTTCAGCTGCGCGTTTACTCTCATCATAACATCCGCGGATGCCAACGCTATTTACATTGCCCCAATATTCTTCTGTTTGAGGATGTACTAAAGGATCACCATAAACCTCCGAAGTGGAAGCTAACAAAAACTTGGCTTTATTTTTCTTAGCAATACCTAAACAGGTATGTGTGCCTAAGAGACCGGATTTTAAGGTTTTTATAGGATAATTTAAGTAATATTTGGGGCTAGCTATAGAAGCAAAATGTAATACATAATCTATCTCTTCGGTAGGATATAAATCATTAGATATATCATGGTCTATTAACTTAAAATTAGGATTACCTAATAAATCTTTAATATTATTTTTAGAACCGGTAATAAAATTATCCACACAAATTATAAAGTGGCCATCAGCAACAAACTTTTTGCATATATGGGAGCCGATAAAGCCTGCTCCTCCAGTAATCAAAATATTCATATCTTCTCCTTTTACCTATTTTTAAACCAATTTGCGGTAATTTTCAGTCCGGAATAAAAATCAATTTTAGGCTGCCAGTCTAAGAGCTTTTTCGCTTTAGTTATATCGGCATAAGTTTTTCTAACATCACCTGGCCTGGCCTCTAAATAATTCGCCTCAATGTCTTTAGAAAATATTTCTCTTAAATTATCTATAAGATCATTTACTGATTGAGGGGAACTGCTAGCGATATTGAAAACTTCACCACTTATATTTTCTTTAGTCAAAGCTTGGATGTTGGCTTCTACTACGTTATCTATATAAATAAAATCTCTCTCCTGGTTCCCATCACCATACACCGGTGGTTTTTCATTATTGATAAAACAAGTAATAAACTTTGGTATTACTACTGCATATTCATTCTCAAGCGATTGTCGAGGGCCAAAAACATTGAAATAACGTAAAGATACTACCTCTAAGTTATATGATTTAGAAAAAATATTTCCATAATACTCCCCTATAAGTTTAGTAACCGCATAAGGAGATATCGGTTCTAATCGCTCGTCTTCTCTTTCAGGAAAATTAACTCTTTCACCATAAACTGAACTGGAAGAAGCAAAAACTATACGTTTTACACCTTTTTCTTTGGCTTTTTTAAACAGATTCAATGTTCCGCTGGCATTAATTTGATGGTACTCTAATGGTTCTTCCATCGACTTAGGAACACTGCGCAGGGCTGCCTGGTGTGATATGAACTCAACGCCTTCTAGGGCTTTCTCTAAAGCTTTATCGTCGGTTAAATCTTTCTGGATAAATTTCAACCTATTTAAATTAGATTCAATATTTTCTAATTTTCCGGTAATTAAATTATCTAAAACAATAACTTTTGCACCTAAATTAAGTAGCCTATCAACTACATGAGAACCAATAAACCCGGCTCCACCAGTTACCAATACTTTTTTATCTTTTAAATAACTACTCACTTATTGATTTTTATAAACCTTTTCCCAATAATCCTTTAAAAATGTAGTTTTTCTTTTAACCCAAATCTGATTATTCTCATACCAGCCAATTGTCTTTTCTATCCCCTCTTTGAATTTTACTTTAGACTTCCAGCCCAATTTATTTATTTTGGAACAATCAAGTGCATAGCGATAATCGTGGCCAGGACGGTCTTTAACGAATTCTATTAAATTACTTGGTTTGTTTAAGACTTTTAATATAGTTGTAGCTACATCAATATTCTTCTTCTCTATGCCTGAACCTAAGTTATAAACTTGGCCTAATTTAGCTTTTTTAATGATTAAAAAAATGGCATTAATGCAATCTGACACGTACAACCACTCTCTTTTATTTAAACCCTTAGCATAAATTGGTATTTTACTGTCATTCGATGATTTAAATATTGCTACCGGAATAAACTTTTCAGGATATTGCCAAGGTCCGTAATTATTGGAAGGCCGTACTATTATAGCCGGAAAATCATAAGTCCTTATGTAAGAATTTACTAAACAATCGGCAGCTGCTTTAGAGGCTGAATAAGGTGAAGAAGGATTCAAAGGAGAGTTTTCAGAGAATTTACCACTTTTTATATCACCGTAAACTTCATCCGTAGATATATGGATAAATTTTTTTACTTCATATTTTCTTGATTCATCCAATAATATTTGAGTGCCTCTGATATTAGTTTCGATAAACGAAGAGGATTTTAAGATACTTCTATCAACATGGGTTTCGGCGGCAAAATGCACTACCATTTGGGGCTTTTCTTTTTTAAATACTTCTTGAACTTTACTTTCATTACAGATATCGCTCTTATAAAAATTATATCTTTCTTTCTCCGAAGATAACCTTGCTAAATCTCCGGCATAAGTTAACTTATCAATGACGACAATATTATATCCTCTTTTTATACCTTGCCTTACAAATTCGCTTCCGATGAACCCCGCCCCACCAGTAACTAATATCTTCTTGTTCTTCATTGTTTATTTAGGTAACTTTTTACGCATTCTTCCAATACGTCATGAATATCTCTTACCTTAAAACCGGTTGACTCTAACTTAGCTACGGACATTACTAGATTAGTTCTTACTAAGTTAAGTTCTTTATAGCTCATAGTTTTATAATTATAATCCGGAACGTATTTTTTATAAACTTCCAAAATTTCCGGATAGCGTAAAGGATTCTTATTAACCGCATTATAAATTCCTTTGGCATCGATTTTTATTAAATGTTTTAGCATCTCTATGAAATCGGGAATATAGGTAATAGAATTCGGTACATCGATAACGCGTTGAAATTTAAGAATTTTAGTCAAAATATTTTTGGGATGCGGTTTATTATCCAAAGGAATTCTTATCCTCGTTATTAATATATTGGAACTTTCTAAAAGCCCCATAAGGGCTCTTTCGGCGTAAATTTTGCTTCGAGAGTAGAATAAATCGAAAAAATCCGGCTTATCCTCTTCGGATATCGGTTTTCGTTTAGCATAATCAAAGTGATAAATACAGCCGCTACTGATATGCACGAGCTTAATATTTCTTCTAAAAGCTATATCTCCTAGCATTATAGGTATAAAAGTATTGGCTAAGAGAGTCTGCTGTTTATTATCTTCGCAACCGTCTACATTGCTGCCGCCGGTATTTCCGATGCAATTTATTATTATTTTGGGATTATATTTATCTATCTCTTTATTGACATCGGAAAAATCATTAAATATAGCTTCAGAAACATTACAATTAAAAGCTTTTTGTAATTTTTCGCCGATAAAACCTTTGCCGAGAATAAGAATATCCTTATTCATTGTTGAGGAGATTCTTTAGATATTGGCCGTAAGAGGTATTTACGGAATCAGCTATTTTTTTTAAATCTTTGGGCTTAATATATCCCATGCGGTAAGAAATTTCTTCAATACATCCGATTTTAAGGCCTTGCCTATCTTCGATAGCTTTAACAAATAGAGCGGCTTCCAATAAAGAATCGTAAGTACCGGTATCAAGCCAGGCGTAGCCTCGCCCTAATAACTTTACTTTCAATCGGTTATTTTTTAAATAAATATTGTTAATATCGGTAATTTCTAACTCGCCTCTTTTAGAAGGTTTAATTTTCTTAGCAATATCTACTACTTGATTGTCATAAAAATATAGCCCGGTAACAACCCAGTTGGATTTAGGTTTTTGAGGTTTTTCTTTTAACGATAAAATTTGGGAATTTTTATCAAATTCGATAACGCCGTATCTTTGAGGGTCTTTAACATAATAACCGAAAACTATACCGCCTTTATCGTTTTCTAAATCCTGCTTTGCTTGCTGTAATAAAGAAACTATATCGTGGCCATAAAATATATTATCGCCTAAAATTAAGCTAACTTTATCACGGCCGATAAATTTTTCACCGACAATAAAAGCCTCGGCTATTCCACGCGGTTTATCCTGGATAGCGTAAGAAAACTCTAACCCTAGATTATTGCCATTTCCTAATAAATCCTTAAAGCGGGGTAAATCTTTAGGGGTAGAAATTATCAAAATTTTTCTTATTCCGGCGAGCATTAAAATAGATAAGGGGTAGTAAATTAAAGGCTTATCGTAAACCGGGAGCATCTGTTTGCACACCCCTTTAGTGACAGGGTACAACCTGGTAGCATTACCTCCGGCTAAAATTATTCCTTTCATAACCTTTCTATATTAGAAAATTCTTTCTTATAAACATTACGACAATCAAAAACTAGCTGGGCTTTTTGTTTTATTTTACCATAATCAAAATTAGCATGGTCAGTGATGATAATTATACAGTCTTGCCTGCTTAAATTAGTATTATTAAGAACAATCCTCTTTAAGTCGATATTATCTATACGTAAATAAGGAATAAGTGGGTCATAAAAATTCACTTTTGACTTTTTTTTCTGTAATAATTCAATAATATCTAAAGATGGCGACTCCCGCAGATCTTTTACGTCTCTTTTATAAGTAACGCCTAATATTAAAATCTTTGCTCCCCTAAGAATCTTGCCTTTCTTCTCTAAAGCCCTTTCTACTCTTTCTACTACATAACTAGGCATAAAATGGTTTAATTGAGAAGCTAAATCTATCATTTTAGTTTTAAAACCTACTTTTTTAGCTCGCCAAGAAAGATATACCGGATCATCGGGGATACAATGTCCGCCTACTCCAGGACCAGGCCAGAACGGCATAAACCCAAAGGGTTTAGTGGAAGCTAGCCGTATTACTTCCCAAACATCGATACCTAGTTTATTGGCTAAAATAGCAAACTCATTCACTAAGGCTATATTAACTAAACGAAAAGTATTCTCTAAGAGTTTAGCGCTCTCGGCTGCTTCCGGACTAGAAGCAATAAAAACTTTTTTTATAATTTGAGAGTATAGGCTTTTAGCTAACTGACTGGATTTTATTGATAGACCACCGACAATTTTAGGGATTTTCGGTAAAGGGTGTTTTTTATCGCCGGGGTTGATTCTTTCGGGAGAAAAACATAAAAAGTAATCTTTTTCCTCTTTTAAACCGCTTTTTTTAAGTTCCGAAAGGATAATATCACGGGTGGTTGACGGAAAAGAAGTACTCTCTAAAATAATTAACTGGCCAGGCTTTAAGTATTTTTTAATTATACGGCTGGCTTTCACTACATAGGATATATCCGGTATTTTAACTTTTCTTAAAGGAGTCGGAACACAGATTATTATAACATCAGAATCTTTTAAAATAACATCTTTATTAGTCGGAAAAAACTTTTTATTTTTAATCAAATTTAAGACATCTTCTGGCAAGACATCGACTATATATTTTTTTCCGCTCTTTAAATTATCAATGCGGGAACTATTATTATCTAATCCGTACACAAAATAACCGCACTTGGCAAAACAAACCGCTAACGGCAGCCCGACATAACCTAAACCGACTACGCCGATTTTCGCTTTCCTGGAATTTATTTTGTATTTTAGCTGCTCGTAGGACATCTGTCTTATTTTCCCATGCCAATATAATTAAAACCTAAAGCAATTAGCTTATCCTTACTGAACACGTTCCTGCCATCGGCAATAAGAGGATAATGCATAAGTTTTTTAACTTTCTTTAAGTCTAATTTCTTAAACTCCTCCCACTCGGTGACAAGACAAAGACAATCGGCATCTTTTATGGCAGCGTAAGGATCTTTGGCAAACTTTAACTTTTGAGAAGTTTTAAAGATTTTTTTTATTTCTTCTTTTGCTTGAGGAGCATATAAAGAAAGGTCGGTTCCTTCTTTGATGAAGGCCTCTATAATATCCACTGCTGGAGAAAACCTGACATCATCGGTATCGGGTTTAAAAGATAAACCTAAAATAGCAATTTTTTTATCTTTTAAAATCCAAAGGTGTTCTTTTATTTTATCGACAAAATAAAGCCGTTGGCTTTGGTTGATTAGCCGTACCTGATTAAGCAATTCAAATTCATAGCCCAATTTTTTAGAGATATGCATGAAAGCTTCTACGTCTTTAGGAAAACAAAAGCCGCCATAGCCTATTCCGGCTAAAAGGAAATCTTTACCGATTCTCTTATCCATACCCATAGCTAAAGCTACCTTTTCTACATCGGCATTGGCAAGGTCGCAAACTCGTGAAACGGCATTAATAAAAGAAATTTTGGTGGCTAAAAAAGAGTTGGAAGCATGTTTTATTAATTCGGCGGTATTTATATCCGTAACTATTATCGGTGCTTCTAACGAAGCGTATATTTCTTTTAAAATCTTTTCTGCCCGCTGCGACTCTACGCCGATAACTATTCTATCCGGATAGAAAAAATCATAGATGGCTTTTCCTTCCCGTAAAAATTCGGGGTTAGAAGCAACATCAAAGCTATTATTGTTTCTCTTATAACGCTGGATAGTCTCTTTTACTTTCTGCCCGGTTTGAACCGGAACTGTCGACTTTTCCACAATTAGTTTATAAGAATTAAGGTTATCGGCTATACTGTGAGCAACATTACCGATAGCGGTAAGATCGGCCGAACCATCTGCCAGTGGTGGCGTACCTACAGCAATAAAAATAACTTCGGATTTTCTTATCCCTTCTTCCAACGAAGTAGAAAATACTAAATCACCCTGCTTTAAGACTCTTTTTACTAATAAATCCAAGTCCGGTTCATAAAAAGGGAGTTGGTTATTCTTTAAAGATTTAATTCTTCCTTTATCATTATCGGCACAAATAACTTTATGGCCTAATTTAGCAAAACAAGCAGCAGCAACTAAGCCCACATGGCCGGCTCCGACAACACAGATATTATATTTTTTAGCTCTATTTTGTGGCTTTATAGTCTTTTTTATAGGCATATTCCTCCTTGTTAGTATTCTCTTTTTACTCCTTTATAACCACGGTCAAAATCTACTTTAACATCCGGAAAAGCCTTTAGGGTAAACATCACCCAAAAAGTGTGGTCTTTTATGCCGGTAACTTGCTTATCAATACGTACACCGAAATCAAACCACCAGCAGTGCAAATCTACCCTGATAGTGTGCTGCTGTTCTTTTATATCGCCGGTATTATACTCGCAACGCAAGTAGTTATTATATCTTAGTTTAGGAGTAAGATGATAGTAAAAATTACTGGTTCCCTGGGTGCTAGATAAGTGAGTATATCTATGACCGTAAGAGAATGAATACTTTTCGCTTTCTACTTCTTTTCCGTCTTTAAAGGCCTTGGTTTTACCTTCGACAGTGAAATCGGCATTAACTTCGCTAAAGCGGCGGGTAAGAATATTATATTTGGCATCGGAGCTTAACGAAAAATTCTCTTTAGGATAAAATTCAAAATCAGCGGTTATGTTATCAAAATAGCTACCTTTAGCCTCTTCGTCAATCCGATATTCTACTGCCGGGCTAAAATATAAAAAATCCCAGGTTTTTTTGGAATTTTTGGCTTGCAACTTATTTTTAAGAGTAAAAATAACTTTTTCCTCTCGCGTCAAGCTATCATCCTCATCAAACGAATAAAGATTACCGCTAGAAATAGTAGGATCGTGCAGATAGCTAAAGCTTACTTCCGGAGTCAAGACATGGCGTAGTTTATCGACGGTAATTCCCATCGTATTCCAATCAGGATCAAAAAACTTATACAGCTTAGTATTCAAAGCTATTCCGCTGGCAAAAGCTTCTCTTAAAGTATTATCATCGCCGAATTTATTCCGCGAATAGAGTGTAGAGTAAGAACCAATGTAAGGATTTATAGTTAACCACCTTATATTATCGGAATAGCTTAAAGTATTATGCGAATGCATCCTAAAAGCGTCATCACCTATGCGGCTATTGGCATATTGCTTGCTCAAGTTGCCTAAATTATCGGAAGAATTAAAGTAAAAGTTACTATCTCCGATCTTTTTTTCAAAAAAATCATATTCTAATTGAGGTTGATATTCGGTCTCCGACCAAAAAACATTAGCTCTTTTTTGAGCTAATAACGACAATGATGAACCGCTTAAAGAATAATTGGCTAAAGTATAACTTAAAGGGTGCGGTTCGATATCGTATTCGCGANNCGATATCGTATTCGCGTTCAAAAAAGTCTTTCATAAAATACTCATCGGAAAATTTATGAAATTCGCTTTTTATCGACAAATTTTCCATAGGATTAACACTATAGGAAAATTGGGCTTTATAACGGTCGTCTTCTAAATACTTATGACTAATACCACTTCTTTCCGGATATTCGTCCAGAAATTGCTCCCTATTTTCTTCTTCGTATAATTCATCGTGAAGCCCATAGATATTAAATAGGGCTTGCCCGAATTTACCGCTTTCGGTTTTATGCAATAGCCCTAAAGCTTTTCCTCTTTCTTCATAAAAATCAAGAATAACATTACCTCTATTTTCCGGATTTATGTTATAGCGCCAACGGGTTAAAAGATAATAACCCCAATGTTTGTCCTTTCCGGGAACAACTTGGGCTAAAAAAGACTTATCTTTAAGAGACTGCGAGAAATAAGGGAAAAAAGCTAACGGGAAATTACCTACTTTAAATACCATATTCCGAGCTACTACTTTTTCTCCCGGATAAACAACAACTTTTTTTGCAGTTAAGCGATAATGGGGTTTTTCTAAATCGCAAGTGGTGGCATAGCCGTTTTTTAAGATATACTCATCTTTACCTAATTTGCTTCCTGTTTTCGATGCTCCGTATATCGGCGGATCGCTAATTCTTATCTCTTCGGCTTTGGCATTATAGGTATTAAAATCATAAATAAAATCCTTACCGTAAAGAGTAGTTTTATCTTTCTCTATCTTAGCGTCTCCTTTTATCTCGGCAATGTTAGTATTAGCATTATAATAAGCTTCCTGGCAATAAAGAGTGACTTCTTTATATTTCATCACTACATTGCCGCGAGCTACTACCTGGCCTTCTTGCTGTAGATAAGTTATTTCATCGCTATCAATTATTACCGGAATCATTTTATCATCAGAAAAAGCAGATAAAGGGAAAAGGATAAAGAATAAAGGTACAAGTAAACAATAAGTTCTCAATAATAAATTACTCAATCTTGACCGCACTTTTTATTTCCTGTTGTTTAAAGTATTTTTCAGCTTGGACCAGTCTTCAAGAAATCTTTTGATTCCAATGTCGGTTAAAGGGTGCTGCATAAGCTTTTCTATCACCGAAAAAGGCACAGTAGCTACATCAGCTCCGATTCGGGCTGCTTCTACAAAATGTAAAGGATGACGTACAGAAGCAACTAATACTTGGGTGGATATTGCGTAATTATCGTAGATTAATCTTATATCTCTTATTAAATCCATGCCTTCGGCAGAAATATCATCTATCCTTCCTACAAAAGGCGAAACATAAGTAGCCCCAGCCTTAGCTACTAATAAAGCCTGGGAAGAAGAAAAACAAAGAGTAAGATTGGTCTTGATGCTGCTCGAACTTAATAACTTAGTTACTTTTAAGCCCTCGACCGTACAGGGTATCTTTATCACGATATTAGCAGCAATTTTAGCTAACCCTTCTGCCTCCTTAACCATATTTTCACAATCCAAAGCTGTAACTTCAGCGCTTACCGGACCCTTTACTACAGCACATATTTTCTGAAGTTGTTTTAAGGGATCTTCTTTTTCTTTGGCAAGTAAGGTTGGGTTAGTAGTTACTCCGTCTAAAATGCCATAGGAATTAGCTTTTATAATTTCTTCTAAATTGGCAGTATCGATGAATAGTTTCATAGACTCTCCTTAAATTGTGTCAAATTTTTTATTTATTCTTAATCTTTATGCTTTCGGCTGCTAATAAGGCGGCTCCGGTTAAACCGGCTTCTTTTACCTTTGCTTTTACTAATTTTAAACCCTTTAGCTGTGGCCACATAGCTTGTTTCTTTATAACCTGCCAAACTTTAGGTTTAAATATTGGGAAAGCTCCGGATACACCGCCGCCAAAAATTATTGCCTGGGGATTAAAAATATTAATCATTCCGGCTAAAAACATTCCTAAAGCAAAAGAAAACTCTTCCCATACTAATAAAGCTTCTTTTTCTCCTCTTGAAGCTTTATCAAAAATATCTTTAATGTTTTTGGCTTTAGTATTATTATTTTTTAATTTTCTATATCTAGCCAGTAAATATTTACTGCCAATAAAAGTCTCAATACAGCCTTGCCCTCCGCAACCGCATGGCCTTTTTTCTAAACTGATAGGAACATGCCCCAGCTCCAAAGCGCTAACTTCAGTCTTTAAGACTTCTCCACCAGAAATAACTGCACCGCCTAAACCGGTACCTAAAGTCAAAAATATCGCACGCGATAAACCATAAGCCGCACCATAACGGCTTTCGGCTAAAGCAAAAACATTAGCATCGTTATCGATAAAAACCGGTATTTTTAACTCTTTCTTAAGAATATTACCTAAAGGAAAGTTCTTCCATCCCGGGATATTCGGAAGATAATAGATAAAACCTTTCTCGCGGTTAATTATTCCCGGCGCTCCTATGCCTACGCCTTTAATTTTAAAAGTTTTAAACTCTTTAACTAAAGATATTAGCTTATCAATGAAGACTTTCTTTTTTCTTAAATCTGCCGAAGTATAGACCATGGAGCGAATAATCTTGCCTTGGCTATCAACTAACCCGGCTTTGATATATGTTCCTCCCCAGTCAATACCTAAAAATACGCCCATTATGGTTTTTATGTTTAAAATGCCTCAAAATTGCTTAGTTTTTCCTAAAAAGAAGGCTTGGTTACATAGTCCTATTTTAACCAATAATCCGCGGTTTTCAACTCCAAAATTGCTATAAAAAGATAATACTTTTTGATAAAAATAAACCATCGGGGGAGTGGGACTTGCATGTAATCTTCGCCGAAGGCGAAGTAAGCCGAAGGCTCATTGTTGCATCCAAGTAATGTATTAGGCTTACGCTCAACGATGAGCAACCAATAGTCTACTTACTTTTGTCAATAATAAAACCATCGGGGGAGTGGGACTTGAACCCACGGCCTCGACGTCCCGAACGTCGCGCGCTAGCCAAACTGCGCTATCCCCCGATTAAACTATTACCACTTAAAAGCATTTGATAATTCGACTAAACATTTTTCTTAACCTTTGGTTAGAAAAACGTAAGTCTCATTACCAAACTGCGCTATCCCCCGATTAAACTATTACCACTTAAAAGCATTTGATAATTCGACTAAACATTTTTCTTAACCTTTGGTTAGAAAAACGTAAGTCTCATTACCAAACTGCGCTATCCCCCGATTAAAAAGAAAACCATTTAGGGTTATTTTCTATTTTTCAAAAGGTAATCAAACTCTATATTCAACCAATCTCCGGCCTTCTTATACTTTAAGTTAGTATTCTGGTAAGTGAAGGGAATTATATCTACCGTAAAAATTTTAGTTAAAACTTTTTTAACTGTTAAAGATATTCCTTCTATGCAAATGGAACCATTATCTAAGATAAATTTTCTAGCTGCGGACGGTAGTTCTATCTCTAATTGGCAATAACTACTTTTTTTAATAATTCTCCTTAATTTTAATTCCACATCAACATGACCTAAAACAAAATGGCCGCTTAGTTTCTCGCCGAGATTCAAAGCTGGCTCTAAATTAACAAAATCGCCTTTCTTTAAGCGTTTCAAATTAGTGTTCTTAAAAGTAGAAGGTATAGCGTCGAATAAAAGTATATTTTTCTCTTTTTTTACTAAAGTAAGACATATTCCGTTTACCGCAATGCTATCGGCAGACTTTAATTCCGGCAGGATTAAATCGGATTTTATGCCCAATTTTATTAGAGAATTCGCTCTTATGACTTTTTCGACCTGATTTACTTCTTTTATAATACCGGTGAACATAAAAAATTATTATTAATTTTTGTTTTATCTTTGGAAGAAATTATATCATAGAGAAACCAAAAAGCTATACCTTAATCGTGAACGAATAAAACATGGTGAAGCGTAAAAATTAAAACCCCGTACTTTTTATTAGTACGGGGTTTATATTCTCAAGGTGTGTAATTAAACCTTAGTGACTTTATTTCTTTTTCTTTTTTGCTGCTTTTTTCTTCTTCGCCATGGATCACCTCCTTTATTTTGACGAAAATCAATGTCGAAATTGACTTACAATTATAATTTAACAAAAATAAAATGAATGTCAACACTTATTTACGATTTTTTCAAAAAATTTTTAGGAAGTTAATTAGCGGGAAGAAAAAGTTAATTTTACTTTTTTAGCAGAACTCCACAGATACTCAAGATTATAAAAATTTCTTGTCTCTTCTAAAAAAATGTGCAAGATGATATCAAAAAAATCAACCAGCACCCATTGTGGTAACTCATCGGCTTCGCAATGTTGAATTCCTATATTACTTTTCTTAGATTCTTTTATAACCGCTTCTTCTATAGCTTTTACTTGCCGAGATGACTCTGCCGAGCAAATAATAAAGTAGTCGCACAAATTACTGACTTTTCTCATATCTAAAATAACTATATCTTTAGCCTTCCTGGTTTTGATAAATTCAGTTATTTTCAAAGCTTTTTGCCGGCTAGTAAGGGCTTTTTGAGATTTCATAGTTTTATTTTTAAATTTTTGATAGTATTTTTAAGATTATCGGGTACCGGTCCGATACAAGAAATACAGATATTTTTAAAATCAAATATTTTCTTGGCTAAATTTTTTATTTGAAGCGCTGTTACCGCCTCTACTTCTTGCTTAACAGTTTGGTAATCATAAATTTTACCTAGCGTGATAAAGCTCTCGGCAAAAAAGAACATTGTGCCTTGTGGATGCTCTAGGCCCATAGCAATTTGGCCTAATAAATAATCTTTGGCTCTTAATAATTCGCTCATCGAGACTTCTTTTTCTTTCAATATACTTAGCTGTTTAAGAATAGTACGAATAGCTAATAAGATATTGCTGGTATCTAAACCCGTATGTATTATAAAAGCTCCACTATCTTTATATTTTCTTACTTCGGTAGAAATATCATAGCAGAGAGATTTTTTTTCTCTTAATTCTTCGAATAAACGGCTACTCATATTAGCGCCTAAAATAATATTTATTAACTGAATAATCCGCCTTTGCGGATTCACATAAGAAACTCCTCTAAACCCTAAACATAAATGCGCCTGCTCTAGCTCTTTTTTTTCAATAGTTATATTCAATCCTTGGCAAGACGAAGGAGGAAAAACGTTCAATTTCGTTTTTTTCTGTATCGGCTTAATTTTTTTAAGTAATTTATTTATTATATTCTTTTTAGAAAAATCTCCGCTAAAAGAAATCACCATATTAGAAGGATGATAATATCTATCCTTAAAATTATTAAGTGCCAAGCGGTCTATATTTTTAACAGTAGACTCATAGCCAATGACTTCCTCTCCTAAAGGATGCCCTTTCCAAAGCAATCTATCTAAAAGCATGCTTACCCGCGAAGAAGGAAGATCGTTATACATCTTTATTTCTTCAAGAATAACCTTCCTCTCTTTGTCGATATCTTCGGTTTTAAATAGCGGCCTAAAAACCATATCTAAAAGGATATCTAAAGTTATATCAAAATTTCGCTTCAAAAATTGAGCATAATAACCGGTCATTTCATGAGAAGTAAAAGCATTTAAAGAGCCTCCTCTTCCTTCGATTTCCTGTTTGATCTGGCTGCAAGAATAATTGCTGCTTCCTTTAAAAACCATGTGTTCAAAAAAATGAGCTATGCCTTTGAATTTCTTGAGCTCGATACGAGAACCGACTCGTAAAAAAATTCCCAAAGAGGCTGTTTGGCGGTCAATAAAAGGGTGGTAAATTAAAGTTAGGCCGTTTATATTTATTACTTCCGTCACAATTATCCTTTAAGTAATCTTAGATGTTTTTTTAAGCGCGCTAAAAAATCTTTTCGCTTGTAATTGCTCTCTATAAATTTGATAATTTCACTTCCTACTATAACACCGTCGCTAAATTTACTAATTTCTATGACTTGAGAGCGGTTATGGATTCCAAATCCTACGCATACTGGTAAACTACTAACTTTTTTTACCTTCTTTATATAGGATTTTAATTGATAATAATTAAGCTTTCGTGGTCCAGTTATCCCGGTCACCGAAATATAATAGATAAACCCGCTGGTTTGTTGTGCTATCTTTTTTATGCGCGATAAAGGTGTCGTGGGAGTAATAAAGAATATGGTATCTATGCCGAACTTACGTGCCTGCTTTAAATATTCTTTGCTTTCTTCTAAAGGTAAATCTACCACTGTTACAGCACAAACTCCTAATTGGCTTAATTCTTTAAAAAACTCTTTTACTCCGAACTTAAAGATAGGATTATAATAAGACATAACTACTACCGGTATCTTTAGAGAGCCTTGCAATTGCTTAAGAAATTTAAAGAAGTTTTTGATATTAGCTCCTTTTTGTAAAGCTAAAGAGGTAGCTTTTTGAATAATGGGACCGTCGGCTAAAGGATCCGAAAAAGGAATCCCTAATTCTATTACGTCAACACCGCCTTCTTGAAGAGCTAAAAAAATATTCCGGTTCAAATTAATGCTAGGGTAACCAAAAGGGATGTAAGCAATAAAAGCCTTCTGCTTATTTTTCTTTAATTCTTTAAACTTATCTTTTAATCTCATAATTTATAATTGCGTATGATATTTAAATCTTTATCGCCTCGTCCGGAAAGACAAACTATAATTAATTTACCTTTTTCTTTCTTAGCCATTGTCTTTAAATAGTATAAGGCATGTGAAGGCTCTAAGGCCGGAATAATTCCTTCGGTTTCCGAAAGCAACTTAAACCCTTTGAGAGCTTCTTTATCTTTAACCGTTACATATTGGGCTCTTTTAGTTATCTTATAGAAAGCATGTTCTGGACCAACACCTGGATAATCTAAGCCCGGGGCTATAGAATGGGCATTATTTATCTGTCCGAAATTATCTTGTAAAACATAAGATTTAGAGCCCTGGAACACTCCTACTAACCCTTTCACTAACGAAGCTGAATTATAGCTATTTAAACCAAAACCAGCAGCTTCAACGCCGATAAACTTTACTTTTCTATCTCTAAAAAAAGGATAAAAAAGACCGATAGCATTGCTGCCTCCTCCGACACAAGCTAATAAATAATCTGGAAGCTTTTTTTCTTTTTGTAATATTTGGGTTCTGGCTTCTTTACCGATAACGGCCTGAAAATCTCTTACTATCATCGGATAAGGATGCGGCCCTACTACCGAACCAAGAAGATAATGGGTATCTCTTACGTTTGTTACCCAATCTCTAAAAGCTTCGTTACAAGCATCTTTCAAAGTTTTAGAGCCGCTACTAACAGGTATAACGTTAGCCCCTAAAACTTCCATCCGAAAAACATTCATGCTTTGGCGTTTTATATCTTCTTCTCCCATGTAAATATCACATCTAAAGCCTAAAAGACTAGCAACGGTAGCTACTGCCACCCCATGCTGACCAGCGCCGGTTTCAGCAATTATCCTTTTTTTACCCATAAATTTAGCTAAAAGTGCTTGACCTAAAGCGTTGTTTATCTTATGGGCTCCGGTGTGAAGTAAATCTTCTCTTTTTAGGTAAATTTTATTGCCTAATAACTTGCTTAAATTACCGGCAAAGTAAAGCGGGCTGGGACGACCGGCATATTCAGATAAAAAATAAGACAGCTCTTGTTTAAACTTCTTATTTCTTTTGGCTTTATTATAGACAGCTTCTAACTCTTCCAGACAGAAAGAAATAGTCTCGGGAACGAATTTTCCGCCAAAAGCTCCAAAGTAACCTTTTTTATTCGGTAAAGTCATGATTTTACCTTCCTAATAAATTTTTTTACTAAATCTTTATCTTTTTTACCTACAAACTTTTCTAAACTGCTAGCAACATCCACGGCGTAAGGATTGAGCTTTTTTATCTTATCGATATTTTCCAGGTTAAGCCCTCCGGAAATAATTATTTTTTCGCCCTTTTTTATTAAAGACCCTAATTCTTTTAAAACTTCTGCAGAAAGTATTTTCTTACCTTTTAATTTATCTTGATACAAGACATCAAACATATAAGCATCTACTTTATAACGGGATATCTTTTTCTCATAAGGTCTATCTTGCGGAAAAAATACTTTTATGACTTTGAACTTCGGCTGGAAAAAGTCACAATAAGCCGAAGGCTCACTACCATGAAATTGTAAAACATCTAGTTTAAGTAAATTAGCGATATTTAATACCTTTTCTTTATCTTCGTCTAAAAATACTCCTACTTTAGCTATAAAAGGTCCGAGATGCTGAATAATTTTTTCGGCAGCTTTTATGTTGATGTAGCGAGGACTTTTTAAAGAGAATATAAAGCCCACCGCATCGGCTCCCTCTTCGGAAACCAAAAGAGCATCTTCCAAATTAGTTATCCCGCAAATTTTTACCCGTATCATTTTTGAATTGTTTTTGATTTTTCATAATATATCTTTTATCTATATTAGACGTCTATGTGCAACTCTTTTATCTTCTCTTCGATATTATCCGCCCTCATCAAGACTTCTCCCACTAGTACTGCATCCGCTCCTAAACCTTTAAGAAGCAATATATCCTTAAGAGATTTTATGCCGCTTTCGCTGACTTTTACTATATTTTCCGGAATAAAAGGTAATAAACTCTTTGGCCTCGATAAATTAATCTTAAAAGTATGTAAATTGCGGCTATTTATACCGACAATATCTGCTCCTAGCTTAATAACTTTTTTTAACTCTTTTTCGGTATGTACTTCTACTAAAACATCCATTCCCAAATCTTTAGCATAAGAAAAAAGAGTTTTAATTTTTTCTTCGTTTAAAATCCCCATAATTAATAGAATAGCATCGGCGCCGACTGCCCTGGATTCTAAAATCTGAATTTCGTCTAAGATAAAGTCCTTTCTTAAGATAGGGATATTCACTTCTTTTCGGATATCCTCAAGATAATTAATTTTACCTAGAAAAAAATCTTCTTCAGTAACTACCGAAATAGCATTTACTCCGGATTTTTGAAAAGTTTTGGCTAATTCTAAAGGCGAAAAATTCGGCCGTAAGACTCCGGAAGAAGGCGAAGCTTGTTTTATTTCGGCAATAAAAGACACTTTACCCGCCCTTTTAATGGCTTCCTTAAAAGAAATTGGCGCCGGAGCGTTTTTTACTAAAGATAATATGGCTTGCTGGTTTTTCTTTAAAACCTCAACCTTATTTTTTTTAGCTTCGATAATTAAGGATAATACTTTATGCATTTTTATCTAAAAATTCTTTGAGCTGTAAGAACTTTCCTAAAGCTTTTTTGCTAGCGATCACTTCGTTAGCCAAGCTAACTCCCTGTTTAAAGTCGCTAACTTTCCCTAAAAGATAAAAACAGGCGCTGGCATTGGCTAAAACTATATCCCGAGCCGGCCCTTTTTTGCCTCCTAAAACATCTTTGACGATTTTTGCCGAAGTTTTTAAATCTTTTACTATTATATCTTTAAGGGCTATCCTTTTTAAGCCAAAATCAACCGGCCTTAAAGTAAAATTACTTATCTTTTTATTATTAAGAAAAAAAACTCCTGTCGGACCAGATAAAGATATCTCATCGCCGGTATCTTTGCTATAAACTACAAAAACTTTTTTTAAGCCTATTTTTTTTAAAACTAAAACTAAAGTCCTGGCTAAATTATAATTATAAGTACCTAGAAGCTGATGATTAGCTAAGGCTGGATTGCAAAGAGGGCCTAAAATGTTAAAAATCGTCCGTACGCCTAATTCTTTTCTAATTTGTGCTACCTTAGCCAAAGCCGGATGGTATAAAGGCGCATAAAGAAACCCTATCCCGATATTTTTTATAGCCTTTTCCATGACTTTTGGCTCTACGGTAATATTTATTCCTAAAGCCTCTAAAACATCGGCGCTCCCACAATTAGAAGACATGGCTCTATTTCCATGTTTAGCTACTTTTATTCCGGCTCCGCTAACAACAAAAGCTGTGGCGGTAGAAATATTAAATTTATTTAAACCTGAGCCTCCGGTGCCGCAAGTATCCATTATCTGCTCTTCTTTATCTTCTATGCCAAAAAAGTTATCTTTAGGATTTATTTTAATGGCTTTCTCTCTTATAGACATAGCAGCGGCAAAAATTTCTTCACCGGTTTCGCCTTTAGCCTTTAATAGTAACAAAACTGCGGCTATTTGAGCCGGCGTCAAAGATGAAGACAATATTTCATCGAATAACTCTTTAGTCTGCTGAAAATTAAGATTTTTCTTCTCAAGAAGCTGGGAAATTATATTTTTAATCATATTTCTAAAAAATTCTTAAGGATCTTTTTTCCTTCGGTAGTCAAAATGGACTCCGGATGAAACTGTACGCCATATAAAGGAAAATTTTTATCTTTAACTCCCATAATAGTACCGTCGCAAGTATAAGCAATGATAACTAAATTTTTTGGCAAACCTTTTTTCTGAATCACTAAAGAATGATAGCGGGTAGCTAAAAAAGGATTTTTAATCCCTTTAAATAGCTTACAGTTATCATGATATATTTCGGAAATTTTACCGTGCATAATAGTTTTCGCCGCGACAATACGTCCGCCAAAACAATAGCCGATACACTGATGCCCTAGACAAACGCCTAAAATCGGTACTTTCCGATAATACTCCTTAATTAAAGAACAACTTATTCCGCTATCTTCAGGACGCCCTGGTCCGGGAGAAATAACTATTCTATCAAATTTGATTTTTTTTATTTTGGCTAAACTTACCTTATCATTACGAAATACCTTAGTTTTAGCCCCTAACTCTTGAAGGTATTGGACTAAATTGTAAGTAAAAGAATCATAATTATCTATAACTAATACCTGCATAATTATTGTTTTTGGCGTTTTATTTTAGCACCTATTTTTCTTAATTTACTTTCAATATTCTCATAACCTCTATCAATATGATAAATTCGTAAAATTTCGCTTTTGCCTTGGGCAGCTAAACCGGCAATCAAAAGTGCTGCCGAAGCCCTTAAATCCGAAGCCATTATTTCTGCGCCATACAATTTTTCCTTTCCTTCTACTATGGCATAAGGACCGCTTCTTTGGATACCTGCACCCATACGATTCAATTCCGCAACGTGCATAAATCGGTCCGGATATATCTTCTCATTAACTAAAGAAATTCCTTTAGCGAAACAAGCACAAACCATAAATTGTGCTTGTAAGTCCGTAGGAAAACCCGGATAAGGAAGGGTAACAATATTAACGGGATTTAATCTCTTTTTGGGTTTTACTAAAATGGTATTATTTTTATCGATATTTATCCGAGCGCCCATTTTTCGGGCTATCTCAATAACCGAGGTAAGATGTAAAGAGTTAGCTCCTTTTATTCGGATACTAGATTTAGTAGCCAAAGCCGCAGCAATAAAAGTTCCGGCTTCTATCCTATCGGCTATAACTCTGAATTCACAACCACGAAGACGCGATTTACCTTTTATTCTTATCGAAGGAGTTCCTTCTCCGTAAATTTCAGCTCCCATTTTTTTTAAAAATTGAGCTAAACATTCTACTTCTGGTTCACAGGCAGCATGCTCAATGATAGTTTCACCTTTAGCTAATACAGCGGCCATTAAAACATTATCGGTGGCTAAGACCGACGAACCAAAACCTCCGCCTAAATAAATGCGCTTACCCCGTAAAATTTCTGCTTTAGCATGACAATAACCTTTTTCGACGTTAATTTTTGCTCCTAAATCTTTTAATCCTTTGATATGCAAATCAACCGGCCGCACTCCAATAATACAACCACCCGGCAAAGCAACTTGGGCTTTTTTGTATTTTGCTAAAAGCGGGCCTAAGCAACAGAAAGAAGCCCGCATTGTTCGAACTAAATTGTAAGGCGCTATAATACTCTTTTTTTTCTTACTTTGTACGATTAAAGTTCCTTTCTGAAAAGAAACCTTCTTAGTCAAAGCTTCTAAAATTTTTATCATTGTCCTTATGTCCATAAGGTCCGGTACATTACGAATAATACACTCTTCGTCGGTTAATAATGTGGCGGCCATAATCGGTAAAGCTGCATTTTTAGAACCGCTTACTTTGATTTCTCCTGATAATTTAGATTGGTGAACAACAAATTTATCCATATTATTAAATTTTTTTTAGTTTTTTAATTTTAAAATTACTCCTCGCCAATAACCGCTATAATCACGAACCCACTCTTCTATCTTATAGGTAGCCAAAGAAGAAATTGCCTTCTCGGCATTATCCTTATAATTATAACCTATTTCTAAAATAAGATAACCATCATTTTTTAAATATTTAGGCGCCTGTTCTAATATCTTACGAATGAAAAATAGTCCGTCTTGGCCGCCGTCTAAAGCTATCTTAGGTTCAAATTTAAGAGCGCCTTCAACATTATCACTCTCTACATAAGGCGGATTAGAAATAATTAAGTCAAAGCTCTTAGGTTTAAAGGCTCCTAATAAGTCACTTTGAACTAATTTTATATTCTCTGAATAATTACTAATATTATCTTTAGCTACCAAAAGAGCTTTAAAATCCACATCCGCGGCAAAAACTGATATTTCTTGAGAAACTGTCTTTTTTATACTTAAAGCGATATTTCCCGAACCGCAGCATAAATCAAGGATAAAATACAAGTTATTTCTGTTTATTACTTCTATAGCTTTCTCAACTATTAGCTCTGTTTCCGGACGCGGTATTAAAACTTTAGGGTTAACTTTAAGTTCTAAACCAAAAAATTCTTCTTTACCTAAAATATAAGCTAAAGGTATACCTTTAATATATGCCTCTTTTATTCGCTCTAAATAGGCTAAGTCTTCGGAATTCAAAGATACTTCTTCTAAAAACGGACTATTTTTTCGTAAATTAATATCCTTAATAAGAAAACGTAAATCACAACTGCTAAATAAATTACTATTATCCTTAAACCAAGCCTTTAGCTTCATAAACTTCTTCTCTTTCTTTTTTGATAAGTTCTGCGGTAATCTCGTCTAAATCACCCTCTAAAACTTCCTCTAAACGATAAATAGTCAGATTTATGCGGTGGTCCGTAACTCTTCTCTCCGGAAAATTATAAGTTCTTATCTTTTCGCTACGTTCTCCTCCGCCAACTTGAGTCCGGCGGGTTTTAACCATTTTAGCGGTTTCTTCTCGAAGCTTCTTTTCCATGAGACGGGCTTTAATAACTCTTAAGGCTTTTTCTCTATTCTTAATCTGGGAACGCTCATCCTGACAACTTACAATAGTGCCAGTAGGCAAATGCGTTATTCTTACCGCAGAATCAGTGACATTAACGTGCTGGCCGCCGGCTCCGGAAGAACGAAAAGTATCTATTTTTAAATCTTCGGGGTTTATCTTTATTTCCACTTCTTGAGGCTCCACTAACACCGCCACAGTCGTAGTAGAAGTATGTATTCTTCCGCTAGCTTCGGTAACCGGTACTCTCTGTACTCGATGTACGCCACTTTCAAATTTAAGATGGCTATAAGCACCTTTCCCTTTAACCGAAAAAATTACTTCTTTAAAACCGCCGATTTCTGTCGGATGAGAGCTTAAAATTTCTACTTTCCAATTATTATTTTCGGCATATTTAGTGTACATCTTAAACAGAACTCCCGAAAAAAGAGCTGATTCATTTCCGCCGGCCGCGGAACGTATCTCGATAATAACGTCCCTTTGCGGCTGCTCATCTTCAAAAACCATATCTTCAATCTTCAAAGTAATAGTTTTTAATTTTTCTTCCAGCTGTTTTGCCTCCTCTTGAGCCAATTCCTTCATTTCCCTGTCTTCATGGGAATCAGAAAGTAAATGCGAAAGGTGTTCTTTTTCTTTAAGATACCGCTCCTTTTCCTTTAAATAAGAAATAATCCTCTCCAAATAGGAAAACCTCTTGGTTAACTTAGCGTATTTTTCCCGGTCTTTTAAGGTTTCCTGTTGAGATAGCTGATGCGACAACTCAAGGTATTCCTTATTTAGCTTATCGAAATTAATCATTTATAGTAGATTTTAATAATTTACTCTTTATTTTTATACTTCTTTAAGAATTTATCTACTCTTCCTTCGGAATCAACAAACTTTTGTTTTCCGGTGAAAAAAGGGTGGCACTTCGAACAAATTTCGACATTAATGGTCTTTTTGGTAGAACGCGTATGCACAACATTACCGCAAGCACACATAATAGTGGCAGCTTCATACTTAGGATGCGTCTTTTCCTTCATTTTCTTACCTCCTTAATGAGACTTAGTCTTTTTCAAACGCGAAGCGTGCCGAAAAAGACTGTAGTCGAATTATTTATTAAGTGTCATTAAAAATTCAACGTTGTTTTTAGTCTTTGATAACTTCTCGATTAAAAGCTCTAAAGCCTCTCCGGAACTTAACTCGTTTAAAGCCTTACGCAAAATCCAAATCCTCTTTAATTCATCGGGATGAATTAAGAGCTCTTCTCTTCTGGTATTAGAGCGCTTAATATCGATAGAAGGATAAATTCTTTTCTGGAAGATGCTGCGATCTAAAGTAATCTCCATATTGCCGGTTCCCTTGAACTCTTCAAAAATTACATCATCCATCCTGGAGCCGGTATCTATCAAAGAAGTAGCTATTATCGTCAAAGAGCCTCCTTCTTCCAAAGCTCTGGCAGCACCGAAAAAGCGCTTAGGCTTATGCAAAGCGTTGGAATCGATTCCTCCGGAAAGAATTCTTCCTGAATGCGGCTCTACCAAGTTATAAGCGCGAGCCAAGCGGGTAATACTGTCTAATAGTATTATCACGTCTTTTTTGTGCTCGATTAAGCGTTTAGCTTTTTCCATAACCATTTCCGCTACCTGAATGTGCCTTTGGGCCGGTTCGTCAAAAGTTGAACTGGTTACTTCTCCTTTAACCATCTTCTTCATTTCGGTAACTTCTTCCGGACGCTCATCGATGAGTAAAACCATCAATATAGCATCGGGATAATTTTTCATTATAGCATTAGCTACTTTTTGCAGTAATACCGTTTTACCGCTGTAAGGCGGCGCTACGATCAAACCGCGCTGACCCTTGCCAATAGGGCAAAGTAAGTCTAAAACCCGCATCGATAGCTCATCGCTTTCAGTCTCAAGGATAAACCTTTCCTTAGGATATATGGGCGTCAAGTTATCAAAAAGGACTCGGTTCCTAGACTCATCGGGATTGCCGAAATTCACTGCTTCTACCTTTAGCAAAGCAAAATATTTTTCATTATCCTTAGGCGGTCTTATTTGGCCGCTTACAGTATCTCCAGTACGCAAAGAGAATTTACGGATTTGGGAAGGCGAAACATAGATGTCATCCGGAGAAGGTAAATAACTATAGTTTATCGACCTTAAAAACCCAAACCCTTCCGAGAGCACTTCCAAAACTCCGTTGCCAAACATCAGCCCTTTTTTCTCAGCTTGGGCCTGTAAGATTTTGAATATCAAATCCTGCTTGCGCAATCCGCTAACTCCGTTGACATTAAAATCTTTGGCTATTTTGTTTAACTCGGAAATTTTCATATCGCGCAATGTCGCGATATCAATACTATCATCCACAACTACCTCCTTACTTTTCATTTTTATTTTAGTTTTTTCCACAGTAAATTAACCTCCTTTTTCAACTCTAAAAAACCTAAATTATTATTAATTATAAAATCAGCCTTTTCTATCTTCTCGCTGGCCGGAAGGTACAGCGAAAGTCTTTTTAAAGCTTGTTCTTGGGAAATAGAATATTTTTCTATTAATCTTTCTATAAGGCTCGGCACCGAAGTTAATACTAAAATTACGCCGTCAAAATATGATTCTAGCTTTTTTTCAAAAAGCAATGGAACTTCGGCTACAAAAATACCTTTTTTAAAACGCACCTTATTAATCCAAGCTAATAAATCGCTCTTAATGGTCGGATGAACAATATCTTCCAGCTCTTTGAGTTTTTGTTTATCAAAAAAAACTTCTTTTCCTAAAAGGTCTCTTCGGATTACTCCTTTTTTTAGAACCTTGGGAAAGAAGGCTTTTATTTTTTTATAAATAAGGTTATCCTTATCGCGATAATACTCATGAATTCTTTTATCGCAATCAAAAACTACTGCTCCATTATCTTTAAATAATTTAAGCACGGTAGTTTTACCGCTCGAAGGATTCCCTGTTAATCCAAAAACACCCATAGTTTATATTATATTTTAAGAGAAGCTTTCCATTTGGGCCCAATTACGGCCGGCCTTCATCTTAACCTTAACCGGAACAATTAAGTCCATTGCTTTCTCCATCTGCTCCTTAACTAAAGACTTAATAACACCTAATTCGTTTTTCGGAACATCAAAAACAAGCTCATCGTGAATTTGCATAATTAGCCTTGTTCTTAAATTTTGTTTTGTAAATTCTTTATCTATGCGCACCATAGCTACTTTTATAAGGTCGGCACAAGAACCCTGCACCGGAGTATTTATAGCCTGCCGATAAGCCATATCTTTAAGTTGAACGTTAGTACTCTTAAGATTAAATAACCTTCTTTTACGTCCTAAGATAGTTTTTACCGCTCCTTCCTCTTCAGCCTGAAGGCATAATTTATTGATATAGCGTTTAACTCCTTGATAGCGTAAAAAATAACTGTCGATAAAAGTTTGCGCTTCTTGAGGAGAAATTTTTAACTCTTTAGCTAAACCGTAAGAGCTCATGCCGTAGATAATACCGAAATTGACCCGTTTGGCTAAATCCCGCTGATAATCGCTGACCTCCTGCTTTTTTATTCCAAAAAGCAAAGTAGCGGTAAAGCTGTGAATATCTTCGTTTTGCTTAAAAGCCTCTCTTAGCTGTTCATCCTCGGATAAATGCGCCAATATTCTTAATTCTATCTGGGAATAATCCCCAGATACTAGATAACCCTCTTCAAAAGAAGAAATAAAGGCCTCTCTTAGACTAAAAGAAAATTTACCTTTAACCGGAATACTCTGCAAATTAGGATCAGAACTAGAAAGCCGGCCAGTCTGAGTCGAAGTCTGATTAAATTGAGCATGTAAAATGCCTTTATTATCTTTAGCTGCTTCGATAAGCGGAAGAACATAAGTAGTTTTAAGCTTGTTAAGATGACGATATTCCAATATAGCCTTTGCTATAGGATAAGTTTCGGATAATATTTCTAAAACTTCTTCGCTGGTCGAATAGCCGGTTTTGGTTCTCTTAAACGGCTTTATCTTTAATTTATCAAAAAGAACTACGGCTAACTGTTTAGGCGAATTTAAATTAAACTCTTCCCCTGCTGCTTTAAAAATATTTTCTTCTATTTCTTTGCCTTCTTTTTCCATATTGCCAAAAAGCTTACTTAAAGCCTTTAAATCTATTTTTAAGCCGTAATATTGCATTTTATCTAACAGCTTAATAAGCGGCATCTCGATATCATAGAAAAGAACTTCTAAATTCTCCTCTTTTAGTTTTCTGCTTAGTTGTTCATATAGCTTAAAAATAAAATAAGAGGCAAATTTATCGCAATCAGAAGATGCCTGTTCGTTTAAAAAATAAGAAACTAAGGTGGGCAATTCATAATCCGCCAAAGAAGAATCCAATAGGTAAGCTGCAATTCCTACATCAAAATACAATCCTTGCCAATTGACTTCTCTTAAATTTTGAAGATATTTATAGAACCCGCAGGAGATTTTTTTAATATTTTTATCTTCTAAAATATCTTTTAGTTTAGAGGCCTTATCTTTATAGATACAGTTATCTTGCTGGCTAAATACTAAAATTTCATCTTCTGATAAAGAAAATATCAGCTCTTTAGCACCTGATAATTCTTTCCTTAAGTCCTTTTCTTTAATTTCGATATTTAAAGACCCAGCTGGTTGAGAAAAATCTGCCAGAAGGCTCTTAAATTCTAATTCGCTAAACATCTTATAGACCTCTTTATAATCCGGACTTTTTATCTTTAAATCCGACCAATTCAAATCTAGCTTAGGGCTCTGCAGTGTTATCAACTCTTTGCTTAAATCGATCATTTCCTTATTATTTTTTATCAAATCTTGCATCTTAAAGGAAAGCTTGTTTAAGTTGCTAAAAATATCTTCGATACTTCCGAACTCTTTAATTAATTTACCGGCGCCTACTTTACCAATACCTTTGGCGCCCGGTATGTTATCGCTACTGTCTCCGACTAAAGAAAGATAATCCTTAATTAATGCCGGCTTAAAACCGTACTCCTTTAAAAAAACTTCTTCGTTGATAACTTGGTCTTTATAATAATCGTAAATCGAAACCTTATTGTCATTGATGAGCTGAAGAAGGTCTTTATCCGAACTAATAACAATAGCTTTTAAATTCCCTTTAAGAGCTTTATCGCAAAAATAAGCGATGACATCATCGGCTTCATAGCCCTCTTTTTCCACTATCGCTATACCTAAAGAAGAGATTAATTTACGGATAAGAGGAAATTGAGCATTTAAAGCATCCGGTAAAGGAGGCCTTTGTATCTTGTATTCCTTAAACTTTTCCTGTCGAAAGGTTTTCCGGGAAACATCGAAACAAACCCCCAAATATAAAGGGTTAAATTTAGCAATTATCTTCTTTAAAGTCTGATAGAACCCATATATTGCTCCGGTAGGAAAACCCTCCCGTGTCGAAAGATTGATCGCAAAAAAAGCACGGTAGCATAAAGAAGTTCCGTCTATCAGATAAAGTGTCTCTTTTGACATTAAAAAGTGGGGCCCTCCATATTAAAGTCCGTAGTTCCCTCCCGAGCAGAAAAATCAATATAGTGTTTATCCTGTTTGTATTTAAAACGGCAAGGAACAATCGTTATCATTAACTAAAAGGTATATTGGGAATAAAGATATTTTTAATCTTACGGGCCGAAGCACTAAAATTTACTCCAACAACCGTATTTTAGCTTAAGCGTTACTTATTTTATTTGTTAAAACCCTATTACTATAAATACTTTCTCTTTTAATCTCTAAAGGGGTGTAAACGGCTGGCTAAAACCTTATTGAGTAATACCAGAAACTGCTTTAAGAGCATCTCTTAACCTTTCGCCGGCAGAAGCAAAATCACCGCTTTTAATATAATCTAAAGCCCGTTGAGTACTAGAAAAAGCCTGATTTTTAAGATAAAACCTTTCTGCCTGGACGTAATAATCGCGGGTTTTACTTTTGAGTTTCTCATCCGGAGGGTTCAAAAAAAGAACCGTGCGAAACTCTTTGACCGCTATCTCGTAATCTTTTTCACTAAAAGCTTTCTTGCCAATCTCAAAGTGGAACTTGGCTTCTTCTATAGTTTCTAACTTCTCTTGTTCCCGCTTATAACTGATTTCCCGGGATAAAGTTGAAGCCTCAAATTCTAAGATATCCTTCTTAACTTCGGGATAAGTGCCTAAACTTACTAAGTGCTGCTGGGACACCAACCACCAATAGTCGCCTTTTTTACCCAAACGATACCTTTTCTTCCAATAGAAAGTTGCTTTAGCAACATCTCCTCTTTTTTCATAAAGAAAAGCTAAGTTAGTGTAGGCGGCTAAGCAAGTAGGGTCTACTTTAATGGCTTTTTCGTACATTTGGATAGCGCGTTCTTCCTGGCCTTTACTCTCTAAAATAACTCCGGCATCGTTAAAGGCTTGCGCAAAGTTAGGGTCCATTTGCGAAGCTTTTTGGTAAAAAGAAAGAGCTCCGTTTAAATCCCCTCTTAATTGTAACCGGTATCCTTCATCTCTATAAGCTCGAGCTTGCTGCTCTAGAAGACTGTCTTGAGCTTGGGAATAAAATAAAGGGAAGAATAGCAAGAAAACGGCAAGTAAAAACCTCATTTTTATAAACTTTAACATAAATCAATATTGGTGTCAAGCTAATTTACTTCATTATCTTTGATATAAATATGCTCTATCTGCGAAAAAGCTCCGCCGTAAACCGTAGGATATAAGTTGCCAAATTTATTTCTTACTGCATAAATAGAATAAGGTATGGCAGTATAGATAAGCGGTAACTCTTGTGATGCTATCTCCTGCCAGCGGAAAAAAAGTTTTTTTCTCTGTTTCTCATCCAAAGTGACTGCGCTTAAGTTAAATATTTCTTCTATTTCCTCTTCATAGTCGGAAATCGGGCTTAAACTACTATTCCACATATGCAGATTACCTTTATAAGACCAGACATTTTTACCGAAATAAGGCTCGATTCCTCCGGTAAGGCCGATTAAAATCATTTCCCAATCAAAAGTTGCCGTTAATTTACTGACTAAATTATTAAAATCTAAAGGCTGAAAATTGATTTTTATCCCGATGTTCTCTAAATCCCGCTTTATTAAAGTGGCTATCTGGACCCTTTGGGTATCGTTGGCATTAGTAAAAAAATTAATTTCTAGCTTTCGGCCTTGGGAATCTTCTAATATTCCGTCGTTATTACTGTCTTTGAAACCTAGCTTAGCAAGGATTACTTTGGATTTCTCGGGAAGATAAGGGTATTCTTTTACCTTCTCGTTATAATAAAAAGTATTAGCCGGGCTTAAAGGAGAATATTGCGGCCGGCCTAAGCCGTTCATTAAAATATCGACTATCTCTTTTCTGTTTAAAGAAAAAGATATGGCTCGACGAAATTGTTTATTTTGAAACCATTTTAATTTATAAGGCAAAACAAAAGGCTTATTGGTTAAAGTGTTCTTTTGGGGATTCTGGTTAAAAACTATAAAATCTGAACCAAAAGCCGGGCCGGCATTATAAATATCAAAATTATATTTTTCTTTAAGCGGGCCGAGTATCCCTAAATCTTGCGGTCGCAGAGAATAATAGTCTATCTCTCCTTCCAAAAATTTAAGTAAAGCCGTATCGGCATTGGGCATAATGATAAAAATTATTTCTTCTAAATAAGGTAGTTTATTGCCGCAATCGTCTTTACGATGATAAAGCTTATTTTTAGTCAACACTACTCTTTCACCGGGAAGGTATTGTTTAAGAATAAAGGGCCCGGTGCCGACGATATCTTTAGGCCGGCTATCTAAGCCTAAGGCAAAAGAAAATTTATTATCTTTTACTAAAGAAGAATACTTATGCTGCGGTAAGATATCCTGGCTAAGTGCCCGTAAAAAAGGGGCAAACACCGACGGTAATTTAAATCTTACTGTATAATCGTCTAAAGCTTCTACTATTATCTGTTTACCTTCCAGGGTAAAAATATCTTTACTTCCACTGGGTATGTCGGGATTGTATATTAATTCATTAAAAGTGAAAACCACATCTTGAGCCCGAAATTCTACCCCATCATTCCAAAGCACTCCTTTACGTAGATAAAAAATCCACTCCTGCCCATCTTTAGTCTCCCACTTCTCGGCTAAATTAGGTAAAACCTCCAAAGTAAGAGGATCAACCTTTGTTAAACCTTCGAATAAATAAGAGGTAATCTGGGTAGTAGAAGTTTCCTGGGCCACTATGGGATTAAAAGACTTAGGGTCAGAAACTGTAGAAAGAATTAATCTTTGGCCGGATTTTCCGCACTCGATTTTATAGTCAGTATACAGTTCTTTAAAGAGACCTTCCGCTAAAGCGATAGCGCTTAACGACAATAGAATAGCCATTAAAGCTAAAACTAACTTTTTATTCATCTAAAAAATAGGATTACTGTTGAGGTTGTTCGGAACTGGGGACATCCTTATAGTTTCCCATTAAGGATTTGCCTCTTTGTTTAGAAAGATAGGCTAACGATACCGAAGTAACAAAAAACAAAATAGCTAAAACAACCGTAATCTTTACGAAAAAAGAGCTGGTCTTAGTCCCAAAGATAGATTCTACTCCTCCCAAGGCTTCTACTAATCCTCCGCTACGGCCTCTTTGGATAAGAATCAAAATAATTAAACCGATAGCTACCAGAATGTGGATGGTTAAGATTAAATTATACATTTTTATAAAGAGTTTTTTATTATTTCTACAAAAGAACTTATCTCTAAAGAAGCTCCTCCCACTAAAGCGCCGTCGATATCAGGTTGCTTAATTAAATCTTTGGCATTAGACGGCTTAACACTGCCACCATAAAGAATCTTTAAATTTTCGGCTGCCAAAGAAGAAATATTTTTTGCTATCCAGCTGCGGATAAACTGGTGGACTTCTTGAGCAATTTGCGGTGTAGCTGTTTTTCCGGTACCAATAGCCCAAACCGGTTCATAAGCAATAATTATTTTATTGATGCTATCTTCCTCTAACCCGGCTAAACCTGTTTTTAACTGTTTTTCCACTATACTTATAGTCTTATTATCTTCACGCTCTTGTAATGTTTCTCCCAGACAAAAAATAGGTATCAAATCATTTTTAATAGCGGCCTTAATTTTTTTATTTATCTCTTCATCGCTCTCTAAAAAGTATTTTCGGCGCTCCGAATGTCCAATTATCACATATTGGCATCCGATATCCTTAAGCATAACCGGGCTGATTTCGCCGGTAAAAGCTCCTTCTTCTTGCCAATATAAATTTTGGGCCCCTAACTTTATATTAGAATCAATGAGAAGGTCAGATACATCCGACAATGCCGTAAAAGGAGGACAAACTACAATATCAGCACCATCCAAATCAGCTAACTCTCTCTTTAAGCCATTAACTAATTCTAAGGCTTCCTGATTAGTCTTATACATTTTCCAATTGCCAGCAATAAACGGTCTTCTCATTCTTACTTGTCAGTTAATGCTGCCACTCCCGGCAAAACTTTGCCTTCCAAATACTCTAAGGAAGCTCCGCCGCCGGTAGAAATGTGCGACATTTTCTCTGTCAGAGAAAATTTAGCCACACAAGCTGCGGTATCTCCGCCGCCAATAACCGAAATGGCCTTAGAATTTCCGATAGCTTCGGCTAAAGCCTTAGAGCCTTGACTAAAAGCATCGGTCTCAAAGATGCCAACCGGACCATTCCAAATAATAGTCTTAGCTTTCTGAATTTTCTCGCTAAATAATTTTATGGTCTTTGGCCCAATATCTACTCCCTTTAAGCCGGAAGCGATATTTTCATCATTAGTTATCTTAGCGCCCTTGGTATTTTCGATATTATCAGTAACCATATGGTCTATCGGTAAAAATATTTCTACTTTGGATTTTTCAGCCAAAGTTAAAATCCTTTTAGCGGTATCGAGCATATCTTCTTCTAAGCGGGAAGAGCCGATATCTATTCCTTTGACTTTCATAAAAGTATAAGCCATAGCTCCGCCAATTAAAATGGTATTGGCTTTGGTAAGCATATTCTCAATAACGGGAATTTTATCGGATACTTTAGCGCCGCCGAGAATAAAAATTAGCGGCTTCTTAGGTGAAGTTAAAACTTTCTCAAAGTACTCAATTTCTTTCTGAACTAAAAAACCGGAAACTGATTCTAAATAATGGGTGACTCCTTCAGTGGAAGCATGGGCTCTATGACAAGTTCCAAAAGCATCGTTTACAAAGATATCGCCGAGGGTAGCTAAGCTTTTGGCGAATTCGGGGTTATTTTTAGTTTCTTCTTTATGAAACCGCAAATTCTCTAGTAAAACTACCTCTCCCGAAGACATCTTGGCTATTTGTGAACGGACATTCTCACCGATACAATCATCTAGCATTTTAACCGGCCGGCCTAAAAGTTTACTTAGATGTTTGGCTACCGGTTTAAGGCTAAACTCCGGTTTTACTTCTCCTTCGGGACGGCCAAGATGGCTCATCAAAATAAGCTTTCCTCCCTTCTCGATAATATATTTTATCGTCTCCAGCGACTTTTTGATCCTACTATCATCAGTAATATTTAAACTCTTATCTAAAGGGACATTAAAGTCCACGCGTACTAGTACGCGTTTTCCTTTAATATTTACATCTTTTATGGACTTTTTATTCATAAAATCTTGGTTTTGCACTTTTCGCTATTTAACCATATATTTAATCAAATCTACTACGCGGCAAGAATATCCCCACTCGTTGTCATACCAAGAAAGCACTTTAACCATATCGCCGATACAGAAAGTTTGGTCAGCATCAACTATCGAAGAAAGAGAATTCTTCTTAAAGTCTATCGATACTAACGGCTCTTTACAAACTCCTAAAATTCCTTTTAATTTTCCTTCGGCGGCTTTGTTGAGCAGATTATTGACTTCATCTTTAGTGGTTTCTTTATTAACCTGCATTACTACATCTACAATAGAAACTGTAGGTGTAGGAACGCGGATAGATAAGCCGTCTAATTTACCCTTTAGCTCCGGAATAACTAAACCTACGGCTTTAGCTGCTCCGGTAGTAGTGGGTATCATCGAAAGGGCAGCGGATCTGGCCCGGCGTAAATCTTTATGTGTCAAATCTAATATGCGTTGGTCATTAGTGTAGGAATGGATAGTAGTCATTAAACCTTTTTTTACTCCTAAGGCATCCTTAATAACTTTTACTACCGGGGCAATACAGTTAGTAGTGCAAGAGGCATTAGATACGATATGGTCTTTTTTAGGGTCGTATTTCTCTTCATTTACTCCTAAAACAAAAGTTGCTACATTGCCTTTGGCCGGTGCTGTTATTAATACTTTTTTGGCTCCGGCAGATAAATGCATTCCGGCTTTTTCGGCATCACAAAATAAACCGGTTGATTCAACCACTAACTCTACTCCTAAACTGGACCAGGGAAGGCGTGAAGGATCCTTTTCCGCTAACACTTTTATCTTTTTACCGTCTACGATTAAGCTATCGGCCTCGGCTCTTACCTCGTTAGAAAGAATCCCAAAGTTAGAATCATACTTAAGTAGATGAGCTAAAGTAGAAGAGCTGGTAATATCATTAATGGCTACAAATTCAATATCTTTAACCTTATTTTCTAAGGCTGATCTTAGCACCAATCTTCCGATTCTCCCAAACCCGTTGATACCTACTTTTACTGCCATACTTCCTCCTTCCTTTGATAAATTAACTTTATTTTATATATAAATGAAGTGTTATTATAACAACCGTCCTATAAAATGCAAGGGTATTATTTAGCGGATAATACCTTAAGAAACCTCTTTTTCCCTACCTTAAACACTAAGCCTTCCGGCGGCAAAGAGATATTTTGCTCTTTAAGAACCGATAAATCTGCGGTATTATTTAGGCTAACCGAAATTGAGCCTTGGTTCAAAAGACGCCGGGCTTCGTTTTTAGAAGCTACTAAACCAGCCTGGCTAAGCACCTCGATGATATCAATACTGTCTTCTCTTACCTTATATATAGGTAAGTCCTCGGGGATATTCTTTTGGGAAAAAACGCGTTCAAAGTTTTTTTTAGCCTTTAGGGCTAATCTTGGCGAGTAATAGAAAGAAACTATTTCCGTAGCCAACTTTAATTTAGCCTCTTTAGGGTGTATATTTTTGACGGTCTGGATATCTATGTCGGTAAGCAAGCGAAAATACTCCCACATGACTTCATCGGAAATACTCATTATTTTACCGAACATATCTTTAGGGCTTTCGGTTATACCAATATAATTATTCAAAGATTTAGACATTTTATTTTTTCCGTCTAAACCTACTAAGATAGGCATGGTAACTATAGCTTGCGGGCTTTGCCCGAAAGCCTGCTGTAGGTTTCTTCCTACGATAAGGTTAAACTTTTGGTCTGTTCCGCCAAATTCAATATCAGCTTTGATTTGGTAAGAATCATATCCTTGAATTAAGGGATAAATTACTTCCAACATACTAAGAGGCCGGTTCTCTTTAAGGCGCTGGCTGAAATCGTCGCGCTCCAATATCCGTGCGACGGTATAAGAAGAAAGCAATTTTAAAAATTGCGATAAACCCATTTTTCTATACCAAACGCTATTATAAATAACTTTGGTTCTCTTAGGATTAAGGATCTTAAAAACTTGCCGGGTATAGGTAGAGGCATTGGATTTAATTTGTTTATCGCTTAAGACCGGCCGAAGAGTAATTTTTCCGGAAGGGTCACCTATCTTAGCGGTAAAATCTCCGATAATAAGATAAACCAAATGGCCTAAATCCTGTAAAGCGCGAAGTTTTCTTAATAGAACGGTGTGGCCAAGATGGATATCCCGAGAGGTCGGGTCAAAGCCAATTTTTAACCTTAGCGGTTTTTTATCCTTAAAAGACTGCTCAATTTTAAGAATTAATTCTTCTTGAGAAATTACCTCTACGGCGTGTTTATTTATTGTTTCAAGATGGGTAGATAACCTATTATTATTCATCTAATAACAATTGACTCGTGGAGCCCCACGGACTTTAGTCCATGGCTCCCTCCTAAAGCAGAAATCTCAAAAGAACATTCATTCCTCGAGCTAAAGCCCGGAGATTTCTGCGAAGGATTAAAATTACGTACAGAATATAATATCCGAGTCCAGTATTAATCCGTCTCGGAAGGCTTATCCGAAGAGGTATCGATATTTGCAGAAAGACCGATTTTTGCAGAGCCGGGATCGATTTTAATTATCTTGACTGTTAGCTTGTCGCCGGGCTTTATCTTATCTAATAAATCTTTATTAATCTCACCCGAAAATACCAAACCTTCTAAATCCTTATCTATCTCTACAAATACTCCAAAATTAGTAATCTTAATTATCTTGCCTTCAACTACTTTTCCAATCGGAAATTTTTCTAAAATCTGCGGCCAAGGGTCATCTTCCAATTGCTTTAAGCCGACAATAATCTTCTTAGTTCCTCTGTCTAAACCCAATATCTTCCATTCGTAATTATGTGACTTCTTTAGGACTTCTTGAGCACGAATAATTCTTTTAGTCCAAGAAATATCCTCATTATAAATTACGGCTTCTAAACCGTTCTCTAATTCTACAAAAGCACAGCCATCGCCATAGCCGATGACTTTACCTTTAATTTCGCTGTCAATAGTAACTAAATTTTCGATATCCTCCCAGGGATCTTTTTCTAACTGCTTAATGCTTAAAGATATCTTTCGCGAAGCCGCATCAATACCTATTATTTTTACCTCCATAGTGTCGCCAATAGCAAAAGCCTCTTGCAGGTTTATGAACCTTTTAGTCCAGGAAACCTCGCTGATATGCACCAAGCCTTCGATGCCTTTTTCTAATTCGATAAATATACCGTAATTCTGGATATTGGTAATACGGCCTTTGACTGATGAACCTTCGGGGAATTTTTTGTCTATTTCGCCCCAAGGATCCGGAGTAGTCTGTTTTAAACCCAGCGAAATCTTTCCTTTATCGCGGTCAAAACTTAAAACTACCACTTGAATCTCATCGCCTAAAGCTACTATTTCCGAAGGATGAGAAATCTTTTTCCAGCTCATATCTGCGATATGTAAAAGGCCGTCTACTCCGCCTAAATCTATAAAAGCACCAAAATTAGTAATACTTTTAACCCGGCCTTTCATTACCTTGCCTTCTTCAATATCTCCCCAAACTTTCTTGGAAGAGCTTTCTTTTTCTATTCTTACGGCATCTTTACGGGAAACGATAAAGCTTCCTTTAAGCTTATTCATCTTTAGAATTTGAAACTTAAAGGGTTTATTTATAATCTCTTCGTTCTCGACTCCGCGGAAAGAAGAAAGGCTGCGGGGAAGAAATCCGTCCACGCCAAAAATATTTACCATATAACCGCCTTTTACGATGCGGGTAACTATTCCTTCCACTAAATCTCCTTCTTTATAGCTATCAGCTAAAGTATTCCAACCTTTAGCTTCGCGAGCTTTACGGAAAGAAAGGACTACCTTGCCTTCTTCATCTTCTACGTTTTCTACATAGACATCGATTTCTTTTAAAGATTCGATATCAACTCCGTGGAATTCTTCGCGTAAAATCACACCTTCTGATTTATAACCGACATCGACTACCACTTCGGTAGGGCTGGCAGTTATAATTTTACCTTTAACAATTTCTCCCTCATTTAGCTCTTTTATGGAGCTATAATAAGCCTTAGCTAAATCTGTGATCCCTTCTGCCATTTTTCTATATCCTCCTATAAAGATTTTTTGACATCTTTGATGCCAAAGGTTCCCAATTATCTCTTAAATAACTATCTTTGTCAATAAAAAACACTATAGCTTTCTAGGGCTAATTATATAGATTTTTTAGGCTTTTAAAACACCCAAAAACCCTAAAGACTCCTGATTTTATCAGCTACTTTTAAGGTAATATCCTGATAAGAGTCCTCTTCTTTGATATTATCTACCTTAGCAAAGATAACTTTTATCTTGCCGAAAGATAGCCCTTTGGCACCTTTAGGAAGTACCTCATCAGTGCCATAAATTCTAGCTGCTATTATCGGGACAGCGGCTTTTCGGCTCAAAAACCCTACGCCAAAATTCAATTCATCAAAGTTAGATCCCCTTGTTCCTTGAGGAAAAATCAGTAAAGGTTTATTTTTTAGTATCTTTAAACAAGTCCGTAGAGCTTTAATATCGCTTTTTTCTCTTTTTAAGGGTATTGCTCCTACGTCACGTAGATAAATAGAAAATAATCTACTCTTAAACAACTCTTCTTTAGCTATAAAACCTATTTTTACCGGACAAGCTGTTGCTAAAGTCGGAGGGTCTAAATTACTTACATGGTTAGAAGCTAAAATGAAAGGCTGTTTACGGGGAATAGCTTCTCTGCCTTCTACTTCAAACTTAAAAAATAATTTCAATAAGCAAAATACTAAACTGGTAGAAATTCTATAAAGCATAAATCATCTTTTTACCCAGGGCAACGAGGTCTTTGGCTTCTTTTTGGCTTTTGCTTTCGGCATAAATCCTGACAATTGGTTCAGTGCCGGACTTTCTAAACATCAGCCAACAATCTTTGGTTATTAATTTTATACCGTCAAGAGTATTTATCCTCTCGATTTTTTTCCCATAAAGAGCTTTGGGTAGTTTCATATCCGATAATTTCTTTTTTAAATTCTTTACCGGAATTGCCGTCCGGCAATAGTAATAATGCCCGTAAGTACGGTAAAACTGCGCCAAAAGAGCGCTAAAATTTTTCTTCTCTACTGCCAGCATCTCTAATAATAACAGAAAAGCCGCTGAACCGTCACGTTCCGGAATATAACCTTTAAAGCCAATTCCGCCGGCCTCCTCTCCGCCAACACAAATAAGGTTCTTTTTAAATAAGTCCGATAAATATTTAAAGCCAATCGGCGTCTCATAGCAAGGAACTTTCAAAGCTAAGGCTACCTTATCGATAACATCGCTTCCGACTACGGTCTTGCCAATACCGCCCTTTAAACCTCGGTTTTTAATCATATGTATGGCTAACAAAGGCAAAATAACTTGGGCGTTAATATAATTACCCTTAGAATCGAATAAAGCTACTCTATCAGCATCACCATCTAAAACTAATCCTAAATCGTATTGGCCTTTTTTCATTATCTTAGTCATTTCGGCTAAATTAGTCTCGATGGGCTCCGGATTTATCCCGCCAAAAGAAGGGTTATATTCGCCGTGCAAGTAATCTACTTGGGATTTACCGGGTTTAAGTATTTCGCGGATAAACTTTCCGCCGCTACCATACATAATATCGGCTAAAATACGTAATTTTATAGAACGCACTTTTTTTAAATTAACAAAGCTCTTTAAAAAATTGACATAGTATTTAGTTAAATCTTCGGCTGCTAATAATTTCTTTTCTTTTGCTAATTCCAAATCGATAAATTGAGGCTTACTTTTAAATAAGAGATCTTCTACTGCTTTAGTAATATCTTCTCCGGCTGAACCGCCTTCGGAAGTTTTTATCTTTAAACCGTTAAAAATAGCCGGGTTATGCGAAGCAGTAATCATAACGCCTAAAGTATACTTTTTATGGGCGCAATGTAAACTTACTACCGGCGTAGGAAGATCCCGATCCGAAAGTACTACTTTGATATTATTAGCGGCTAAAACTAAACCAACTGTCTGGGCAAATTCCCGAGATAGGAATCGGCGGTCATAGCCAATTACTACTCTCTTTTTTCCTTTATACTTTTTCTTAATATAATCAGCTATAGCTTGAGAAACAACTTTTACGTTCTCAAAGGTGAAATCTTCGGCAATCACCGCCCGCCAACCATCAGTACCAAATTTAATCATTTTTTTCCTCCTAATGAGCACAATATTTTTTCAAGTCTCGCCGCCGAAGGCAGCAGGACGAAGAAAAAATATTAGTGCGAATTATCCCGAGGAAATCAAAGATTTCCCGGGATTAAATCCTCGGAATTTCTTCGAAATTCCAGAGGGCCCTTGACATCTTTAATGTCAAGGGTCAAGTTAAATAAAATTTATTTTTTACTATATAATCTCTGACTTTATCACTAAGCAGATAACGTACTGTTCGCCTTTGTTTAATCATCGCCCGTATCAGGGAAGAAGAAATATTTATTTGAGTAATATCTCTTATGATAAAAGAATCTTTATTTTTTAAAGGTGATTCTTTACGCTGGGCAACTACTATTTTAACCAGCTTTGTTAATTCCCCAAAATCTTTCCACTCTAAAAAGTAATTTGCTAAGTCCGAGCCTACGATAAGATAAAATTCGTCTTTGGGATATAAAACTTTTAGCTCTCTTACGGTATCGATAGTATAAGAGGTGCCTCCTCTTTTTACTTCTAAATCTAAAACTTCAAATTTTTTATTATCACTGATAGCCAGCTTTACCATTTCTAGGCGTTTCTCTGCCGGCATTTCATTATGGCTTTTATGGGGAGAAATATTGGTAGGAATAAAAAAAACTTTATCAAGCCCTAAATCCTCGCTGATATCTTGAGCTAAAATAAGATGCCCAATATGCGGCGGATTAAATGTTCCGCCTAATATACCTATCTTCATAATCAAAGTCACAAAGTAACAAGGTCACATGTGACATGTGACTTGCAACTTGAGTCGAATTTAGAGTTTCCCATCTTTATTCTCTTATTTGCCCATTCCCTATACCGACCCACTTATAAGTAGTCAACTCTTCTAAGCCCATCGGACCGCGGGCATGAATTTTATCGGTAGAAATGCCGATTTCAGCCCCTAACCCAAACTGGTAACCATCGCTAAAACGGGTAGAAATATTGACAAAGCAACAGGCTGAATCAACCTCCCGGACGAACTTATCGGCATTGGCCTTATTTTTGGTAATAATACTTTCGGTATGCCCGGAGCCATAAGTATTTATATGGCTAATGGCTTCTTCGATATTGTTAACCACCTTTACCGCAACAATTAAATCCAAATATTCCGTAAGCCAATCTTTCTGACTGGCTTTTTTTATCCCACAGATAATCTTAGCAGTTTTTTCATCGCCGCGAATCTCTACTTTATAAGCGTCGAATTCTTTACGAAGTAAAGGAAGAAATCTTTTAGCGATATCTTTATGAACTAATATCGTTTCTACGGCATTACAAACCGAGGGCCGCTGGACTTTAGCGTTAAGGCATATTTTTAAAGCTTTTTTGATATCCGCACTCTTATCGACAAAAATATGGCAGATTCCTTTATAGTGTTTTATTACCGGAATACGGGAAGAGTTGACTACTTTTCTGATTAAATCTTCTCCGCCGCGGGGAATAACTAAGTCGATATACTTATTCTGTTTTAATAATTCATCCACAACTTTATGGTCTTTACTTTCAACCACAAAAAATGCCGCAAAATTAATCCCGTTTTTCTTTAAAGCTTTTTCCAAAACTGCGGCAATAGCTTTATTAGAATAAAAAGCGCTGCTTCCTCCCCGTAAAATACCGACATTAGAAGTTTTAAATAATAATCCAATACAATCGCTGGTTACATTCGGCCGAGCTTCGTAAATTACTAATACCACTCCTATCGGAGTGCGAACTTTCTTAACCCGTATACCGTTTGGCCGTTGATTAACTAAAATAGTTTTTCCTACCGGATCCGCTAAAGAAGCCACTTGAAGTAAGGATGCACTCATCTCTTTAAGACGTTTTTCATTTAAAGTTAAACGGTCGATAAAACTCTTTTTTAATTTCTTACTTATGGCGGTGACAATATCTTTCTGGTTTTCTCGAAGAATAAATTTTTTCTGTCCAAGAATAGCCAAAGCCATGTCCTTAAGGACTCTGTTCTTAGTTTTGGTATCTAAGTTAATCAGCTTATGGCTAGAGCTCCTAGCTTCTTTTACTAAACTTTTAATTTCAGTACTCATCATTTTAACTACTTATCAGGAATAACCGGGCAGTTATCCCAGGCTAAATCTTTATCGCCCTTAACAAAATTATCTCTATGGATAACTTCTTTTTTAAAGGCTTTTTTTTCTAAGCTCTGCAGTTCCTGTAAAGAATAATTAATTAAACCACAGCCTAAAACCGCACCCTTAGCATCAGCTACTCTAACCGCATCTCCTTTTTCAAAATTACCTTGAGCCTGGGTAACACCGACCGCTAAAAGGCTTCTTCCCTTATTAATCAAGGCTTCTTTTGCTCCTTCATCAATAAAAAGGGTTCCTTTTACCTTCTTACTAAAAGCAATCCAGCGCTTACGAGCCTGATTCTTATTCGCTGAAGGTAAAAATAAAGTCCCGTTTTTTTCTCCTTTTAAGATACGAGAAATAACTTCTTTTTCTTTTCCACAAGTAATAACTGTTTTTATGCCGGAAGCTGTGGCTATTTTAACGGCTTTTAGCTTGCTAATCATTCCTCCGCTAGTATGAACTTTATCCTCCCGGCGGGCCAAAGATAAAATATCGGAATCGATATCCTTAACTTCCTCTACTAAATTATCTCCCTTAAGTAAACCCGGGACATCGGAAAGAACAATCAATAAATCTGCTCCTACCAGATTGGCCACTAAAGCTGACAAACAATCGTTATCGCCAAAGCGAATTTCTTCATAAGAGACAACATCGTTTTCGTTAATAATCGGTGTAATATTTATGCTTAAAAGCTTATCGATGGTCTTACGAATATTCATAAAACGCTGGCGATTATCAAAATCATCCCAAGTCAAAAGTATCTGAGCGCATTTACGTTTCTGTTTTTGAAATTTCTCGTTAAAAATACCCATCAAAATTATCTGGCCTAATGAAGATATGGCCGTAAGAGAGTGGGTCTCTTGAGGCCGTTTTTTATAACCGAGGATATTTAAACCGGAAGCTATAGCTCCGGAACTTACCAAAATTACTTTAAAGCCAAAACTTTCGGCTTTAAGGACATCTTTGGTTATTTGTTCGATTAAAGAAGAATCGATTTTGCCTGCCGGAGCAATCACGCTGCTGCCGATTTTTACTACCACTTTTTTTACTGATTTTTCCTTCATTTTTTCTATTTTCATCTAACTTAATTAATTATTTTACCAATTTTAAACGATAAGTAAACACACACTTTATAAAGGCAAAATTAGACTCCGTTCCTTAAAGAATAAAGAGTAAATTAATACTAATCACTTTGACGGGCTAGAAGTCGAAGAAGCAACAATTTTATTAATCTTAATAACGGTATGTATTTGACGGTGCCCTTGTTTGCGGCGGTACTTTTTGCGGCGTTTAAACTTATAAACAATTACTTTTTCGGCTTTTCTCTCGCCTTCTATTTGGGCCTCTATACGGGCTTTTTCGACATAAGGAGTACCGATTTTTATCTTCTTATCATCGGCTAAAAGCAAAACCTTATCAAAGGTAACTTTGCCTTCTTTCTCTCCCAGCCGTTCTACCTCTAAAGTTTCGTTTTCTTTGACGAGATATTGTTTATTTTTAATCTCAACTACCGCTAACATAGGTTAAGATATTAACATACGAGCCATATTACGTCAAGACTTTCTTATTGGCTAAAAGCCCAAGCTTAAACTAAGCTAATCAGAGGCGGGTTGTTTTAAATGGGCCGGGGATAAGTCTACTATTTCTTCGGCATCTATCTCAATAAGATATTGCGGGTCGGGAAAGCGCGCCTCCGGATGAGTGGATGAACCACGATCTCTACGAATATTCTTAATCAATCGGGTAGAAGCCCGCGAAACTACCTTCTTATGCCAACTTTCTAAAAGGTCTTTGCTAATTTTAGCTTTCTCGATGATTTTAGTCCTACCTTTAATAGTATAGCCGATGAATTCATGTTCATTAACAGCAGTAATACTTACCAAGGGGTTATTTTTAAGATTGCTAAAAGTCTTACTGCGGTAAAGGTCCATAATATATACTCTACCATCTTCTTTAGCTTCCACTATTCCTTTGGCCGAACAATGAATATAACCTTTAGGATCTATTGTAGAAACTATTACAAATCCCTGATGCGTTAAGAAGGTAGCTATTTCTTTTGATAATTTAACCATTTTTATATAATAGCATAATAACTTAACCAGCGCAAATTTTCCCTATTTTGGCTTCAGGTTTGACCTCAATTAATCATTGGGATATAATGGTTGGCGCTATGGAAATAAAGCAAACCCAAAAATTAAGCCAAAAATTGACCTTAACTCCCCTAATGCGGCAATCTCTAAAGATATTAGAGTTGCCGCTAATTGAACTCAAAAGCTATTTGGAAACCGAGGTCGAAGAGAATCCGGTCTTAAAGTGTGAGGACTCAATAATAGAAACTTCCTCTACCTGCGAGAGAATCGAACAACTTATTGACCGGGAACAAAACTTAAGCGACTACTCTCTTAGCGAATCCCCGGATGAAATAAATAAAAGGCGTGATTATAAGGAAAGCCTTATTTCTAAACTTCCTACTTTAGAAGAGCATCTCTTAAAACAATTAAGAGTTTGCCATCTAACTAAGAAGCAACACCACATTGGTGAATATATCTTAACTAATTTAGACGAAAACGGTTATTTAAATTTAACTTGCGAAGAAGTAGCAACTGAACTTAATAAGAAATATCCTGATGAGAAGGCAGCTAAAAAAGATATCGAAGATATTTTAAAGCTAATAGCTAATTTCGATCCGGTAGGTATAGCTGCCAAAAATCTTAAAGAGTGCCTGTTGATACAACTAAAGTTAAAAAAACAGGAACATTCTTTAGCTTATAAAATAGTAAACCAACATCTTCCGGAGCTAATCAAAAATAAGACCAAGGTTATCGCTAAAAAATTAAAAGTGTCTAAAGAAGATATTGATTCGGCTTTAGAACAAATCTCTACCTTGAATCCCCGGCCGGGTAAAAGCTTCGAAGCTACTACTACTCAAGTAATCTCACCAGCGGTGCCGGATATCATCATCAATGAAAAGTCAGAAATAATTATCAATAGCGGTTTTTTACCCAAGTTAAGAATCAGTACTTATTATTTAAACCTTCTTAAGTCAAAAAAGGTAAGCGATAAGACTAAAAAATATATTCAAGAAAAAATAAATGCGGCTTTAGGTTTAATGAAGTCAATAACTCAAAGAGAAACCACCGTGCATAAGATTGTTGAGCATATCGTAAAAATTCAAAAAGATTTTTTTGAAAGCGGTGACAGAAGCCTGCTTAACCCTTTATCGCATAAAGAGATAGCTAAAATAGTCCAAAGAAACGAATCCACGGTAAGCCGGGTAATCAATAGTAAATATATCCAGACTCCTTATGGCACTTTTAAATTAGATTATTTTTTTAGTAAGGCTTTAGATACTACCGAAGGCAAAAAAGTATCTCAAGAGCATGTGAAACATAAAATATTAGACATCTTAACCGAAAAAGAAGGCCAAAGCTTAAAAGATAGCCAAATCGTGGAGCTCCTCAAAGAGCAAGGTTTAAAAATTGCCCGCCGAACCGTAGCTAAATACCGAAAAGAACTGCAAATTCCGGCTTACTACCAGCGCCGGGAAAATTGAAACTCCTTCGCTAGTATCTGGTATCTAGCATCTAACTTGTGACATGTGACTTGAAACTTGTAACTTGTACACGACAGGTAGAGATATTCGGATTTCAGATTTTAATGCGAAGTATTAGGCAATTAAGCGGCTTGGGGATTATCGGCAATTGATATGCTGCCAAGAGTAGTCTCTACCAGTTGACGTAATCTATCTACGGTCTCGATACTCTCGGAAGTAAATTTATCGGAGCCGTCTTTGGAAGTCCCTAGATTTAAAACGCCTAAAGTCTTGTTGTTTACTTTTATCGGGATTCCGATAGAGTGCTTTATCTGCGGATTTTTTAACTGGCTACGAATTCGCTCATCGGTAATTTTTTCGTTAATAAAGAAAGGTTTATTTTCTTGAGCAATTATTCCGGCAATGCCTTCGCCGACTTTAGAACGGGCTTGAGCCACAATTTCCTGTTTTAATCCCCGGGATATTTTTACGTAAAGTTCTTTTTGCGACTTATCAAAAAGCATAATCGAGCCACGTTCAGCACCGGTAAAATTGAAAGATACTTCCAACAAAGCATCTAATAACTTATCGATATAAAAATTATGGACAGAAGAAAAGATTCCGGTCATGCCGGGAACGATTCCTTCTAAAACGATATTTTGATAGCTCAACTCGCAAATATAATTACCGATATCATAAAGAAGCTCAATAACCGATTTTATTCCGTAAAAAGAAAACACTCTAATCTGCCTTAAGGCGTCTAAAAATTCATTAATATCTAAGCTAAACCTAGCGGCAATTTCACGGTAAGCATTTTCTTCTTTGCGTTTGCCTAAAATTACCGGGCCGACAACTAAAGTCGCTAAAGTTTCTTGCTTCATTTGCAAGGGAATAAAGAAGCTATATACTCCGGCTGGACAATTATGCTCTTCTTTCCAATCTCTTTCCAGGCGCCCCAAAAAGCCGATATGGCAATTACAGATTTTTTCAGCGGTTTTAGATTTTTTTATCAGCTCATCACAGAGAGAAACTTTCTGGCTGGGTTTAGTAATCAAAGTACCTTGACTATCAAGAGTACGTAGATTGACCCTTAAGACCTCTGAAAAGTGGTCTTGGATAGCTTGCCACTTATCGATATCGACAATTTCTTTAAATTTAGAAGACATGTAAATAAATAATTATAAAGACTAATCTTCTTCGTCGAGTAACCCGTATTCCCGCATTTTATTATAAAGCGTAGTCCGATTTATTCCTAACGTTTCGGCTACCTTTTTCCGGTTGCCCTGGCTTTCTTTTAAAGCTTCTTCGATAATTTTTTTCTCGGAGCTCTTTAAAGCTTCTTTCAGCGATAAAGATTGATTTTCTTTACAAGTAACATTGACCGTTTTTATATTCTGCAAAAATTCCGGTAGATGTTCTTTCTCGATTACGCTTCCTTTAGATATTATCACTGCCCGTTCGATGGCATTTTCTAATTCCCGGACATTACCCGGCCAATCGTAAGATAGAAAAATTTCCTTAACTTCTTCGGAAAGTTTTTCAACTTTTTTATTTTTTATTTTTTGGGAACACTTTTCAAGAAAATGCTCGGCTAAAATTATTATATCATCCTTTCTTTCTCTTAAGCAAGGTATATATATCGGAATAACGTTTAAACGGTAATATAAATCTTCTCTAAAAGTTCCTTCGTTGATTAATTTCTTTAAATCCTGATTAGTAGCTGCAATTACCCTTACATCAACACGTTGGGTTTGGGAATCACCAACCCGTTCAAACTCGCCTTCCTGCAAAACTCGCAATAACTTAACTTGCAGTTTAGGACTAAAAGTATCGATCTCATCTAAAAAAATCGTTCCTTTATCGGCAGTCTCAAAGCGGCCCTGGCGGTCTTTAATCGCGCTGGTAAAAGCGTCCTTGATATGGCCGAATAATTCGCTCTCAAGAAGAGTTTCAGGAAGAGCTCCACAGCTTACTTCCACAAAAGGCTTATCTTTTCGCACCGGATCGCTCTTCCAAATAGCTTGAGCTATTAATCTTTTTCCGGTTCCGCTTTCGCCTTGAATTAAAACTGTAGCGTTAGTAGGAGCAACAGTTTCAATAAGCCCATAGATACGCTGCATCTTATGATTAGCACCGATAATATTGAAAAAACTATCCCGGGAAGTAGCCGCAATCTGCTTTTTTAAGAGCTTATTTTCTTCTAAGATTTTTTTCTGCTCAAAAACCCGCTGAATAATAATTTTAATTTCGCTATCGATAATCGGTTTAGTAATATAATCAAAAGCCCCCTCGCGCATGGCCGAGACGGCGTTCTCAATAGAACCGTAAGCAGTAATTAGAATAACGGTAGTATCCGGCGAAATTTCTTTAGTCTTTTTTAATAAAGCTAAACCATCGACCTTCGGCATCTTTAAATCGGTGATGAGAATGTCGGGACATTCCTGTTCGATAATGCCATAAGCCTCTTCTCCATCGGCCGAAGTAGAAACCTTATAACCTTGAAATTTAAGGATTTCGAATAAAGACTTTCTGGTTAAAGGCTCATCATCAACTATTAAAATATGTCCCTTGTTACTCATGGCTCTAATTTAACTTGAACACTTTGTTCTTTAGTCGGCAAAGTTATCTTAAAAGTAGCTCCTTTGCCGGCTTCGCTTTCCACCGCAATCCGACCCTGATACCTTTCTATTATCTCTTTAGAGATGGCTAAACCTAGTCCTGAACCTTCGCCCATAGCCTTGGTAGTAAAGAAAGGATCAAATATTTTATCCACCACTTCATTTGACATTCCTTTTCCGCTATCGGTAAAAATAATTTCGATAAACTCACCTTCTAACTTAGTAATAATAGCAAGCTTTCCTCCTTCAATCATAGCTTCGATAGCGTTTTTTATAATATTATTAAAGACGACTTTTAAACCGTAATCGGCTATCTTAATAGCTTTGGGGCTTAAAAATTTATTAACTTCTATCTTGCAAGGCTTAAATTTATGTTCAAATTGAAATAAACACTCCTCAATAGCTTTGTTCATATCTATCTCTCTTCCTACCGAAGAAAGCCCCCAGGAAAAATCCAGTAAAGACCTTACAAATTGGGTAATCCGGCTTAAGCCTTTTTTAGCCTCCAGTAAATACTCTCGGGATACACCGTTTTCTTCCATGGAATCTAAAGTCAAATTAATGTAGCGAATTACGCCGTCTAAAGGATTATTTAACTCATGAACTACACCGCCAACAAACTTACCCAAAGAAGAAAGCTTTTTATGCTGGTCTTGAGATTTACGTAATTTGCCTAATTCTTTGGAAAGCTCATCGTTGAGTTTTTTCTGGTCTTCCAAATAGATTAAAAAACTGTGTAAAGTAATTCCTAAATACTTACAAATGGTAGATACGGTATGTAAATCCCGGCTGTCAAAAGAAGCGCCGTTGGCTTTATCATTAACATTAACTACGCCGATTAATTCATCGGTAAATTCCAAAGGAACCGAAATGAAAGATTTATCGCGGTATTCTTTCAATTTGGGACGGAATTTCAAGGAAGGCTCCTGATCAATATCTTCGACTAATAAGGCTTTCTTCTCTAAAGCTACCTTGCCGACTATTCTTTCGCCGATTTTAGCCCGGATACCCTCTAAGTTTTCGCGGTCTACGCCTTTAACCACCTCTAAAACTAACTCTTTCTTGTTACTTTCGATAAGGAAGATAGAGCCGGAACGGGCTGAAACCGCCTGCATGCAGCGTTCTAAGCTAAGGGTTAAAAAATCTTTTAACTGGTGCCTGAAGGGTAAAATATCCATAGGTTCGCTATAGCTTATCGGAATTTGCTCAAGTGTACCACTCTTCATAGCCTGAATCAAGATTTTTTTAGCAAGCCTTAGTTATCTTAAAAAGCTTCTTTAAGGTAAGGGGTAATACTTGAGATAAACGACTTAACTTTATCTTCTAGGTCCTGCGATTCTCCCCTCATCGAGACCCTTATCAAAGCACCCTGTAACTTACGATTAGCTAAAATATCTAACACAAAGTACAATTGTTGTTTTAGAAAACTATCTACAAACCTGTCCCCGACTAAAAACCAATACCAAGCTTTAATTGTGCCTTCGGGATAAATCATAGTGAGTTTGTTAGTTTTTAAGCTGCTATTTTCCTTTAAGGGAATATCTTCTTTTCCTTTGGCGGTAATTTCTACGCCGCCGCCGACATAACAAATCTCCGGCGGATGAAAACTCTGGCGGTTATTGCCGGAATAAACGATGGTTAATTCCAGCGAGTCTTGGCCGTCTTGATAGCGCCGGCTAAGAACATTTTTCGTCTCTAAAATCTCATAGACATAATCGGGAAGCTCGATATCTTCCGCTTGCCATACGCCTAATTTAGTTGGAATTTTACTTAAATCGATATCGAAGACAGTTTTAATGTTAGTAGTTTCTATTTTAAAAGCTAAAAGACAGCTTAAAACTAAGATTACGATTACTACTATATGTTTTCTACGGCTAATTTGCATTTTAAAATCTTACTGGCTAATATTAAACCTAAAAACCCTAAAACAAAAACTAGATAACCTGATATATCGTGGACTAAACCTGTTATAGCTTCTTGCCCATAAACAAATCCCACCAAAAGTAAAAAAGTTAATCTTAAAAGATTAGAAATGATAGCGATTGGTATTGCCGATAAAAATAAAGAAACTTTTTGTATCGAAGAGGCTTTAGTAAATTGCGTAAATAAAGCTCCTAAAGCTAAAAAGGTAATCAAAGACCGCAAACCACTGCAAGGATCTCCCACTAAAAGAGTACCGCCGGGATAAAAAATCGTAGAACCCGATAAAATAGCTTTTATGCCGATAAGATTGCCTAAATTAGTGGCCAATTGCGCTGCTAAAATCTTTAACTTAAAAGATATCCCGATAATCATAAATTCCGGTAAAGGCAGCATAAAAAAAAGAAAAGCTAAAGGAAAAAGTAACTCTTTGGTAAATTTTTTTCCCTTAAGATAAAGCAGGACTCCTAAAATTACTAGCGGTAAACTTAGATAAGCCGTAAAGTTAGATTTCAAAAATAAGCTGGCTAAGTATAAAACTATCCCTGTTAAAAGAATGATTAAACCGCTAAAAATGCCAAGAGCTTCAATTTCTTTTAAACGGTTTTGTTTTCTAAATACTAAATAAGCTATTACGAAGGGGACTAGGTAGCCGTGGGAATAATAAGATTCACGAGCGCCGAAACGGCCTAAAAGATGGCTGTATATCGGCAAAAAGAGCAGAAAAGTAAAAAGACAAATGAGTATTGCCTCGGGATAAAAAACTTTTTTCACTCTTGTATAGTTTCCTCTGTGGCTTGCTCATCCAAAGCTATTATCTGCTCTTTAGCTAACTTAACTAAAGTAGTATTAGAAGAATACTTAGTGATTATTTCTTTATAAATTTCTTTAGCTGCGGAAATATTTCCCAACTCTTTAGTATAAACTAAAGCCATAGAGAGAAGATAACCCGGATCTTTAGGGTTGTTATTAGATAACGTCCTTAATAAATTTAAAGCTTTGTCCCAATTTTTGCTTTCAGCATAACATAAAAATAACAATCTTGCTACGATACTCTTGTTAGAATCATCGCCAGATGAGAAAAATTTCTTCTCATAACCGCTGATTGCGGTATCTAAAGCTAACTTAGCGTTTTCACTATCGTTGATTTGCCGATAATAGCGATAAACTAAATAAGGGGTGCTAAAAGTTACCGGATTATCGGGATAAATCTTTTTTATATCCTCATAGCCTTTAATAACTTCTTGGCTTAGACCCTCTTCTTTTAGGCAACTAATAAATCCTAATCTACTTCTTACTACTAAGCTTTCTTCCTTAGGATAATCTTTCATCAAAGAGCTAAAAACTTCTTTGGCTTTGCTTATTTGGCCGTTTTCTAAATAAAGATTACCTAAACGTAAACGCAGCTCTTTAGTAAAGTCGCCTTTAGGGTATTTCTTTAAGCAATCCTCATAAATACTTATGGCTCCGGCTAAATCCTCTAATTGTTTAGCCCGAGTTTCAGCTTTAGCGATTAAACTTCTTATAGCTTGAGGAGTATTAGGATACTTAATGATAATCTCATCCCAAACTTTCATGGCTTCCGACCACTCTTGGCCTTGTAAGTGAGCTTGAGCTAAGTAATTCTGCACCACTGATGCTACGCTGGTGTCGGCATAATCGCCGATTAAGGTCTTATAGTGCCTAATCGCCTGGCGATGGGCCTTTTCCTGGCCGACAACATCATTAATAGTTTTATAGTATTGAGTGATATAAAGCGGAGTAGACAATCCTAAAGCTGATAAGGGGTAAAGTTCGCTGACTTTTTCGTATTCAATTAAGGCTTTTTGAGAATCGCCTTTTAATTCAAAAACTTTGCCAATAGCAAATTGAGCGGCGGAAGCAATTTGGCCTTGCGAAGAAAAGTTAGCAATGATTTTTTTTAACTCCTGTTGGGCCTTATCATATTCACCGCCTAAAGCGTAAATATCAGCGATAACAAATTGAGCTTTAGCTGCTAAAGGCTCAAGAGGAAATTTATCGGCTACTTTACGGTAAGTGGAAATTATTTTAGCTAAATCCTCTTTGCTTAAATCTTGATAAGTTTTATTTTTGGTTAATTTAATAGCTTTCTGTTCAGCCTGCCAAAATAATTTTTCGGCTGCTAAGTGTTTATCGCTATAGGTATTTAACAATAAAGCCCAGCCTAAAACTATTAAACCTATTACTATTAAGGATTTCTTTTTCATTTTCTTCTTAATCTCTTTAATCCGCCTAAACCCAAAAGGCCTAAACCTAAAAGGCTTAAACTGGCTGGTTCCGGAACCGGATCAATATCAGCATCTAAATTTAAATAGTCATTACCGCACTTTTGTGTCCAATGTAAATTTAAGCTGGCAAAGGTGTAAGGATCAAGTCCTAATAAACTCATCGGGATACTGACTTCAATCACATAGTGTCCGTTTATAGCGACATCAGAATAGGCAAACTCAATAAGATCATTGTCATCGATTTCGCTTCCGGAAGCGATATTGTAATAATCAGCTGCGGCCCGATGTTGCCAATAATCTACATGATTCCAGCTACTAACCGAATAAAGCGAACCAGCTAAAAAAGAACCGTGATTTATGGTACTTATAGCAAATTCATGGGTAGAATCACCATCCACGCTAATTCCAATATCACCGGATAAAAGATTATTATGCCCACCGCTGGGTAAACCTTGAATTATCGCTATGTAGATATTACTTCCGTCATTATCAAAATACATGGCCTCGGCATCAAAGTAATTATAATCACTATAACCGGGCTCAACATACTCCCAGCTGTCATATTGGTCGGTATTATCATCGTGGGCTACATCAACCCGGGGGTTAGTCGGTAAATTATTATCCAAATAATATCTGTTAGTAGCCGAATTAAGGTCTACTCCCCATTCGGAAACCGAAACTAAACCGTCAATATTATAAGCCAAAGCTTGATTGCCCATAAACACTACTAATCCTAACAACAAAAACGAAATTAAACTTACTTTTTTCATCGGCTTTCCCTCCTAATTAATTTTACCTTCTTTTAGCACGACCAATGTCGGTGCTAAAGTTAAAAATACATCCATAATAAAAGTAATTACTATCCCCAGTAACAAGGAAATTATCACTACTTCCGGAAAAAGTTTAGTTATTAATTGCGGTAAGTAGTTATTTAAAACTATTACCAAAAGATACGTCAAGGCCGGAAGAATAACTAAGATAAAAGTTACTAAAGAAAGTCTCTTTAATAAGATAAAACTTTCTTTTAAAGCCGCTATCAAACCTTTATTTTTAATTATTGCTATTGGTATAGCATAAATAAAAAACACTTGAGTGCCGATAGCTACCAAGTAAGCTAAAATTGACATTAAAAGTCTTAAATTAGAGTTCTTAAATAAGAGGGCAATTAATTTAGCGCTATAGAAGGAAGCTAAAAACATAATTACCCAGATACCTAACAGGACAAAGTACTTTTTAAAAGAAATTATCAAATTAGCTTTAACTTTTAATCCCTTCTTTAAATAAATATCTTTGATTAAGCCGATAGCCAAAGCGCTGATAATTAATCCTAAGCTGGCGCTAATAACTACTTGGGCATAATAAAATACCTTGGGAAGTAAAAAGATATTAAAAGGATAGTGTAAAAATTTCTCGCCAAAAAAGGCTCTTATCGGCGGGGCTAAAAGAAAAGATACCGGCTTAACCGGTGCTAAATATAAAAAATATAGCGCCAATAAGTTTAAAACTGCACTGACTATAAAGGGGATAAAAAGCTTAGGAGATTTTTTTAAGATTTGTAAGCTTTCCTGATAAAGCTTAATTACCAAGCTCATGGTTTAACGAGCTCCTTCGCCGGTTAAAACTTTTCCGGTGGTCCAAAGAAGAATACGTAAATCTAATAATAAACACATCCGGTTAATATAGATAAGGTCGTATTTAAGCTTACGAGCCGAATCTTTTACCGATGCTCCGTATTGATAACGCGATTGGGCTAATCCGGCAATACCTGGCCTAATGGTTAATCTTTCATCAAAGTGAGGAATAGTTTTTTTAATAACTGCTACCAATTCCGGACGCTCCGGACGTGGCCCGATTAAAGACATATCACCGCAAAGAATATTAATCAGCTGTGGTAATTCATCTAAGTGAGTTTTACGTAAAAACTGGCCTAACTTAGTTATCCGGGGATCATCATCTTGAGCCCAGACCGGGCCGGTTTCGAATTCAGCGTTACTACGCATGGCGCGAAACTTCCACATCCCAAAAATTTTACCCTTATGGCCGACTCTAGTTTGTCTAAAGAAAACGCTTCCCGGAGAATCTAATTTTATTAAAACAGCGATGATAGCAAATAAGGGTGAAAAAATCATCAAGCCAAAAGCTGCGATTAATAAATCTTTTATTCTTTTAAGGCGGGCATAGCTTCTCTGGGTTAAGCGAAAGATTATGCCTAAAAATCCTCCGCCCACAAACCAAGATAAAGCTTTAGTTAAGATAATCCAAAAGTTGCTATCTTCTACCAAGATTCCTACTTGGCCGTAAGCGGCGGTGGGATTAACAAAGCTTTTTAAAGTCCAAAGCAAGCTTCCAATAAGAATAGTTAAAAAAACTACAGTGACAACAAGGCCGCTATTGTTACGGATAAACTTAAGCCAATGCTCAACAATATAGCTTTGCCAAGCTAAGCGAAGGCTCTTTAGCTCTTTTTGGATTAAGAATAATTTATAATTCCGTGGCATATTTCCTCCTCGATAACTTTAATTTTTATAACAGTATGACAATCTTTAGCTTCTATAAGCATTTTCTATGCCAGAAATAAAAATTTTGCTAAAGATTTATAAGTATAACTTATTTATTATCAAGGAGTTATATAAGGAGAATTTTAGATATTTTAGGAAAGAATTAGAAAAAAGGCTGGATGTCTATTAATATAAACAAATATAATATATATTAAAAATAATTTATATAATATATTGAGGAGCAAGAAGTTGTATAAATGTCAACTCCCCCGACACTTACTTATTATTTATAGACTTTGCTTGCTATGAGCGGAGTCAAAAGGTGATTTGTTTCTACGCAGTACGCACGACGCAATACGCAATACGAACTATGCTCGTCGTCTTAACGCTGCTAAACCTATTAATCCACTGCCAAGAAGCAGTAAAGTAGCTGGTTCAGGGGTCGGTGGCGGCGGGTCTTCAGCATCGTGAGAAAAGGGTGCAAAAACCGATTTTCCGTCTAACATCCCATAAGCATCAAAGTGCACCCAACTATAACCACTAATAGTTATAGAATAAGCATTGATTTGGCCAGTACTGGGATAACTGCAAACTCCATCCGGACAAGCTCCGGGATTATAATCACCAATAGGTGAATCAGTTAAATTAAAATCACCTAAAGAATAAACTTGCCAACTATTACCACTCTGATAAATTCCGTGTGGGCCTAACTTTTTGCCATCTCCCATTACCGGAGCATCATCGCTTCCGCTGGCATACCAAGTAGGCGCACTGGGAGTGGAAGGATCAGCCAATAAAGAAGTAGTTATGGGATTAAAGGCAATTGAGCCACTTTCAGTACTATCATAAGCAAAAGCTAACTTTACATCTTCAATGGTTCCCACAGCACCGACATTTCCCATCACCCAAAGAGTAAATGGGGACACATTATCTAAAGTCCAGGTATCAGTAGCTGTATCGTAAGTACCACCTTCAATGTAAAGCTGTAAAGTATTAACTGCCAAAGCCGGACTCACTAACAATCCACTTACTAGAGCTATTAACAATAATTTCTTCATCATATTCTTCCTTAATTATAAAAAGGGGGCAGAAGATTTCTCCCCTGCCCCTCTTATTTTCGCAGTACGAACTATATTTTACGTCTCTTTAAACTTCTTAATCCAGCTAAACCTAAGATACCGCTACCTAAAAGGAGCATAGTTGCTGGTTCAGGTACTGGATTAACAACCATATTGAAGGTATCGCCTTGATAAACATCACCTATAGTCTCTGTGCTATTAAAAGCGATAACAAAACCTATCTCTTCGACATCATTCAAGTTTGGAATTAAGCTTATATCCCAGTTAATACCTCCAGTTGCACTTGGAGCTAAAACCAGATTATTGCTCCAATAACGGGTACCATTAGTAGTCATAAATAATTGTACTTCCCAAGTGTCATTATTATCTAAATTAGCAAAATCTAAAGCATAATCTGAATATGCAGTACCATCGTATGCTCCACTCAACCCTATACCTATTTCTCTTAATTGTGGGTTTCCGTTATTGATGTTTCCAGAAAAAAGAGCACCACTTCCATAAGATGTAACTGAGTTAAGAACTGCTATGCCAGAAGGATCATCATAAACTTCAAGCATAGTAAGCAATTCTGGCTGTGTGAAAGTAAATGTGAGTGCATAAGCTGGCATTGATAAGCCAACTACTGCTGCTACGGCGATTAACAAAGAAAGCAACTTCTTCATCCTACTACCTCCTATTTCTTTATTATTTTCCATTATTCTCATCACCACCTTAATACTAAGCAAAGCCTGTGCCAGATTAGCTAATTTAGTAGGAATATTTTTATAATTTATAAGTGCTTGGAAGATAAGGTCTTATCGTAATGCGTACTGCGTCGTGCGTATTGCGAAGATAGGTTAAAAGAAAGGGCGAATGTAAAAAGAGCCAACAAAAATCGAGCTTTCTAAGCTTGCATCAAGCATAACTGTATTACAACCAATGACTTACAACTACTGTAAAATATTCCGACACCTAACTGTATCTTTACATAGCGAAATAGACAATTATCAACGTAGTACGCACGACGCATTACGCAAGACGAACTTCCCTTCACAACTCAATACTATATTTTTTCGCGAGGTCATAAAAGGTCGGGCGAGTCAATCCTAGCAATTTAGCAGCTAAACTGACATTGCCTTTGCTTTCAGCTAAGGCTTTCTGGATATACTCTACTTCTATTTTTTGGCGGGCTTGTTTTAAGGATAACTTAGATAAGTTTTTTTCTTCTTTAGAGCTATCAAAACCTAACTCAGAAGGAGTAATAAAAGAGTTTTCGGCTAAGATTAAAGCTCGGCGTACTCGATTTTCCAGTTCGCGGATATTTCCCGGCCAGTTGAATCTTTGCATCATCTCTTTGGCTTCTTTACTAAAGCCTTTTATCTCTTTATTACTTACCTCAAAACGGTATTTATTTAAAAAATGCTTAGCTAAGAGTAAAATATCATCGCCTCTTTCACGTAGCGCCGGTAGAGCTATGTTAATAACGCTTAAGCGGTAATAGAGGTCTTCTCTGAAATTATTTTGTTTTATTCTTTTAGTTAAATCACTATTGGTAGCAGCAATAACTCTCACATCTAATTCTATCGGATTATTTCCACCAACCCGCTCGATTACTCTTTCCTGTAAGAACCTTAAAATCTTAACTTGTAAATTAAGGCTCATTTCTCCGATTTCATCTAAAAATACTGTGCCGCCATTAGCTACTTCTAACTTGCCAATCTTCTGAACATGGGCATCGGTAAAGGAACCCTTCTCATGGCCAAAAAGCTCACTCTCTAATAAATTCTCAGGGATTGCTCCGCAATTTATCACGATAAAGAGCTCTTTAGCTCTTGGGCTTTGATAATGAATGGCTTTAGCTACTAATTCCTTCCCGGTGCCGCTTTCTCCGGTAATTAACACTGTGGCATCAGTAGGAGCTACTCTTCTGATAAGCTTAAAGATATCCTGGATATTATCAGAATTACCTACCATATCTTCGAATTTAAATTTATCGGCTAACTCTTGAGAAAGACGTTGGTTCTCTTTTTCTAAAGTTTGAATATAGCGGGCTCTTTTTAAGATTATCTTTAACTCATCTACCTTAACCGGCTTTAAGTAATAATCAAAAGCCCCTTTTTGGATAGCTTCTAAAGCAATTTCTTTAGTATCATTTCCGGTTATCATAATTACCTTGCTTAAAGAGTTATTGTTCTGTTTTATTTCATCTAAGATATCTAATCCTTCCTGGCTGGTCTTATTTACTCCATCTAAATTAACATCTAAAGCTACTAAATCCGGGCTATTAGTTTTAAATGCCTCCAAAGCTTCTTTCTTACTGGATGCGGTCAATACTTCATACTCATCTTCCAGTGCCCATTTAAGCTGCTTGAGCACTCCTAAATCATCATCAACTACTAGGATCTTAGTCTTATCCATGTTAGACTTTGCACCTCTCTTTAGCTAAAGGTAACTTAATCGTAAAGATAGTACCTTCTTTTTCTTTACTCTCTGCGGTAATTTCTCCACCGTGAGCTTCGATTATGGTTTTGCATTGATAAAGCCCAATACCCATGCCTCTCTCTTTAGTAGAATTAAAAGGTTTGAATAATTTATTTTGGATGAATTCTTTGGTCATGCCATGGCCATTATCTTTAATAGATAAATATACGTATTTATCTTTTTTATCGCTCTTAATTATGAGTTTTCCATTCTTATCCATAGCTTCTAAGGCGTTTAAGATGATGTTAGTTATTACTCTTTCTATATAATAAGCATCGACTAATACTTCAATAGAATCATTTATATCTTTGGTAATATCAATATCTTTTAGCCTATCTTTAGCTATTATGCTAATGGCTTCATCGACTAAACTAATTAATTTATGTTCTTTCCTTTTTAAGACTAAATCTCCTCTTAAAGCCCTAAATTCATCGGTGAGTTCCTGCATTTTCTTAATAGTATTTTCTAAAGTATAAAGAGCATCATCTTGAAATTTAGGGTTACTGAATTTATCTTTATTATTCACTAATAACGATAAGTTATTAATATAGTTTTTTACATCATGAATTACAAAAGACGATACCTTATAGATTGACTCTTTTTTCTCGGCTTCCCGTAAAGCCTGGTTAGCCCAGCAATTTAAGATTGCTCCTGATGCCTGTAAAGATAATAACTTTAATAATTCTTTATCTAAAAAATTCTCTTGGGATTTAAAGCCGATTAAACCGATAATTTTTCTATCTCCGTAAAGCGGCGATACTGATTCGATTTGGTTTTCTTTAAAAAACATTTTAGCCAGAGGAAATCTATTAGAGAACTCTTGACCAAATACTTCCTCTACTTTAAAGGCCTCTGCCCTTCGTAACAGCCAATCGCAAAACTCATTTTCAAAGGGAAAGTCTTTTTCAAAAACATAAACTTTAAGGCCTTTTATATTCATAATCTTAGAAATCGCTTCTTTTATATTGGCTATTAGTTTACCTATTTCGGTAACTAATGATATCTTATAGGTAAACTCTTCCCAGATTTTTTGCCAATCATACTTTTGGCGGCTGAAATTCTTAAAAATAAACCCTTTAATCCTTTCGCGAAGCTGAGAAGAAAAAATAATAAAGGCGGCGATAAAGAAGATAAAAATAGTGGTTAAAAAAGAAAATAAGGTATTTAAGTTCCAGCCGAATAACTTAAAGAGTTTAATAAAAGCTCCCACAAAGAATAAATAACCACCGATTAAAAAAAGTACCATCGAAGCCTGGACACCACTGTCCTCCTCAGCCGCTTCGTTAACAAAACCATGTTTAGAATAAGATATAAAGATTATTGTTCCGGCTAATAGGCTTAAAGAAGAGTAAATTAGAAACTTAATATTTAATTGGGTAAATAAAACCGCGTAGGTAGAGGAAAGAATGTAAGGAACTAACAAGAATATTGCACTTACTAAAAGGATTTTAATATTCTTTTGCTTAAGGTAATAAAGAGCTCTTTCTAAGTTAAATAATACTAAGGTAAGGCTAAAAACTACTAAGACAAAAAAGTATTGGGCTAATTTTGATAATAATAATGGTTCATCTAAAGTGCCAATACTAATAAAAGGATTTATCCACCAGATAAAAAAGAAAATTAAGGATATAAAACCAAATAAAGGCGTTAAAACTGCCCGGTTAAGAGAAAACGGTTTAGAAGGCAATACCGAAGTACTGGTGGCTAACCAAAATAAAAGGGTTAAAAAATATCCTAAACTTAAGATTTTGGCGTAGAAATTAATATTAAGAATTAAAAATAACTTACCGACTTCTAAAACTAAAAGGCTGATAAGAGATAATCCTCCTAAAAGATTAATAATATGCTTTTTCCTAAAGATGCTAAAAGCCGAAAATCCTAAAAGAATTAAATTAGCGATAATAATAATTAAAAAAATATGTTGGTTTGGTATCATCTTATAATTCTATATTTTCTCTTATTGGGCCAAATTCGAAATCGTCTAATAAATTTTTTAACTTATTTTCAGTTTTAGCTATGTTTACATAATGCCTAAAACTATTAAGGAAACCAGCTTTAATCTTAGGCTGTTTAGGGTCTAATTCCCAAGGGTGTAAATAGACTATGACTATATGGTTGGTATTATTATGTTTTTGAATAATATTTTTAATAAAATCGTAAGGAAAAAGCCGAAAATAACCACCACCTGAAAAAGGAAAATTTTTACCTAAAATTTTTACATTAGATATAGGTAATTCCCATAAATAATGTTGTTGATTATAAATTTTATGGATATAGCGTTTATTTTCCGGTAAACCGGTTTTATCATATCTGAAAGGAAAAACACTGGAATCGTACTTAAAACCTTCCTCCATCAAAATATCAAAAGCCCATTCTGAATCTTTAGTAATAGAAAAAGTTGGGGCTCTGTATCCATAAACTGGCTCTTGGATTATATCTTCCAGCAATCTTTTTGATTTACGGATATCTTCTCTAAAAGTACGAGCATCTTTACTTGTAACTAGCTGGTGATCAAATCCATGGCTTGCAATCTCATGGCCAAGCTGATGAATTTCTTTAATAAGATTAGGGAACTTTTCGGCTATCCAACCCAATACAAAAAAAGTAGCCCTAGTATCATATTCTTCTAAAATATTTAGTATTCTTTTAGTATTTTTTTCTACTCTAACCTCAAAGTTGCTCCATTGGGAAAAACTGATAGTTTTTCTAAAATTATCTACCTGAAAGTAATCTTCAATATCAAAACTTAAAATGTTAATTTTGGTTTTTTGCATAAGCATTTTTCAAAACATCTTCAAATATCTCTAAATTCTTTTGCCATTTAAAATTATCTTCTACGAACTTACGTGCCTCTAGGCCTATCTTTTTACGTAATTGTCTATTATTTATTAATTCGATAACTCTTTCCGCAAACTTGTCAGGAGAATCTTCAACAAAGATATTCTCGCCAGATAAAGCTCTAATACCTCGGTTTCCTCTGGTAGTGGTAACAACCGGTACTGCCGAGGCCATAGCTTCAAGTATTTTATTCTGAATCCCTTGTCCTATACGTAATGGTACTACAGAAACACTAGCTTGATTGATATAAGGTCTTACATCAGAAACCCTGTCAGTAACTATTACATTTTTATCTCTTGCTAATTTCTTTACTTGGTTAGTAGGATTAGACCCAACTATATAAAATTTTACCTTCGGAATATTTTTCTTAATTAAAGGAAATATTTTTTTAACAAAGTAGGTTACACAATCAATATTGGCATAATAATCCATGACTCCGACAAAAACTAATCTATTTGAGTCATAATTTTCTCCATTAGGCGAGAAATATTCCAAATCGACTCCGTTCGAAACAATATTGAACTCTTTATCAGGTATATAACTTAAAAAAAGCTTCTTTTCATTCTCAGATATAGCTATAGCTTGGTCAAACTTATCACAAAGTAACTTTTCGTAATTCTTAAGCCGTAGTCCTTCCTTATAATAAATTCTGGACATCGGAAAACGCATAGCTTTAGAATACTGTAACCATTTATGGGAATCAGAATCCGCTAAATCAATAACTTTTGGTATACCATTGATATCTGCTACATATTGAGCCATACCTGACGAATATACATATATTAAATCGAAATTATTTTCTCTAATAAGGTTATTGATACCTTCTTTTAGATTTTTAGAATAAGAATATTCTAAAGTCATAGATTTGTTTAAAAAACTAGCTAATAGGCATCTTACTTTGCCTAATTGTGGGTTAATGTAAACACCTATGGTATCTTTACAAAATTCTCTTACTTTATTTAGATATTTGAATTCACTTCTATAGTAGCAAGGAAATACCATACTAATTTCGTGCCTTTGGGATAAATGCTTCATGCGATAAAAAACCGGTATTCTATCTCCTTTATCAGGAGGATAGGGTATTCTGTTACTTAAAAATAACATTTTCATATCTATCTTATATCAATTTGGTAGGCGGGGGTTGATTTGAACAACCAACCTCTGCGATGTAAACGCAGCACTCTTCTTTTGAGCTACCCGCCCGATTTTAAAACAATCCTAAATGACCACAATCTTTATACCAATCTTCAATTGACTCTTTTAGGCTATACTGCAAAGCATATTTACTTTTAGATAGCCTATCACCGCTTATATTAGTGGAATTAATTAATTTATCGATTCTTTCAGGGTGTATACCTTTAACGTCTAATTTAGTTATTTTTGATAACGAGAATGCTATACCGGCAATGGTTTTGAGCATAAAAGCCGGCATTACCGGACTGTTATTTTTTACTCCTGTTACTTCTGAAATAGTTTTAACTATCGTTTCGATTGAAGGGGCCTTTGAATAACACATATTATAAAGTTCAAAATTACTTTCAGGGTTAATCGCCATCTGATGCATTGCCCGAACTAAATCCTTAACGTAAATACAGGCTTTTTTAGTATCTTTTCTACCCGGATAAATAAAATATCGTTTTTTTAAACTACTATATAATCTAGTAAGATTGCCTCCTTCTCCCAAACCAAAAACTACACCAGGTCTAAGTATTATCAACTTTCGTGTTTTATCTTTCATAAACCAGTTTTTATGTATGTATTCAGCGACAAGTTTTGAGCTGCCATAAGCTGTAGTAGGTTGAGGTAAATCTTCTTCTTTTCTTAATTTTTCAGAAGGGCCATAAGGAGAAATTGAACTGGTAAAAACTATAGTCTTTATATTTTTATTCTCGGCATAACTACAAATATTTTCAGCTCCTTTAATATTAGTTTCAAAATACTCATGATTTTTATGGCCCGGAGTAGTGTGAACGGCAGCAAAATTATATATAGTTTTTATATTCTTATCATCTAGATCAAACGACTCTCTAACATCGCGTTTTAAATAAATAAAATTATCATGTTCATAAACCGGTTCTTTAATATCTACGCCATAAACTTTATTTACTAAATCATTATCAAGAAGATATCTTGATAAATGGGTGCCGATAAAACCTGAACTGCCAAATATAATTACTGACTCTTTATTCATGCTATTAAGGAGGAGTTAATTTGCTTATCTTTGGTCCAATTAATTTTGTTAACCAAACCGGTAATTTTTTCCAGGTATTAATAACTAGTTTTAATTTTTTATTTTTAGGGCTTAGGTCGGGAATTTCATTTATACTATTTAAGTAATACTGATAATAAAGCGGCTTGGGTTTAAACCCCTGTAATACCTTAAAATGATGCGAGCCGGTTCCTTTCTTGCTCCTTCCAAAGTCAAAATATTTATAGCCGTTTTCAACTCCCCACTCCATAAGCTTTAGATACATAAAATTGTTAGGCTGCATTTTAAAATATTGCGGCAGTGATCCGGCATAATAAGGAATGACTGTATCTTTATATATAAAGGTAAACACACTGGCTATTACTTTACCTTTATATTTGACATTCATAACTAAAATATTATCTTTAAACTCTTCGGCTAATAATGTCAGATATTTATAAGGAAATACCGGCGAACCTAAATTCCTTACGCTTATGGAATAGATATGATAAAAATCTTTTAATAAATGGATACCAACTTCAGTTTCTAATCCAAAACTAAGGCTTTTTCTGGTGGCTGCTCTGGTCTTTCGGGGAAGCTGATTAAGACATTCGTCTTTATCTTTAGGCAATTCTTTAATAAAGGTATCATATAAATCCTTGATCGGCATATTATTTAAAGGGTTATATAAATGCCGTAATTCAAGATAACTAGCTTTTTTTTCTTTAGTAATTTTAATTGCTTCTTGTGATAATAAAGCGGCAATGTATTCGTCATCAGCGCATATACCGCCATAAACTCCAAATGGTAAAGACACTAAGGCCTTACCTGAAAGAAAATTATTAATAAAAAAAAGAGGTAGTATCCCACATAATTCACCATCGGCTTCGGCATATAAATAACACGGCTCATAGCCAAAGGTCTTCTTAAGTACTTTCATCCAGCCGCTTAAATGAAAAAATGTACTATTAGGGCTCAAGCCCATATACTTATTCCAGGCCTTGGACTTTTCGCTTGAGAATGATGATACAGTGGTAACAGTTAATTGTTTGATGGCCATAAGTTAATTTTTTGATATTTTTATTGTTCCGTTTAACTTATGATTTGTTGAAAATTGTAAAATACCATTCTCTGAGCTATTCAATTCTGTGATAAATACTTTATTAGTCTCTATCTCTTTAGATTCAATACGATATACCGCTCCTTTCGAAAGGTCACATATTAAATGTCTCATAGCACCTTCTGTTTTAAGTTCATATGATAAAGAATCTTCGCTTTCCGCAAATACCACCACAACATCACCGACTTTACTGCCATATGCACTGTTACATACAATTTTTTCTGCAACCAGCATCGTTTCTGTCGTAATGTCGCATGGATATAATACATGAAAAAAAATATTTTCCTTTTCTGCAAAGGCTGGTTTAACTTCAATACGCCATGCGCCAGGTTCTGCTCCTATTTGAATAGTTTTTTCAGTAGTCTCAATATTTTTATTATTCACCCAAAATTCATAACTTCTACCACCAACAGTCGTTATTATGTTCTTCTCCGGCAGCAATGTTTTACAAAAAAGCCGACCCTTACCGTTATCAATACGCACAAAGTCACTAGTATAATCGATCACACCAGCTTTTGTCTGCTCCCAAGTGTTATTACTATAAATATATGGGGCGCTTTTCTCGGGATCAGCATACCGACCGCAATGAAGTAACCATGATATTTTTAAATTTTTGGCAACTATATTCACGCGATCTAAAACGATTATGTATCCCGGTCGAATATATACAAACTCCCTTTTTACAAGATCAGTTTTTTTCTTTTGATTATCGCCTTGACCCGAATAAATATTATTATAGGCATTCGTTAAATCTGCACGTATATAAACGAATGATCCGTCAGATTCATACGCATCGATTGCGCCCATTCTAAATTCTTCATTATGTTCCTTTATATACGTAATAGATAAAGGTTCATTGGTACTTTTCGGCGAAAAATAGCCGTAGCTATCCGTATAAGGCGGCTTGTATTTTCGAAAAGCCATACGTTGACCGCCGTCATTATAGCGTTTACCGGCATAGACAGGCCATTCTTCTTTGGAATCAAAAATAATTATACTATTATGTGCTATAGTTCGTTTCCAATAATCCCATATATGTGTACCTGGATTCCATGAATCATAATAACCGCTATCAATAGCCAAAGGAGCGTTTTTATAAATGGTGAATGACCCGTGATCGAGTTGACTATGTCCACCCCAATGCATTCCAGCTTTAAATGTGGCCATCACACCATCTTTATGCCATCCATCACGAATAATGATTTCATCACCGAATTTTTTACTCAATGTAAGATCGTCAAAAGGCTTGGCTTTAATGTCCGGATCATACCAAAGTAAGTAAAATATTTGGTATTGATATCCTTGATCCACCGGAATCACCGGTTTAACAGCGCCACTTTCCCATTGAAAATACTTATCCAGATATGTAGTAAAATAAGGATTTTTAAACCGGCTTTGTAAAAGCGACAAATTATTAATCTCCTTATATGAAATACTATGCCAAGCGGCATCACCTATATTTTCAAAAAGGTTATCCGGTCTGGTCATGTAAAGCATATAATACCCTGCATTTTCCAAAGCAGAAAATTTAGTATGCCACAAATCATGAACACCACCCGTCGCGGTATCTAACGCTTCAATGTATTTAATTATCCTAAAAAGTGACTGCCGCTGATATGTCGGAGCTTCCCAATTGCAAGCTCCATCGACAAAATTAATAGAATCAAGGGTCTTATACACCGTTCGATTCACTTGATAGCCCTCTTCAAAAATACCTCTGGCCCAGGCAATATGATCTTTAGCGGCTTCATCTTCACCCCACAGCGCCAAACCAGCAAATAATACGGAATTAGTAAAATTAGTGGCATAATTATGAAAATCGGTGTAAACATCCTTTTCAAACTTATGTTTCACAGTTTTGGTATACTCATTGATTAATTTAATAAACTTATCTTTGTTTCCTGTTTCCACTATTCGGTTATAGCACCAATCAAAACCGATAGCTAATGCTTCAAGGCTATCAGCAATTGAATCAGGGCTAGTGCCGTAGGCGCTCAAATACGCCGGTACCTGATCCATAGCGGAGATCGCCTTATCAGCCCACTTTGAATCACCACTCATCAAATATGCATATCCCTGAGAATAAATATATCGATTAATATTAGAAGTCCCCCGCTCAGGACTATGACATGAATCGATAAACTTCCGGTAAAGATCAGAAAGTAACCAGGTTATTTTTTTACGTAATCCATCAATATTTTTTTCAGAAATCAATATTCGGGGATGAGTAGTTAAAATAGTTTTATAAAAAATTTCTTCAGCATAGGCATGTGCCACTTGCGTAAATAAGCTTAGTGAAAGAATAAAAATTAAAATAAATTTACGCATAATTTAAAATTACACAAAAATTTTGATACACACTCTGTGCTGTCTTATCCCACGTATGACCTTTGGCATAATCAATTAACGCTTGTCGATTCCAATCAAAATCTAAAGCCTTATCGATAGCTTGTACTAATGGCTCTATGCCTTGATTCACTAATATTCCATATATATCCTTACAAATAGCTTCTGGAATGCCTCCAACTCTTGTGGCAACAACCGGTAGCCCGCATATTAAAGCTTCAAAAAGAACATTTGGCCAACCTTCGCGTAAACTAGCTAGACAAAAAACGTCTGCCGCGTTGTACCATTTGTAAAGTTCATGATGCGGTTTGCTTCCAATTAATAAAATACTCTCTTTTAAATTAAGTTTTCCCAGTAAACGCTTTAATACCGGTTCATACGTGCCACCACCGATAATAACTAGCTGGATATCATTTCTATACTTCTTCAAGGCAGCAAACGCTTCGATTAAAAATTGGAAACCTTTGCTTTCTACAATGTTGCCGACAGAAATAATTATTTTTACTCCAAACGATAACCCTAATTCCTGACGAGCTACATGTTGAGGAATTTTTTTAAACTTGTCGCTATCTATCCCATTAGGTATTACCGAAATCTTTTTCTTTTCAATCCCCAACGAAACCATTTTTTCCATTAAATCGCTTGATACTGAAATAATTTTTGATACATTTCGCAAAACATATAAAATCTCTTTGCGTATTAAAAAAAATTTCGGAAATACATTAATATCACTGCCACGAGCTGAAACTATAACTGGCACATTAAATAATTTACCTAAAAGAACTGCCGCGAATCCGTCGGGATATACATAATGAGCATCTATTAAATCAAAATCAAAAGTTTTCTTTATATGCTTCACTGTGATTACACTACCCAAAAACATAAAGAAACCATAAAAAGACATTCCTATTTTAGGCGAAACAAAGAAACGGGGATGAAAAACTTCTAGCCCTTCGCTTTCTTCTTTAGTTTTGACCCGAGAATATCCGTACCATTTTTTAAAAAACCTAATCGGCGGGAAAAAGGGTACAGGCGCAACCACTTTTATTTCTGATAACTTAGCTACATACTTCATTCGCTCTTTGATGAAAATTCCTTTATTTTCTTCGATGTTATTGGGAAATAAACTGGTAAAAACTAAAACTTTCATATCAATTGACCATATCGATATAATTACGGTGCCATAATTCAAATATTAGAAGACACCATAGTTGAGTAGAATTATTGCGCTGACCGCTCATATGAGCGTTCCATATTTTTTCAATATACTTCTGATTAAAATAACCTCGCGAAATAGTCTGAGAACTAAACAATATTTCCCGTGCAATTTGTTTTATCTCTTTTCGTAACCACTGTTCGATAGGGACTGCAAAACCCATTTTTTTCCGCTTAAGAATCTGGGGAGGAAGCTTTGACTTTACACTTTTTTTCAATATATACTTACTCTCCCGACCTTTAAGCTTTAACGATGATGGCATGGTTGCCACAAATTCTATAAGTCGGTAATCGAGCAATGGCGAACGGACCTCTAAAGAATTGGCCATGCTCATCCGATCAACTTTAGTTAAAATATCATCTGTTAAATAAGTCTTTATATCAACATATTGAATCCGTGATAGCGGATCATCAGTTCGTGCACGTTTAAAATAATAGTCCAAAACAAAAAATGGATCATAAGCGCCAATCTTTGTCTTTAGCTCCTTACTATACAATGCGTTTTTCATATCGTACTTAATAGTTGAACGTGTATTCATATAGCCTTTAGCCGCAGGCAAAGAAAGGTTTGTTAATAAGGTTTTTGCTCGTAAAAATCGCGGCATCCAATCACCCTTAGGGTATATTTTTGCCGCCGTTCCGATAATATAACGCCGCAAAAATTCGGGGATAGCTCGCAATTTATTTTCAAGACGGTCATAGTAATACCTTCTATACCCGGCAAAAACCTCATCACCGCCGTCTCCGGACAACGCAACAGTAACATGCCGACGAGTCATCTCTGACACATAATAAGTAGGGATGCTGGACGCATCGGCAAACGGTTCGTCAAAATAACCAATAAACTTTTTCACCATCTCCAACACATTAGGTTCCACAATATGTTCGTGATGAATAGTATTATATTGCTGAGCAACCAAATGAGAAAAATCCAATTCATTGAATCTTTTATCGTGGAAACCGATAGAGGCGGTAATAACCGGTTTTTTTGCGATCTCCGACATAACCGCGACTACCACGCTTGAGTCAACGCCACCGCTTAAAAAAGCTCCTAACGGAACATCGCTTTCAAGCCGGCAGCGTACAGCGTCCTCTACCATACATAAAAGTTTTTGTCTGTAGTTATCCTCGCTCTCACCGTCTAAACGATCAAAGCGCACATCCCAATATTCTTCCTCTTTCACTTTGCCCGCACTACACATAAGGATATGCCCGGGACGGACTTTTCTGATTTTTTTAAATATTGTTTTAGGCGCTGCGATGCATTGAAAGGTAAAATAATCATCAAGCGCTTCAAAATCTATATCCCGATCAATTCCTTTGTTTAGTAAAATGGATTTGATTTCCGAAGCAAATAAAAGTTGGTTATTGGAAAAAGCGTAATACAAAGGTTTTTTACCTACTCTATCGCGGGCAAGAACCAACGCATTGATGTGACTATCCCAAATCGCCAAAGCAAACATACCGTTCAAGCGATTGACAAAATGTTCTTTTTCTTCCTCATACAGGTGGATAACAGTCTCCGTATCGGTTTTCGATCGAAAATGATGCCCTTTTGTCAATAATTCCTGGCGTAACTCTTTAAAATTGTAAATCTCGCCGTTCAACACAATCCATATTGTCTCATCCTCATTGCTCATAGGCTGATGTCCAGCGTTTGATAAATCAATAATACTCAATCTTCGATGCCCCAAACCAATTGAACAGCGAGGCCCGTTATTTATATATGCTCCTTCATCATCAGGGCCTCTGTGCGCGAGCAACCGCGTCATGCCCCGCAACAACTCCTCATCGACCCTTTGACCGTTATAATTAAAAATCCCCGCTATGCCACACATAATTTTATTTAATTTTGTATAATATCCTTGTACACATCACGATATAAACTGACCATTTTAGAAAAAAGAAATTTTTCTTTAAATTTTCTCTGTCCAGCATCACCAAAGCGCTTTCTTAATTCTTCATTTTTTAGCAGACTGGATAGTGCGCGAGAAAATCCTTCAACATCGCCTGAAGGAATTAAATATCCCGTTTGACTATCATCGATAAGTTCAGGATTACCACCGACGCGGCTGGCCACAACAGGTATCCCCAACGCCATGGCTTCTAAAATAGCCAGTGACGCTGCTTCGTAAAGAGATGGTGCAATCAAAACGCTACATTTTTCTAAAACTGGATATGGATTCTTAAGCATTCCGGTAAAAAAAACCTTATCATCAATACCTAATTGAACGCTCAATTGCCTGTATCCAAAATTAGGATCGTTCTTCCCCACCATAACCAGCCTTACACCAGGTGTTTTCTTAACAACACTGGCAAAAGCTTTAAGAGCAACCTCCGGAGCTTTAATCGGGTCAAGCCGTGCTAGAAACCCGATTACCTTATTTGAATTCCCTATCCAATCTATAACATGCTTTGCTTTTTGCCTATCCTCATGATAATAATTTTCTTTTTCCAGTGTAATTCCATTATAAATAACATCTACTTTTTTACGCGAAATCCACTCATTATCACAAAGTCCTTTTTTTGAAACTGTGCTAACTGCTGTAATCTTATCCGCCAAACCCGCGAGAAAAATATTAAGAAACTTCCTTTTCAAATCAACCTTATCCGGCACAGGCCTACCGTGTTCGGTAAAAAGCAGTCGTGCGCGACCATATCGTAAGCGGGATAGAGCGCTATAAAAAAAACTAGAATAATGGTGAGCGTGAATAAGAGTAATATCGTTGCTGCGGCAGAGAGAAGCGATTTTATCGATAAGGCTTATGTCAAAGCCAGGTTTTCGGTGTAACGCTACTACTGAATAACCTTCTTTTTGTAATTCTTCGCCTAACGCACCTATCTTATCTAAACAACAAAACATAACATCATACTGATCTAATAAGCTTTTAGCCAAAGCAACCACCACCCGCTCGCCTACAAATTCCAAACTTAACACTACCTGCAATATTTTCGGTTTTACTATAACCTGTTTATCGTTCGCCATCAAAAGCCCATCCTATTGCCTTTTTCACAAAAATATCTCTGTCACTGCATGGCCGCCAACCAAGAATATCTTTTGCTTTGGAACAATCAAAACGAACGGGAATGCTTCGTGTATAAATATCCCTGTAACTCAAAACAGCTTTTTGATCACCAGCTGCTTTCTTAATAAGATATTTAAAGCTTTCCGATAAAAAAAGTAAGGATATCGGATAAGCTGAAGCCTTGATATTACGGCGCGAGTAAAATTTAAGATGCTCAACATATTGTTTTGCAGAAAGTTCAACATCTCCAGCTAAGTTAAATATCCGACCTTGCATAGCCTCAAAACAAATAACTTTAGCCAGAGCATCCGCGACATCCTCTGTGAGGACAAACGGTAAATAATTATTTCCCATACCCCAATAATCACACACATTATCACGAATCCACTGCCCGACTCCGCTATGAAACAGCATACCGTTCTCTCCAACAACAATGCCGGGCCTGAAAATTACTAATGGCAAATCATGATTCTTATACTTATCCATAAGCATAGTTTCTGCCATTATCTTTGAACGGGCGTAAAAAGACCGCTCGTTGGGCTTATTGTCAATTGGGGAATCTTCTGTAATCCACGACCCTTTTCGGAAATTACCGTAGTAGTACACAGCAATAGTACTGGTGTAAATAAAATATTTGATTTTCTCTTCGATACACGCCTCTGCTAGACGTTGCGTCCCTAAAACATTAGTTTGATAAAAGCTGTTCCAACTATCTCCACCTCCGTGAGCCAAGTGATACACATATTTGATACCTTTAACCGCTTTTTTAACGTCATCAAAGTTAGTAATATCGCCAATTACAATTTCTAAATCAGGTGATAATAGTGCTTTCTTCAATCCTTCGACGCTGCGGACAAAAAGCCTAACCCGTTTATGTTCCTGCAGTAATTGCTTCACCAATGCTGTGCCGATAAAACCGTTGGCTCCGGTAATTAAAATATCCTCGCTGTCGAGATTCGTATTGATAGACACCGGCTGCGTGTTTGGCTGAAGACGTGCACTCTTTATTATCTGTTCACAAGCGGCAACAACGCTTGGGCCATCTTGAGTTGAAACCGGAACCGGTGAAGTATCACCCAAAGCCTTACAAAAAGCATCAACACTGTTTTTTATGCCCACATAAAAAAGATCGCTTCTTGCTTTCAATTTAATTTTCGAAAGGCAGTAATTAGCAAAATTACCTGTTCCCTGGAACGCACATGATATATGCCGCATCCCGTTAGCAAACGACTCCAAATAATCAGGAAAAACGGTCTTATCCTGAATATAATATAAATTGCGCAACAAATCCGCATGTATACTGCCATCCTTGCCTGTTACATGAAGGATATTCTGAGAAAAACAACGGTTACTGAATGATAAATGAATATGGCCTATACCTTTTTTACATTCAACGAGTATCTGCCAGGCATTATAAAAAAACCTGTTGGGCGCTACTTCTTGTCTCTCATAGGCGGTAGCCTTAATATCTCTAAACTCACCTAACAAATCGCGTATTTGTGACAAAGGGTGAGGAGCTTGTTCTAAAATAATATTACCGGGATTCCGAAACATCCAAAACGCTGTTTTACCCGATTCAAGCTGACGCAATGGTAATGTCTGGAATATCGAAACACGAGACACTGGGCCGATCTTGTTTAAGAAAATATCTTTCTTCACCCGCAAGAATGTCGGATGAAAAATTGCATTATGGTTTACCCCTATGATGATATTATTCTGTTGTTCTAGTAAGATAAGTTCATCACACTCTTCGCTCGAAACCCCCATTGGTTTCTCGATGAATAAATTCATTTTCCCTTGAGCTGCTTCTGTTGCTATTTCAGTATGATACTCTGGTGACGTCAAAATAAATGCTGTATCAGTAGTGCCACTATCACACAATTCGCTAACACTGCTAAAAACTAAAGGAATACTCCATGTACGAGAAAATTCTGCTGCTTTTTGCGTATTCTTATCACAACAAGCAATAACCTTTACCCCTCTTATAGATTTAAGGGCCTCTACATGAAGATTAGCGATATACCCCGTCCCAATGATAGCAACTTTTAAAATTTTTGAACTATTCATTATTTTTATTCTCTTTTAAATGTATTACTTCGTTTGACCGCCAAACGCGATATGTCTATTTTTTAACGGAAACTTTATTCTCCGCATACTCTTACCTTTTTGGACGTTAAGAATCGTTGTTTCTTTTAAAGCGATTGTGTAAAGAGCTACGGCCATCCCGATAAACTGATACAAAAGGTCAAAATCTGCGCGGCTTAAAAACATTCCAGAAACAATGTAACCTATAAGTCCTACTTCTAACATATGGCTATAATTATAAATCCAAGAATTTTCGTTCGCCTTAGAAATTATTTTGCGAATACCTCTCAGTTTTCTAAAAGTGAAAAACAAAAGTAGCAAAAATATAAACAATGCCAAAAACCCGGCTTCAGCAAGCAATTGTAAAAAGGAATTATGCGCTACAAAAGGGGTTCCCCAATGATAAAAAGGGAAAACAAGAACAAAAATATCCTTACCAATTCCTATGCCGGTAAAAGGCCTATCTTTTGCCATATTCCATGCAGCCTCCCATGATCTAATTCTATTCATTGCTGACTCATCCGCTTGATGATTCTTAATAGTTTCGATACGCGCTTTATAGTCTGCGGGAATAAAGGTCAAAAAAAAGACTGTAACGAATGCCAAAATGGTAAACCCTAATAGTTTTCGCTTTGATTTTAAAACAAGAACGATTACTACTGCACAAAGTCCAAGGAATCCTCCTCTTGAATAAGTAAAAATAATGGCTATTGCGGTTAAAAGGAATAAAACGTATGCCAAATACCTTTTCAATTTAGAAGTTTCACTTGCGCCTAGATAAATGAAAAAAGGTAAAACCATATTAAGGGCCATAGCAAAATCATTATTATCAGCAATCATACTGTTTAAAGGGCCCTGTAAACGCCAACCAAAAAAAAGACCCTTCAATGCGCCTTTTGTAGAAAAAAACGCAAAAGATATGGCGATCACCCATGCTAATTGCCTAAAGCGTTGACGCGAATTTGTCAAGCTAGACGTGATAACGGCTATAAAAATTATTTTAGTCATTTCTTCAAGTTTTATCCATGAGTTAGTGGGGAAAAAAGAGAATATAGCGGAAATCAGAAATAAAAAAAGCAAAATGAACAGCAAAACGTTTTCTCGAGCCTTAATATAAAACTTTTCTTTTTCTACGTTAAAAAACAAACCAATTATTAAAGCGATAGCGATCAAATAGGAAAATCGAAAATTTGATGTTGCCGCCCATGCTAGATTCTGTGGACGCATATATGCAAGCCAAGAAAAAATTAAAAGCCCGAAATATGGTCTAACCAAAGAAATTATGGTACATACGCCAATAAATCCTATAAATAACGATAGTCTCATAGTTTAAATAAATTTGTTTATATACTTACTTAATTTATCAATCTGTACTTCCCAAGTATAATGATTCTCTATTAAAGACCTACCATTTTTAGCAAGTTTCTCTGCTAATACCCGATCTTTGAACAACTCAATTACTTTGTCCGCAAATTCAGAAGTAGTATTAGCAATGCAAGTATTAACATTATTTTTAGCTGCCAACCCTTCGCAGCTAATCGGTGATGCAACAACAGGCTTTTGCATAGCCCAGGCCTCTAAAATTTTATTTTTCATTCCCGCCCCCCAACGCAAAGGACTTACAAAAACAGCGGCTTTATTAAAATAAGGTCTGGCATCATCAACATAACCAGTAACTTCAATGTCTAAATATGACTTTGCTAATTTTAATAATTTAGTAGAAGGATTTTTCCCAACTATAGTAAAACTCACTTCAGGAGTATCCTTCTTAATCTTAGAAAATATTGAAGTGATAAAATAACGGGCAGCGTCATCATTAGGCGGATAGTTCATAACTCCGGTAAAAAGAATATTAAAACTATTAGTATTTCTGCTATCTAAAGGTTTAAAAAAATCGGCATCAACACCATTCGGTAAGACAAAAGTATTAGTATTTTTACTATATTTACTGAATGTAGAAGCATCTTTTTCGGAAATAAAAACGAAATTTTTAAAAACTTTGGATAAATCCTTTAGCTCATTATTCAGATCAAAAACCCATTTTAATTTGCGAATCTTGGTAATGAAATTATTTTCAAATTTTATAGATCTTTTCATGAATAAAACAGGATTATCTACAAAATCAGCTAAAATTGGCTTACCATTCATAAGATATTTCTGCCTAATAACTGATATTCCTGAAAGATATATGAGATCTGCATCTGGAAACTTCTTTAAATTTATATTAAATTCTTCTTCAGAAAGTTTAAAATTAAAATTATTTATAATTTTATTTACTCTCAAATGGGTATTATCTAAACAGACTAATTTAACAATATTGTCTTTGGCAAGATTATTCAAAATATTGAACTCTCGGATTTTCACACCATCTCGTAACGGATAAGGAAAAGTTTTTGTTATAAATAAAATGTTCATACTATTTAGATATTAAAGTTTCACAATGTTCATTGATTTTGGAAATATTCTTATCTAAATCAAAGAACTTTTGTACATATTCTTTTGCTTTAGAAGCCATAGAGTCTGCCTCATCCTTGTTATTTAAAGAGTGGATTATGGCATCGGCTAAAGCTTGATAGTTACCTGATTCAACCAATATGCCTGTTTCTTTATCTTTAATAATCTCCCGCGGCCCTTCAGTATTGCTGGCAATCNNCAATAACCGGTTTGCCCGCAACCATAGCTTCAATAATAACCATTCCGAAGGGTTCTTTTAAAGAAGTATGAACAAAAATATCTATGGAGTTTAAAATAGCCGGGGTGTCATTTCGAAATCCAGTAAAGATAACTGTATCTTCAAGCCCTAATTGTTTAGTTAACTTAAAAAGTGTTTGCTTATAATCTGCTGAATAAGTAAGAACGTCATCACCTACAATAAGTGCTCTAATATTAGGTATCTTATGCTTTACTAATACTAAGGCTTTAAGAAAAATATCCTGACCTTTCTGAGGAACTAGTCTGCCAATAATACCTATCAGAGGTATGTTATTAGGAATATTGAACTCTTCTCTAATCTTAACTCTATTTATTACGCTAGAATATTTGGAAGGATCAACTCCTAGAGAGATAACTGAGATTTTATCCTCATCGATACCTGTATCAATTAAGCGCTTTTTATCGTATCTAGTAGTAGTAAAAACGTAAGTTACAATCTTATTGATAAATCCTAAGGTTAATTTTTTAAACCAAAGTTGTTTTGTCGCTAAATAAGGTACTATTTCGCCTTGTGAGCGCCACACAAGAGGTATCTTTGTAATTTTTGTAACAACTCCAGAAAGCAGTAAGTCATTAAATGTGTATGAAATTACTAAACTTATTTTTTGAGATTTAATTATGAATAGCATTTTGCAAAAACCGCATATAGCGCTAAGTAGTCTTTGTAATCGGTTATTATTCCTCCATTGCATATCAAATACTTTTACTCCCGTTTCCCGTAATACTTTCTTAAACTTCCCATCGGATAATAAAAATGTAAAAATGTTAAAACCTTTTAGTTTAATTCTCTTTATATGTTCTAATAAAGCTATCTCCCCACCACCAATTTCTGCATGTTCGTTAGTAAATAATATATTTTTATCCGATTTTTTATTATTCATATTAGATTTATAATTACGTAAAACAGTAATTAGTTTATTTGGTAGAAAAGAAGATAAGATATAAAAATATGGTTTTAGCATTGTGGGACTTCCCATAATAGCTTGTTTTAAGAAATACCTCGCATCTTTATATTTATTAGAACTAAATAGATGGTATCCAAATCTAAAATTTAATTCATAAAGTCTCTTCTTAACTAATGAATTTCCTATTTCATTGGAAATTTCTGGATATATTGATAATATTTTTTTTACAACTTTCAGTTCGTCTTCATACATCATGCTAATTTGTTTACTAAGATTATTTTCGTGCTTCCTATATCTAACCAAAATCTTATCTATATAGCCAAATTTATAACGCCGAGCCAATCTTAAAAATAGATCATAGTCGTCACTGCCCTTGAAAGACTCATCCAAATAACCTACTTTATCTAAACAATTCCTAGGAATCATGACAGCACTAGGTAGCAATCGCGAAAATCTGCCCATAAATAATTCCTTAAAACAATTGCCTTCGGGAATGTACGAACGTTGAATTGGTATTCGATGATTTATTGAACCAGAATTATTGAAGTATTCTATATCACAATGTACTAAACCAGCATCAGGATTTTTCTTCAGAAACTCTAGCTGGTGTTTTATCTTTTCCGGCAACCATATATCATCTGCATCAAGAAAAGCAATAAAAGATCCTTTTGCCTCTAAAATGCCTCTGTTTCTAGCGCTAGCAACACCTTTGTTTGTTTGATATACATATTTTATATTGGTAAATTTTTTTAAATATTTTTGGATAATATATTTAGTATTATCGGTTGAACCGTCATCAACTATGATTATTTCGTAATCAGAATAAGTGTTTTTCAAAACACTTCTGATGGAGTCTTCTATAAACATAGATGAATTATATAACGGTAATATTACACTTACTTTTGGCATATTATTTTTAATCGCTTGAAAATATACATCCTCTTAAATCCTAAATTAAATATTGTAGAAAGCTTATTTCTTTGATTGCTATTAAAACAAACAAAGAAAGCTATCGCATAAAAAAACAATAGCGTAAGTATCCCTTCTATGAATAATAGCTTCCAACTAATAATTAAATTAACTTTACGAAATATTATGTAAATAGTTACAACTATAATTGAACATAGTAAAGGTTCTATAAAAGAATTTTTTATATAAATAAAAAAACTTAACCCTATTTTTTTACAAACATAGAGAGGTACAACAAAAATGCTGGTAACAAGTAAAGGTATAGCTGTTCCCCAAGCTACTCCTATCAACCCAATCTTTTTTACTAAAATTATGCTAATAATTAAATTAGCTATGGCTTCACCAATAACAAGATAAGCGAGTATCTTGTGTTTAGCCATACCAAACAGTATTGTCCCTGAAATATATTGAGATACTGCGCTAAATTGGGGTAATGTTAGAATAATTAGAACCGCTGAGCTTAAAACTGCATACTCATAGCCCATCCAAAGTGTTATAAATTGCTTTCCAAAGAAAATAAGAAACAAGCCGATTGGTAATATCAACAATAAAGAGAACTTTGTGCCGGTTATTAAGAGTTTTTGTAAACCAATAATATTTTTATGGGCATCTAATTTTGCTGAGACTGGTTGAAATACTCCTATAGCCGTAGCAACGAAATTCCTAACATATTCGATTAGATTAGCGGCAATCGCATAATAAGTTATCATGCCCATTGATAAAAACTTACCTATTACAATTGAATCTGTATAAAAAATTATATTTACAGCCACAACAGATATAAAACTATAAATACCATAAGAAAGATTCTCTTTAAATGTTTTATAATTAATAAAATAATGAGATAATTTAATATCCGGGTACATACGGAAAGCAAAAAATGTTCTCAAAGAATTATCAACTAAATTAATAGCTAAAGTAATTACTCCTACTGCTATTAATCCTTTGCCAATCTTAATAAATATAACTATTAAAACTGCTCTAAGTAAATTTGAACAAATAGTAATTATGTTAATGGTGTCATAACGCTCGAGTGCAGCTAAAACGCTATTAAATAATCCTAATGATAAAGTTATAGAAATACTCAACCCTATTAATATTATTAGAATCTTAGCGATAGAAATAAATTCTTTATCTATATTAAAAAAATTAATAAAATATTTTGATATTAAAATACTTATCATAAAGGTAACTAATGCTGCTAACAAAAGGATAAATAAATTAGTATTAATAACTCGATTTATATTAGTTTTATCTCCTAATGCTAAATATCTTGCTACAAATCTTCCAACAGCTGAACGCATACCGATATCTAAAATACCAAAATAACCGGTTATAGAAATAATTAATGTTAATAATCCATAACCAGAATTACCTAAATTGTGTACTAGAAAAGGCGATAAAAAGAAGGCTATCAAAGCTGATATAAAAAATCCTGACCAGTTCGAAAATATATTACGTGCTATAATTCTTTTTTTAAACATAAACACTTTTTTTGGCAAAACTATCTACCAATATTTCTATTATTCTCGTTGCAGCTATACCATCCCAAAGTTGTGGCGTTTGGCTATTTTTATATTTATCCTCTAAAATATTATTGAATTCTTTAATAACTCTTGTTAAATCATCCCCGATTAGGATGTTTGTTCCCATATCAATAGTAACTGGACGTTCAGTATTTTCTCTAATAGTAAGACAAGGGACTTTAAGTATTGTTGTTTCTTCCTGCATTCCACCAGAATCTGTTAAAACAACTCTTGCTTCGCTCATTAGCTTTAGAAAGTCGAGATAACCTAGCGGCTCAATTAACTGTAAAGAGCAATTAGCGGTTAGTGGATAGCGGATAGAAAGATTATCTAAAGCTTTACGAGTGCGGGGATGGACAGGAAAAATTACAGGTAGTTTAATAGAAATTTCGCATAAAGTTTTGTATATTCCTTGTAATTGCTTGGGGTCGTCAACATTTGAAGGCCGGTGTAAAGTGACTAACGCGTAGCTTTTAGCTTTAAGTTCCAACTTTTCTAAAATATCTGACTTGTCAGCTTTTGATTTATTTTTCAATAAAGTATCAATCATAACATTTCCAACAAAATATATTTTTTCTTTTGCAATACCTTCGTTTAGCAAGTTTCTCATTGCACTTTCTTCGGTAATGAATAAATAATTAGAAATTGCATCAGTCAGAATCCGGTTAATTTCTTCAGGCATTGTTCTATCAAAACTGCGTAATCCAGCCTCTACATGGGCGATTTTAATATTAAGTTTTGCTGCCGTTAAAGCACAAGCGATAGTTGAATTAACATCGCCTACAACTATCACTAAATCTGGTTTTTTTTCAATGAGGACTTTTTCGAATAAAATCATAATTTTGGCAGTTTGTTCAGCATGGCTACCTGAACCAACGCCTAAATAAATATTCGGTTCAGGAATTTCTAAATCTTGAAAAAAAAGCTTAGACATTTTTTCATCGTAGTGCTGTCCGGTATGTACAAGGGTAGTCTCAAAATGCTCTGGATACTTACTCATCTCTTCCATAATCGGAGCTATCTTCATAAAATTTGGCCGAGCACCTGCTACTAAAATAACTTTTATTTTTTCCATCAATTTAATAAATTTTTATAAACTTCAAAGTGTTTTTCAATTATCTTATTCCAATGACGGGTTCTACTTACATAGTCAAAACCTTTTATCGATAATTCTTCTCTTCTAGGTATATGGTTAATAAGTTGATTACATTTATCCGCTAAATCTTCTGGATGGGATGGTTCAAATAATAATCCATTTGTATTATCACCAATGATTTCTCGTATTCCTCCGATATCACTACCAATAACTGCTTTTTGCATTGCCATAGCTTCTAGGGGCTTTAAAGGAGTAACTAGTTCGGTAAGCCTTATGCTTATACGAGGATACACCAACAAATCCATAATAGAATAATATTTGACTATTTCGCTATGAGGCACTTTTCCAGGAAAAATAAAATGATTATCAAGACAAGAGTATTTTACAAAATCTTTGAGAAATTTATCCTGGGGTCCAGCTCCCACTAGCATAAAAACAACATTTTCATTATTCTTTATTATTTTAGGAGCGGCCTTAATAAGTAAATCTAAGCCCTCATATTTATAAAAAGAACCAATAAAACCAATGATAGTTTTACCGGTTAAATTATACTTTTTTATCAGTTCAACATTTTTATCCTGTGGTTTGAAAAAAGATAAATCTACTCCATTAGGAACTACCCAAATTTTTTTGCTATCTACTCCTCGTCCTATCATATCTTGCTTTAAACCTTCACAAATAGTAACTATCCTATCAGCTTTTTTAAGAATATTAGTCTCAAGATATTTAGTTATTCTGTAACGTAAACTTTTTTCTTTGGTTTTACCTAAATCAACCGCAGCATCTTCCCAGAAAGCTCTTACTTCATATACAAAAGGCATAGAAAGCTTGCGGGCTACAGAATAAGCCGGTAAAGCATTTAAAATCGGTGAATGAGCATGAATAATACCTTTAGGCTTATCTTTAAGAATGCGGTGAATGTCTTTTTTGAAATGTTCCATTGTAATCAACTGGTTAACAAAAGGAATTTTAGAAAATAAAACATTCCCATTGGGTAAGGAACGGTAAAATTCAATTCCCTCAATTTTTTCTTCTTTAAGTAACCCTTTTGAGTAAAGAGGAGAAATAATTCCAGTGGGATTTATGCCAAGAGATTTTTGAGTATTTAATATCGACCTGGAACGAAAAGTATATCCACTATATTCGGGAATAAAATGATCTAAGATATGATATATTTTTAAATTTGAAGCCATATTTTTTACAGTTTCCAGTAAACAATATCTTTATTAGAAAAATCTTTCCTTTCAAACATACCTTTAGCATCGACAACAACACCCTTAGCCCCATTGATAGAAAAATGGTTTTTCAAAGAATCTATAGTTAATTTATTTATAAAGTAATCATGTTTTACTGCAATAACTACAGCGCTGACTTTAAAATTTTTATCATAATCTACTAAATCAAAGCCATATTCTTTTTTAACTTCCTCCTTATTAGCTAAAGGATCACACACTACTGTATCTAGACCATATTCTTTTAATTCATTAATAATATCGACCACCCGAGAATTTCTAATATCACTAACATTTTCTTTAAAAGTTATACCCATTATTAAAACTTTTGAGCCTTTAACCGGCTTCCCAGCTTCAATTAAAGCCTTTATGGTATTTTCAGCAATATATTTACCCATATCGTCATTTATCTTTCTTCCGGCAAGAATCACTTGAGGATGATGACCTAATTCTTCGGCTTTATAAGTTAAATAGTAAGGGTCTACTCCTATACAGTGCCCGCCAACCAGACCTGGTTTCATATTGATAAAATTCCATTTTGTTCCAGCTGCTTTAAGAACTGATGAGGTATCTATCTTCATCTTATTAAAAATAATGGCTAATTCATTCATCAAAGCTATATTTAAATCTCTTTGAGTATTTTCAATAACCTTAGCTGCTTCGGCCACTTTTATAGACTCTGCTTTGTACACACCAGCTTTGACTACTAAACTATACATTTTTGCTATTCTTTCTAAAGACTCTTCATCACATCCAGATACCACTTTAATAATATTTTCTAAAGTGTGTTTCTTATCTCCGGGATTAATTCTTTCGGGTGAATAACCAACTTTAAAATCTTTTTTATAAACCAGTTTTGAATTCTTTTCTATTATAGGCACACAGATATCTTCGGTTACACCCGGATACACAGTAGATTCAAAAACTACTATGGCTCCTTTTTGTAGATTCTTTCCAACTATTTCGGAAGCACTCTTAAGACAGTAAAGATCCGGCTGTTTATTCTTTGTAATCGGTGTAGGTACAGCAACAATAATAAAATTAGCTTCTTTAAGCTTTTCGGCTTTATTGGTAAATTCTATGTGAGTTGCTTGCTTAAAATCTTCCTTGGGTGTTTCATCATTGCTATCAATACCGTTTTTCAAATTTGTTATTCGTCTATTGTTTAAATCAAATCCAATGGTGCTTATAACTTTACCAAACCCTAAGGCAAGCGGTAAACCAACATAACCTAAACCAACCACTGCGCATTTATCTTGTTTAGAAATAGTTTCTTTTGTAACTTTCATATATATCTAATATTAATAAATAAATTTTTGTTATTAATTACTTGATAGACCTTTTTTACCTAGTCCTCTACATCCCTGTAACTTCTTACCTTAAATTACACTTACAAAAGTCTTATAATTAAACTATTGTTCTAATTATAAGTGTCCTATTTTCTTTTCTTTCTTCCTTTAATAGCTGCGAGGGCTAGGCCGCTTAAACCAATACCAAACATAGCTAAGGTAGCTGGTTCGGGATTGTGGCCTAAAGTAGTACTGCTACTACTGGAACTGCTAGATGAGCTGACAAATGCTCCTCCTCCGCTTGAGCCGGAATAGGAATCGCCGGAGCCGCCTCCGCCGCCACCCATTTTGCAGCTAGCAACCACCAAAGATGCGAATAGAATTACGAGTAACTTTTTCATACCTGTACCTCCTTTAATGAGACTTATCTTTAACATCAACAGATGTCAAAGATGTAGTCGAATTAGATCCTTGACATCTTTGATGTCAAGGATTTCTCCACCTGAAAATAATCTATAGTCTGTTTCAGTCCTTCCTTAAAACTCACCTTTGGTTTATAGCCGAGAAGTTTTTCGGACTTGGATAAATCAGCCAAAGTGCGATAGACATCACCGACTCTTTTAGCTAAAAACTTAGGTTTTATGGACTTTGCCATAATCTCATTTAAATTATCTACTAAATCTATGATTGTCTGTTCTTTACCGCCGGCGACATTAAAGACTTGCCCCGCGACACCCGTGGCTTTTATAGCTAAAAAGTTAGCTTCTACTACATTATCAATGTAGGCAAAGTCGCGGGACTGTTTACCATCTCCAAAAATCGGAGGGTTTTCGTCATTTAAAATACAACTGATAAACTTAGGTATTACTACGGCGTATTCATCATCTAAAGCTTGCCGGGGACCAAAAACATTAAAATAACGTAAAGCCACAGTTTCTAAACCGTAATTTTGGCTAAAAATCCGGCAATAAAACTCACCGGTCAATTTCGATAAAGCATAAGGTGAAATCAGTAACGGATATTGATCTTCCTTTTGAGGAAAGTTATCAGTATCACCGTAAATAGAACTGGATGAAGCAAAAACCAATCTTTTTACTTTAGATTCTTTAGCGGCTTTTAGCATATTTAAAGTGCCGTTGATATTAACGTCATTGTAATCATGAGGATTTTTCATAGATTGAGGCACACTGCGTAAAGCCGCCTGGTGAAAGACGACATCAATGCCTTGGCAAGCGCTAAGACAAGTGTCGTAGCTGCGAATATCACCTTTAATTAGCGTATAGCGGTTAGCGGATAGCGAATAGTTGTTAACAAAAGAAAGGTTTTGTTCTTTGCCGGAAAAGAAGTTATCTAAAACTACTACAGAGTGGCCTTCTTTTAAGAGCCGTTCTGTTATATGCGACCCAATAAATCCTGCTCCACCGGTGACTAGTGCCTTCATTGTTTTCTCCTTTCTAAAATAAACATACGGCCTCCGCATAGCTATCGACATCATCCATATCAAACCAATCACCTTGAAAGTTAAAGCCAAAGACTTGGCTTTTTTTAACTAACCACTTGATATAATTACCAATGGAACCATTATTGCCAAAAGCGCTTAGATACTCTTTGATTAAATAAAGGGTCTCTTTAGGAAAGTAATAAATACATAAAGAAATAGGATAGGAGCTGTCGTGTTGAGGCGGTTTTTCGTAGAAATCAATCACCCTACTCTCTGAATCTAAGATAACAACCCCAAATCTTTTAGGTTTTACTCTGCCATTTTGCCGATAAATCCCGATTAAAGGGTTAGGCGATAATCTTAAAGAGTTACTTATAAACTCATCTAAGCTAAAGGAAAACAAGTTATCTCCACCGATTACCAATAAATCATCAGCTACTTGGCAAGAGTTAATCACAAAATCTAAAGTTTTAACTGCACCAAGACTATCTTTACCATTAAAAGTGCCATCACTTATTATTTTAGTAGCAATAGTAGCCGGAAAGTTATCCAGCCACTCTTTAAATTGACTAAAAAAACGCTGGTTACTAACAATAAAAGCTTCGTTAATGCATTCGGTTGATTGTACTTTGCTTAAGATATGTGAAATTACCGGCCGGCCCCTTATCGGAAGAAGGGCTTTGGGCATCTCGCTAGTTACCGGATAAATGCGGCTTTTAGAATCCGAAGCTAAAATTACACACTTCATAAGAGTTTAATAAAATATTTAGAAAAAATAATTACGCCTACTATGACGGCATTAATAGAAGTTAAAAGCACTGCCGCCGCAGTCATATCTTTGACTATTTTTACCAAAGGATTATATTTACTACCGTTTATCCAATCTAAGCTAATCTCAAGAGCGGTATTCATAAGCTCGGCAAAGATAACCGAGGTAATTACCAAAGATAAAACTACCAATTCGAAGCTGTTAAGCTTAAAAATTATTCCTAAGATAACTACTAAAGTGCCTAAAAGAATATGAATACGTAAGTTAGTTTGAGTACGAAAAGCAAAGACTAATCCTTGATAAGCAAATTTAAAGCTTTTAAATACTGGACGTCTGGGCCGATAAGCAATTTTGTGGTGAAAGCCCAAATTAGCTTCTTTAGCTAAAATTAACTGGCTAATGATATTCTTACGGCTGTAAACTTCTTTTTCGGCAAACCGCGCTACTTTTTTTTCTAAAAGTTCCTGATTTATGCTCATGCGTAAGTATTTTGGGTTTTTAAGCCTATCTCTTTATCGATTAATAAAGAAAGGCAGTTAGCGATACCGCTGGCTAAAACTTCGGTCTTAGCCTCTACTTTAAGCCGGATTACATCTTCGGTGCGGGAGTAACGTAAAAAAATCCGGCCCTCATTTTTTAAGGAAGAGTTGAATTCTTTTAGTTTATCTCTTAAGGAAGCAATATTTTCTAATTCGATCCGTTCTCTGACCGGAATATTTAAAATTACTTGGGGTATTTTGGTAATAACTTGGGATAATTGGCATAAGGTAAGGTTGGTTTCTTTAACGATTTTTAAAAGCTCTAAAGCGCATAATAAGCCATCGGGAGTAGGAAGCTTATCTAATAAGATAACGTGGCCAGTAGGTTCAGCGCCTAAATTAAGCTTATGGATAAGAATAGTCTCTAAGACATTTCTATCACCGACATCGCTTAAGATAACTTTAATACCGAACTTTTCTAAAGAATGCTTTAAGCCAAAGTTACTCATAGTAGTAGTAACGATACTATTATTAGAAAGTAGGCCTTTATCGAAGTAGTATTTAGCAATAATAGCTAACATAGTATCGCCGTCTAAGATGTTAGCTTCTTCATCAATGGCAATTACTCTATCGCCATCGCCATCAAAAGAAAAACCTATAGAATTAGTCTCTCTTACTTTATCTTTTAATTGAGAGTAGTCATTAAAACCAAAATTATTGGTATTTTCTTGGGCTCTGTCGTTTAAAGAGTAAGTAATAAAGCCTAAACTTTTAAATAACTCTTTGGCAAAATAAGAAGTTGCTCCCCAGTTAGAATCAAGACAAACTTTAAAGCCTTTGAAGTTAAAATTATTGAGATTGGACTTTAAAAAATTTAAGTAATAAAGGCGTTCTTTATCCAGAGTACGGGTTTTACCTTTTAATTTAGAGTGGAAATCTTCTTTAGACTTAATTAAATTACTAAATATTATATCTTCGATCCACTCTTCATCTTGCAATGATATCTTACGCGCTCCGGGGATAAAAAGTTTTATACCGTTATCTTGAGGTTTATTGTGCGAGGCTGAAATCATAATTCCTAAATTAGCCTCTAATTTATCTACTAAATAAGCTAAGCCTCCGGTAGGCATTATGCCGGCTAATAAGACTTCAATACCAGCTGAAGTAAAAGCATTCGCTAAGATAGTCTCGATGCGGCTTCCGCTTAAGCGGGTATCTTTGGCAATTAAGACTTTTAAGTTTTTATTATTAGCGTTCTTATAATATAGGTAACGGCATAAGCTTACGCCGATTTTATAAATCATGCCGTCGGTTAAGGGGTATTTTCCGGGAGTGCCGCGGATGCCATCGGTGCCAAATAACTTTTCGCTCTTATTTTGCATAAATTAGATTAATTTTTACTCTTATTTTTGTAATAGTAATAGTAGTTATAGCCGTAAGAATTAAAAGCATAGGAGTCAACCTGGGTTAAGATAAAGCCTAAAAGTTTACTATGGCCTTGTTCTAAAACTACTTTGGCTTTTTCAATTACCGGAATTTGGGTGCGGTTGGCCTGAACCACCATAAATACTCCTTGGCTTTGGGCTCCTAAGAGAGCACCGTCGGTAAAAGGTAACAGCGGTGGAGTGTCTAANNAGTGTCTAAAATAATATGGGTAAAAGGTTGGACCTTTAAGCGTTCGATTACTAAGCGCATCTTTTTAGAACCTAAAAGCTCGGAAGGATTAAGCGGTGATTTACCGCTGGGCATAACGAATAAATTACTGATTTTAGTAGGTACTATTACGCTACAAGGATCAATTTCTGAAGTTAAAACATCGGACAAACCAGGGCTTAATTCGACATTTAGCATCCTATGAACTGAACTCTTTCTTAAGTCACAGTCAACTAAGAGGACTTTTCCTTCTAAGTCATGAGCTAAAGCCACGGCTAAATTAGTGGCAGTCAAAGTTTTTCCTTCATTGTGCAAAGCACTGGTGATAGTAAAAATGCAAGGAGAACTGGTATTTTTAAAGCCGTTATCTTTAGATGAAGTTTTAAGTTTGTTTAAAGTGGTTTTAATGCTGGTCCGCAGCAAGCGGTACTGTTCGGAGACAAGTGAGAAATAATCATAATAGGTAACTACCCGCGGATCTATGCCCGATGAATCTTTTTCGCCCACTACAAAGAGCTTTTCTTTTAAGCCTAACCTTTCAGTTAAAGTTAAAGGCTCGATTTTCGGCGGCTCTTTAGTAGCGATATTAGGCGTAAGATCTCTTTTGGTATCAAAGATCATCTTAGCGAAATTACTATAAGTATTAGAGTCACTTCTTTGCGGCTCTTGGACTTTTCTTTGCTCTTCGCGAATTTTAGCTATTTTCTTTAAAGCATCACTTATTTTTCCCACTTTCAAACCTCCTACATCTCTACCACAGCCCCCTCTTTTAAGGCGGCTAATTTTTCTATGCCTAATTCTTTGGCTACTTCTTCTACAATCTCTCCGGAAATTTGTTCTTTTTCTCTTATGAAGCCGGTCAGTAAGCATCGGTCACAGATAGTATTGACTATTCGTGGCACACCAGCAGAGTAGTCATAAATCTTAAAAAGAGAAAAAGGATCGAAAACAACCCGACTATCACTTAAGCCAGCTACCTTTAGGCGGTGATTTATATAATCCTTGGCTTCCTTAAGACTCAAAGGATCGATATGATAATAAACACTTATCCTTTGTTTTAATTGTTGGAATTTTTCTAATTTTAATTTTTCTTTTAACTGGGGCTGGCCCATCAGCACGATTTGCAAGAGTTTCTCGCGCTCGGTCTCTAAGTTAGATAACATTCTTACTTCTTCTAAGACATCAAATTTTAAATTCTGGGCCTCATCGATTAAGACCACGACGTTAAAGCCTAATGAAGCCTGCTCTAATAAATACTTATTCAATACCACCAATAGCCTTACTTTAGTCCAGCTATCTTTAAAATGAACTTCTAAATCATCTAAAATGCTTATTAATATTTGTTTAGCAGTAAGGTTAGTGTTAGTTATGATGGCGATTTTAGTTCCGGCATCTAACTTATTGATAAGAGCATGCCAAACCGTAGTCTTTCCGCAGCCGACTTCTCCGGTTACGGCCACAAAGCCTTTACGGTCATTGATAGCATAGATTAAGCTATCCAAAGCTTCGGTGTGTTTTTCGCTGGGAAAGAAAAACCGCGAATCTGGGGTAACACTAAAAGGCTTTTCTCTTAATCCGTAGAAGGTCTCGTACATAATTAAACTGCTATTTTAATGACGATGAAAGTTAATATTATTAACGACAAAATAGATATAGAAGTAACCCAATACATTCGTTTTCTAAAAATTAGTTTTTCTTGTAAGTCTTGAGGAGTAATTATCTTAGAGATATTGCCGAAAACCGGTAGATTAAAAGATTTTTTCAGCTGTTCGGCGCTTTTAAAAGAGGAATCTAAATATTCGGTAAGATAAACAAATCCAAAACCTACGGCCGTAGCTAAAAATAAACCTAAGATATTTACTTTTGTCTTATTGGGTTTAACCGGCACTAAAGGAAGTCGGGCCGGTTCGATGAGCTTAAATTGAGTCCGGTTCTCGGAGCTATCTAAGCTTTCGGTTATCTTGGCTGACTCTAAGCGCTCTAGAAACATAGCATAAAGTTTTTCGTTTATGGCTTTGTCTCTACTTAAACGGGCAAGTTCCTCTTGTTGACGGGGTAAAGAATCAGCGACATTAGCTTAGGCGGCCGGCTGTACACCAGCATTGCTAGCTGCGCTTTTGATATATTGGTTACGTTCATCTTTAAGGGTTTCTATACGGCGTTTTAAATCTTTTATCCGGGGGTGTTCATCAGTGCAATCAATAGAAGCCATGACTAATTCAGCTTCCAGCTGTGATAATTCATCGTTAATTTGCGATAAGGTTACTCCTACCGAAGTTGAACCTTCTTCTTTAGTTATCGGTGAACCGTAAACTTCTTTAAACTGGCGTAAAGCGGCATCGGATTCTTCTAACTTCTTCTTATAAATAGTTAACTGGTCATTTACAAAGTCAATAGCTGATTCGGTATCTTCCAGCTGCGATAAAACACTGCGCTGACCTAAGACATCACAAAGAGTATTAACTAACCTTTGGGTATCTTTGGGATTTTTACTGCGATAAGAGATAGTCATAATATCTTTGGACTTCATATTAAGAGAGATATCGTTGCGGATATTAACAATCAGCCGCTCTAAAGCTAAAGGGTCTTTAGTATTTTTATTTAAGCCTAAGCGTTCTACTAATTGGAATAGCCTTGGCCAGGCTAAAATCTCTTCTTTTAAAGTGTTTAATCTCTCGGTAACGGTAGTAGAAGCCGAAAGATTTTTAAGTAGAGGGTTATCGGCCTTTTTTTCTTCGATTACGATTATGGCTTTAGCTTCGTAAATCTTCGGTAAAAAGAAACTACTTACCAAAAAGGAGACATAAATCACCACAAAGGGTATGGCGAAGAATAACCGCCGGCGCAAAAACATTGATAAGTAGTCGTGGATATTAATCTTTTGTTTTCCTTCTTCCATTATAAAACCTCCCAGAGAATTAAAACTAAACTATAAATACTTAATCAGTAAGCTGATCGTAAAGCGCTGCTGATTCAGCTGCCTTGGAAAATGGTGAAAGTAAGGTAGTTAAAGCTCGGTTGATTTCACTAGGAACGGTAGAAGGAACTACTACTAAATCACCGGGACGTAAAATCATATTGTCCTTTAAAATTCCCTTATAAAGAAGGCTATAAATATCTATCTTTTTATGCTTTGGCCGTTTTATATCCGGCGTAATAACGAAGGTCCGGCGTAAAGCAGCAGCCGGCGTAGGAAGCCCGGCAGCAACTAAAGTTTCTCTTAAGTTAACGGTGTCGCCTTTCATCGGATACTTTCCGGGATTACCCACTTCACCTAAAACATAAACGAATTTACTACGATAAGCGGCAATAATTACGCTTACCTCGGGAATTTTTACGAATTGACTTAATTTCTCCATTAAAACTTCTTTTAGACCTTCTTTAGTAAGGCCCTCGGCTTTAACATCACCGAGAAAGTTATATTGGATATTGCCATCCGGACCAACTACAAATTGGCCGCTAAACTCCGGCTGGTTACGAACTTGGATTTCTACCACATCGTCTTTTCCTAAAGTGTAGACTTCTCCCTCTCCGATAGCTTTGGTTTCTACTACTTCTTTAGAAGGCGCGGCAGTAGTTTGGGCTTCTTGAGAAAATACTGGTGAACAAGAAAAAACTACGATTAAAACTAAACTTAAACTTAACCACTTACTTAACATACTCATACCCTCCTTACAATTTAATAAAGTGCGTTGATGAAACTTTTTATTTCTTCGAATTCACTGCGGGAATAGACTCTCCAGCCTCGCCAGTCCCGCTTAACTTTTTTAATCTTTCCGGCTTTCTCCCAGCGGATAATAGTCTTAGGAACTACTCCTATTTTTTTAGCCACCTGGGTAATAGTTAAAGTACCATTCATGTTATCTCCTTAACTCATTTTTATGTCCGGGTATGTCCTAGACAATTAATAAAGCATATTCTGTGCCAATTGTTATTAAAAAGAAGAGTTTTTATATAACTCTTTGGCTATCAAGGAGAAATCAATAAGTATTTTTATGATATTTTTTGGGCAAGAAATACCGCTTAAGAATCTTACAGAAAGCGTCTACAAAATAAAACACCTTTAGGGTTAAAGTCTAACTTTAATCTTTTAAAAAGACTAAAAATATCTTAAAAGTATTGATTTTATTAGCTAAAATTAGATGTCTAAAAAATTAGACACTTATCTTGGGGTTTAAACACTTAAAGGCGGCTTAAATATTTAAAGGCTGAAAGGCAGGCTTTGGAACCCTCTCCGCAGGCAATAATAATCTGTTTTTCCGGGACATTGGTTACATCTCCGGCGGCAAAGATACCGGGGATATTAGTCTGATTATAGCAATCTACGATTATTTCATCGTGTTCGTTTTTCTCTAAAATATCGGTAAACCTAGAATTAGGATTAAGTCCGATTTCAACTAATACTCCTTCTACCTTTAAAGTTTGAATTTTATTATTTTGTTCTACTTGGATAGATTTTACAAAAACTTCACCTTCGATTTTTTTCACTTTGGCATTATTTAAGATAGTAACTAAAGGATTTTTAGTTATTTTTTCCACCATTACCGGGTCACCGGATAATTTAGGCGCAATATCAATAATGTAAACTTTAGGTGAAATTCTAACCATCTGTAAAGCTGCCTCCAGAGCCGAATTACCTCCGCCGATTATTGCTACGTCCTTACCTTTATATAAGGGACCATCGCAAGTGGCGCAATAGGTAACGCCTTTGTTTTTATATTCGATTTCGCCGGGGACTTTCAAGAGCCGCGGGCTTTTACCGGTTGAAACAATCAGGGCTTTAGATAAATATTCGGACTTATCAGTAACGGTCTTAAATAAATCTTTTTCTTTTTTAATACTATTTACATCTTCCGGCATATTGATACTGATTCCGAACGAATCCATATGCTCTTGGAATTTTAAGGTAAGTTCGGCACCGGTAATAAATTGGTAACCGGTATAATTTTCGATGTCACCACTCCAAGCAGTCTGGCCACCGATATCTTTGGTAATAACTAAAAAATCTAATCTTTTTCTTACGGCATAAACCGCTGCGGTTATCCCGGCCGGGCCGGCTCCTAAAATTAATAAGTCATATACTTTCATACCTTATGAGCAACTGGAACAATCGCCACCAGAGCAAGAACTACACTTAGAAGAACCGGCTATAGAAAAAGCAGCTAATGTTTTTTCTAAATCTTTGCTGCCGCAATGGGGGCATTTTAACTTTTGAGCATCCTTATCCTGATTTACACCGCTAAGAAAATCGCTCTTCTTTAAGCATTTTTTACAAAGATAAGTGTGAATGGNNTGAATGGGCATGTTTATTTAGCAAGAAGCTCATCGATTTGGGACTTATCAAAGCCGACGATAGCATTTCCATCGATGACTATTACCGGAACGCCCATTTGGCCGGAAACTTTTACCATCTCTTCGGCAAGAGCGCTATCGCTAGAAACATCCAGATTCTGATAGCTTATGCCTTTGGAAGAAAGGTACTCTTTGGCCATTTTACAATAAGGGCAAGTTGGTGTGGAGTAGACTTTAACTACCATTTAAATCTCCTTACTTGAAAGAATCTTTCAAAACTGATAGCTTAACTAGATGCCATTTTTCTTCGTCAATAATCTTATCTAGAACGCTTTGCTTGTCAGTAGTTATATATTCTTTAAGGGCAGTATAAGTAAGTATCGATTCTTTCTCTATGAAAATACCGAATTTTAAAGCTTCGCTATCGCTACCAAAGCCTTCCTTTATCTTGCGTTCCACCAGCTCTTGGGTAAAGATATATTCCGAAGCAATAGCCCTTAAATAAGCTTGATATTCGCCGGGATTAAATTCGTAAATGACGTAATCTTTTATATTATCGAGCATCTCTTGAAAAGTCTGGCGGTGGATTTTCTCTTGTTCTTTGAGGTAACGCCAAAGAGCTTTGAGCTCATCTTTTTTAGCTTTATCTTCTAAAGACTGGTATAAATTTTTGCCGTTTTCTTCTACTCTAATGGCAATTTTTAAAATTTCCTGAGGGCTAAAATCTTTTGACATAATTATATTTTAGGGTTTTAATATTTTTTTAATTTTTCCTACTACTTCCGATAAGCCTCTTAAATCTTTCTCGGTCGGCAGATACTGGAAATACTTTCCGGAATCTAAGAGTTCTATTCCGGCTTCTTTGAGATAACTTTCGAACTCTTTAAAGCCAAAGACCGACCAGCCGTAAGAACCAAAAGTCAAGCCGTACCTATTTTTTGGCTTTAATCCTCTAAGATAGGTAAGCAAAGCGCCCATGCGGGGTAAAACTCTGCTGTTAAGAATAGGGCTGCCAAAAATCACTACTTTAGAGTTTAGAATATCGGTTACTACATCGGAAAGATCGGTAATGCTAAGATTGCATAATTTTACTGAAATATTTTCGCTATCTATCAAACTATACAACTTTAAGGCAATTTTCTCGGTAGAATGCCACATGGTATCGTAGATAATTAAGGCTTTATTGTCGGATAAGTAATTGGACCATTTATTGTAAAGGCTTATTATAGTATCGACATCAGTTTTATTGCGCCAAATCAAACCGTGGGAAGGATAAATCCGCTCTATCTCTATTTTTACTAATGCTGCCAATACTTCCTGGACCTGGTTGCCATAAGGCATGACGATATTAGCATAATATTTGGTGGCTTCACGAAAAACGATATCTAGCCCAGCCTCTTCGGCAAACCTTTCGCTGCTGGCATAATGCTGGCCGAAAGCATCGTTAGAAAATAAAATTTTGTCATTTTCTAAGTAAGTTACCATCGAATCCGGCCAGTGGACCATCGGCGTTAAGAAAAATTTTAATTTGCGCTGCCCGATGTTTAAAACCTCACCGTTATTTACTACCTTAAAATCCCATTTTTTTTGATAATACCTCTCAAGCGTTTCTTTGCCTTTGGGCGAACAAACTACTTTGGCCTGCGGACAAAATTCTAAAAGTTCGCCAATGGCTCCGGAATGGTCCATTTCAGCGTGATTGGAAATAATATATTCTATTCTTAAAGGATCAACTACTTCTTTAATTCTGGAGAGCATATCAGCGAAGCCGTAATTTTTGACCGTATCTATTAAGGTAACTTTTTCATCTATAATAAGGTAAGAATTGTACGTGGTCCCGGAAGGAGTAGAATAGCCGTGAAAGTTCCTTAAATTCCAATCGATATAGCCGGTCCAATATATTTTATCAGCTACTGAAACCATATTTATCCCTCTACTTTTTCAAATTCTTCTTTGCCTACGCCGCATTCCGGGCAAACCCAGGTAGCGGGAAGCTGCGAAAAAGGAGTCCCCGCTTCGATACCGTTGTCAGGATCACCAACTGCAGGATCATAAATATAACCACAGACTTTGCATTGGTACTTATCCATTATCTTCCTCCCCTTGCAAATTGCATTTTAATTTTTAATTTATAGATTATTTTACCATGCCTTTAGCGCTTGTAAAGGCTATCAGAGTTTAAAAGACAGCTCTTCTTGGCGAACTCTGTTATCAAGATTTTTAACTTATCGCGAGTTTGACAAAAAGCGCTAAATACCTCTTCGGAACTACCTTTAATATTAGCCGGGTCTTTTAAAGGCCAGTGAATTCTCTTGGCTTTTCCGGGGAAAACCGGACAGGTTTGATTGGCCTGGTCACAAACAGTAATTATATAGTCAAACTCTTTATCTAAAAACTCCTTTAAACTTTTGGAACGTTGTTCAGAGATATTTATACCTATTTGGGCCATGGCTTTGATAGCATCGGGATTAACCTGGCCAGGATGGCTACCGGCACTTTGGACTTGGAAATAATCAGGATACAGGTTTTTTAAAAGGCCCTCTGCCATCTGGGAACGGGCTGAATTATGGGTGCAGAGAAAAAGAACCTTTAGCTTTTTGTTATCATTCATTTTTTAGCTAATATCTCTTCTAAATCTTTATCGGCGGTAGTTGTTGGTTTTAAATTAAACTTATCTATCAGCACTTTTAAGATATTTTCCGAAATAAAAGGCGGTAAAGTCGGGCCTAGCCGGATATTTTTTACGCCTAAGGAAAGTAAAGTCAGTAAGATACAAACCGCTTTTTGTTCATACCAAGAAAGTATTAAAGAAAGCGGCAAATCATTGATGCTGCAGCCTAAAGCTCCGGACAAAGCCGAAGCAATGGTTATTGCCGAATAAGCATCATTACATTGCCCGCAATCAAGAAGGCGCGGGATACCGCCAATTTCGCCAAAATCAAGTTTGTTAAAACGAAACTTTCCGCAGGCTAAGGTAAGAATTAAACAATCATGAGGAACTTTTTGAGCAAATTCAGTATAGTAATTTCTTCCGGGCTTGGCGCCGTCGCAGCCACCAATAAGAAAAATATGTTTGATAGCGCCTAATTTAACAGCCGCGATTACTTTATCGGCTAAACTTAATACTGTAGTGTGGCCAAAGCCTACTAAAATTTCTTTTTCGATGGCTCTTTCTTTAAAACCATCTAACTCTAAGGCTTTATTGATTAGAGAGCTAAAATCTTTTTTATCGTCTAATTTTTCGATATGTTCGATTTCAGGATAAGCTACTAAACCGGTAGTGAAAATCCTGTCTTTATAAGATTCTCTTGGCTTTTGGAGGCAATTGGTGGTCATTAAAATAGCTGCTGGTATTTTATCGAATTCCTTCTGCTGCTCCTGCCAAGCACCGCCAAAGTGGCCTTTTAGGTGAGGGTACTTCTTCAATCCCGGATAGCCATGGGCCGGCAGCATTTCACCGTGAGTATAAATATTTATGCCACGGTCTTCGGTTTGTTTTAAAAGCTCTTCTAAATCCAGTAAATCATGGCCAGAAACGATAATAGCCGGGCCTTTCTCTACTCCTAAAGCTACTTTAGTAGGAACCGGATCGCCAAAATGGTTTCTATGGGCAGAATCCAATATCTCCATACAACGTAAGTTAACTTTACCAAACTCCATAATTAACTCTAACCAACCTTCAGCTCCTAAAGAATTATCGGCTAAAGCCGTTAAAGCTTTATAGAAAAAAGAATTAACTTCTTCACTCTCAAAACCCAAGATAAAAGCATGGTCAGCATAAGCAGCCATTCCTTTTAAACCGTAAAGAAGAATTTCCTGTAAACTTCTTATATCTTCGCTTAAACTGGTATCAGATAATAATCCTACTCTTTTACCTTGTTCCACTAAAGCTTCCAGAGTATTGGCCGGACGCCAATTAACAAGGTTGGGTAAAGAGCCAAAGAAATCTTTTTTATGCTTATTAGAATAGGCGTGCAAAAAGATAATTTTTATCTTTTGTTTGATGCCATAAGAATCATCGATCATTTTTCTTAATCTTTTGGAGTCAAAATTAACGTTAGTTACGGTGGTAAAAAGGGCTTCTATTATAAAGCTGTCAACTTCTCGGTTACGAACGCCTAATTGACGGGCGAGTTTACCATATATGGCAATTCCTTTAAGGCTGTGAATGAGTAAATCCTGCAAAGCCGAAGTATCGGAATCTTTGCCACAGACTCCTTGGGCTGTGCATCCCTTACCTCCGATAGCCTGCTCACATTGACGACAAAACATATTCATAGTATCCTCCTAAAGTTTAACTGGTTGAAATTTAAAACTTTTAACTAAAAACCTTTCTTTTATAAGGTACTTCTTTTATTTTCCTTCTTATTACTTCCAAATAATACAATAACCTTTTACGTGGGTCATCTAAATCATCTAGAAATCTAGATTCATCTTTAAGATAATTAATTTCTACCGGGACTTCTCGAAAAGGAGTTTTAGTTCTTATAATTTCCAGTAAAATTTCCAGGCACCCTCCATAGTTTTTCTCGCGAAGATGCAGCTTTCGTAAAAAAGAATTGCGATAAGCCCGCAACATACAAAAGGTATCCGAAAATTCTATAGAATAAAGTTGTTTTATGAGCTTTGAAAGGTAACGATTTATAGTAAAAGAAAATATAGGAATATCGGTATAATTTATAATCCTAATATAGCGGGAACCTAGAATTACTTCCCGTTTATCAAGCTCTCCTAAAAAATCTAAAATATTCTCGGATTTGTACTGAAGGTCGGCATCGATAGTAACTATTTTTTTATACTTATTATCTAAAGCAAATTTAAATCCGGTAGCTAAAGCCGCGGTATAACCGTTCTTTTGCGGATGCCGAATCAAAAAGTTATTCTTGTTTTTAATACCAAAAAGAAAATCTCTACTTTTATCCGTAGAGCCGTCATCAACAAAAAAGACATCGCCTTTATAGCTTTTGCGTAAAAGGCGGTAAAATTCTTCGATTACGCTCTCTTGATTATAAACCGGGCAAATAACTAAAGAATCTCTATTCATTGGTTTCTATACTAAATCTTTAACTCTGGCTTATTTTAGAAGAATTTACCGTATTTTATTCCAGCGTATAGTTGATCTATTTCTAACCTTGAATTTTTTAAATCTATTAAATGCTTCTCCTCTTCTTTTATTATCTTACCCAAAATTTCTTTTACTGGGGTAGGTCTTATCAATTCTCTTATTCTTTGATAGAAAATAATAGTATTTAGCTCAATTTCCATGGCAATTTTTATTATTGTAATAAGATTATTTTTATCTTTTTTAAAAAGGCTGTCTCTTACTTCAGAAATGTCAGGAAAAACAAGCTCTCTTAAGAAAGTATCCATTAATTCTTCGAAACGCTCATCAGCCGAAAAAGTAGATTCCTTTTTTGAATATACTTGGTATAGCTTAAAAAAAGTTTTGGCATGTTTTACTTCGGCTTTGGCAAGATTAGAAAAAATATCTTTAATAGTTTTTTTATCGGCATAATCAGCTGATGCTTCGTAAAATTTTTGACCTCGCTCTTCTAAATTAATTGCCAATTTAAAGATTTCTTCAATCTTATAAATCTTCATATTATTTTACTCCTCCAAGCAAAGATTCCAGTAAAGCTTTGTGTTTCTTTTCTTCCTCAATTATATTATCTAATTCTAACCTTATCTCTTCAGTAGCGATATTATCACGGCAGGCTTGATAGAAATTTATCGATTTATCTTCGATAGCTATACCGAGCTTAAAAGCTTTTCTATTATCGCTAAGTTTACTTTCTAAATCTTTTATGTTCTGGTAAGGCCAAAAAATTCCAAAATCCATAGAGCCTAATAAATCGTCCTCTTCGAAATCATCTTTGCTAGTTTCTTTTATCTCGTATAAGCAATCTTTAAAAAACTTAAGGTGTTTATCTTCCTCTTTAAGAAGAAGCTTTAGAACTTCTTTGGTTTTAGAATCCTTGACCTTATTTAGCAGTTTTTGGTAAAAAGTTATCCCGTCTTTTTCGACTCGAGAGGCAATCTTGTAAGCATCAAGGGCATTAAAACTACTGATAATAAACTTTCCGGCCTTTTCTTCGATTTTCATGCTTTACTCCTTTTTAGAAATTTTATTATTTCTTTACAAAATAAAGATAAATCATAAGGGTTACGGGAGGTAATTAGATTCCCATCTACTACTACCTCTTTATCTAAAAATTTAGCTCCGGCATTAATTAAATCATCTTTTATAGCGTAAAAAGAGGTGGCCCGTTTACCTTTAAGAATACCGGAAGAAACCAGCACCCAACCGCCGTGGCAAATTGATGCTACTAACTTACCTTGCTTATATAAATCACTGACAAATTTATTAATTTCCCGATAACGCCTTAAGATATCCGGCGCAAATCCTCCGGGAATAATTACTCCCGAGAAATCAGTGGCTTTGACTTTCTTAATTAAGATATCGGCTTTGACCGGATAACCCTCTTTACTGCTATATTGTTCTTTAGTGGTGCCTAAGAAAACTACCGGAATTTTTTCTTCACGTAAACGTAAGTAAGGATACCAAACCTCAAGAACTTGGTAATAATCTTCTACTAATATTGCTACCTTCTTCATTATTAACCTCCTAACTGGTCAATAATTTTTGCCATAATAAAATCATTTTCGGTAAGACCGGATGCAGCATGGGTTGTAAGAATTACTTTTACTTTATTGTAGGTTAGAGTTAACATCGGATGGTGCCCTTGTTCTTGGGCAATATTAGCGATTAAATCTAAAAAATATTTCGCTGCCGAAAAATCGGAAAATTTAAATTCTTTTTTTAGTTTTTTATCATCTAAAACTTCCCAGCCTTGATATTGAGCCATCAAAGCTGCGATTTTTTCTTTGGAAAAAGAAGGCATACCACCTTCACAAGGTTTACATTTTGAAGACGAATCTTGGTCGATAATTTTAGATGGGCTTTTTAAAACTTCCTTTAAGTTTTTAAAGGTATCTTCGTAATCTATGGAATTAGTCAGCTCTTTAACTATCTGGATGTAGCGGACGATATTATTCTTATCTAAAATCACTACTGCTCTGGCTAAGAGATTTAATTCTTTTATCAAAAGGCCGTAGTTAATACCGAAAGAAGAAGTTTTATAATCGGAAAGAATTACCAAGTTATCGATACCATGAGCTTCGCAGAATCTCTTTTGAGCAAAAGGTAAATCCTTGCTTATCCCTAAAATAACGATATCGTCCGATAATTGAATGGCTCTTTTATTAAATTCTTTTACTTGTAAATCGCATACCGGCGTATCTAAAGAAGGGAAAGAAGAAACTACCTTTATTTTTCCCGCAAAATTAGAAAGTCCGACTTCATCCATATTATTGGCAATAACCCGAAAATCAAAGCCAGTTTGCCCTAGCTTTAAGTCTCTTCCTACAATTGTTAAAGGTTTTCCTTTAAAAAGTATTTCTTTAGGCATAATCTTTTTAAGGTAAATATCTTAAATATTCCAGCTGCCTTTATCTTCGGATAACATTGCCGAATCACAACAACTCTTTTTCTTTTGGGTTTTTTTATCTCCTTTACAAACTACACAGACTAAAGATTTTGCTTTCTTTTTAGATTTTGGTTTCTTTTTGCAAACCATAATTATACTCCTCTGGTTTAACTAAGTTAATAATCTAGCCTCGAGCACCAAGCTCTTTATCTAACATCAGTATGCCGGCCGGCTGCTCATCGATATATTTTAATTTACTTAAAATTTCGGTAACACTCTTTTCTTCCTCTACCTGTTCATTAATAAACCACTGCAAAAATACTTTGGTAGCATTATCTTCAACTTTTTGGGCTATAGTATAAAGATTGTTGATGCTGGCAGTAACTTTTTGCTCATGCTGCAAGGATTTCTTAAAAACATCTTCTGCCGATGAAAATTGGACCGGCGGTTTATCTATAGCTTCTAAGATTACCCGCAAACCGCGTTCGTTTAAATAACTGAAAAACTTCATAGCATGTGAGGTCTCTTCTTTAGCTTGGATTTGCATCCAGTGACTAAAGCCGCTTAAGTTTTCGGCTTCAAAGTAAGCAGCCATAGCAAGATACAAATAGGCGGAATATAATTCTTTGTTGAGTTGTTGGTTTAATTCTTTTTCTAACTTTTTATCCATAATTTTCTCCTTCATTCAATAGATAATTCCTGGTTTGATTCCCATAAGCCATGAATATTACAATAACTACTGGCAATAATTACCCCCGGCTTATCGCTCTTAAAATTTATTACTACCTTTGGTTCGGTATAAACCGTGCTGGTATTAGGACCCTGGGTAGAAGAGCCATGGGCAGTAAATTCAAATCTTCCTAATTGGTAAGGAAATTTATCATCTTGAGGTTTAAAATAAACTTCTATCCAGGCAATATGGTGTTCGGTAGTATTAGGGTGAGCGATTTCCTTACCGACACTAACCGTAATCTGGATAATCTGGCCTTTTTTAACTTTCCCGGGAGCTTCGATTACCGGAACGTGTTTTTCTTTTTTCCAATCAGCACTTTGGTATAAATCTTTAATACTTGCCATTGCCACTGCCCTCCCCTTTTAATCCATTATTAATTTTAATAAGCTAATAAACTTGTTCAACGCTTTTTATTTCGGGTATATTTTCTTTTAACTTCTCTTCTATGCCCAGCTTTAAAGTATAGGTACTCATCGGACAATGCCCGCAAGCACCGGTAAGGCGGACTTTAACCACTCCCTTATCGGTTACTTCGACTAATTCTACATTTCCGCCGTCAGCTTGTAAAGCCGGCCTTAACTCTGCCAAAACTTTTTCTACTTTTTCTTTTAACATGTTATACCTCCTAATGAGCACAATATTTTTTCAAGCTTAACAGAGCGAAGAAAAAATATTAGTGCGAATTATCCCGCCGAGTTCTGCAAAATTATTGAAAAGAATTTTGCAGTATATAGACGAGGCGGGATTTCTTACCTCAGAATTCTTTAAACACCTCTTTTTTAGCTGCGCAAACCGGACAATAATCCGGTAATTTTGTAGCCGTATAGCCGCAAACCGGACAAATATATATGCTTTCTAGTTTGATGTCTTTATCTTTTGAAGCTGCTTCTTTGGCATCATTATACATCTTAGCGTGAATTTTTTCGGCCTCTAAAGCATAGTGAGTAGACTTTTCAGCTTCTTTTTCATTTTGAAACTTGGCATCGTTATTATAAACCGGATACATTTCCTCAACCTCAAAAGTCTCGCCTCCAATGGCAGTATCCAAATTATCCGGGGTTTTGCCAATGCCTTTTAAAACTTTAAGATGATTAGTGGCATGAACTTTTTCAGCATAAGCAATAGCCTGAAATAGCCGGGCGATATTAGGCTTTTTCTCTTTTTCGGCTATCTCCGAAAAAATTAAATATTTCATATGGGCTTGAGACTCTCCAGAAAAAGCGTTTTGTAAATTTTGTTGGGTCATTTTGTGCATATCTTTACCTCCTCTAAATGGATAACTAATATCCTACAAAAACTTCGGTTTTGATATTACTTTCTTCGCAGCCAACATTAAAGCATAGTTTTTTCATAGAATTAATCATACTTTGCGGTCCAAAGACAAAAAAAACTCTTTGAGGCCAATCTTTAATCTTTTGCAGCAACAATTCTTGATTTATTAAGCCGGCTATACACTTATTGTCGGTAGGTTTACAATCGGTTACGGTATAATATACCTTTATATTATTAGTTGTCTGCCAAAAATCTAACTCCTTTTTGAAGGCGATCTCTTCGGTACGGTTAGAATAAAGCAAAACAACATCATTATCCAATTTTTTATCATAAATATACTCTATAATGGATATTGCCGGCGTTATGCCTATACCGCCAATAAGAAAAGCTATCTTTTTATATTCGGCTTTAAAAATACAATTGCCTAGTGGTCCTTGAAAATAAACTTTATCTCCCGTTTCTAAGGCATTTAATCTTTCTGAAAAAGCACTACCAGTTAATTTTTTAGTCACTTCGATATAATCTTTGGTCGGCGAAGAAGAAAAAGAAAGGTATTTATTAAGCTCTTTATTATTAGAGTTCTTGGTATCAAAAAGAACCTTTAAGAATTGGCCGGGGAGAAAGTTTATTTTTTCAGAAACAGAAAAACGAAAACTCTCTATATCAGAAGTGCGCTTTAGGCGTTGGATTAAATTAGCGGATATCGATATGGCGTTCATTCTTTATCTAAACAATTTTTGCATGTTCCGTAAAAATAGCCTTGAAGTTTCTCGATTACATGACCATCTATTCTACCGCGTTCTAATTCTGGGCAAGGCGGCTTATCAACATCAAATATTTTATGGCACTTTTTGCACAAAAAATGGTGATGAAAAGTAGTTTTAGTCTCAAAACGAGACCGGTCAAACTCTATTCTTATCTCGCCAATTAAACCTTTTTCTTTAAAAAGATCCAGTATCGTATACACCGTTGCCAACGAAACTGCCGGAATGGTATTCTTAATCTTTTCATAAACCTCTTCGGCCGTCAAGTGCCTATTTTCTCCCCAAATAGCCTGATAAACCCCTAACCTTTGGGGGGTAATCCTAATCTTTTTTTCTTTTAAAGAAGCAATAACATTCTTCATTCCATAAGAAGTATAATATCTTTTGCTATTTTGTCAAGAATTATTTTTACATAATAATCATTATCGGTAAATGCCAATTATCCTTGATATTACTAAGATTTTAATGATTTCATTTGGAGATAGCTGATAAATTACCAAAATATTTTATTTATAACGGGCTTTAAAGGAAACACCGCTTGCTGTATGTTTTTTTTAAGATAGAATAGTGGTGCTTAACAAAAACTAATATGGATATCATTCATAAGCCAAGGCATAAGTGGTCTTTCGAAGTTTTACAAAAAAGTAGCGCTACCGGCAAAGCTTGTATCATAAAAAGAATCCCAACAGCAGTAAGTCCTCTTTTCCGCCCACTTTTAAAATGGTTTCTAAAAAGAGAAGCTTGCATTTTAAAAGAAATTGGGGCTAAAATGCGCGGAATAACTCCAGATTTATATTATGTAGGTAAAGATGAGTTTGTTATGGAAAAACTAACTGGCCCAAATCTTTGGCAAGTTCGCCATACACTTAAAAAACGCCAAGACATATTCAACAAATTAGAGCATGTTATACAGAAATTACACGGTTGCGGTTTCAGCCACGGAGAAATACGCCTGGGTAACATAGTTTTTAACGCTAATGCTATTGTTTTGGTAGACTTAGCAATGGCATCTCGACAGAATAGCTTTTTCTTTAAACTCATAAAAAAATTAGATTTACTTTCTTTACTGTGGATTAAAAAAAACACTTTTGCCTTACCGCTTACCGACAATGAATCCAATCTGTTAAAACGCTATTGCTTCATAAGATTATTTTTTGACTGGGCAATCGCTAGAGACATTATGTATCCTTAATTAAGAAGGAATGCACTTAGCAATCGAACACAATTCGGTCAGTAAAGATACCAAAGAGTTATTTAGCCTTTGTTTTAGCCAAGACCGAAGAGATGTCGAATGGTCCTGGAAATATCAAAAAAGCCCCCAAGGTTTTAGCGCTGCTCGCTGTTATGATAACGAAAAACTAATCTGCCAATACGGTGGAATAAAATATTCCTGCTTTATTAATAATAAAGAATATAAAATCTTTCAAATTATCGATGTTATGACCCATCCTAAATATCGGAATGGCTGGATTATGATAAAGACTGTTCAAAAATTCTTTGAATATTGTTGCCAAAAAGTAGGCTCACCCTTTATCTATGGTTTTAACACTGCTGTTGCCCGAAAGCTTGGCATGAAAAGACTAAATTATTACTCTGAAACACCAATAAGTTATCTACAAAAAAAAGTTAATTCTAAAAAGAATCTTTCTTTAAATTCCTCGGTATTTAAAATAGAGAGGGTAAATAGTTTTAAAGAAGAAACCAGTGATATCTATAAAGAGCAATTAAATTATTATTCTATAGTTTTAAAGAAAGATAAAAATTATTTGGATTGGCGTTACTTAAACACTCCTTTTAAATACAGTATTTTTTCTTGTAATCAAAAAGTGCAAAATAACTTTTATGGCTATATAATTATAAAGGAAGAATTCGATAAAGCTTATTTAGTGGATATCTTGTTAAAAAGAGAGGCCCAGGATAAACTAGATATTTTTCTAACTATTTTAGAAAAAGAATATCTACATACCCAAAAGATAATAACCTTGGAAAGCTGGTGTTCTAAGAAAGACCCTTATTATCAAAAATTAATGAATTTTAAGTTTAAACCTTTAAATGAGCCGCGTAATCTTTACTTTACCTGCCGTCCTTTTTCTGGAGTTAGCGACGGCTTTTTTATAGATGAGCATTTCTTTTATACTATGGGAGACTCTGATCTATTCTGAAAAATGAAAGAAAAAATTCCTTATCAAGTAACGGACTTAACTAATAACAAAGTGCTCATTTTAGCGGCCCACGCTGACGATGAAATATTGGGTTGTGGTGGCACGTTAATAAAACACCTTAGGGCTAAAGACCAGGTAAGAATAATTATTCTTACTGATGACATAATAAGTATAAATCAAACGCGAAGGAAAAAAGAAGCTCAAAGAGTTTTTGATTTACTTAAGATAAAAGATGTGCGCTGGCTAGGATTTAAAGACGGCCAATTAAGCAGTGAACTTAGTGCCGGTTACCTTCAAAAAGAAATCAAAGTATTTTTGCCTACTCTAATTTATACACCTGGCGAACAAGAAATTCATCCTGACCATGTTGCTTTAGCTAAAGCTACTCAAGAAGCTTTTATTATGCTAAAAAAAGAACTTCCCTTGATATTGGCTAGCTATGAGATAAGTTCTCCACTCTTACCTAATACCTTGGTAGATATTACCAAAGAGGCAAATTTAAAATTTAAAGCTCTAAAATATTATTCTTCTCAACTAGCCCAAAATGATTATTTAACAAAAATAAAAGGCTTAAATCGCTATCGAACTTATACCTTGCCGAAAAACATAAAGTACGCCGAAGCTTTTCAGATTATAAAGTAAGGACGGTTGGTTTAACCGGCAGTGCTAATTCTTTTAACTACCCTAACGGCGTCTACACCGTCGCGGGCATAGCTAGCGCCCAAAGAATGGGCATAAGATTTACTCACTACTGCTCCGCCGACTATAAAACGACAATATAGCTTTTGGGCTTTAGCCATACCGACTATTTCTTTCATATTAACCATAGTCGTAGTCATAAGAGCAGAAAGGCCAACAATAGGCGATTGATGGCGCTTAATCTCCCGGATAATCCTTTCGCTGGAGACGTCTTTACCTAAATCTATTACCGGGAAACCGTGATTTTGCAGAATAAGGCTAACTATATTTTTACCGATATCATGGATATCCCCTTTAACCGTGGCTAAAATAACTACTGTTTTTTTAGAGCCTGGTATTTGGTCTTTTTTAAAATAAGGCTTAAGGTATTGAAAAGCTAATTTCATAGTTTCGGCGCTGGCTATAAGCTGCGGCAAAAAATATTTTTTCTTGTCAAATAAATCACCGACCTTATTAATTGCCGGAACCATAATCTTTTGAATGATATCTTCGGCGGATAAATCTTTTTTAAGGGCCTCTTTTATAAATAGCTTAATCTCCTGCCGGTTGCCTTCTAAAACAGCATTAAAAATCTTCTCCTTAAGCGATAAAGAAGACCTTTTTTTCTCTAAAGCCTTAAGGCTATAGTTAAGGAACCTGGCAGCATCTTTATCTTTTTGTAGCAATAAGTCTGCGGCTTGCCTGATATTTCTAAGTTCTTTATTTAAAGGATTAGCTATAACAGTAGTCAGCCCTTTACTTTGAGCCATAGCTAAATAGGCAGCATTAATCCAAGAACGCCTTGGCAAACCAAAAGAAATATTGGATAAGCCAATGACGCTATGGCTATTAAAAATATTTTTTAACCAGGATATGGTTTCTAAAGTATCTTGTGCCGAATTAGGGTTAGAAGAAATGGCCATAGCCATAGCATCAACGATGATATCATCTTTAGTAAAAGCAAAATTTTGAGCCTCCTGGAATATTGACCTGATTATCGTTATTCTTTCTCTTAAATCTTTAGGCATACCTTTTTCATCCAAAGGAAGAATTATAAACATAGCTCCGTATTTAGCGGCAATCTTAAGCAGTTTTTTAGTCTTTTTCTTCTCGCCGGATATAGAATTAATGAGCGCTCTTCCGGGATAAACTCTTAAAGCCGCTTCTATAGCTTCAGGCTTAGAAGAATCAATAGCTAAAGGAATATCGGTGTTGGAAGATAAGAAATTAATAATTTTAGGAAAAGTTTTTACTTCGTCTATGCCGGATAAGCCGATATTAACATCCAGCAAATCAGCTCCTTGAACTTGTTGTTCTTTAGCTAAACTGTAAATAAGGTTAGTCTTCTCTTGGCGTAACTGTTGAGCTAAATCTTTCCTTCCGGTAGGATTAAGGCATTCTCCTATCAACAACAAAGTCTTATCTTTTTCGATAAAAAGGTGCTTATGAGAAGAACTTAAAGCCGAAATTGATTGCCTTACAGGTAATATCGGTTTAATGGCCTTTAACTGATTAGTTAGCTCTTTTATATGGGCGGGAGTACTTCCGCAACAACCGCCGATAATATTAGTTCCTTTCAAAGCTAGCTCTCGACCAAATTTAGCAAACTCCTTCTCTTTCATGGTAAAGAGAGTTTCGCTTTTTACAAATTTAGGTACCCCGGCGTTAGGTTTTGCGACTAAAGGCACTTTAGCGTAAGGTTTAATAGTTTCAATAATTTTTAACATGTCTTGCGGGCCGCTAGAACAATTACAACCAAAAGCATCGGCGCCTAAACTCTGTAAGGTAATTAAAGCTGTCAAAGGGTCTGTTCCGTTAAGAGTCCGGCCATTGGCCTCGAAGGTCATAGTAACAATAGTAAATTTATCCGAAATTTCTTTTACGGCAATAAGAGCAGCTCGGGCTTCTTGGATATCCATCATGGTTTCGATAACAAAAATATCTACTCCGCCGCTAAGCAGCCCCCGGGCCTGTTCTTTAAAAATTTTAACTGCTTCTTCAAACTTAAGAGGCCCGAAAGGTTCGATAAAAGTTCCGGTGGGTCCAATATCGCCGGCGATGATGCTACGGCTTCCTAAACAATTTCTGGCTAATTGAGCCAATTTTCTATTAATTCCATAAACATCAGCGATACGGTATTGTTTGAGCTTAAGGCGGTTGGCGCCAAAAGTACAAGTATAGATTACATCCGAACCGGCATTCTGATAAGATAAGTGCAATTCGGAAAGTATCCGAGGGTTTTTCAAAGCCCACTCTTCTAAAGAGCCGGCTTTGGTCATACCCCGCTTCTGTAACTCCGTTCCGGTAGCTCCGTCTAAAAATAGAAGGCGCTTTTTTAAAATATCGTCAATCTTTTTCATCTTTACAACTTTTAAGCTATTTTGATAGAATGTGTATAATGCTTTCGGGGATAGTATATCATAATAACAGTAATTTATGAATATAGTTTATGACTTACGGGAAGTTCTTTTCCAAAATCGGGGCTGGGAAAGCTACGGTACTAATTTAATAAAAGAGATACTTAAAAATAACGGGCTAAAATGTTCTTACATCTTGGAAAATAAAAGACTGGCCCAAAAGAATTACCCTTTTTTATTTACTAAAAACCCTAAAGTTTTAGAGCTAAAGATAAACAAACTGCCTCGGGAAAAAGCCAAATTCGATAAAACCGCTCAAGATTTTATCGAAAGCAACGATATTTTTCATAGCCTCACCGATTATCCTGAATTTCTGCCCAAAAAAGCTAAGCTTATCGTATCGATACACGATTTATCATTCTTTATACTGCCAAAATATAGGCCAAAGAAATTCGTAAGATTAATGTTAAGCAATTTAAAGTATGTGCTAAGCAATGCTAAGGCAGTGATCTGCTTCTCGAAGGCAACCCGAAAGCTTCTAGCGGAATACATAAAAAGTAGCGGTATCAACTATCATAATGATATTTTCACCATACCGCATGGAATTGATAAAGGTTTTTTCTCTCAGCCGGCTAAAAGTATAAAGCCGGTTTTAAATAGCTTGCGTATCTTTAAACCTTACCTATTATATGTAGGCGGGTTGGAAAAAGACAAAAATATCGAAAATCTTATTGCTGCCTTTTTAAAACTTAGCGAATATAAAAATAAACTGGAGCTTATTTTAGTCGGTCCACCTAATAAAGAAAGCAAAAGTTTGATAAAAAATACCAAAACAAAAATAAATCCTGGCATTCGTTATCTTGGCTATGTAGACAAAGAAAGCCTAAGGTGCCTATATTCGGGCGCAGAGCTTTTCGTATCACCCTCTTTAGATGAAGGCTTTGGCCTTCCTCCTTTAGAAGCGGTAAGTTGCCAAACGGCAGTAGCCTGCTCAAAGATACCGGCTTTTTATGAGAATTTAGGCCGAGGCGCTTTTTATTTTAATCCTAATAATATAGAAAATATCTATAAAGTACTTTGTTATGTTCTTAAGCATCCTAAAGAAAAAAGGAAAGTTTTGGCTGTAGCCCAAAAAAAGATAAATAAATTATCGTGGGAAAAGGCTGCTAAGAGTACCATTTTGGCTTATCGTAAAACCTTTAATAAATATGACAAAAATACTGCTTATTAAGACCACTCCTAATAAAATATCTAAAACCAAAACTCTGATAAAAAAAGAAAAAGATATCCTTATCATCTCTTTAACAAAATACCTACAATGGAAGCTTAAACAAAACGGCATAGAGAGCCGGCTTTTTAATGCTTTGGCTAAAACTAAAGATATCGAATCTTTACATAGCTTACTTTCCAAGCAATACGGCCGTTTATGCACCCCTTTTGACCGAAAACAAAAACTTAACTATTCCGACCTTCTAAAAAACCATCTTTGCTGGGAAATACAAAACGCTTATTATTTTATTGCTACTCTCGAAAAATGGCTTAGAAAATACGCCATAAGAAAAGTATATTTCGAGAGTTTGCCGCTTATTAAGAAAAAAAAGTATGCCGAAGACATAAATTATTTAATACGAAAATATCATGCTGATAAAAAAATTACCTTTGAAGAAATTTGATAAGAAAACGATTTGTTTTGTTTTATACGAAAAAGTCGATCAATGGATATACCGGCCGTACTTTAAAAAACTTAGCCGGTTAAAAAAATTGCGGTTAAAAACATTCGACGGTTTCAGTTACGATACTTATATTAAAAAGCATAAAATAAACAGCCGTTTGTTTCCGGCTTCACTAGCCGACAGTAAAATCGATTTTTTGCCCCCTAAAAGCAAGAATGAACTTTTATTTAGTTATCTTATCAAAGAAAAGTTCTATTCTCTGGAAACCAGAGTATTGCTTAAACAAATCAATACTACCGAAAAAACTCTTAAAGAAACTGTTCGAAAATACCAGCCAAAGCTGCTAGTTATCCCCGAAGATACCGATGGTGTCCGAGGCCGTTTAGCAGCAACTATCGCTAAGATAAATAATATTAAAACTTTGGTTATCCTGCCCCTATATTATGAGTGGATTACTAACTATCCTCTCATGGCAAAGCGGATTGCCGACTATTGGCTTACGGTAGGAAAAAATTACGAAAAACGCCTCTTAAAAAACAGGATAAAACCAAAACATATCTTAAAGCAAAATCTTCCCTTTAAAAGTAATGGAGTATCAAAAAGCAGTCAAAAAGAATTAAATCTTTACGAAACAGAGATAAAAAAAGGAAAGTATTATTTAGCGGCTTTACAGAATAACGACTGCCAAGATGTTTTTATCCAAATGCTAATAGATTCATTCAGGCTGTTGCCTTGTAAGACTTTAGTATTTAAATTTCATCCGGCAACTTCCGAAAAAGAAAAAAAGAGGCTAAAAAATAAATATAATTTAAATAATGTTTATTTTCTGGATAAAATAGATTTAAATAAATTAATACGTCGTTCTTTAGGGTTTTTTACTATATCCTCAAGCTGTATATTTACTGCCGTAAAATCAAAAAAGCCGGTGGTAATTATCGACGTAGATTATTTTTTTCTTGAGCTTCTACCCTTAATCAGGCAAACCGGCTGCTTTAAAATTGCCTCTACACCCTCAGAATTAATAGCTATTATTTCCGATTTAAACAATATTAAACAAAAAAGAAGATACCTTGCTAAACAAACATCTATGATAAATTACTACTTATCTAGACAATGCTGTCCGATTAAGCTAATCAAAAAACTAGCGGGTTTATAGAAATAAACTGACAGCGATTTTGGGGCTAAATATAATAGAAACACAATTTTTCAAAATCTGCTATACTTCTATTAATGCCGATAAATAAAATTCTTATCTTTGGGCCTAATTGGATAGGCGATACCATGATGTCAACTCCTCTGGTTAGGACCCTTAAGGAATCTTTGCCGAAAGCGCATATTACTATAGCTATAAAACCATATCTTTCTCCCCTATGGAAAAATAATCCTTATATAAACGAAATTTGGGAAGTTAAAATGGTCCAAAGATACCGGCTTTTAACTTATTGGGGATTATTTAAAAGAATTAAAAAGCAAAAATTCGATTTAGTAATAGTATTGCCTCACTGTCTACGCTATGTTTTAATCTCCTTTTTAGCCCGCATTCCTAACCGCATTGGATATGATATCAGCTGGTTACGGAAGCAATTCCTTAACTCTAGCCTTGCTTATACTCAAGACTTAAAGAAAGAACATATGGTTAAAAATTATCTAGGTATCCTTAAGCTTATCGGTATTAAGCCTAAAGAAAAAGAATTAATTTTAGATATCGATTATGACAGTCAAAAGGCGGCCGAAAATACTCTAAAAGATAAGGGTATAAAACCTGATGATTTAATAATCGGTATAGCACCAGGAGCAACCTACGGAAAAGCAAAACGTTGGCCGGAATATAAGTTTGCCGAACTGACCAATAGTATAGCTAAAAGATACTTAGCAAAAATTATGGTATTTATCGGTCCGGATGAAAATAAGCTTAGTCATAAAATAAAAAATTTGCTAAATAAACAATCGATAATATTGGACAATAATAGTTCTCTGCTCGAAGTTGCTTCCCTAATAAAACGCTGCCGGTTACTCATTAGTAATGACTCAGGGCTAATGCATATTGCCTCCGCTTTAGGAGTAAAAGTTATAGCTATTTTTGGCTCCAGCAGCCCCTTATGGACTGCTCCTTACGGAAACGGCCACACTGTTATTAAAAAAGAACTTAGCTGCAGCCCTTGTTTTAAAAAGAAATGCCCTTACAGCAATTATAAATGTTTGGAATCAGTCGAAATTGAAGAGGTATTAACCCAAATAGATAAGCACCTAAAAAGACGAATTTTATGCCAATAAGAACCATTGTCTTTCTTAGCGGCCGCTGCCAGCTAAAAAGGTTAGCTTCTTATCCTAAGGATCAAATTATATTTTTTCCTCTCGATTTTACTTCAAGCTATGAATTATTAAAAGAAAAAATCCCTTATAAAGCCTTTAATGTTATTCTTGATGAATCTGTTGTAAATTCCCAGATAAAACATTATTTTAATAAACTTATTAGTGAAATACACTATTCTTATGGAGAAAACTCTAAGGAAGCTCAATATTTAACAATTATTAAAGAAACTCTGGCAAAAACATTGTTAACTCTTTTATCAACTCAATCCACAGTCGACAAAATACTTAATGATTATAAAGATTCTGAAGTTATACTTAGCTGTCCGAATAATCCTAAATATTTAAATACTCTAGAGCGAATCATTATCGCTACGACTAGAGTTAAGAGTCAAAAACTACATCTTTTAAAAGTCAGTACTCTTACTCTTTTTAAGGAAAAAGTTATCGATTTTTTAGTCAAATCACAATTTAATTTTTCTGATTTCCTCTTAACCCTCTTAAGAGGATATCTTCCTTTTCTTTTCCGAATATTACAAAGAATACACTATTATTTTTATAAACATAAAAAGATAATTTTTAAAAATGGGGATAAAAAAAGGATCTTGGTATTACCAGGAGTATATGCTACCTATCTAGGCAAGTTACTACCGCTAGTTAAAGAATTAAACCAAATGTATCATATTATTCCTGTAATTTTTGACGATTTATTTAATAAAATGTCTTGGCCTTTAAGAAAAAATAAAATAGCCTTTAATAATTACGCCTCCTATTTGGATAAAGAAGCTGAAAAAGAAATTAACCGGCTTAAGAAATATTGCGAAAATGCTAAAAAGAATATATTAGGAATTCTTAAGAATAACCTTCAAGGACATCTTCCTATAAGTTGGGAAATTTTGAGTAATTCTTTAGAAAAAATGTTGATAAAATCCGTATTTCGCAACATTCCTTTCTTAAAAATAGCAACGTTAAAAGTTATTAACCAGGAAAAACCAAACCTAATTATCTTGCCCGATGATACTAGCATAATATCAAGAATAGCTCTTTTAGAAGCAAAAAAAGAAAATATCAAAGCGTTAATTACGCCTACTAAATCAAAACTACTATTGGAAGAAGAACCTCTTTGGGATACAAAATTAATTATCGGTAATTATCAACTGTCAAAAATATCTTACGATAGCCCGGTGATTGAAAAAATTATAGCGGTCGGAAATCCTTATTTTGATAATTTACTAAAAAGAAAACCTTTGATGAAAAAAGAAGAAATATGCCAAAGAATTAAAGTGCCGGAAGGTAAAAAAATCTTATTATTTACCTTGCAGGCTTTTCGGGACAATGACGGCCTTATCAAAATTTTGTGCAAAGTTATGCAAAGACTACCGGATTGCCATCTGGTAATAAGGCCTCATCCTACTCAAAGCGATATCGTTTATAAATATATCGTTAAAAAATTTAAAATAAAGAATATAACTGTTAGTAAATTATTCGATTCCTATGATATAATTAACATAGTGGATTTAGTAATAAGTATTTCTTCGGCAACGATTTTTGAGGCAGTTCTTCTTAATAAACCGATAATTGTATTAGGCTCTCCTTCGGCTGAATTACCTATCCAAGATAATAGGGTTGAATTTATAGATAATATCGCTAAGCTTTACGAAAAAGCTAAAGAAATGATTCTGGAATCTGATAAAAAGGAAAAGCTTTACGATAACCGTCTAAAACTTATATTTGAATTGGTACCACCTGGCCAATCAATGCTAAAAATCGTAAAGATAGTAAATAGGCTGTTGAATATTAATTCTTTATGATAAAACCTCTGGTGTCAATAATTATCCTTTCAGCTTTACGTAAAGCCTGCACCCAAAGATGCTTAAAAAGTATAGATAAATTCACTATGGTTAGCCATGAAATTATCATCGTTGACATGGGTGGCGATAAAAATATAAAAAAATGGCTGATTGGCGAAGAGAAAAAACGTAATAATTTAAAAGTTATTTTTAATGCTGGTAATGTTGGGACATCCCGGGGCAGAAACCAAGGAATAAAAATAGCGCAAGGTAAATACATTGTTTTTTTAGATAACGATATAGTAGTAAGCAAATATTGGCTCTTTGCTCTTATAGAGACATTTAGAAGATGGCCTAAAATTGCCTCGGCCGGCTCTAAAATAATTTGCCCTAATAACTATGTGTATATTGGCGATAAATATATATATGACACTAACGATAAAGGTATAAGAAAAATAGGATTAAAGGTAATAAAACCTTATCTAAGCAGTGATTCTAAAATAAATATAGAGAAAGAAGTACCTTGGTATTCTACCGGTTGCCTTATGGTTTATAGTAGTATTCTAAAAAATATAGGAGCATTTGATGAAAATTTATTCTCTATCGAGGAAGATAAAGATTTATGTTTAAAAATCAAAAAAATAGGTAAAAAAATTATTTATTGCCCTAAATCTTATGTAATCCATGACCGTATCCGTGATAGTTTCTATGAAAACCATATCCGCTATAAAGATATCGGGCGCTTAAAAAAAGATATTTCTTATTTCGAGGCTAAGTGGGACCGTAAAGTCGAATTAATCTATTCTAAAAAAGCCCTAAAAGATATCGGCTATTCAGAAATATTAATAAAACAGATGACTATTGGCAGATTAAAAGATTTTTTTAGTGTCGCCTGATAAAACTAGTATGTATAAAAAAGTATACCTTGTTTCTCCTTCTCTTTCCCCTTTCTCCGAAAAACTTAAGGCCCAAACACCACCCGTAGGCTTAGGTTATATCGCTTCAATGTTAGATACAAACAATATCGAATATCAAGTATGCGATATGAATTTAGGTTATCCTCTCCCTTGGCTTATTAAGCAAATAAACTATTTTAAACCGGATTTAGTTGCTTTTACTACTCACTCACTCCTACAACATAAAGTAATATATAGTTTAATAAATAAAATTTCCGGCTGTGGTTTCGATACTGTTATCGGTGGCCCTCTTGTATCTAGCTTAGGTACTAATGTGCTTAAGGAAAGTAACGTAACCTATGCTATAAAATACGAAGGGGAATATGCCATATTAGAATTATGTAAGGGCAACCAGCCTAAAGATATAAAAAATTTGATCTATAGAGAAAACGGCAATATTATTGAGAATGAAGATAGACCTAGAATAAAAAGCCTCGATGAAATACCTTTCCCCAGATATAAAAAATTTGAATTAGAGAAGTATCTCGATAAAAGAATTCATATTTTATCCTCAAGAGGTTGCCCTAATAATTGTAGCTTTTGCCAATTTAAAGTGCTTTCTGGAAATGAATTTAGACCGAGGGGATTAGAAAATGTATTAGAAGAAATCAAATATTGGTATGCCAAAGGTTATAGAGAAATCGAATTTTGCGACGACAACTTAAACATTGATAAAAATAGAATTTATAAATTATGCGAACTCATCAAAAAAAATAATCTAAAGAATTTAGAGTTAATCGCTGGGTATGTATCTGTTAATAATCTGGATAAAGATTTATTAGCTTTAATGAAAAGTTCCGGATTTAAGAAACTTTCTTTGGGAGTAGAAAGCGGAAGCGATAAAGTACTAAAAACAATAGGTAAACCCCAAACTGTGTTGCAAATCAAAAAAGCTATAAAAGAATCTTGTAAAATCGGCCTAGCAGTAAATCTAGATATGACTATAGGTCATCCCAAAGAAAAAGTAACGGATGTTTTTAAAAGCATATTACTTTCGCTTACTTACCCTATCGCGAATGCCTATTTCTGGAACCTAATACCTTTGCCAAACACAAAGCTATATAACTGGGTAAAACGTAATAATTACTTTGTCATACCAATTGAAAAGTATGCTAATTTCGACATAAAAAAGATTAATGAAACTCCGGTATTTGAAACTTCCGAATTTAAGGCCGGGCAACGAAAAATAATGCTTTTGCTGTCACATAAAGTTACGGGTTACATAAAAATAAAAAATAAATGTAGGTTATTTCTTAGGAAGCTTTTTTTAGATATGCGAATATGCCTTCTCCCAAGGTATAAGCTCAATATTTTTCTGTCTTAATAAACTTTTAGTATCGTTAGAGACTGCATAATCGAAATCGCATTGTCGACGTAAACTCTTTTTGGTTATAGTTCTTAATTCAAAATCATTATAACCGCAATGCAAGATAAGCTCGGATACGCCATAAGGAAGCCTTTTTAACCAATTATCATACCTTAGTTTCTTTTTTCTGGCCGGTATATCGTAAGATTCTTTAAAAGATTTAAAAAGAACTTTGGTGTTATTTTTTTCTAAAAAAGCTTTTTCTTTTAGAAATGGTGAGCGAAAGGGTAGGTCGAATTTACGGCAAAGATAAAGAATCACCGGTAAAAAATCAGTTCTTCCTGTGACTTCGAAGTGAAGCGCAAACATATGGCAATCTAAATGTGTGGGTATTAAGTTGCACTTGATAACTTTTTTTATCTGATTTTCTAATTCTATTTTTACCTCTTCTTGCTTAGCATATTTCGATAAAGAACGAATAGTCTTGTGAAAATATCCTTTCTTATTAATAAGAGAAGGGACGTCTTTTATAGAACTTATGGGACCATAATGTAACTTAGAGAATTCGCTGGTGAGGGTAAGATGAACACCTACCTGTCGGATATTATGTTTATGTAAAATATTTACCGCTTGCTTAAAATAAGGCGCCGGAGCTATTATCGAAAGAGAAGTAACACAGCCTTTAGCTAGAGCAAAAAATGAGGCATGATTTATAGAAGGGCATAAACCAAAGTCATCGGCATTAACTATCAAATATTTTTTAGCCATATCTATTAAACTTACCCAAGATCAAAGGAATTGCCAGTTAAATACCAGTCTTGTGATTGAATAAACTTATTCTCTAAATCTGATTCTGAGCTGCATATGTCTCCTATGACAAAAGCACTAGTATCTTCCACAAAAAACTTTTCTTTGGCAATTAGTTCTTCGATATAATCGTCTTTTATTCTAAAAGA